>Ga0137418_10006251_pt1 | contig 10954 bp, 13 predicted proteins | sample CZODoug3_1_2_16f_FD_122242 | JGI IMG/M metagenome (GOLD analysis project Ga0137418, IMG submission 122242) | Vadose zone soil fungal communities from Angelo Coast Range Reserve, California, USA - CZODoug3_1_2_16fungal (Hybrid Assembly) | ecosystem: Environmental > Terrestrial > Soil > Vadose... | reverse complement strand
AGCACGCCATCGTTTGAAAGGATCACGGCGCGTTCGATCAGATTCTGTAGCTCGCGGATATTTCCTGGCCATTGGTACGCGCTAAGCGCAGACATGGTTTCTGTAGGAATGTGTTCAATCTCTCGACCCATGCGCCGGCCAAAAATCTCCACAAAATGCGTGACCAGGGCCGGAATGTCTTCGCGGCGCGCTCGTAGCGGCGGCAACAAGACCGGGAATACATTTAGACGGTAGTAGAGGTCGCTGCGAAATTCACTGTGATTCACCATGTCCATCAGATTACGGTTCGTCGCGGCCACCAGCCGGACATCCACTTGGTGGGTGCGAGTGCTGCCCAAACGCTCGAACTCCTGTTCCTGCAATACGCGTAGAAGTTTGGGTTGCAGGGCCGGCGGAATATCACCCACCTCATCGAGGAAGAGCGTACCTTTGTCGGCCAATTCGAACCGCCCAATCTTTTGCGCTATGGCTCCGGTGAATGCGCCTTTCTCGTGGCCGAAAAGCTCACTCTCCAGCAGATCGAGCGGAATGGCAGCGCAATTCAGCCTTATGAACGAGCGTCCGCAACGCGAGCTGATATTGTGAATGGCATGCGCGATGAGTTCCTTGCCAGTACCGGTCTCTCCCTGAATAAGAACCGTGGAATCTGTGGGCGCGACGCGCTCAACTTGCTCGAGCACTGATTCCAGAGCGGGGCTGTCGCCTATGACTTGCTCGAATCTGCGCTCGCCGGAATCCTGCTCACCACTGCCGTATCTTTCGAAAGCTGCTGCCACTGAGAACCTCCTGGCGACGTGCTGTCGACGTACAAGCTCGACTTATCGAGCTCAACTCTCCAAGGCTGCTCGAACACTTTCGAGCAGAACTTCGTCGTCGAACGGCTTTGCCATGAACTCCACTGCACCTGCCCTCAAGGCCTGCATCCGCATTTTTGCGTCGCCGTGTGCCGTGATGAAGATGGTTGGAATCCTGCAATGCTCTGCGTTCAGCTTGGCCTGTAATTCCAGGCCAGACATTCCTGGCATGCGGATATCGGCGATCAGACAGGCAGTCTCGCGGTATTGGCCCGAGGTCAGGAATTCCTCCGCTGAGGCAAACGCTTGCGCTGGCAAACCGACCGCCTTCAAGAGGCCCTGCAACGCGCCGCGCATCAGATCGTCGTCATCGACAATTGCAACTAGTTTCGTCTTACTTTGAGTAGCCATGATAGAGAAACTAGCAGCGTCGCTAACAGGGCACAATCATGCTTTAGTATGAGCGGGTTAATACCGTGGATCGGCGGCGTCAGTCATGGGTTTCGGCCTTGGTGGACAGGGTGAGGTGAAAGCTTGCGCCGCGCGGAGGGTTATCGGCCGCCCACAAGCGGCCACCATGCGATTCCACGATGGAACGGCTGATGCGAAGTCCCATGCCCGTGCCATGACTCTTCGTGGTAAAGAAGGCATTGAAAATCTGATCTGCCTGCTGCGGGGGTAGGCCCATGCCGGTGTCGCTGACGGACACCATAAGTTCGTCGTTCTCTGTTCGCGTCGACTTAATAGTGAGCTCGCGCTTTGCATCGCCGCCTTTCATCGCATCGATGCTATTGATCATGAGGTTCATTAGCACTTGCTGCAGTTGCACACGGTCTCCCACGACCTGGGGAAGATCTGTGGCAAGATCGGACAAAACTGACACAGAGTATCGTGTGGTTTCGCTGTGCAGCAGAACTATCATCTCTCGAATTACTTCGTTTACATGCACCAACTCCCGTTGCGGAGTCCCTTTCTTGAACAGTAGGCGGACCCGGCTGACGATCTCAGCCGCACGGTTGGCATCTTTAACGGTTCTCAATGCAGCTGCCCGCGCCTCGTCCATGTCGGGAGGATCTCGCGTAAGCCAGCGCAGGCAAGTGTTGGCGTCGGTGATGGCGGCGGCAATCGGTTGATTCACTTCGTGCGCCAGGGAAGCCGTTAGTTCTCCCATTGTGCTAACTCGGTTGACATGAGCCAGGTCCGACTGGGTTTGACGCAAAGCTTCAGAGGCCAGCATGTGCTCGGTGAAGTCGCGAGCGATCAGAAGCACGGCGTCCACAGGCCCTGCGACCGGCCGCAGAGGCGAATAGGTTATCGCCCGATATCGACGGCGGCCGAGAGGGCTAGTGAACCAGTCGGCATAGCTGAGATGTTCTCCCGCGAAGCATCGTTCCAAATTCGACCTGACCTTCTCGAACATCTCCAAGCCCAGGAGATCAGCTGCGTGCATCCCGACTATCGTCTCGGCTGGTGTTTCCCAATCATGTTCGTACGCCGGGTTGACTCTTTGGAATCTGTAATCTCGACCGATGATGGCTATGCCATCTGGTGAGGTCTCGAACACCTGCCGGATCAGGTATTCCGCCTGTTTGCGCTCGGCTATCTCAAGTCGTAGCTCTTCGTTAGCTCGAGTCAGTTCTGCCGTTCGCTCGGCGACTCTTACTTCAAGCTCGTCCCGCTCTCGCGTGGCCCAACTCATTAGCATGGCGAAAATCAGAAACACGAGATAATAAAGTCCGCGAGACATGGCGTTGAGTTCAGGGTCGAAGAAATAGATGCGGACAACCGACGCGAGCACAGCAGCTAGAATTCCGGGCTTGGTACCTCCGTACCAAAACGTGATCGCGATTGCGGACAGCGCCAATGCAATAAATGTCTGAGGCAAATGGAAGTGCAGAAACATACGCGCCAGGACAAGAGCTGCCGCGACCGACGCGAAGGCCAGCCCGTAGCGCAGAGCGGCAGATGCTGCTGGCCGTGCGATCGGTTTCCCTGTAACCGGATAACTCATCGTCGAAAGTCTCTCTGGCGCTTCGGATCGCTTCCGCGTGCAGTGGCGGGGGAATGAGTAGTCCCGCGCTCAACTAGCTTCGATGATCCACTTGGCACCAGAGGTTCGGGCTGCTATTTCTTGCCGGGAAGCTCCAGCTTTCCCGCCATTCTGACCAACTCGGCCAATGATCCAGCCTGCATCTTCCGCATTACGTGACCCCGCTGGATCTTGACAGTGATTTCGCTATTCCCCAGTTCAAACGCGATTTGCTTATTGAGCATGCCCGAAACTACCAGGGCCATTACCTCGCGCTCGCGTGCCGTCAACAACTCATAACGGTTTCGCAACTCGGCAAGCTCGCTTTGTTGTTGGCGCGTCAACCGGTCGCGATCGAAAGCCTGGTAGATTGCGTCGAGCAGGTCCTGGTCCCGAAAGGGCTTAGTCAGAAACTCTATCGCCCCTGATTTCATGGCCTTCACCGTCATCGGAATGTCCCCGTGACCAGTGATGAAGATGATCGGAATGCGAATGCCGGCACTGACCAACTCGCGCTGAAACTCCAGACCGTTGACTCCGGGGAGTCTCACGTCCAGCACCAGGCAACTTGGCCCATTCGGCCGCTTGCAGCTCAAGAATTCTTCCGGCGTGCCGAATGTCACGGCATGCAACCCAACCGACTTCAGCATGCCTTGAATTGCAGCCCGAACTAACGCATCGTCATCAATGACAAATACTGTTGGAAGGTCTGCAGGCATCATTCATGTGCCTCATCTTTCATAGGCAGGCTGAGGTGAAAGATTGCGCCACGAGGAGTGTTGGCAGCAGCCCACAGTCGACCGCCGTGTGATTCGACGATAGAACGGCTGATGGACAAGCCCATGCCGGTGCCATGGAGCTTGGTAGTAAAGAATGCATTGAAGACATGATCCAGTTGTTTTGGGGGCAGCCCTACCCCGGTATCACTGACAGAGATCAACAGTTGACCGTCCTGCGTTTGCGATCTGATCGTAAGATTCCCCCCGGCGTTCATGTCCTTCATGGCGTCGATTCCATTAAGCATAAAGTTCATGAAAACTTGCTGCAATTGCACCGGGTCTCCCATGACCCGTGGAAGATCTGTCGCCAGTTCAGTCCGGACCGATACGGAGTAACGCGCGCGCTGCCTCGCCGCGCAGGAGGACGATTATCTCTCGAATGACTTCGTTCACATCAACCGACTCATACTGTGGCGTACCCTTCCTGAAGAGCAGGCGGACCCTGCTGATGACTTCGGCGGCACGGGTTGCGTCTTTAGCCATTCTCGACGCAGCCTCACGCGCCTCGTCCAAATCGGGATCCTCGCGCGTAAGCCAGCGCAAGCAGGTATTGGCGTCAGTGATGGCGGCGGCAATCGGTTGATTTACTTCGTGCGCAAGGGATGCGGTCAGCTCTCCCATGGTTGTCATGCGGCTGATGTGTGCGAGATCCGACTGCGCCTGGCGCAGCGCTTCTTCGGCATGCTTGCGGTCGGTGATGTCCGTCGAGCTGCCCACGAATTGCGCCAAATCCCGGAGGCGTCCAAAACCGGATGGCCGACAGTATGTATGTGTTTGACAGTGCCGTCTGGAAGGAGGATTCGGAATTCCACTTCGTAATCCGACTTTTCGGCGATTGCTCGATCGATTGCCCCTTGCCATTTGGCTCGATCCTCCGGATGCGTGCGCTGCAGACGTTTTTCAAAAGCCGGCGGACCCTTTTCCGGGTCGAAACCATATATGCGATACCATTCCTCGGACAGATGCAAGGCGTCTCTTCCCGCTACCCGCCAGGCCCAACTCCCTGTGTGCGTGAGCCTCTGCGCTTCCGCCAGGTACGCCTCGCTACGTTGCAGCTTCTTTTCCTGCAGTTCCAAGGTCTGGATAGCGAATCGCCGATCCATCCAGGACGTCACCAGAGCCAGCCCGAGGACGATAAAGGTGACGGCGGCAATTCCGGCGGTGCCGAGTGCGGAGATGCTTACAGCGTTCGTCAGGTCCGCCGGCATTCCGGAGGGCGTGAAACTCGCAGCGGCCATGCCCGTGTAATGCATAACCGGGATCGCGGCACCCATCACAATGGCTCCGGCTAACTTTTCCCGGCCGTGCCCCGTTTTCTCATCCCGGAAGTGAAACGTAATCCATAGCGCGGCGAGAGAAATCAGAACCGCGAACGCGACGGACAGGGCGACGAGAAAGGAACTAAATTGGCATAAAGCCGGTAAACGCATGGCGGCCATGCCGATGTAATGCATACTCGCAATACCCGCACCCATCAGGAGGCTTCCGGCGACCGCTCGGGACGCACCCATTTTCTCTCGGCTCACCACGTACAGCGCAACGACCGACGCCAGAATAGCCGCACACAGTGACAGCAGAACGGTCGGCCAATGGTAGGCCACGGGAATCGGCAGGATGAACGCCAGCATCCCAATGTAGTGCATGGACCAAATGCCAGTCCCCATCGCACCGGCCCCGCCCAGCAGCCAAACCGCGCGAGTCCAACCGCCCGCGGCCGTTACGCGACCCGCGAGATCCAGAGCAGCGTACGATGCAAACATGGCGATCAACACCGAAAGCGCCACGAGCGCATAATTGTACGAGCCGATCAAGTTCACGGCGGCCATTTGCCTCCACCGGGTTGCCACGCGGAACAGTCGCGTCCCGCTTCAATTAAAAATTAATCGTCTCCAGCGCCGGCGCCAATTCTTGCTGGGTTCAAACGAACGGTCGGTGACGCCGCCGGCAAATCAAATGATTCATTTCGTGCGCCAGGGAAGCAGTCAGCTCTTCCATGGTGATCATGGGGCTGACATGAGATCCAAACTCGCACCCGGGCGCTGGCTCAAGTCTTGCGCACCACCTTTGCCTGCATATTCTAGGCCATTTTCTGACATATTCGCTGATCGGACTCGGAAGGGATCATTCGTCGGGCCAGTGGACCTTTTTTGGTAGTTTGCTCAAACTTGTTCAAAAAAAATAGACCCGGGATTTAAATCCCGGGCCTCTCGAAAATTGCGCCTTGGCGCCCATTCACCGGAGATGGAGTTGAGCGACACAAGGCGCTGCATGTTCAGTTGCCAGCTCCGGTAGTATCCGAGTCAGGCACTGCGTGTTGGTTGGCGACGACCGTCTGTTGCCGGTCTTGCGCCAGTTCCTTCTGTTGCTCCTTGGGATACAGGAACTCATTGCCAGTTTCTAGCCCCGGATAAAACCACTTCAGGAGGGCTTCCGGCCTACCTGCTCCCTGGTCAGCAAACGTAACAGTAGTATCGTCGGTTGGTTCCCGACGCTGTGCTGGGATCGTTTGAAGAGTTGCGTACAAAACCGTCCTGTCGGCATTGAAGATCTGCACGATGTTTCGCTCAGAATCACTGTCGGCCAACTTCAATAAGTAAGTCCCTGCAGGCAACACCTGCCCCGGAATCTGGACGGGCTCATTGAAGGTAATTGTGGTCAACTGGTCCCCCAAGTCAGCATGAGCAGCCAGTTCGAAAAAAAGTGTAAATGCGATGATCAAACCTACGACAACGTACGTTTTATTGATTTTCATTTTAGTGCATTCTCCTTTCACACTTCATAAGGCACCTCGCATGCCAAATGTCCGGCCGCATACGCGTTGAGTACAAAGAGGTTTCAAAGTGGCACATCGAGGAGACCGTCCTGTTGCGGTCACTTCCACGTTGACGCGTCAGTACTTCGACGGAGTTCCTACAATTAGCATTTCCGCAGCTGTGAACGGCGTCCGTTCAGATCGCAGCAAGAAAACGTCCAAATGCGGACGCCGCTATCAGCCTGTTGACATCCTGGGATTTATTTTCTTTGCACTGCTCACGGTAAACGTCTGAAAAGTCTCGGACTAGCGGAGCAGCGACGTTTGGAGAGCTGCATGCAATCAGCCGAGATGACGTAGCCGCTGAAAACTGACCACCTGGAAACCTCCGGCGTAGGTACAGGGAACGGGGCTACGTCAAGAGTCGCAGCACCGTAGCGGTCGGAGAAGTGAACTGGAGAGGATGGAATTTTAATGGCGAATCAAAAGATAAAGTGCGCGCACATCCCGTGCCGTTGCAATGTACCCAATGGGAAAGAGTATTGCGGCGAGGCATGTCGTTACGCGGGAAGCGAAGACGTGGAAATCGCGTGTCAATGCGACCATCCCGCCTGCCCGCTCACGTTTCGGGAATTTGTGCCTGGCAATGCTGCCAACGCGGCCGACTGACCAACGCTATTCATCGCGTGAGCCGTGAGTCGGCACCAGGACGAAGGAGAATTCATTATGAAATTATTAAAACAGAGTTTGTCGCTCTTGCTTTCTTATTGCCTCTTGTTAACGAGCGCTCAGGGAGCGTTCGCTCAGGCGGACCAGTCAGCCCAACAACCAGACGCACAATCGCCGGCTCAGACCGTACAGCAGGCGCCAGTGCAGGCCGCGCAACAGACGCCGGAACAACTGCAGCAACTGGTAGCGCCGATCGCATTGTATCCGGATGCGTTGGTTGCGCAGATTCTCGCGGCGGCTACCTATCCAGATCAAATTGTGGAAGCGGATCGCTGGGTGCAACAGCATACCGAACTGAAGGGACAACAACTGGGGCAGGAAGTGGATAAGCAGCCCTGGGATCCCAGCGTGAAAGCGCTCGTAGAGTTTCCATCGGTGCTCGCCAACATGGACAAAAACCTTTCGTGGACTTCATCGCTCGGCGACGCCTATGTCAATCAACAACAGGAAGTGATGGACGCTGTTCAGGTGATGCGCGACCGTGCGGAGAAGGCGGGAAACTTGAAGAGCACATCGCAGGAAAAGGTAAAGAAAGAGGGAAAAACCATAGTGATCGAACCAGCGGATACCGAGGTGGTGTACGTGCCTGAGTACGATCCTTGGCTCGTATATGGAGCGCCGATCGGGATCTGGCCCGGCTGGTATTCATATCCGGGGTTGTACATCGGCGGACCGGGAATTGCGTTTGGGTTGGGCTTCGGAATCGGCTTCTATGGCGGCTTTGGCTGGGGATGGCACCACTGGGGTTCTGACTGGCATCACCACGATGTCACTTACAACCACAACACCTACATCTCGCATAGCCGAGTTTTCGTCAACCGCAACAACTTCAATCGCGCCGGTGGATCTCGAGGAGGAAGCGGATTCCGCGGGGGAAATCAATTTCACGGCAGCCCTGCGGGAGGCCGAGGTTTCACCGCACAGCAACATGGGTCGGCACCACATGTTCAGTCTGGCAACCACTCCAGCGCGTTCGGCGGATTTAATCATGGAGGGGCGACAAGAGGCTTCTCCGCTCGCGGGCAATCAAGCATGGGTGGAGGTGGTTTCCACGGAGGCGGCGGCTTTCACGGAGGCGGCGGTGGTCACGGTGGGGGCGGCCACCGGTAATCCGGTTCGCCCGTAAACACAATTCTGCAAACAGAACTTACGAGACGGAGAATGAAATCATGCGTATTACAAATCTGACACCCAAGGCAACTTATAGACCGAAACTCGTTGGAATGGCCGTAATGGCCGCTCTTGCCTTGCTGATCTTGGCGGGTAGTCACTCGAGCTTCGCTCAGCAATCGCAACCAAAAACCTTCGCGTCCCCGGCAGAAGCGGCTCAAGCTCTTTTTCAAGCTGTTGATAGTGAGAATGAGCAGGCAGTCGAGGCGATCGTGGGAGCAGGCAAGGAAGTTACTTCATCAAGCGACGACGTCGAGGACAAATTGGAGCGCGAGCAGTTCTGCAAAAAATATCAGGAGATGCACCGCTTTGTCCATGAACCTGACGGCACCACGGTACTTTACCTGGGTGCTGAAAACTGGCCATTCCCCATTCCGCTCGCGTCAAAGAACGGCGCATGGTACTTCGATTCCAAGACCGGCACGCAGGAGATCAAGTTTCGGCGAATCGGAGAGAATGAGGCCACCGCGATAGCAGTGTGTGAAGAATTCGCGATGGGGAAGAATGCAAGAGACACAAAGGCAGCCAGCGAAGACCCGATCACACAATTCGCCCAGAGCCTGTCTTCTGCCAGCGCCACCGATGCCGGCAACAACGGGTCCGATCCTTTTCATGGGTACTACTTCAGAATTGTGACTGAAGATTCCATATCCGGCGCAAGCGGCCGCGTCAAGAAGAAAGGAGGCTTGACTTTGGTCGCGTATCCCGTTGAGTACCAGTCATCAGGGGTCAAGACCTTCGTAGTCACTAAGAAGGGACTGGTCTTTGAAAAAGACCTCGGGCCCGGAACAATGACAATTGCCCCACAGATGAAGGCACGCACCGGCCCGAATTGGAATCCGTCGGCGTGAAGTTTAAACACACGAGCCCCTGGCAATCACCTCGTGGGTTGAAGGTTTTTTCACCCGCGGGGTGATTGCATTTCGGGACTGTATTTTGATCGAGGCCCATGCGTCCACGCAGCAATCAGATATCGAGACCGTCAGACGCGCCGCTGTTTCCCTTTTGGGTCGCGGACCGGGGACTGAGTTTCTTCCTTGCGTGTTTGGTGCTCATCACAATTTTTGTTCCCATGATTCGTCTGTCACGGCCCGGGCGAATTGGATTAGACCTGATTTTCGCGTTCATGCTTTTCTCGGGCGCTGTCGCAACCATTCGACAGAAAGCCCTCATGTCTCTAGTGGTCGCGGTGACTGTCTTCGAGTTCGCAGCGGACTTGATCGTCGAATTCAATTCGTCACTAGGCCATTTGGGCTGGGACACGGCGTTGAAAATATCAGGGCTGGCCATCCTGATCGTTATGACGCTGCGTCATACATTTCGTCCTGGCCGGGTCAGTGTGCATCGGGTCATGGGTGGAGTTGCTGCCTATCTGCTTGTCGGGCTGACCTGGGCGTTCGGATATAAGTTGCTGATGGAGAAGAGTCCCGATGCAATCCATTTCCAATCTTCTATCGCGGGAAGTCCAACTGGTGAGCCCAGCCGTTTGATTTACTTCAGCTTCGCGACGCTTACCAGCGTGAGCTATGGTGACGCCTATCCAATACATCGGGTTGCGCGATCGATGGCAATGGCGGAAGCGCTCATTGGGCAACTCTATCCTTCGATCCTGATAGCAACACTAGTGGGGATGGCATTGCAGGCTCGATCTGGTGCAAGTGTAAGAGGCTGAGCTGAAATAGTGACACCGATCTTATCGGTGAGCATCTTAAATAATAGAAAATACTTTGGAGAGTGCACATGAATAATAAGGCTCAAGCAATAAGCAATGTGTCGGCTGCCGCGAGATCCGAACCTTCGTAGCCCTTGACCTTGGCGCGTGCCATCTGAACACCGAGCCAGGTATCCTCGCCCGATCCTTCAGCCGTTCTTCCCCAGCGAATGTCGCGGGATACATCGAGCATCGGCGAGAAAGTCAGTGCCAGGCCGTCGGCCGCGGCCTCCCGCGCGGCCTCCCGTGCCGTCAATTCCCAGGTTTGCGGATCAAACAGCGCCGCTTCCGCGAGCGGAATGGGAAACAACGTGCGATGCCCATGGATGATATCGAGCCCGACCAGCAGGGGAATTTTCAGACGCGAATGCTCGACCGCCAGTTGCTGCATTTCGCGCACCGGCCCGGGACCCACGAGGTTGAGCAGGTTGCCGATGGCACCGCTTTTGATGGCCTCGGTCGAGTCACCGGCGATCACGGGACCTGTGACGGCATAACCTGCCGCCGTCATGGTGAGCTGCCCCAGCTTCTCCGCCAGGGTCATCTGTGACAGCAGTTTCTCGCTCCGATTCATCGAAACCCATCCGCAAAGAAACATATGGTCGCGGAAACAGGGCAAAATCGCGAGTCGAATCCTTCGAGTCGGAGAATCCATGGAAGCCGCAGCGCTGGCCACACTGCCCGATGAGCAATTGCTGGAGATCGTGCAGCGCCAGACCTTCAAGTTTTTCTGGGATGGGGCGAATCCGGTCAGTGGGCTTGCGCCGGACAGGTGCACCACGCGGTCTGACGCAGTGGACGACAAGGCCGCAATCGGTGGCTCGGGCTTCGGAATCATGGCCATTGTCGTGGCCGCCGAGCGTGGCTGGGTCACACGCGAGGCTGCAGTCGATCGCATCTCCCGGATGCTGGATTTGCTGACTGCCGCGACGTGCTACCACGGCGCATATGCACATTTTGTGAATGGCCGGACCGCCGCGACCATTCCCT
>Ga0137418_10006249_pt1 | contig 10956 bp, 10 predicted proteins | sample CZODoug3_1_2_16f_FD_122242 | JGI IMG/M metagenome (GOLD analysis project Ga0137418, IMG submission 122242) | Vadose zone soil fungal communities from Angelo Coast Range Reserve, California, USA - CZODoug3_1_2_16fungal (Hybrid Assembly) | ecosystem: Environmental > Terrestrial > Soil > Vadose... | reverse complement strand
ATGTGCGTCACGTCCAGATAGACCGCGGCCTGCCCGTCAATGCCCAGCTTTTCCTGATAAACGATGCGGTGGATCGCACGCGTGGCGATATCGCGCGGCACAAGATTGCCGTATTTCGGATACCACTCCTCGAGGAAATAAAGTCGCTCCGCATCGGGAATGCTTCTCGGCGCGCGCTTCTCCGCCGGATTCCGCGGCACCCACACTCGGCCGCCTTCGCCGCGCGCCGATTCGCTCATCAAGCGCAATTTGTCTTCGCCAGGAATCGCCGTCGGATGCACCTGAATGAATTCGCCGTTGGCGTAGTCCACGCCCTGCTGAAACAGCGCGGATTGCGCCGAGCCGGTGCACACCACTGAATTCGTGGAGCGCCCAAAAATCGCGCCAATTCCGCCGGTACAAAAAATCACCGCGTCGGCTGCAAATGTGCGGACTTCCATCGTGCGCAAATCCATCGCACAAATTCCGCGGCAAACTCCTCCGTCATCCAACACCGCCGAGAGAAACGTAAACCCTTCGTATTTCTTAACTTTGCCTTCGGATTCGTGGCGGCGAACCTGCTCATCCAGCGCATACAGTAATTGCTGCCCGGTGGTCGCGCCCGCGAACGCCGTGCGGTGATAAAGCGTTCCGCCAAATCGCCGGTAATCCAGCAAGCCTTCCGGCGTGCGATTGAACATCACTCCCATGCGATCCAGTAGATCAATAATTCCTGGTGCGGTTTCGCACATGCGCTTTACCAGCGGCTGGTTCGCCAGGAAATCGCCGCCATAGATCGTGTCATCGAAATGTTTCGCGGCGGTGTCGCCTTCACCCTTCTGATTTTTTGCCGCGTTGATTCCGCCCTGCGCGCAAACCGAATGCGAGCGTTTCACCGGCACGATGGAAAACAGATCCACCGGAACGCCCGACTCCGCAACCCGAATCGTAGCCATCAGTCCGGCCAGTCCTCCACCAACGACGATTATTTTCGGCTGTCTCATCGGGTGATGTACGAAGAAAACGGATGCCAGTCAAATCGGAAGCTGATCAAAATCAAAATTCCCACCAGACTGAATGTCAATCCCACCAACGCTCCAAGCTGCCCGGCGGCGCGTTGCGCTCGCACCGTTGCCGCAAGTCCCCACTTGCAGAGAAAATTCCAAATGCCGACACCCAAGTGGAACGACGAAGCCAGAATTCCAATCACAAAAAACGCCAGATACCACGGATTCTGCAAATCATTCCAAACGGAATCGTAGGTGGATCGTCCCCCGGTCAAATACCGCTCAGTATATAAATGCCAACCAATATAAATGAACGCGACCATTCCGGTGTATCGTTGCGCCGTGTACAACCAGTTTTTCACCCACGGATATTGCGACACGTTGGACTTGCCGCTCCACCAAATGTACACGCCGTAGCCGCCATGAAACAAAATCGGCAAAATAATCGCGAATAGCTCGATGAACGGACGAAATGGAATCGTCTGCAACTCCTGCGAGACCGCGTTATATTTTTCCGGGCTTACCAGCACCGCGCTGTTGGACCAGAAATGTTCCGCCAGGAATGCGCCAACGGGAATCAATCCGCTCAATGAATGAAGTTTTCTGAGGAGGTAACTGCTGTCGGGCCGGGTTGTCGTTGCGGACATGCCCTCTCCGCTGCTGGTGTCCCGACATGAAGTTTCTGAAACGCTACAAGGGAAAACGCACACGCGCAGCACCACAAGTATAGCAGTTGAGTATCTTCATGCAAATCGATGAAGAAATTCTAACGATGCGATGTTTTCGAAACTGACGAATAATTTCTCATCCGAATTGGCAATTTTATTTTGTATGTTAGAAGATGGACGCCGCGACAGTTCTAGCCAAGCTACAGAATCCAGAAAATGAGAACAACATCAACCCATGAGCAAATCTTTAGCCGCCGAACTGGAAGTTTTGGCCAGCAGTTTGACCACTGGCGACGAACACAACAGTCAATTATCGATTCCAAGCCTGGCTGAACGAATTGCTAAGACCTTTGACGTGAAACCGGACGAGGTGGCAATCCTCGCGGTTTCTGAAAAGTGGCGCCATTTGTATTTCCTGGTTCCGCAAGCTCTGCGCCATGTGGGCCAGATCCCGCTCTCCAGCACCAACGCTTTGGCCGCTCGCAACGTCCGCGATAACCGCGCCGAAATGATCAACAATTTCACCAATGTCCGCCACGCCAGCGTCTTCGAAGGCGTCAAATCAGAGGAATTGACTGCTTCCGCCATTCAGCGGATCCTCAGCGCGCCGATTTCCGCGGACGGAAAAGTGATTGGCGTCATTCAGGTCAGCCGCAAAGCGCAAAAACTTGCCGAAGCCGGGCCCGAATTTACTTCCGAAGACCTGCGCAAACTTCAAGCGATCTGCACTCCGCTCGGAAAATTGATTCAATACGTTCTTACCGACTGAATTCCGCAAAGCTCGCCTGACATTAATGTTGTGTTCCGGCATCGTTTGACATTGACACTCGATATCCTTCTTGTTACTTTTCCACAGCGAGATTTTTAGCTTCACTACTTCACTTATACGGAGGCCGCGTACCGGCACTATGGCGTTTGTCGCTAAGAAGATTTTTTTGACCAAAGGTGTCGGTAAACATCGTGAGCGGCTTTCCAGTTTTGAGCTGGCGTTGCGCAATGCGGGCATCGCCGCATGCAACATCGTCCGCGTCTCTTCGATCTTCCCGCCCAGTTGTAAATTAATTTCCCGCAGCGAAGGCCTGAAGCACATCAAGCCCGGACAAGTCGCGTTCACCGTGATCAGCGAAAATTCCACCAAGGAACCGCACCGCTTGATCGCCGCCAGCATCGGCTTGGCGCTTCCCAGCGACAAAACCATGTACGGCTATCTCTCCGAGCACCATTCCTTCGGCGAAAGCGAAGAAATCGCTGGCGAATACGCGGAAGAACTCGCCGCGGAAATGCTGGCCACCACGTTGAACGTCGAATTCGATCCGGATCTTTCCTGGGACGAGAAAAAAGAAGTTTATCGAATTTCCAATAAAATCGTGCGCACCCTGAACGTCACTCAGTCCGCGGTCGGCGACAAGCGCGGGCTATGGACCACCGTTCTCGGCGCGGCCATCCTCATCGGCGAAGACGACTAATTTTCTAAAAATATTTATCCGGCACAGCCTGAAGAATCTACATCCCGGCGTACAGGTTGTTCGCCCAAACCCGCCCGGCCATCTGCTATTCACGACGACCTATCCACTATTCGCGGACCCTTATTCCCTATTTTTGAAATATCCCAGCCGCTCCAACACCGCGCCCACCACCAGCGGCAACGCCACCGTCGCATCCTCGAAAACTTCCGCCAGCTTTCCGCCTTGTTCCGGCGGCAAAAACTTTCCCCACGAAACAGCTTCCGTGTAGGTGCTCCCGCTTAACCCGCCCCAATGCGCCGGTTCTGGACAAATTCGAACGCCGTAAGCGTAGCGCTTCAGCGGCAGGTTTTTGTACCCGCGCCGCGCCATCAACTCCGCATACACGCCAAATTGCTGCGACCAATTCCGCGGCACGCCTCCACCAATCGTAAAAATTCCCATCTTTTTGGTGGCCATCATGGTGTCTGCGAACCTTTCAAAATCCTCAAACGGATCGAATCGCAACACCGGACGCTTATCCCGCTGCCTGGCGAATTTATGCAGCGCAAAGTCGAGACCCAGCTCCGAATCCGAAAATGCCGGCACAAACACCGGAACATTGTGTTCGTACGCCGACTTCAAAATCCCCCGTCCCTTGGTATTTTTCACCAGGTACTCGCCGATTCTCCGGTGTAATTTCCAGCTGCACACAATCTCATCTTCATCCCACTCGTCAAGAATTCCATCCACCACTTTTTCGACGTGGTCCAGATTTGTTTCCGGCTCCAATGAGTCGTACACCCGGTTGTATCCCGCATTGAACAATTCGTCGTCGTTCATCTTCGCCGGATCGTAGCGGAAATGCGAAAGTCCGGTCGCTTCCACTAATCCGTGCGCCATCAGCGCGCCGGTTGAAACCACCGCTTTGACGATTCCACTCTCAATCAAATCACAAAACACCAGGCCCATTTTTCCAACGGTCAGCGCGCCGGCCAGCGTCATCACCACAAAACAATCCTTGTCGCGCGCCATCGCCTCCAGCACGTCCGCGGCATCCCCCACTTGCCGCGCGGTGTACGCGGTATCGCCCATCGCACGAACCAATTGATCGATGGTCTGGCATTTGGAAAGATCCAGCGGAAAAATCGGCCGCAACTTGTCTTTCACCGGATCGTGCAGCACCCGCCCGGTTACCGTCTTCTTCCCTGCTGCTGCTTTTTTCTTGACCTTCGCCATAGCGCTCCTGAATTCCGCGGAATGAATTCAATATTTCCTGAATGTGTCTGTGAATGAACGCGCCGACACGATTTGTGTAACGCATCTTACTTTTTCTGCGGAACTCCCGTCAAAGAGCTTTCGCGATTCCTTTTGCTTTCGCCGACTACGGAAAGCTCAGTTTTCATGCTGCTGCGTGGTACGATATTTTCCATGTCCAATAAATTTACCGTTGGCCTGATCCAGATGCGCTCGACCAGGAATGCCGGTGAAAATCTGGCCAGCGCCAGCGCCAAAATCCGAGAAGCCGCCAAGCGTGGCGCGCAAATCATCTGCATGGATGAGTTGTTTTGCGGCGAATATTTCTGCCGCACCGAAGAAGCTTCGCTTTTCGATCTTGCCGAACCGGTTCCCGGGCCGTCCACCGAATTGCTCGCAAAAGTGGCCAAGGAAAACAACGTCGCGCTGGTGGTTTCGCTCTTTGAGCGCCGCGCCGCCGGCATCTACCACAACACTTGCGCGGTGCTCGATGCCGACGGCTCTTTCCTCGGGAAATATCGCAAAATGCATATTCCCGACGACCCGTTGTATTACGAAAAATTCTATTTTACTCCCGGCGATCTCGGATTCCCTAATTTCGACACCAAATTCGGCCGCATCGGCATACAAATTTGCTGGGACCAGTGGTATCCCGAAGGCTCCCGGCTCACCGCGCTGCAAGGCGCGCAAGTGATTTTTTATCCCACTAGCATCGGTTGGCATCCCAAGGAAAAAGCCGAATTCGGCGCCGCGCAACTCGATGCCTGGCGCACCATTCAGCGTGCTCACGCCATTGCCAACGGCACATTCGTCGCAGTCGTCAATCGCGTCGGTTACGAAGGCAATCCCAGCGCAGGCGATGCCGGACTGGAATTTTGGGGCAACTCTTTCGTCGCCGATCCTTTTGGACAAGTCATTTCGCAGGCTGGCAGTGAGAAAGAAGAAATCCTGGTCGTTGAATGCGATTCCGCTAAGAGTGAAGAAACTCGCCGGAACTGGCCGTTCCTTCGCGATCGCCGCATCGACGCCTATCAACCGATCCTCAATCGCTGGCTCGGCGAATGACCGTCTCTTCCTTATCTCCGTGTTCTCTGAGGTCTCAGTGCACTCTGTGTTAAATTCTTTTTCTTTTGAAAATCATGCCCAAATCTGACGCTGGTTCATCGTCACTTTCGCAAACTTACCGTATGCCGGCGGAATGGGCGCCGCACGAAGGCACTTTCTTGGGCTGGCCCCACGAACTCACCGACTGGCCCGGAAAATTCGCCCCGATTCCTTGGGCCTTCGCGGAAATCGTACGGCATCTCGCGCGTTCCGAGAAAGTCTTTCTGCTGGTCGAAAATCGCGCGGCCGAATCTCGCGTCAAATGCATTCTCAATAAATCCGCCGCAAATCTGGACAACCTGCAATTCCTCCGCGTGCCTACCGACCGCGGCTGGATGCGCGACTCCGGCCCAATCTGCGTCAAAAACAATTCCGGCGAAGTGGCCTTCAATCATTTTGTCTTCAATGGCTGGGCCAAATATCCAAATCATAAGAAAGACGCGCAATCCGTCACCCGTGTCAACCAATCGCTTCGCCGCAAAACATTTCTGCCAACCCACAATCGCCGTCGAGTCGTACTTGAAGGCGGTTCCATTGACGTCAACGGCCTGGGCACACTTCTAACCACCGAAGAATGTCTGCAAAGTAAAATTCAGGAGCGTAATCCGGGCTTCAGCAAACAGGACTACGAAGAGGTTTTTCGCAATTATCTTGGCGTAACTAACGTGCTGTGGTTAAAAAATGGCATCGCAGGCGACGACACCCACGGCCACGTCGACGATCTTTCGCGCTTTGTGAATGCCAACACCGTGGTCACCATCGTCGAAGAAAATCCATCCGACGCGAACTACGGGCCGCTCCAGGAAAATCTCGCTCTGTTGAAATCGATGAAAGACCAGGATGGCACCCCTCTTCGCGTCGAAACACTCCCCATGCCCGCGCCGGTTTTTTTCGACGGCCAACGCCTTCCCGCCAGCTACGCCAACTTTTACATCGCCAACAAAATCGTTTTAGTCCCAGTCTTCAACGATCCCAACGACCGCGTCGCCCTAAATACCCTGGCAAAACTTTTCCCGACTCGTGAAGTCGTTCCAATCTATTGCCGCGACCTGGTCCTCGGGCTTGGCACCATTCACTGCATGACCCAGCAATTTCCCACGTCCACCTAATCGTCTGCCGCAGCCGGACCATCGAAGATTCCGACTCTGGGCGTAAGGAATCTCCTCCCGGTCTTTGCTACACTTATTCAAGCCCAATTGATTGACTCTGGAGGCCGCATGCTCGCGCACGTCGCGCTTCTTCAACATCGAACGGTTGTCATCGAATGGTGGCCACGTGGTCTCGTCGCCTGGCTTTTCCTCGGCCTCGTCGCCGGATGGCTCGCCGGACAACTTTCGCGCGGCCGCGGCTTTGGCTGCATCACGGATATCATCCTTGGCTTGATCGGTTCTTTCATCGGCGGCTGGGTTTTCACCAAGCTCGGAATCTTTGGCGGTGGTTTTCTCTTCTCATTGGCCGCGGCAACCCTCGGCGCCGTCATCCTCATCGCGATTGCACACCTTTTCAGCGGTGGCTCAAAACACTGAAGCAAGTTCAATATGCAGTTGTTCTTCACTGATCTCTGGTCACTGATCTCTGGTCGCTCGCTCGACTGTGATACTCTTCCTATGCACCTACTGGAGCTGATAATTCGTTGAGCAAGCCTTTGCAATCCCTTTTTGTAATTCCTCTCGGCGGTCTCGGTGAATTCGGAATGAACATGATGGCGCTTCGCTACGGCGACGACATCATCGTCATTGACGCTGGAATGATGTTCCCCGAATCCGAGCTTCTCGGCGTCGATCTGGTCATTCCCGATATCACCTACTTAAAGCAGAACCGCCAGCACGTTCGCGCCATAGTGCTCACCCACGGCCACGAAGATCACATTGGCGCGCTTCCGTACATTCTTCGCGATTTGAACGTTCCCATCTACGGCACCCGTTTTACTTTGGCACTGGTCAAAAAGCGCATCACCGAAGCAGGTCTTCTCGAGTCCACCACTCTCCGCGAAGTCATCACCGGCCGTCGCATCGAAATTGGACCATTTGAAGTCGAAATGATTCCGGTGACCCACAGCACCATCGATTGCGTCGCACTCGCGGTTCGCACTCCCGTTGGCGTCATCATTCACACCGGCGATTTTAAAATTGACCACACCCCAGTCGGCGGCGCTGGTTTCGACATCCACACCTTCGCTCGCTACGGCAACGAAGGTGTTCTCGCACTGTTCTCTGACTCCACCAACGTCGAACGCCCGGGCATCACGCCTTCGGAGCGTGCCGTCGTTCCGCGCATCGAAGAACTCGCCCGTTCCGCTCCCAAGCGCGTTATTCTCTCTTGCTTCGCTTCGTCGATTCACCGCATTCAGCAAGTCATTGACATCGCTTCGCGTGTCGGCCGCAAAGTCGCCTTCGTCGGCCGCAGCATGGTCGATAACGTCGAAATTGCCCATGACATGGAATACCTGCGCATTCCAGATGGCATGGTCGTCCGCTCGCAGGACATTCGCGCTTTCGATCCTCGCAAAATCATCATCATGGCTTCCGGCTCGCAAGCCGAGCCAATGTCCTCGCTCTCGCGCATCGCCGTCGACAATCATCGCTTCGTCTCTGTCGATGAAAACGACACCGTCATCCTCTCCTCCCGCATCATTCCCGGAAACGAAAAAGCCATCTTCCGCATGCTGGACCACATGTTCCGTCGCCGCGCTCTGGTCTATTACGACAATTCCGCCGGCGTCATTCACGTATCCGGCCACGCCAGCCAGGAAGAACAAAAACTCGTTCTGCAACTGGTCAAACCAAAATATTTCATTCCGGTACACGGCGAATTCCGCCACCTCTTCCGTCACGCCGCACTCGCTCATCAACTTGGCGTGGTCAGCGGCGAAATTCTTCTTGCCGAAAATGGCCATTGCATCGAATTCAACGAAGACGGCGCCTTCCGCCGCGATCCAGTAGCCGCCGGACGGGTCATGGTCGATTCCGGTTCGCTCGAAGAAATTGAAGAAGTGGTGGTTCGCGACCGTAAGCATCTTTCCGAAGACGGCGTGGTCGTTCCGATCATCGCTATCGACAAACACACTGGCAAACTTGAATCGCAGCCGGAAATCGTTACTCGCGGCTTTATGAGCGACAACGGCAGCGATCTGGTTACCGGCGCGCGCGAGGTAGTTCTTCGCACCATCAACACTTCCAACGCTGAAGAACGCGCCGACTGGTCGGTTATCAAGGAAAAAATCCGCATCGACCTCAAGCGCTACATCAACAAACAAACCTCCAAACGCCCGCTCATTCTTCCGGTCATCCTCGAGGTCTAGATCGACTTTCGTGGCACAGCCATTCGTGCGTGCCCGCCGCGGCGGGGCTGTGCGCCTTTCCCTGACGCACGGCAACCTTCTCTCGGCGCGAGTTTTACTTTTCCATTTTCTAATTTGCACTACACCCTATGTTCATTGCTCGCTGTTCCGCTGCCCTTTCTGGTTACACAAATTTTTCACATCCAATTCATCGATACTTTTTCTCAGTGTTACTGTAGCGGTACCTTAGATTGCCGTTTATTCCTGCAACTTCTCCCGCATAATTTCGTCGAAGTATATGAGTCCACATCCCTGTTTTCCGCTGGCGCTCATTCAACGCACCGGCGCAAAACGGACGAAAATCAAAAAGGAGATTCTATGAACACCAACAAAACCATCAAAGGCCTGCTCTTCGGCGCTTCGCTGTTTCTCGCTTCCACGGCCTTCGCAGGTGAAAAAGCAACTGTGAAGGTCTACGAAGATGTCAAGGTAAACGGCAAGACCATTCCCGCGGGCAAATATGATCTGACTTGGGAAGGCTCTGGCTCCAACGTCCAGGTAAGCATTCAAAAGGGCAAGGAAACCATCGCTACCGTTCCCGCACAGATTGAAACCGCCAAGGCTGCTCCGGAAAGCACCGGCTACTCAACCAGGAAAGAAGGCGACGGCTCCAAATCCGTCACCAACTTCTTTTTCGCCGGCAAGAAGTACAGCCTGAACCTCGACCAGCAATCCGCCGCAACTTCAGCACAAACCGCAACCACTCCGGGCAACAAGTAAGCAAATCAGCCTTCTTTAAATCAGAGTCCGGTCACTCGGACTCTGCGCTTCAGGATCGCGGACACTCTTCCCCGCGCTCCTTACCCCAAGCGCTTTCGCATCCTGACCCATGCGGAGGCGCTTTTCTTTTGTATACTCACGCCAGCACTTTTCCTGGGAGGTGCCGCGATGCTCCGCAAGACGCTCCTTGCCTTTACATCATTATTTTTTGCGCTCGCTACGATTTGTCTCGCGCAGAAGCCCGCTGAAAAGCCGCCTTATTTCGTCGTTCATGGATGGCCCGTTCTCCCCGACGGCATGGTCCTCGGCCAAGTCTCCGGCGTCGCTGTCGACTCCCACAACCACGTCTTCATTTTTCACCGCGCGGAAAATTCCTGGGCCGCAGACAAAACTCATCCCATCGCTTCCGCCACCATCCTCTGTTTCGACGGCGCTTCCGGTAAATTGCTCTCTTCCTGGGGGCAAAACCGCTTCATCGAACCGCACGGCCTTCGCGTCGACCGCGACGACAACGTCTGGGTCACCGACCGCGCGCTTCAACAAGTTTTCAAGTTTTCCCACGACGGAAAACTTCTCTTAACCATCGGCACCGAAAAAGTTGCTGGCGTCGATGCCACTCACTTCAACCTTCCTGCCGACATCTCTTTCGCATCCGACGGCAGCGTCTACGTCGCCGACGGCTACGGCAACAATCGCATCGCCAAATTCTCCGCCGATGGAAAGTTTCTTCTCGACTGGGGCCACAAAGGAACCGGCCCGGGTGAATTCGATCTGCCCTTCAGGCAGCAGGTAGAGAACCAGGGCGCGGCCCTGGGTGACGGTGGGACGGTGCGAGCTCCCGGGTGGGTAGACGCACCAGCCGGCGGGGTGGCCATCGAATAGCGCATCACCCTCCAGCGGCATGATCAGATCGATCTCGCCTTGCGGATGGACATGGTGAGGACCGACCACATCCTTCATGTCGACGACGTCGACCGAAAACCGCTGCAGGTCGTCGGCGGCCTTCAGGACGCGCCCGTAGCGGATGCCGTCACCGCCGCTTGGCCGAACGCATTCCACAGGGGGAGTTCGCTGCAGTATTGCCGCGCTGCAGAAAAGCGCCAGGGCTGGACGGGGACTATTTGCGTAAACCTGCCACGGGATGACCGTGGATCTTCTTCCCGTTGCCGCAGGGCCGGGCGATAGGGCCCAGCTACTCCAGGTGAGAACCAGTTGACGCGTCGTCACTATTTGCGCCGGGGAAGGCGGTTTCCGGCGGTGACGGGTTGGTCAGGGCGCTCAACGACGCATACGGGGCGATGTGCAGGTTGGTGACCCGGTTCTCGGCCTTCGGGTACATCGCCGAGCCACTCTCGTAGACCACCAGCACGTGGTCGCCGACCGTCGCCAGGCTCTCGCCCATGCTCGGAGTGGCGAAGCATCGACCCACTGGGCTGATC
>Ga0137418_10006248_pt1 | contig 10957 bp, 10 predicted proteins | sample CZODoug3_1_2_16f_FD_122242 | JGI IMG/M metagenome (GOLD analysis project Ga0137418, IMG submission 122242) | Vadose zone soil fungal communities from Angelo Coast Range Reserve, California, USA - CZODoug3_1_2_16fungal (Hybrid Assembly) | ecosystem: Environmental > Terrestrial > Soil > Vadose... | reverse complement strand
CAAGCGACCCTGATTTCGAGAATTACAAAAATATCCTTCAGATCAAACTCCATAAGGCTCGCAAATAAGTCAAACCCAGCTGGTCTTCGTTGATGAACCTTCCCGCATTTGGGTCATAGTATCTGGCGTGGCAGTAATATAGCCCGGTTTTCGTGTACGATTCGTTCGGCAACCAAACTTCTGTGACTGGATCGCTGACGAATCCGTTCCGGTACACGGGGCGCGACTTCGATTCCGAAACTGGTATTTACTACTATCGGGCGCGCTATTTTGATCCGAGCGCAGGGCGATTCCTCAGCGAAGATCGCCTTCGTTTTCAGGGGGGCCAATTTCTGTCGCTATGCCCAGAATAATCCTTTAACAAGCGGGTTAGTGGCTCAGTTCCCGAGTAGACCTCGTGCGCTCGGAATGTGCTAGAGCCCGAACCACACTTCAACGCGCACCGTTATGCGGACGCGTGATTGAAGAGGGATGGCTGAACCCTCGGCGCGTTTGAGTAATCTAGAAGTCGTCCTCACTCACCGCGTTTCAGAGGTCAATACTTAGTGTTTCTATTCCGCTCGGAGAGCAGCCATTGGTCCGGCAGCAGAAACCTCCCTCACAAACGTGGCGAACCTTTCTCAACAATCACGCCAAAGAATTGGTTTCCGCCGATTTCTTCATCGTCCCAACGATTGCGTTTCAACTCCTATTCGTCTTCGTGATTCTTGATCATGACCGCAGGCGTCCGATTCATTTCGCCGTGACCGCTAACCCCACAGCAGAATGGACAGCTCGACAGCTCTTGGAAGGCTTCCTCTGGGACAAGGCCCCACGTTACTTGTTGCGCGACCGCGATGGTATTTACGGAGAGAAGTTCTGTGATACGGCGAAATGGATGGGCATTCGGGAAGTCTTGGCCGCGCCGCGCTCACCATGGCAAAACGCCTACGCGGAGCGCTTGATCAGGTCCATTCGGCGCGAATGCCTGGATCACGTCATTGTTTTCCATGAGGCCGGTTTGCGCCGGATCCTCAAGGACTATTTCAAATACTACGAAATGTGCCGCACGCATCTGTCGCTCGAGAAAGATGCGCCTATCAGCCGACCTGTCGAGCCTCCCTCGCTCGGTCCGGTGACCGAGATTCCAAAAGTCGGCGGCCTGCATCATCTTTACACGCGCAAAGCTGCCTAATCGCAAAACACTTCCAAGCGCTCGCTTGAGAAAGCAGAACGAGCCGTGTGCTCGTTTGTTATGCGAAATACATTTTTTTGTGGAAGGACCAACGCCGCTCGCGGGTTGATCTGAGACACCACGGCATGGAGCACGGCTTACTTCGCTGACGGTCGGCCCGATGAAGTTTCTGGTAGAGACAGGTGGTGAAGTCGGCGTGAAAAAACAGGTGCGACTTAACCGTTCAACGCAGTGTAGTGGGCGTAGGCGGCGGGGTCATAGACGAAATCGAGAGTGGGAACGGAATGTACCTCCACTCCGCCGAATTTGGCTTTGAAGGCGCTGAAGTTTTGCCATGGATGGTCTGGTTGGTTTGGCGGCGCGATGCCCCACAAGTCGTACCATTCGTGACCCAGAGTCTTGGCTTCGCGCATGACCTCGAAGTGAAGGAGGTAGGGAGCCATGACGTTCCGGTGAAGGTCGCGTGATCCGCCGTAGAAATAAGTAGCTGTGCGACCGAAATACACTACCAACGCAGAGGCAAGCCGCATGCCCTGGTACTCGGCGAAGAAAAGCGATCCCCGGTGGCCGGGCGAGAGAAAAGATAATAATGTCTCAAAATAGTCGGGAGGTTTTGCCGCCATTCCCTGACGATCGGCGGTTTCTTCGTAGAGGGTTTGAAAGTCCGCGAGGCCCTGCGCGGAGGTGTCTTCGATGACCGAGACGCCGTGCCGCTGCGCGACATGGATGTTGTACCGGCCCTTGGGTTTCATCTGAGCCAGGATGGCATCTTCTGAAGGACGCAGATCAATGCAGCGAGTGTCCCTAGGCTCCAAGTAATGGTCCGTAAGTGGGGGAATGGGGCGAAATCCGGACACGAAGCCAGGGAGGTGTGGCCAACGCGGTTCCAGGCGTAGATGGCTGACCGCACATTGCTCGTGTTCGCGCCGTTCGTCGATTCCCTGGAGAATGGCGTGGAAAACTTCTTCGCCGAAGAGGGGGTCACCTGGAAGGACGGGGCCGTCTTGGATGTAGTAGAAGCAAGCATCTTCTGCGTACCAGAACTTCAATACCGCCGCGCCGCCGACGATGTCCTTCCCGTCTCTGAGTGTGATTCCAAAGTTTTCAAATCCGCAGACACTTCGAAAATCCACCCACCAAGACGATTGCATGAATCCCGTCTCGGGAGTTTTTTCCACAAAGGCATCCCACGCTGTCCATCGATCGGCTGGGGAGGGCGGTGTTGACAACGGCTGGGAAGGTGCGTCTTCGCACGGCTGAGGAGGCGAAGAAGGAGCGAGCCCGGCCATGATCTGATCGTTCATGTCTTTCAGGCGGCGGATAGCCGACGCGATCCTGTCGTCGGGCTAGTCCCTTCGTCTTGGATGGAACGATAGACAGTGCCATCGTAATCTTGACAGTTGGGGGGAGCTGGACGCCTGTCCCAATAATTGACCAACAACGTCAAACGCAACCCGGGAGTCTTCTGTGTGTCCCCGGAACGGCGAGCCTCTTTTTGCCCTGCTCCGTTGGTCACCACGCCATGCCGTAAATCACCACGAAAAGCCACATAGTGGTTCGGAACAGCGTCGAGCGACCTGCCGGAGTTTGCCTCTGGTGGTATCCACGATTTCCCATCGGGGCTCAGTACTTGATCAAGAACGACTGTCGGGCTGGAAGGAAACCGGTTCAGGTACAGGATGCTCGACCACAAAGGATGGACAATTTGCCCCGTCTTGTGTCTTAGGCTCCGGTCTCGGTCGGTGTGGAACGGAAGCTCTTCGCCAAATTTGAGCCGTCCCAGCCACCACTCCATTCCGATGCACTTGGGGCCGGGCCGAACCAAGGCGTACAACTTGCTGACACATTGCTCAACAATATTCGTGGGCTCCGCACCGATGGGAAACCAGAATGTGGTGTTATAGCTGCCCATGTTTTCCATTCGTTCCGTACCAACCGCTTGCACTGCACGTGCCAGTCGCCGAAAAAGCTGATTCGGCAGTGCATCTTTGAATAGATTAATTTTGTCCATGTTTATCTGCCCTCCCAAACCTCAGTGGCTCTTAGCCCGTCCAATAAAAAACAGTGTCACTCCCCGCTAGTTTTGCGCTTCAAAGTACGGGGGTAAACGTTACATCTACATCGAACTTGACCGTGACCTGACGCAGCCGGCGATGCACGGACATTACTTTGCGGAGCCGCGGGTCGAAATAATCCTTCAGCATCATGGTCCGCGCGTCTTGCAGATAGAAGTTGGGCGCGTCCGTGATGGCAGTGGAGGCCAGGATGCTCAATTCGTCCCGCGACGAAACGTGCTGGACGATGCAGGGTACGTGCGTAATCCCCATGTCTCGGAGCGCGTACGCACGATGGCTTCCATTGTTGAGGATCAACCTCTTCTCCGCGTAAATGGCATTCAGGAAGTTGCTGCCAAAACCCACCGCAAGCCCGACTACGCCTGCGAGGTTACCGGGGGGAGGGTAGTCCTTGATGTGCTCCGCTTGCAGTTGCATGGCGCCGAGAAAGCGCATATCGTCCGATGGCGATATGAAGACGAAGGTGTCTCGATTGGTGCGCGCCCATTTCACCGGGGGTTGACGACGATCGCAAGGCAGACAGACACGGAAGATATCTTCTTCGCTGGGCGATGGCCCTAGCCTGTTTTTCAGTTCTTGCACAAAGGCCAAATCAATGTGGTGCTGGTACACCACCATGCGGTCCAACTGGACGTAGGCCACCTCCGTCGGCACGGTGTTGAAACTGTCCCGCACCAGCGGGTTTTTCAAAAACTCGAGGAGAAGTTCGTTTTCGGGGTCCACTGGCTCTATCGAAGGATTGTCGGCAAGGCCCGCTTCCTCCTTTTCCAGCTCGCGCACAACGCGGTTGGCAGCTTGCCACTCTACGACAAGGTCCCCCGAACTGGGGGCATGTATGGCGTTATCCTTGACGAAGCGAAGGAATTGCTTCAGCGTCGGACGGCCGATCAGATAGAGATTCTCGCCCGTTTCGCTTTGCGGATTGAGAGCAACGGTCAGTTGCGGACCACCTGCCATTATTTCCTTTGCCCTTTTGACTTCAGCTCCGTTCCTAACCGGCGCAATGGTCATATTCTTTGTTCTCCGTTCACGGCAGTGAGAATCAATCGACAAATTGCGCGCCTCACCACCACGACCAAAACTCAACCTTAACGGTATGGACCAATCGACGGGTGACCAAGTCGAGGGCGCGCCGCTGCCCACACAGGATTTTGGCCTGTCCTGTCATTTCCGGCTTGAGCAGCAGGGAGTGATTATCAATTTGCGTGCTGATGAGGATGGTTCTCTTTGTGCTGCTGGATGAGCTTGAGGGCGCTACCGGAGGAAGGGGCGCGGCCTCTCCGCCACTGGCAGGGCTTCCCAGGACGCTGGTAGAGACGAAATTCACCGTCCCGTAGAACACCTCGTCCGGATAAGCGCGGGCCCGAAGCACGACCTTCTGATCCACCTGCACATCAGCAATATCCTTTTCATCGACTGCGATTTGCGCCGTCACCGTTCGCAGATCGAAGACTTTGGCGATCAAATCTCCTTTTTTTACAAGTTGATGGGTCAATTGTTTTAATTGCAAGGTGGGCGTCGCTACGACTCCCGTTGATGGGCTGTAGACGGTCAGCATCCGGCGCTGCTCGCCCAAGTGGCGCTGGTCCGCGTGCAATTGGTCGATCTGCGCCTTTGTCGCTTCGATATCTTCCGGACGGGTGCCGCTGACAAGCAATTGGAGTTGATCCTTGGCTACGGCGAGATCGTTTCTCGCCGCGCTTTCCACAGCGGCCACATCTTCGTACTCCTTTCGGGAAAGAAGATTTTCATCAAACACTCTTTTCGCCATGGCCAGCTTGATTTGTGCGTACTTGAGGTTGTCCTCAGCCTTGGTAACGCTGGCTTTAGCGACCTCGATCTCATTGGCTGTCGGACCCGCCACCTGCATGCGGAGCTTGGCGCCAGCCTCCGCAAGCTGTGCCTCTGTCTTTTCAAGAGCGGCGCGAGTATCGATATCCGTGAGCCGCGCAACGGGTTGCCCTTCGCGTACGTAATCTCCCTCATGCACGTAAATTTTGTCGACCACGCCATCCACGGCTGCCCGCACATCGGAGTTCTCGATGGGTAGAACGTTGAATGGACCTGCCACACGCAGTTCGGCATGCCCGCGAACCAGAGCAACGGCGGCGCCGGCTGCCAAGGCCAACCAGACCGTGCGTCGCACCCGCCGTCCCCAGCGGCGGCTTTTCTTTTTTTTCTCGTCGCCAGACTTGTCCGACCTACTGGCCGCGTCCGGCGTTTCGGTATGAGCGCCATTCGTCGGTCCTTCGGCCCTCTCAAGACTGCGGGCTGCTGCTGCCGTCTCCGCCTTGCGACCGTTTTTCGGCGACGCAGGCTCGTGCACAGTGCCGGCCATGTGCGGCATGGCCACGCCTTCACTATTTTTTGGAACCGCAGTTTGAGGGAGGCCGCTGGCCGCAACCGACTCCTCGAAACGATCCACGCCTTTCGGCACTGCAGGTTCATCCAAGACCGCGACTATCTCCTGCCCGCTACCGAAGGAACCGGGTGCGCCACAGGACATGCTGGGCACTGTTTGAATGCGACGGCCATTCATCATGGCCACGAGCTGGTCGAATGACGTCGCTACTCCCTGGGCCGGCTCAAGACGGCGGAGTTTTTCAAATATGGAAGGCCTCTCGAGCTCGCTGGTCCCGGTCCGCGCCTCGAAAGTATTGCCGTTTCCAGGGACACCGGGCTGGACGAAGCGGTTGACCATGACCGGCGTCTCAACCTCAACCTTGTCGACCTTTCTTGGCGTTGCAGGCTGCAGTGCGCTGCTGGCCCTGTACGATGCTTGGAAATGGCCGCTTTGCTTCGGCGCGACAGTTTCGTCCAAATCGTCGGTCTTCTCCGGAGTCTCGAAATCTTCGTCATCGAATGAATCGGAGGCATCGGATGGCTTGCCAAACATTCGGCGAAACCTTCTGCGATACTTCATCCCCAGCAACCCCAGAGTTACCAGCACAGCCGTTGGCGACCGGCCATCGACGAGCGCCCCGCCCGCGCTCAGGAGGATGAACCCCAGGATAGAGAACGAGCCCGCTAACGCCAGCGTGCCGTAAATCGAGAAGATTGCCCGCTCACGTCGCGGGAGAACTTCTTCATCCTCCAGAGACTCCAAGCCGAATAACTTCTCTACCAGGGTCCCGACGTGGCGGAATGACCTCCTCCTCAAGTTAGGTATTTCCAGGTAGTCGCTCAGCAGGTAGTAGCCATCGAGCTTGATGAGGGGATTGAAGTTCAACAGGGTCTTGACGCCAGAAGTGGCCATGACGCTCAGGGTGATGAAATTGATCCAGGTGTCTGGTTCCGTCGTGCGCCAGATCAATACCGCCAAGGACCAAAGGAACAACTCAAAGTAGGGACCGGCGATGCCCACCCAGAGGCGCTGTGATTTTTCCGGAAAAAGCCAGGCGTCGCTAACATTGCAATAAAAGGCCGGCTGGAGAAACACCAGAGCACAACCCATTTCGTGAACTTCCCCGCCAAAGCGCGTGCAAGTCAGGCCGTGGCCAAACTCGTGTGCCCCAACGACCAGAAAATTCAATGCCAGGACTACCGCAATCGAGGACCAACTGCCGTAGAGCCGAGGAAGATCCTGTCTGAAGTCGCTCCAGCCGGTGACGGTGACGCCCGCAGCTGCGAGAATGGCCGCAGCCGACAGCAAGACAAAAAAAGATGAATAGAAGAAGCCCGTCCAGGGAACCAGGCGCTGCAGGAGCCGGCACGGATCGAAAACCTTGAACCGGCAATACAAGGGGCTTCCGCGAAAGCGCGGCGGCTCTCGGTACGCGCCCTTTTCTCCTGCTTCCGTGGTCTCCAGGATGTGATTCTTCTTCAGATTTTCAAGGAAGGCGTTTAGGGTCTCGATGGCAAGCTCGCCGCCGAATTTGGCTTCGGTCTTCTGCCGAATTGCCTCGAGCGGTGTTTCTCCGTCCAGTTGCTGCGCGATGAAGTACTCGGCCTCTCCCAGCCGAAAGAATTTGCGGGACTCCGGGTTCTTGATGACGACAGACGTTCCCTGGCTAATCTGCTGATGGCGGACGATCAAGTCGCTCCGAAGTCTTGGAAGACTGGATGTCATGACTTCCTTGAAAAAAAGAGCCATACTGTGAACTGAGGGGGGCGGGATGTTCTCCGCCGCCCTCGATTCACCTTTGAATAAGCCACCAGGCGTGTAGATTGCCTCTGCCGCCCGGTGGACGCCCTGAGTTTGACTACGCCGACGAGAGCCACTTCACTTGGAGCCGTGACTCTTCGAGCCGTGACTCTTGGAACCGTGACTCTTCGAGCCGTGGCTCTTGGAGCCGTGGCTGCCGCCAGTTCCGCCACCACCGCAGCCGCCGGGAGCGATGCGCTCTTCCAGCTTTTGCAGTTGGAGACTGATATGCCTCATGGTTTCTCACCTCCTTTCTGTATGGGGTTGGCGAGACTTCAGATATTTATCCTTGAGAAGGACTTTCTCCGAAGTGCCTCACGAAAAAGCATTGAAGAGCTCAAAAGCGCATGTTTGCAAAATGTGAGATTCAACGGCCAAATTTGCTGACCTCTGCGACAGCCGTGCAATTCTCCGCTGATATCCTGCGAATTTGCGTAAGGCCCGCAGCGCAAATGGAAGCGCTGTCTGCTTCATGAAGAATTCATGATCGCGTAACAGGCGGCTAACCATTCGACACAGGATGAGGACTCAGCATGGGCAAAACAATTCCCCGCATGGGTTAATCCAAAGGATTAGGTAAGTTGCTGTATGCGTGATGTCACAAGGAACGACGGAGCGAGGCCGAGAGTGGATGGCCTGACCTAAACAATAAACTGTAAGCCAACTCGGTATGAATTCGCGCCGGAGCGTTTCTCAATCCAACGCACCTGGGCCAAAAATGGGACATGAACGGGAATTCCGGGCAAACGAAGCCCGCAACGCACGAGGCCGGAGGTTTTCAGCGCCCGTTTGGTGCGAACACACACACCGCCTGTGCTGATATTCTCGGTTTTGCCACGCAGCACTCCCCGGGGCATCCCAGGTTTGCCAGCCGGAGACAGTTGGCTCGCGTTTACCTGAGCGGCCAAGGGAAAACGCGCGTGCATACGCGTTCCATGGCGGCTTTGCGGCCTCACAGCCTCCCGAGAATGCCCCCCTGGCTCCAGCATGTGTATTCCCCATTTAGGTTAGCCCCGTGGGCTGGTGGCTGGGAAGACGTCCGAGGGCGGACAAAGTTTACAATGATTCAAGTCTTGGCGTTGATAAATTTGCTCAGGATTCCCGAACGCGAGGAAGCACCCATCTTTACCATCGCCAGCCGAAGAAAAACCTTAACGGTATTGGGGCTGATCTTCATGCGGGCGGAAATTTCTTTGCTGGCTAAGCCCTGCAGCAGCAGCTCAACGGCCTGCCCTTCGCGGGGTGTGAGATGGTACTGGTCGCAGATTTTGAGCATATCCACGCTTGTCCTAGAACTTCGCTCGAGGAGCAAGGCTAACGGGGACCCCTTTGACCCGTTCGAATTGTTGCCCGGCAGGTGCACGTCAAAGAACCGGCAGATGTAGTGTCGACAGCCGGAGAGAAACTCCTTGCAAACAGAAATTTTGCCGCTGGGCTCTCCGTTCGTGACCATCGCGCGAATTTTCGATGCCAGTTGGTCTGCGAAATCCTTCGTATTGCCATGCTTTTCTGGGTAGAGGAGGATTTCCGCCGCGCGCGTATTTATGTAAAGGGGCTTGAGTGCAGCGTTGAGCAACAAAAAGCCTGTTTCAGATGGGTTCGGCGAGCGCGTGCCGTTTGAGTTGGCCCCGGCGCGGCCGGCTTTGCTGACCGACTGTAGCTTACTCGCCACCCGGGAAGAGCGCATCGTTTTCTCCGAGCGTTGGGCTAGGTTCCCAAAGCGCCATTGTGGGGCCATGGTCGTCCTTCACACTGTCGAAAAGTGTACGGGGGCTGTGCGGGCTCTCCGCAGCCAGCGAAATACTCTTCTATGTCTCCTCCATCATCAACCAGTGGAATTCATCATAAGGTTGTCCGGTGCTTACCTGAATGGCGTTTGATGCGCATGTGCCCTGCACGAACGAGAAGAACTCTAACGTGGGGCCAGTCGGATCAGCGCGGCTTCTCCGGCGTACAGTCCTACGGAGTCGAGCAACTCCAGTTCTACTTAGTCCTTGCGGATGGCAGGTAAGCGCGCGTGTGTGAGTGCGGCAAATACTTGCTGGCAGAGAGACGCTATTGTAGAGGTGTGCACAGCCAGAAACTTCTTCAGGTCTGAGGCGAAATCTATGACAACCACGCTCAGGGCACATGGTCAAGACCAAGCCGAATCAGATATGGCGCGCACGTTAACGACCAAATAACGCGACAGGGTCGAAAGCAATAAGCGCATGACTTAAGAACACTTTTCACGCTTGCTCGGGGCGCCACGAGAATTTTCTCCTGCACAAGATGGAAGAACGCTGCATATTGCCGGAAGAAATATTCCAGTGATGCTCTCGAGTTTGAGCACCAACGAGAAGTCAGCTCCGTTTCCGGCGAGGTGATGTTGTCCCCCTGAGGCGACGCAACCTCTATCTGCCCGATTACAGGGCAGCATTCGCTTGCTCCCATTTCTGCTACCCGTATCGCCATCGATTCCATCTTGCGATGGACTTTCCCTTACGAGGACCGATATGAGAAGAAGGCTCATCGCAACCTCCCCCGCGGGGGACCATCCTTCAAACGGAAACGCCGAAGTTGCGTGAAGAAAATCGGACGGAACGACTGCGCTTGCCGATCCGTTATCACGACATGACATCAACTCCACGAATGGCTTCGAACGAATTAGCGATCGCGCCCGTCATTGTGCTCTTGATGTTCCTTCGCGTTGATGGTCATGCGCATCCAGGGATGGATGCAGCATTGAAATTTGGCGGTTTGCCCCTCGGGCACGAGGGGGCCAGTTGCGCTCGCATTTCCTTGGAGAAAGATATTGTCTGGGCTCGGAGGTTGTGGCGCGAGCTGTCCGTTTACCATCCGCGCGCACTCGGGCGCCGGAACAGGATTGCCAGATGCGGCGTTCAGTGGAGCAACAAATCCACCACCGAATTCTCGGACGCGGGTAAATGTGTGTGTTTCGCCTCCGAGATTCTGGAGCATGAGGCTAAGGCCCTCATCAGCCTTGGCTCGATCGGGAACGAAGCGCCACGCACCGACCGATTTATCGGTACCGAGTTCCGCCTGAAAACCAGAGAACGTGATCACTCCGGCCGAAACAGGAGTAACGGTGCGGACGCAGCCGATCGCCGCGAAAGTGACGGGATCGCAATAGTCGCGGAGATGAACGTTCAGCAGCCCCGGCTGGTCGTCATTAGCATGCCGGGATGCGGGGGTGATGCCGAAGAAAACCAAGCCCATGATCAGAAATCGATACATCCATGCTGTCATAATTTCCTCCACACTTGAGAATGAAACTGTTCCAAATGATGTGTCACTTCAAACGGAAGTTTTCGTTTTTGTTCAACGATCGTCGTCATCTTCGCGGAGGACGCGGACTTGTCCTCGAATTTCGCCAGCCGGGAATTTCGTCGAATGAACGTTCACGTAAGTAACTCCTGATTGGATGGCTTCCAGGACCTTGGAAAACTCACCGGGAGCAATACCCTGTCCGTTCGGACCGATAACATCGGTGGCGGTAACCGTACCGGTGACGGTGCCACTGCGAGCCGGGCAAGTGCGCGGAGAGTGTGAGGGGTTGGAATT
>Ga0137418_10006245_pt1 | contig 10958 bp, 6 predicted proteins | sample CZODoug3_1_2_16f_FD_122242 | JGI IMG/M metagenome (GOLD analysis project Ga0137418, IMG submission 122242) | Vadose zone soil fungal communities from Angelo Coast Range Reserve, California, USA - CZODoug3_1_2_16fungal (Hybrid Assembly) | ecosystem: Environmental > Terrestrial > Soil > Vadose... | reverse complement strand
GAGAGATCGAGGCTGCAACCGTTCACTTCCGGTCTGCGGTGAAACTGGATCCCGATTTTGCGCTGGCCCACATGAATTTCTCCAGCGCGCTAGTCCGGAAAGGTGATGTGCTTGCCGCGCTCCAGGAGGCGAAGGAGGCGGTGCGGCTAGCCCCGGGCGACTCCGAGACTCATCACATTTTGGCGCGCGTGCTCGATTTTTCCGGGGACCTCGACGGCGCCGTCGGTGAGTTTCGGCGAGCGATCGAATTAGAACCGCAAAGGGCGGAATTGCACGACGATCTCGGGACTGTGTTTCAAAAGTCCGACGCGCGAAGTGCCGCCGCGGAATTCTCCGAAGCACTCCGGCTGCAGCCCAATTATGCACTAGCACGTTTTCATCTCGGCGTTTTGCGTTACCAGGAAAAATCCCTCGAAGAGGCCGCGCAACACCTGCAAGCTGCGGTACAACTGAATTCCGCGGACCCGGGCGGTCACTATTATTTCTCGCAAGTTCTAAAGAGCAAGGGCGAGACGGATGCGGCGATCCGCGAGCTGCAAGCTTGTGTTGCGTTGAAGCCGGACTACCCTGACGCGCAAAACAGCCTGGGCTTACTGCTCCAGCACAACGGCGAGGCTGAACAATCTATGAAAGCCTTTCGTCTGGCAGTGAAGCAGCAACCGGAAAGCCCGGACACGCATAATAATGTGGGGCTAGCCTTGTTGCAGACTGGTGACGGCAATGGGGCGATCGCCGAGTTCGAAACGGCAGTCCGTTTGCGTCCCGATGACAGCGGATACAAAGGGAACCTGGGAGCAGCTCATTTGCAAGTGGCAGACTTCGACGCCGCCATTTCTGAATTCGAATCGGCACTCAAGCTTGCCCCGCAGGACGCAACCCTGCACTACGACCTCGGGCTCGCGCTCAAATTGAAAGACAAGCTGCCAGAGGCTATGATCGAACTGCGCAAGGCAGCAGAATTGGATCCCGGGCAGGCAGATGTGCATTACACCTTGGGGGTGACACTTTGGCAGCAAGGCGACTTTGCTGCAGCCGCGGAGGAACTCCGCGCAGCTATTCATGCCAAACCGGACTATGCCGAGGCCTATTACACGCTGGGGACGGTGCTGAAGCAGAACGGCGACCTACGGAACTCTGTTATTGCATTGCGGGAAGCCATTCGAATGCAGCCGGAGTTTGCGGGCGCTCATACAACTCTGGCAGCCGTGCTCCGTCAACTCGGAGACTCAGAGGGTGCCGCCGCGGAAAGCCGCGCCGGAACGGAAATCGCAAAACAAAAGACCAGCGATCAGGCCGCGCTCTTTGCGACAAATTCGGGGCGCAGGCTTCTCAACGCAGGAGACTTGGAGGGCGCCATTTCGCAATTCCGCGCCGCGATCAGTTCTTCGCCGAACTATGCGGCCGCGCACTTCGAACTGGGGATGGCTTTGCGCCAGCAGGGCAACGCCGAGCAGGCGCAAAAAGAATTTCGAAAGGCCGCAGAACTGGATCCTCGCCTGACGCCTCCGCCTTCTTCAAAGAAATAGCGAAACAGAAGCTTCAGAATCTTTTGCGATGAAACGCTTCTATCGAGTAAGGATTGGTTCTTTCGAATGAGGCTATTGAGGGCCCTTCCGCAGCGCAACGAGTTCTGTGCCCACGGGAACTCCGCGGGCGACCTTCACGCGGACTACTGCTTCGAACGGTTTGAGCTCGCCCGAGTTCGAAACGGAGAGCCGCAAGAGCAACTCTTCCAAAGAATTCTGCTGGCAGACGTATTCCACGGCAGCTTGCGTGCCGATCGTGGTGGCACCTGCAAGAATCAACACCGAATGTGCAGGATTCAATCCTCGCTTGAGCGCTATTACGGAATAGTCTTCCGTCAGGGTTTCGTCCGGCAGAGACGGGAGAAACTCCTTTGGTTCGCCTGATTCCGGACGAAAATTGATGATCTCCATGGTGCCCATGCGCGGTCCAGAAGTGATCTGCCGGAAGTTGAATTCCTGGATATTTGGCAACTCCAAGAGCGTCAGATTTTCCGAAGGCGAGCCGATGAAAATGAGATCGTTGTTTTTTGCGTCATCCAGGGAAAACAAGCTACCGCGCTTGACGCGAATTTGCTGATGAAGTTTCCCGAAAACATTATCTAGAGCGTGTACCGCCAGCACTTCGCCGACTCCGGTATAGTGATCCGTGATCACCGCGCTGGAATCCCTGGCATGATTAAAGTAGCGCATGCCAGTGTACGGCCGGCCGACGAAGGCTGCGTTGCTGAAGATCACCCACGGCTCTTGCGGCCCGGTAAGAAACCCTCTCCAGAAAAGGTGAAAAGCCACCGGCAAACCCGCGCTATCGCTGGTCAGCCGGGCTTCGGCGGTCCTGCGCGTCAGAAATCGGTCCGTGGCGATAGCCACAGCGGCGGCGAGGAAGACAGACAGCGCGATTACGGCAACCAACCATTTGCGGGAAGGCTGGCCGTTACCCGGCAGAGCGTCTGAAGTGTCATGGGAAGATGCCGCATGGTTGTGCCCGGTACCAGGGGGACGCTGATGGAATGTCAGGACATAATTGCCCTTGGGCATTTCGACCAACATCGAATCCTCCGCTCCCTCAGAACCATAATATTCAGCGAGTTTGGCGCGCAGGCGCCCCGCTTGTACCCGTACCATCGAGTCCAGATGGGGGTCGAAGTCTTTCTGGCGCCCGAAGACCTCCGTCGCAATTTGGTACTCCTTTGGGGAAGCAGCGGGATGATCCAAAGAATGAGTTGCTAGATAGCGCAGCAGCTTGCAAAGGGACTCTGAGCCATGGAGCGTATGGCTGCCGAGCAGTTTTTCGATTTGTCCGAGATATTGAGCTCTCTCAGTCACGGGACCCACCGTCCGGGCATTGTAACACCAAGGTAACGCGCACGGCATCTCTTTGTGAGATCACAACTTATCTCGCGTAACCGTATCAGACCCATGGATACTATCCGCGTAACTCAAAAAACTGATAGAAGGCATGATAAATTCTTCGTCGCCCCTAGTTTGGGTGCGGGCCTCTCTGTGTAGAGAGGGCTCGAGAGTAATGATTGTGCGGTGGTGACGAAGCGAGAGAAGTTCGAGGAGTTTGGGGGCTGTTCGCTGCAGACGGTTGGGTCCAACAGGTTGCCGTCCATTCCATTTTATCTTGAAGAATGCCCATGTGCGCTGATTGCAGTTGAGGCATGGGCTTGGTACCTGTTGAACCAGGCGAGCTGTCGAACGTGGCGGATTCCCTGTTCATATGGCGAGCGGTTCTATTCGAATTTGAAGAATTAAGGGTGCTCAGGAGGGACGTAATGAAAAAGCAAGCGATTGTGGGGTGGATTCTAGTTCTTTGTCTCGCGCTTGGGTTTGGCGCAAGCACGTCTCTGGGACAGGCCGTGTATGGAAGCATCATTGGCACGGTGACGGACCCCCAGGGGAACGCAGTGGCTGGAGCCAAAGTCACGGTCACTTCGGTGACTAAAGGCACGAGCGATGAGACCACCACGAATGAGAGTGGGAACTTTTCGGCAATTCACCTGATTCCCGACACGTATAAGGTCCACGTGGAGGCGCCAGGATTCAAGTCTTACGATGTGGCGAGTGTCCTAGTGCAGGTAGACACGGCGGCGCGCGTTGATGCGCAGTTACAAGTTGGTGCCGTCACGCAGACGGTGGAAGTCACGGGCGAGGTTCCCCAGCTCAAGACGGATCGTGCCGATGTTTCGCTCGATTTTAATTCGGATTACGTTGAGAAACTGCCTCTTGTAAACCGCAATTTTCAGTCGCTGTTGCTCTCCGCTCCCGGGACGCAGCAAATAGGCTGGAACCACGCCGCCACAGAGAACCCGCAAGGCTCCCAGCAGACTTTCGTCCAAGGCCAGCACTTTAGCGGCACAGGTTATGAATTAGATGGAACCGACAATCAAGACCCCATCCTCGGCATCATCATCATCAACCCTAACTTGGATTCGGTGGAAGAAGCCAAGATTACGCTGATGAACTACGACGCCGAATTTGGCAAGTCCATCGCGGGCTTAATGGTGGCGTCAACCAAGTCCGGCACTAATGATATCCATGGCAGCGCTTTTTGGTTCCGCAACTCCGATGCCACACAGGCGCGCAATCCCTTCAACCAGGCGCCAAACGTAGCGTTGCCTCATTCGAAGTGGAATCAATTTGGCGGCTCTGTGGGCGGGGCAGTCATCAAGAACAAATTGTTCTATTTTGCGGATTACCAGGGGACCAGACAGGCCAACGGGGTGACCAACAACATAACGATTCCAACGGCCACGGTCCTGAGCACGTGTTCAGCATCGACTGGTACTTGCGATTTAAGCCAGTACCTCAACGTCGTTTCTAATGGCAACGGCCAAGTCTACGACCCAGCGACAGGAGACCCCAATACAGGAGCGGGACGCACGGCATTCCCGAACAATATGATTCCCGTGGGTCGGCTCTCTCCGGTGGCCGTAAAATTACTGAAACTCTTTCCTCAGCCCTCAAACGGGAACGTGACAGCTCCTAACTTCTTCGGGTCGGGTTCGGGGCCATTCCACGGGAATGCGTTCGATACGCGAGGCGACTATCAGGCCCCCGGAAATTTGCACATCTTTGGCCGCTATACACGGGCCTATTACAGCCTTACGGGACAACCCAATCTGGGAATAGGACTGGGCGGCCAAGGTGGCGGAGTTAATGGGCTGAGCGGCAGTTCCGTCATTCATAATCACAGCCTGGCGGCGGGATTTGACAAGGCCATCAGCACCACACTGCTTACCGACTTCCGTTTCGGGTGGTTTAAGTACAATCCGCATTCGATCAAGCCCGACGCTGACGTCGCGGCCGCGCAAGCTCTGGGGCTGAATGGACTAAACACTGCCGATACGTCCACGGGAGGTCTCCCGGCATTCAAGTGGGACAGCGGGGACAATAAGAATACCGGATTGACGGATTTCGGCGACGGTCTGGATCCGTCCCGTTGCAACTGCCCGCTAATTGAAAATGAGCACCAATACCAGTTCGTGAATAACTGGACAAAAATAGCGGGCAATCATTCCATGAAGTTTGGAGTCGACCTGCGCTTCGCGCATAACCTGCGCTTCCCGAGCGACGCGAACCGGACGGGCGAGCTATCGTTCAACCACAAACAAACCGCGCTGTACGACCCGGCCACCAAGAGCTACACGGGTGGGTTGGATCTGGCCTCCTTTCTTCTGGGCGATGTTTCCCACTTCGAGCGCTTTGCCAGCGTTAGCCAGACAGCCTCAGAAAGCCAGAAGCGCTTTTTCCTGTATGCCCAGGATCAATTCCGGATGAGCAGCAAATTGACGGTCACCTACGGCATCCGGTGGGAGGACTATTTCCCTGAATCTGTGAATGCCAAGGGCAACGGAGGTTTTGCCAACATCGAACAAGGCGTCATTCGAGTCGGCGGCTTTGGCCCTTATGGATTAAACGGCAATATTAGAAACTATCTCGCTGCTTTCGCGCCGCGACTGGGGATCGCCTATCAAGTGCGGCCAAAAACGGTCGTGCGCCTTGGCTACGGCCGCAGTTTCGACATAGGAGTCTTCGGATCGAACTTTGGTCACGCCGTGACGCAGAACCTTCCCGTCCTCGTTCATCAGGCAATTAGTGCGCATGACCTCAATTCAGTGAACATCAGTGACAACGTTCCGGTGTATCAAATGGACTCTGCCACAGGGCCACAGCCCGCTCAGTTCCCGGCCGTCTCGGCGAACGGCACGATTCCGTTGCGCGGGCCGCAAAACACTGTGGATCCGCGGATTCGTCCGACGGTGCAACGCCTGGCTGCCATTGATATGTGGAACGCAACGGTCGAGCACCAGTTGACGTCCACGATGACTGTGGAAGTATCTTACGTCGGAAACAAGGGCACGCATGGGTTCGCAGGTAACGGGCCGACATATAACGCCAATCAGAAAAGCATGGTTGGCTATTTCACCAACCCTATTCCGGACTCACGGCGTCCCTTCTTCAACCGTTTCACGTATCCCGATTGCTCTGTCTCGCAGGGAGTCTGTGGCCTAGCTAGTGTTCCGCTGGCGGATCAGCTGACTTGCTGCTCGTCGGACATGGGGAACTACTTTGGCATGGATGCCAGCAGCAACTACAATGCCTTGCAGTTGAAAGTCGAGAAGCGATTCTCCCAGGGACTTCAATTCGTCTCCCATTACACCTGGTCCCGCGCGAGATTCTATGACAGTAACTATTTCGCCGTCGATCCCAAGGTCGCCTATGGCCCCATGAATGTTAACCGCAACCATGTGTGGGTATCGAACATCATCTATGAGCTGCCGTTCGGCAAAGGCAAAAAGTACATGAGCGGCGCCAACACTTGGACGGACTATGTCATCGGCGGATGGAGACTGACCAGCATCACCAACTGGAGCGGTGGTCTGCCGTGGACTCCAAGCTACAACGACTGTGGCAAGGACCAAGATGCTGGAGTTTGTCGTCCCAACAAAGGTTCTGGAGCATTGGACATGGGCGCCAAGAGAGATGCCCAGGGAAACATCACCTGGTTCAGGTCTGTCCCTGGCGGCCTTTCTCTAAATCCGCCTGTAGGAGTCGACCAATGCACCCTCGCAAGGCCGACCATAACGGGATTCTCTCGCCCGGCTTGCGGTACACTCGGAGACATCGGGTATGACTCGTTCCGCGGACCACACTTGTTTACTTCCAATCTCTCGCTCGCGAAGAACTTCCGCATCACCGAGCGGTACAAGGCGGAGTTCCGCATGGATGCCAACAACATCTTTAACCACCCGGTCCTGGGCTTCAACTACACCCAGGGCAACACTTGTATCGATTGCGGTGGCGACGCAGGACGGATCACCAACATCGAAAACAACACATCGATGCGACTACTCACATTTGGGTTGAGATTCTCTTTCTAACAAGGATGAGGACGCCCTACCACCCCGACGGGGAGCCTGAAAAGGCTCCCCGTTTTTTTTTGAGTGCCGCTTCCGATAGGCTGGTATATGGATGTATTAGCATGCCAAGGTTGATCGGGTTTCTTCTCCTACTTCTCACGGGAGTGCCGGCTATAAGCTCTGCCCACGGTCGGACTATCGCCGCGCAAGGGCAGGCAATCGATGCACCTAGGCCTAAACAGACAGTCTTGCCGGATACCGCACTTAGTGAAGCGCGGCGTCTTTCGGAGCAGGGCAAATTCGATGAAGCGATTGGGAAGCTCGAAGCATTGGCACTAAAAGAGCCGGAATTGCAGGGGCTTGCTCATGAGCTGGGGATTACGTACTACAAGAAGAGCGACTATCTGAAGGCGGTGGCCAGCTTCAAGAAGGCGCTGGAGGAGGATCCTGGAGATAACGAAGCGGTCCAATTGATGGGGCTGTCGTATTACCTTGCTGGAAGGCCCGCGGAGGCCATAGCGCCGCTTGAAAAGGTACAGACGTGGTATCCGAGCGCCAATGTCGATGCGGCGTACATTCTCGGCACCTGCTACATGCAGACGAAGGACTACCCCAGCGCACGCAAGGCTTTCGCAAAAATGTTCGCCGTGCCGGCGGATTCCGCGGCCAGCTATCTGTTTACGGCGCGAATGTTGCTACGGCAGGATTTTGCACCCGTAGCGGAAGAATACGCGATAAAAGCGGTGGAGCTGGATCCCAAGCTTCCCCTGGCCCATTCGCTGCTCGGAGAGCTCTATTTGTATAAGTCCCGCCTCCCGGAAGCCGTCGAGCAGTTTCAGAAGGAGTTGGAGCTGAATCCAGGGGAAGCCGCGGTGTACTACAAGCTGGCGGATGCTTATAGCCGTTTGCAGAAGTACGAGGAGGCAGAAAGACTCCTGCAGCGATCCATCTGGCTGGATGCTACATCGACGGGGCCGTACATTCTGATGGGGAAGGTCTTGGAGAAGAAGGGCGAGACCGCCCTTGCCGTGCGCGCCTTGCAGCGCGCCATCTCCATGGACCCCAACAACCCCATGCCCCACCATCTGCTCGGGCAGGCTTACCGAGAGATGGGCAAGACAGAAGAGGCGGAGCGCGAACTTAAGTTGTCGGAACAATTGCAGATTCACCAAGATGCAAAGCCTTGAGCACGCAGTTGAGGCGTAGCGGAACCAGGGAGATCAACCGTGTTGAACCGCGCTAAGTTTATCTTTTCCATTGTTACGATCAGCCTTTGCCTGGCGGCAGGTCCCAGCCTGGCACAACAAGCTCCACCCGAAAGTGCGAAAGCGGAGCACGCGCTTCAGAAGACGCACGACCCGTGGTGGAAGCACGCGGTCATTTACGAGATCTACCCGCGTAGCTTCCAGGACTCGAACGGGGACGGCGTTGGCGACATCAACGGGATTACCTCCCGGCTGGATTACCTTCACGACCTGGGCATCGATGCCATCTGGATTAGTCCGATGTATCCGTCGCCCCTAGTGGATTTCGGCTACGATGTCTCTGACTACACGGCCATTGATCCTCTTTACGGCACACTGTCGGATTTCGACCGGTTAGTGAGTGAAGGGAAAAAACGAAATATCCGCGTGATCATGGATTTCGTTCCCAATCACACCTCGGACCAGCATCCCTGGTTCAAGGAGTCGCGTTCTTTGCGTACAAATCCCAAGCGCGACTGGTATATCTGGCGCGACGGAAAGGGATCCGGCCAACCACCCAACAACTGGCAATCATGGTTTGGCCATTCCGCCTGGCAATTGGACCGGGCGACAAATCAGTATTACTACCATCACTTTTATACCGAGCAGCCGGACCTGAACTGGCGGAATCCGGAGGTCCGGAAGGCCATGTACGATGCCATGCGCTTCTGGTTCAAGCGAGGCGCGGCGGGGTTCCGGCTCGATGCCGTCTCCCGATTGTTTGAGGATCCCAATCTTCACGACGACCCGATCCTGCCCGGGAAAAATGCATACGGCGACCCCAATATCTCGCACAAGTACACGGACAACTTGCCGGAGGTACACGAAGTCCTTCGCGAGATGCGACAAGTTGCCGACGAGTTCCCCGGGAACCCTGTATTGATCAGCGAAGCCGACGAGCCGAATATCGCTGAACTCACGAAAATGTACGGAAGCAAGAACGACGAAATCCAGTTGCCGATGGATTTTCAGATTGCCGACGTCAACAAACTCTCTGCGCCGGATTTCCGCAGGCTGCTCAATGAAATCGACAAGAACGCGGCTGGCGGGCAGCCCCACTATTTTTTCAGCAATCACGATCAGCCTCGCCAGTGGGATCGTTACGGGAACGGCGTCCACAACGATCAGATTGCCAAGCTGATGGCCGCTCTTCTTCTCACCACCCGCGCGACGCCGCTGATGTACTACGGCGAAGAGATCGGCATGCGGACCACGGATCCTGTTCAGAAGGAAGACGTCCAGGATCCCATCGGGAAAATCGGCTGGCCGCAGGAGAAAGGCCGCGACGGTGAACGCACACCTATGCAATGGGACACCTCGAAGGACGCCGGATTCAGTACTGCGGAGCGCCCTTGGCTGCCCGTGCCGCCCAGTTCGGCGGAATACAATGTGAAAGCCGAATCGCAAGATCCCAATTCCATTCTGTCCTTCTACAAACGGCTGCTTGCCTTGCGCCGCAGCGAGCCTGCTTTGCGAGATGGAAAATATCTGTCCCTGGATCAAGACAACCCGTATGTCCTCAGTTTTCTGCGCAAGGCTCCCGGCAACGGCGATTCGATTCTCGTTGTGCTTAACATGAGTGCTGAACCAAGGACCGTCAAGTTTGCTCTCGATGCTCACGGAGTCAGGGAAAGCTCTGCGAGGCCACTACTTTCCGTTCCGAAGATCGCTCCTGAGGAGACCGTCCTTACTCATTTCACCGTACCCGCGTTCGGAGTTTTTATCGGCTCTGTCCGCTGAGGGGTCTTAGACCTGGCATTCAGAGTTTCGGCACAAAGCCATTTTGCAAGACCGAGGACGGAATACCAGACACCGTTCGAGTCGCGCGATGAATTAAATTCTATTCTGGTCATTGCCAACTAGCGCGGACCATCGAACTCAGCTTTCCAACTTGAAAATCCTTTCCATCGGCAGCCACTTCTCTCCTGGCCGCGCCCCTGGCAACGCCTTCTGAAACTTCCACATCAGGTTCTCCCACTCCTGCACTTTTCTGTTATTCCGGTCCGCTTCAGCTTTTTTCTCAAACGAGAAATTCTCGCTCACTTCCATGATCATGAACATTCGTGTTCCCTGGAGATAAATCTCCAGGTCCTCGATTTCCGCTTTCTTGATGCTTTCCGTGACCTCCGGCCAGATTTTCTCGTGGTAACGCTTATATTCGGCAATCAGCTCTCTATCGTCCTTCAAGTCGAGCGTCAGGCAGTAGCGTCTGTTCATAGCGGCGCACTCTCGTTTCCCGGGGAAGTCCTTTCCATGCCCAGTACGTCGGCGGGCTTGTATCCCCGCACTCCGAAATAAAAGATGTACATGTAGCACAGCACTGGCACGAGGAACGCTTTCTGAATGCTCGCCGCATCGGAAATGCGCCCCATGATCGCAGGGAAAAATGCGCCGCCCACGATGGCCATAACCATCAGCGATGAACCGCGCTTCGTGAGCACACCCAGATTCTTGATGCCCAGCGCGAAGATCGTGGGGAACATGATGGAGTGAAAGAAGCCGATGAACACAACCGCCCACACCGGTACTACGCCGGTAGCCAGCAAAGCCACTGCCGCACAAACGAGAGATGCTCCAGCAAAAAGAGACAGCAAGCTCGCCGCCGCAATCTTTTTCATCAGCCCTGAGCCGATGAACCGTCCGGCCATGAACCCGACCTGGTGCAGCAACAAGTACAGCGCCGCCACTTTGGCCGTCGTTCCCGGAACGGAGAACTGCGCGTAGCGAATCACGAAGCTCGCCACCCCCACCTGAGCACCCACGTAGAAAAACTGCGCGACGACTCCCTTCACCAGATGCGCATGGGACAGTACGCTCTCCGCGCC
>Ga0137418_10006244_pt1 | contig 10958 bp, 12 predicted proteins | sample CZODoug3_1_2_16f_FD_122242 | JGI IMG/M metagenome (GOLD analysis project Ga0137418, IMG submission 122242) | Vadose zone soil fungal communities from Angelo Coast Range Reserve, California, USA - CZODoug3_1_2_16fungal (Hybrid Assembly) | ecosystem: Environmental > Terrestrial > Soil > Vadose... | reverse complement strand
CGGGTGCCTCCGAGCTATCTCGCCGAGGTCGTCGCCCCGCTTGTGGATCCTGGCGTTGGCATCGTAACGTGTCCTTACCGCGGCTGCCCGCGAACCGGGCTGTCCTCGCTGCTGGCAGCCCTGTTCATCAACGACTGGTTCATGCCCTCCGTGCGGGTTGCGGCCCTGCTGGGTTCGCGTTCCTTCGCCTTTGGTGCGAGCATAGCCATCCGCCGCGATGCCCTGGAGGGCATCGGGGGTTTTGCATCCATAGCGGATCAACTGGCCGATGATTATCGCCTCGGAGAGCTGACGCGCCGGATGGGTTTGCGTACAGTCCTGTCCGAGGTCGTGGTCGAGCACCTGCTCGATGAGCGCAACTTCGGCGACCTCGTACGGCATGAGCTGCGATGGCTGAGAACGATTCGGGCGGTGCGTCCGCTGGGTTACGCCTTTTCGTTCGTGACGTTCAGCCTGCCCTTGGCAGCGCTCGGCAGCCTGCTGGCGGGCGGCGGAAGGACCGTGCTCACCCTGCTGGCGATCACCGCGATGGCGCGACTGATGTTACATTCTGCAACTCGCAAGCCCCGTACGCCTCTGCGACAAATGTGGGCGCTGCCGCTCAGCGATACGCTCGCCTTTGGGTTGTGGTGCTGGGGTTTCGCCGCGCGCCGCGTGCAATGGCGGCATGCCCGCTACCGGGTGGCTCGCGATGGCTCTGCTCATCCGATCCGCTGAGGACTATAGGCATCATGAGAACGCTGTTCCTGCATCCTCCTTCCTTCGACGGATTCGACGGCGGCGCGGGCGCCCGTTACCAGGCAAAGCGCGAGATCCGCTCGTTCTGGTATCCCACGTGGCTCGCCCAACCGGCGGCCCTCGTCCCGGGAAGCAAGCTGATCGATGCGCCGGCGGATGGCCTCGGGGTGCAGGACATCCTCCCGCTGGCGCGCGCGTACGACCTGGTGATCATGCATACGAGCTCTCCTTCGTTCCCGACGGACGCGAAGGTCGCCGAGCTCCTCAAGGCCGAGAATCCGCAGCTGCTGGTCGGGATGGTCGGCGCCAAAGTGGCTGTCGATCCGGAGGGCTCACTTGCTGCCTCGCCCGCCATCGATTTCGTCGCGCGCGAGGAGTTCGACTACACCTGCAAGGAAGTCGCCGCGGGGCGCTCCTTGAGCGCGATCGCCGGGCTGAGCTTCAAGCGAGCTGACGGGCACATCGAGCACAATGGCCCGCGTCCCATGATCCCCGATATGGACGAGCTGCCATGGGTGACGCCTGTCTACAAGCGCGATCTGACGATCAACAACTACTTCATCGGCTATCTGCAGCATCCTTACGTGTCGTTCTATACGGGGCGCGGCTGCCGCTCGAAGTGCACGTTCTGCCTCTGGCCGCAGACCGTGGGCGGCCAGCGCTACCGCACGCGCTCCGTGGACAACGTGGTGGCCGAGATCGCCCACGCGACGAGACTGTTCCCCCGGGTCCGGGAGTACTTCTTCGACGATGACACCTTCACCGACGACCTGCCGCGCGCGGAGGCGATCGCGCGCGGGCTCGGGCGGCTGGGCGTGACGTGGTCGTGCAATGCCAAGCCCGACGTGCCGCGCGCCAGCCTCGAGGTGCTGCGCGACAACGGCCTGCGGCTGCTCCTCGTCGGCTACGAATCCGGCAGCCAGGCAATACTCAACAACGTGCGCAAGGGCACCCGGCTGGATCGCGCGCGGGAGTTCACGCGACACGCGCGGGCGCTCGGCATCAAGATTCACGGCACGTTCATCCTCGGGTTGCCGGGCGAGACGCGCGAGACGATCGAGGCGACGATCCGGTTCGCGCAGGAGATCGATCCCCACACGCTCCAGGTGTCGCTGGCGGCGCCGTATCCGGGCACCGCGCTCTACCGCGAGGCGCTCGAGCGCGGCTGGCTCGAGAGCGAGGGCCTGGTGGACGGGCGCGGGAGGCAGGCCAGCGTGATCGGCTATCCGCACCTGCCACGCACCGAGATCTTCCGCGCGCTCGAGACGTTCTACCGGCGCTTTTACTTCCGGCCGCGCAAGCTCGTCGCCCTCGGCGGTGAGATGCTGCGCGACCGCGCGGTCATGAAGCGTCGCCTCGGCGAGGGGCTGGACTTCGTGCGCTTCCTGGCCCGCCGCCGTCAGGAGGCCGCGAGCAGCTCGCCGACCGTCGCGAACCCGTAGCCCGCCGCCGCCAGCCCCTCGATCATCGCCGGCAGCGCCGCGCACAACCGCGCGGGCGCGCCCGGCGTGCCCTCCGCGTCGTGCAGGTCGACGATCGCGCCCGGATGCGCGCGGCGCAGCACGTGCGCGACCTGGGCCTCGGCCGGCGCCGGCCGCAGCCCCTCGGGCTGGATCGACCAGAACACGCAGCGCTGGCGATGGCGCCGCAGCGCCGCGAACATCGCCGCATTCACCATGCCCCAGGGCGGGCGGAAGAGCGCCGGCGGCGCGCCGGTGAGATAGCCGAGCAGGTTTTTCGTCCGCGCGATCTCGGTCTCGGTGCGGCGCGGGCCACAGAGCCAGAGGCTCGTGTGCGACCAGCCGTGCGAGCCCACCTCGTGGCCGGCGCCCGCGATGGCGCGCACCGTCGCCGGCTCCCGGGCCGCGCGCTCGCCGACGAGAAAAAAGCTCGCGCTGACGCCGTGCGCGCCCAGGATCTCCAGCACGCGCGGGGTCCAGGCGGGATCGGGCCCGTCGTCGAAGGTCAGCGCCACGCGCCGGCCGCCGCGCCCGCCGCGCCACGCGCACAGCGGAGTGACGAGGTGCGGGAGCCACGCGTAACCGACCCAGGCCATGGCGCCGGCGGCGGCGCCCCAGCCGAGCGCCCGCGCGATCAGTGCTCCGCTCCGGCGCGGGCGCCGTCCGCGAGCACGAGGTCCACGATCGCGCGCGTGGCGGCGGGCCGGCGGCGCGCGCGCATCGGCGCGCGCAGGTGCTCGAGCAGGTCGGGATCGCCGAGCGCGCGCTCGAGGAGGCGATCGAGGTCGGCGCGGCGGCGCGCGATCAGCGCCACACCGGCGGCCGCCGCGAAGCGCTCGTTGCGTCGCTCCTGGCCGGGCAGCGAGCCGTAGAAGAGCAGCGGCACCTGCACCGCCATCGCCTCGGCCAGCGTCATGCCGCCGGCCTTGGTGACGACCAGATCGGCGGCCGCCATAAGGCGATGCAGGTCGGGGACGAAGCCGAAGACGCGCAGCGCCGAGCCGGCCGCGAACCGCTCGAGCGTCGCGCGCAGTCCGGCGTCGTGGCCCGCCACGAGGACGCCGACGAGGGGATGCCGGACACGGGCGAGCGCGCGGGCCACGTCGGGCAGGCGTCCCACCGAGCCCCACGAGCCCGCCATCGCCAGGACGACGGGAACGTCGACGGGCAGTCCCAGCGCGCGGCGGACCTCGCCCGGCTCGGGCGCGCTCGCGAACTCGGGGCGCACCGGCACGCCGGTCACCACGACGCGCTCGCGCGGAATGCCGCGCGCGACGAGGTCGTGTCCGACCTCGTCCGCGGCGACGCAGTAGCGATCGATGCCCGGCGCGATCCACTGGCTGTGGGCGACGAAGTCCGTGACGACGGTGGTGTGCGGCGGCAGGCGCCGGCCCGCGCGGGCGAGCGCGGCCATGGCCACGGCAGGCGTGGCGTGCACGGTCACGACGGCGTCGGGCGCGATGCGGTCCAGCAAGGCGCCAAGCCGCCGCGCGCCTAGACGCGACGCGCCGAAGGTCAGCGGCGAGTCGCTGGCCAGGCGGTCACCGAGGGCATACGCGAGGCCCCACACCCCCGGCAGGCGGCGCAGCAGCGTGAGGTAGGCGGCGCGCGTCGCGCGGTCGAAGAGCGGGTGCACGAGGTCACGGAAATGGTCGACGACGATCGGGTCAGCGCCGCGCCCGGCCACCTCTCCGGCGATGCAGCGAGCGGCCTCGTTGTGGCCCGAGCCATAGGAAGCCGTGAGGATCAGGACGCGGCGCACCGTCCTATCCTGCCATGGCTTGACCGACTCGCGCCGAGTGAGTAGATTCTAGGGCCTACGGCCGATTAGCTCAGTTGGTTAGAGCGCGTGCCTCACATGCACGAGGTCGCTGGTTCGAGTCCAGCATCGGCCACCACCTTCCCTCGCGTTGTAAGAGCTGCCTCGCGTCTCGAAAGGTTTTCCCCACATCAACCACGTGCTCTCAGCGGTGGGTGGCTATACGCTTGCTGTGAGGAACGACAAACCATGGACGTCAGGTATGCGCTGAACCCCGTGGGGAGCCTCGTCGGCCGGCACCTGCTGGTCGTGGAGGACGACAAGGACGCGCGCGATGTCTTCTGCGCGATGCTCGACTACGAGGGCGCGATGGTGCTCGGCACCGCGAGCGCGGAAGAGGCGCTCGCCGTCTTGAAGACGGTCCGGCCGCACGCCATCATCACCGACATCGTGCTCCCGGGACGTGACGGGTTCTGGCTGCTCGAGCAGCTGCGCGGCTCGCAGCGCATGCGGACGATCCCGGTCGTGGCCGTGACCGCCGTGGCCGGCCGCGAAGAAATCCTCGACGCGGGATTCGACGCCTACGTCGCCAAGCCCGTTCGGCCCGAGGGTGTGGCCGACGCGGTGCTCGCGGCGCTCGCCCTGCGCACCGATCCCGACGGACCGCCTCCGGATTAGGCGCTCTCGAACCACGCGCGGAAGCATTCCGGGTGCAGACGCAGCACGATCGTTCCGTTCACGTCGACGTCGTGCTGGATCTCGGCCGCGCCGACCACCTCACCGCAGCCGTCGCACGTGCGTCCCGTGCTGATCCAGGACCACGTCCGGTAGGCGTCCAGACGCGGCAATGCGCCCGTGCGCACCCGGCGCCGGGTGCGCTCGTACCGCCGGGTCTTCCAGGCAGTGGGGTCGACGTCGGATCGTCCGCGTATTCGAGTCGCTCGACGTGCACGTGTCATGTGCTGGGCCTCTCCAGTGCATTTTCCATGCTGAGAACGGCCCCTGCTGCTCCGGTCGCCCGGCCGGGCACGTTGCGGGATAGGACGAGCGCGATCGGGCTGAAATTCGGTGCCGCTACGCAGGCGTGGTACGATCCGCAACAGGCAACATTATGAAGATCTGCATTTTCTTTGACGGGCAAAACTTCTACCGCTCGCTGCTGCGGTACGACGATTCCCTCCGTGTCGACTACGACCGCCTCGCCGTCTGGATCACGCAGAAGGTGGGAGGGGACAACGCCGTCTTCGGCGGCGCCTATTACTATGTCGGTGTGTCGGCGGGCGCGCCCCAGCAGGTGGAGGCCTTCCTCAAGGGGCTCGAGTTGCGCCCCGGCTATTTCGTCAAGCGCGATCCGCGCGTGCGTCGCACCGGCCGCTGCCCGAACTGCGGCACCGAGTACGAGTACACGACGGAGAAGCGCGTCGACACGCGGCTGGTCGCCGACCTCATCCACTACGCGGCGAACGGCGCCTACGACGCGGCCGTGCTCGTCTCCGGCGACGACGACTTCGTGCCGGCGGTGGAGGCGGTCAACGCGCTCGGCAAGCAGGTGTGGGTGGCCACGTGGTCGGCGGAGGAGCTGTCGACCGATCTCCGCGTGCGCTGCTTCGGCCAGATCCGGTTGAGCGACGGCATCGCGGCCTTCCGCGTCGAGCGCCCGCGCGTCCCGGACCGCGAGCGCGGCGCGCTGCCACGCGGCGCGCGGCCGGCGGTGCGCGCGCCGATCGGGTCGCCGCCCCCCGACGAGGCGCGGGACCGCGCGCTGCTGGAGCTGCAGCGCGCGGAGGCGCGGCTGCCCCACGTGAGCCGCGGCTATTTCGTGATGCGCTGGAAGTCGCACGCACTGCCGCCGGCGGGCCAGGAGCGCGAGGCCCTGGTGCAGCAGCTGCTGGACGCCGGGCTCATCGAGGAAGTCGAGATGACCGACGGCGAGGGGCGCCAGATCGTCGCCATCCGCAGCCGGGAGCGCGACGGCAACATCCGCCAGTCCGACGGCCCCGACGCCAACGTCGCGCTGCCCGGCTGACCCGGATCAGGGTGCGAGCAGCCTGCCGACGAGCCGCTCCACGGCGGCGGTCGCGGTGGCCTGCACGCCGCGTCGCCGCGCGCTGGGCCGTGACCCCTCGCACTCCGCCTCCACGTCCGGCGTCGTGACCTCCGCGCGCAGGCGCTCGTCGCCGTCGGCGGCACGCACGACCCGCGCCGCCTGCCGCCAGACCGTCGCGCGCCCCTCGATCGGCCGGCGCGTTTCCTCGCACACGCGCACGACGTCCGGCTCGACGCGGAGGTCGACCACGAGCGCGTGGTCCACGCCCACCTCGCGGGCGCGCGCGGCCGCGGCGGCGCTCTCCGGCACTCCACCGCGAGCCTCGACCGAGCGCACGTCGCGTACGAGGATGGCGCGCGCATCGAGCGCCTCCAGCAGCGCGCTCTCGTAGAGCGCGGGCAGCTCCTTGCGGTCGCGCTCCGACAGCTCGGAGGTCGAGGCGATCACGACGCGCACGAGCACCACCGCCTGTCGGACCTGCGCCGCCCGGAAGTCGTTCGCGCGGGTGGTGGGCGTCGCCGGCGAGTGGCCCCGGCCGCCGAGCGCGCAGCCCGCGACGAGCAACGCGAGCGGCAGCGCGGTGAAGCGGGAGGCGCCGGGCACGATTCAGGGTACCATCGGCCCCATGACACTGGCCGAGCGCCTCGCGGCGTTCACCGCCTCGCTGTCGTTCAACGCGCTGCCCGACGAGGTCGTGGCCAGCGTGCGGCTGCGGACGCTCGACGTGCTGGGCATCGCGCTCGCGTCGTCGCGCGGTGACTGGGCGCCGGCGGTGATCGATCTCGCGGGGGAGGGCGGGGGCGAGTGCACGGTGGTCGGCACCGCACGCACGGCGCCGGTTCCGATGGCGATCCTCGTCAACGGCACGCTGGCGCACGGCCTCGATTTCGACGACACGCACGCGGCGTCGATCACCCACGCCTCGGCCGTGATCCTGCCAACCGTGCTCGCGCTGGCCGAAGCGTACGAGCTCGACGGCCGCACCACGGTGACGGCGGCCGTGGCGGGGTACGAGGCGATCACGCGCATCGGCATGGCGGCCTCGGGCGCGTTCCACGCGCGCGGCTGGCACGCGACCGCCGTGTGCGGCGCGTTCGCGGCGGCGCTCGCCGCCGGGCGGCTGCAGAGCCTCGACGACAAGCGGCTCACGGCGGCGCTCGGGCTCGCGGGCAGCTTCGCCTCCGGTGTGATGGAGCATCTCGAGGACGGCTCGTGGGTGAAGCGCCTGCACCCCGGTTGGGCCGGCCACTCCGGCGCGCTGGCGGCGGCCCTCGCGCGGGGCGGCGTGCCGGGGCCCGCGACGATCCTCGAGGGACGCTTCGGCCTCTATCGGACGTTTCTGGGCGTGGAGCCCGATCCGCGGCCGTTCGAGACGCTGGGGCGCGAGTGGGAGATCCTGCGCGTCGGCTACAAGCCGTACCCGTGCTGTCACCTCAATCACGCCTACCTCGACTGCGCGCTGGAGCTGCGGCGCGCGCCCGGCGTCAGCGCCGACGCCATCGAGAGCATCGAGTGTCGCGTGCCCGCCGGCGAGGTGCCGATCGTCTGCGAGCCGGTGGAGGTCAAGCGGCGGCCGCGTACGTCCTACGACGCGCAGTTCAGCCTCGCGTTCTCCGTGGCCTCGGCCTTCGTCGACGGCGCCGTCGGCATCGACACGTACGCGCCGGCGCGGCTCACGGACGAGCGGATTCTCACGCTGGCCTCGCGCGTGCGCCACGTGATCGACCCCGACTCGCCGTTTCCCGCGACGTTTCCGGGCTGGCTCCGCGTGCGCCTCGCCGACGGCCGCCAGCTCGAGGCGCGCGTGCCCCACGGGCGGGGCGGACCCGACCGCCCATTGCCGCCCGAGGCGCTCGTCGACAAGTTTCGCGACAACGGGCGGCGCGCGCTGTCCGCCGGGCGCCTGGCCGAGCTCGAGCGCGCCGCGCTGGAGGTCGATCGGCTCAAGTCGGTCCGCGAACTCATGCGCCTGTGCCGCGGCTGAGCGTGTACTATGGATGCATGCCGGTCCTGATCGCGATCGTCGCAGCGCTGCTGGCTCTGGTCGCCCTGCCGGTCTCGCCGGCCGACGCTCAGCAGGTGAAGATCGAGACCACGCGCAAGCCCTCGGAGCGCGAGGCGCGCGTGGTGCCGCCACCCCTGCACTACGAGACGTCCCGACCGCCCGACGCCGACTTCTATCCGCGCGGCACGCGCGTCGAGCACGATCCGGCCTTCATCGAGCCGTTCGCCGGCTCCTATCAGACGGCGACGGGCAGCGGGCGCTACGGGCTCTCGGGCTGGACGGCGCCGAACCTGCCGCTCGGCTCGGAGTCCACGAACTGGCGGGAGGTCAACGGGTGGTTCGCGCTGGGCTTCTCGGTGACGTGGGACGGGCCGCCGGCCCGCGTCGTTCCCGCGCAGCCCGTTCGCTGAGGCGGTGCTGCTCCGGGGCAACCTGCACGCGCACACGACGTTCTCCGACGGTGTGCGCACGCCGACCGGCCTCGTGGCCGAGTACGAGCGCCTGGGCTACGACTTCCTCGCCATCACCGATCACTTCGACCACGACAACCTCGTGCACCCCGACTACGAGGAGACGCTCGCCGCCCTCGAGAGCGAGCTGCTGATCTTCCGCGGCATCGAGCTGAGCTACCAGCGCCTCGACCAGCATGTCGGACGCGTGCACGGCGACACCGAGACGCTCTACATCCTGAACCACCCCGCGCGCTACAAGCTGAGCGTGGCCGAGACGCTCGACCGCATGCAGGCCATCCGTCGCGCCGGCTGGCCGCTCGAGGCCATGGAGGTGACGGACACCGGGATGTACCGCCCGCTCTACGACACCGAGGAGATTCCGCTCGTCAAGATCGCCACCGACGACGCGCACCGGCCGCCCCACTTCGGCCGCGCGTGGATCGAGGTGGAGGCGTCGCGCGATCGCGACGCGATCATCCGCGCCATCCGCGCCGGCGACTTTCGCGTCGGCTTCGCGAAGCCCTAGCGTCGCAGTTCCGACGGTGAGCGTCGTGGCGTCGACAGCCACGACAAGACTGCGCTCGCGCGTCCCTCGAACTCCCCGGAAATCCTTCGATTGGGATCTGGCATAGTCGGTGCATTCCCGCGACCGGTTCGCATCAGTTCGATGGCCGATTGCTGACAAGGAGAGATCGATGACGGAGCGCGTGACGCAGATAACTCGCAACCCCTGGAAGTTGACCGCCATCGGCATGGCGCTCGTCGCCGCGACGGCGCTGGTGACCGGGATCGTGATGGCGAGCCGATCGAAGCCGGACGAGACGGCGGCGGCGGCTTCGGCGACCAAGAATCCCCCGCGCACGGCCGCGCAGGTGACGGCGCGACCCCGGGTGCCGGAGCAGGTGGTCGTCAAGGCGTGCAACGACCAGGCGGCGGTGGCGACGGGGCCGCGAGACAAGACGGTTGAAGTGGTGAAGGACGGCGCCGTCGGCGCGTTGCTCGGCGCGGCGGTCGGGGCCGCGGGAGGTGCGATCGCGGATGGTGGCAAGGGGGCAGGAAAAGGCGCGGCCATCGGCGGTCTCGTGGGCGCCGGTGCCGGGAGCCTGTACGGCGTGAACGACAATCGCAAGCACGATGCCGCGTATCGCGAAGCCTACTCGAGCTGCATGCGCTCCCGCGGTCACGCCGGGTAGGCGTGTCACGCGGGGCAGGTAGCTCTTAATTCTGACACCAGGTTCCACGCCGATCGCGCCCATGTGACCGTCAGAGGGGGCTTTTGGCCGCACCTTGTCCGGCACGAAGCCTGCACCACAGCGGTCCGGATCGAGCTGTGCCCGCATTGAGCGGGAGGCACTGACGGGAGGATCAAACGATGAGACGGGAAACCGTGTCACGGTGGTTTTTCGGAAGCCTGCTGATTGCGGGAGTCGCCCTGGCACTCCCGGTGGGTGTGTCGGCCGACGACGTGAACGACAACCAGAAGCACGAGCGACAGCTCCAGGCGGACGCCAGGCAGCTCGACGCCGATGCGGCTCGCGCCTCGAGCACGCCCGATGGGCAGCGTCGCGTCACCGAGCGGATCGCGAAGGAGTTCAAGGTCCAGACCTCGGTCGTGACCGATCTCCGCAATCGCATCGGTGGTTACGGACAGGCGACGATCGCGCTGGCGCTTTCTCAGGAGCTGATGAAGAAGGACAAGACCCTGAGCCAGTCGGCGGCGCTCGCCCAGGTCGTCGCGCTCCGACAGGAACGCAAAGGGTGGGGCGTGATCGCCAAGGAGCTGGGCGTGAAGCTCGGGCACGTCGTGAGCGAGGTGAAGAAGGCAGCAAAGGCGACCGATCACTTCGCCGGGAAGCCCGACAAGGCGGACAAGGACAAAGTCGCCAAGGCCGAGAAGCCGGAGAAGCCGGAGAAGATGGAGAAGATCGAGAAGCCGGAGAAGATGGAGAAGCCGGCCAAGCCGGAAAAGCCTGGCCGCTGACCGGCACCGCGCTCCGTGCGCGGGTCGGCGAACGTCATACCCGGCGCGGCGGACCTCCGCCGCGCCGTTTTTCGTTTGGTCGCGCGCCTGATGCCCGCTACTGTCGATTCAGCGCTATGAGCGCCCCGCTCATCATTCATCGAATGGGGGAGACGACATGCGCAACCGCGCCGCGTTGATCGGCCTCGCATTGATCGTCGCCGGCGTCACGCCGGCTGTGGCCGCCGAGGACGATCCCCGATGGTCGTTCTCGACCTCCGTCAACTACTCGGTCGGCGATTACGGGACGGACAAGGACACGACGATCGTGTACGTGCCGTTCACCCTCGGCGTGCGGCCCATCGATCGCCTGTGGCTGAGCCTGACGCTGCCGTACATCTACCAGTCGTCAGAGGACGTCGTCGTCACCGGCGGCGGGGTGGCCAAGCGAAAGCGGGGAGGCGGTGGCAAGTTCGCGGCGCCCGAGCGTTCCACGAGCGAGAGCGGTCTCGGAGACATGCTGCTCAGGGTGTCCTA
>Ga0137418_10006243_pt1 | contig 10959 bp, 15 predicted proteins | sample CZODoug3_1_2_16f_FD_122242 | JGI IMG/M metagenome (GOLD analysis project Ga0137418, IMG submission 122242) | Vadose zone soil fungal communities from Angelo Coast Range Reserve, California, USA - CZODoug3_1_2_16fungal (Hybrid Assembly) | ecosystem: Environmental > Terrestrial > Soil > Vadose... | reverse complement strand
GGATCGGTATCCCTCAACAGGGCATAGGCGATGACGAACATGGCAAAACCGGCGTGCCACAGAGTATAGAGCCAGCTTGTGCTCTGCAGCCCGGCGCCAAGCAGGCCAGTTGGCGTGAAGACGCCCGGAAAGGTCAACATCCACGGAATGATGATGAGCGCAGTGAAGAGATATCCACTTGCGATCGCGAGCAGGGCATGCGAACGCAAGATGGAGAACTGGGCGAACAACAGAACAGCGGTGATCGAATCGTTCACGAACATCGCCGTGGCATAAGCCGGGACGAAGGCGTCGATCCGCCCCAGCTGGATGGTCGAGAGCGCCCCGTCCGTGATCAAAAAGGCGACCAGCAAGGCGAGCACGAGGACAAGGGCAAGCCGTTTTTGCGCCCGGCTGGGCGACAGGCTCGAGAGGATGAAATGCTGTTCGCCTGGGATAACGGGGGGCGGCTTCACCATCGGAGCGCCTCTTCGCGGCGGCTGGAACGCGCGGCACGAGGCTCATATGGCTTCGCCACTCTCGTCACATGCTGCCTCCGTTCGCCGCCACTTCCGCCCATTGGGCCGGCTGACGACGAGCAAGGAAGCGTCGCGGCCTCTGAAAAGGCTGGACTGGCAAGGTTTCCTGCGGCGGCGCATATGATCGCACCACTGACCGACCTCAGAACACTTTTTTGCTCCACCGTTCCGGCTCTCCCCGGTCCGATTGGACACCCAGCGTGACCTCAATATATCTCGTCTGCGCGTAGAAATCGATGTCTGGTTGGGGTCTTGGCCGTGTAAAAACGCCCTTCCCAGGGAAGTCGGCGAGAAGCCAGGACCAGGTTCGGTTTCAGGCCACGATCGCAGCCATCAGCGACTTGGTACCGACGATGTTCATGACCCGTGTCAGATTATAGGCCAGGACCGAGAGAGCCATCTCGGCGGCTACTTTTGGAAGCGTTTTGGTGAGGAAGTGTGTCGCCCCCATGCGGGCCTTCATCGTGCCGAACGGATGCTCCCAACCGAGGCAAAATTAATAACCAACGCATGTGTTCTTCGCCGGGTAGTCGCGGCAGGCGACAAAAGGGGCACGGGTCTCATGCGCATGTCATTCAGTCGGCGAGTGCCGGTCGCGGAACTGCTCGGCCATCCAGTCTATGAACACTCGCAGGGCCCTTCAAGGAGCACGCCGAGTTGCCTACCGATCTCGTTGGCGAGGGCAGACCGAAGAAGGCCGCTGCAAGTCGTTGGGCCGCAAGCCGCAGAAGCATACGAAGCAGGCCACCGACCACGCGGCCGACTTCACACAGCCTGGACCCAAAGCGGAAGTCGGGCGTAACGCGCTTTGGGTCACGCATGATCAAGCTGGTGATCAGTATGACAGTAAATACGCGATCAGCGAATCGTTGTGCGGCTCGATATCACGGGACAGCGCGTCGGGTAGATGAATGTCAGCGCCCGGCGCGCGGTACCTTCGTCGATCTTGTGCCGGCGGAGTTTGAGCAGGCGATTGCGATTACCGCGTTCGGCGGCCTTCCTGGTGGCGCAGCTGGCGGCAAGACGCCGGTGTTCAAAGGTAGCTGACCACTCAGCTTTTGCATCACGCCTTGGACCGGCCGAGGCCGACTGCCAGGAACCGATCGAGCATGGCGTTGACCTGGTCAGCGACCTCGATCGTGTTGAAATGTCCGGCGAGCATCGTCTTCGCTACGACCAGTTGGGGGCAGAGCTCCTGCAAGCGGTCGAGATCGCGCGCCATGTTCACCAGCGGCACATCCGCGGAGATATAGGCCATGGGAATCTTGCAAGCCTCCGCCGCGGGCGTCGGATCATAATTCTGCGTGAAATTCTTGATGGTCGAATAGGCCGCTTGCTGCGGTATCTTCTCGCAAGGCGGCAGAACATAGGTCTCGTAGATCATCTTTCGCCGCGCCGGATCGTCGAAATCGCAACCGATCTCCCATGCGTTGGCTTTCGATACCGTCCGGTAGTTCGGCCCGCCGATGCCGTCCAGCAGCCGTTGCAGGTCTGGGGAGTCCCGCAAACCGGCGGGCGCCATCACAATCGAGTCGATCATCACCATGCCTGAGGCGAGTTCCGGATAACGCCCGCACAATTCAAGCACGACCGCGCCGCCGAAGCTGTGGCCGATCACGATGGGCTTTTGCAGTCCCAGTTGGGCACATTGCCAGGCGATATCGTCCGCGAACCCCGCCATGGTGTATTCCTGCTCCGGCGCGTCGCTGGCGCCGTGGCCGCGAAGATCGACGGCCACCACGCGACGGGCTTGCCCGAAGTGGGCGATCTGGGGCATGAAGATACCATGGTCACCAGTCCAGCCATTGACGAGAACCAGCGGCGGGCTTTGCAGAGCCTTGGGAGCCGCCTCGAAATGCGCGAGACGCACACCGTCGCGATTCAAAAAAAGTGGCTTGAGCGATTCATAAGTGATCACGGTCTTCCTCCTGAACTAACCTTGTATTCATGCGGCGGCGTGAAGCGTTTGGCGGGACCGACAACGCCGACATACGACGCGACCGCGAGCAGGCAGAAGGAGAGCATCACCACTGCCATCGATAACGCCGAATGACCGTCAAAGAGCGCGGCGACCAGCGCGCTGGACGATGCGGCGGCGATCATTTGGACAAATGCCATCACGGCACTGATCGATCCCGCGATGTCTGGCATCGGCCGCAATGCCCCGTTCATCGCATTCGGCGAGATCAACCCGAACGACAAGGCGACGCCGATCATCACCGACACCACGACAGCGATCGACTTGCCTCCGGCGATAGCCATCACGAGCAAGGACGTCGCCAGGACGGTCGAGAGCGCCAGGCCGATCGCAATCATCTGACGGGGCGACACGCCCCAGCGGTCAAGACGCTTGTTGACCAAGGTACCGATCATGACCGAGAGCGAGCTTGTCCCGAAGATCAGACCATATTGATAGGCGCTCAGGCCGAGAGCATTGATGAAGAACAGTGACGAACCGGTGATGTAAGCGAACACCGCTCCCGCGGCGGCGGCGTTGCACAGGAGATAACCCACGCAGAGGGGATTACGCAGAACGTGAAGGTAGTCGCAGATAATCGCCGCTGGACTGAGGCGGATGTTTGGATCAATCCTCGCGCTCTCGCTGAAGCCTCCCATCGCGCCGAGCAGCACCGATCCGCCAGCGATCGGCACGAGGTAGATGGCCCGCCAGCCGCCAACGGCGAGGAGCGCCGCGCCAACGGTTGGCGCAATCATCGGCACGATATTGATGGCAAAGACCACATTGGACATCTTTGCGCGTGCGGCCGCGCCGTCGAAGAGGTCGCTGACGATGGTAACGGCGGCCATTCCTGGCCCCGAAGCGCCCGCCCCCTGCAGCGCGCGAAAAAACAGCAGCTGCGGCAGTGAATGAACAAAAATGCAGCCCAGGCTCGCAATGATGACAAGCGCACAGCCAAACACCACGATCGGCTTGCGGCCGAAGCGATCCGATACCGGCCCATACACGAGGAGCGCCGTGCCCAGGCTCAAGAGATAGACGCTCATCGCCAAACCCACATCCGCCGGCGCCGCACCAAGATCAGCCCCTGTGGCCGAAAGGCTCGGCAGGATCATGTCGATGCCAAAGGTTGGCAGGGAAGACAGAAGACCAAGCAGCAACGTAAACACGAACGAATCGGGATGAATGCGCACGGTTAGGGCTCGCTTTCAATCGGCGTCACGGCTCGCGCCTTGCGCACGCTTGGGGCACTTCGCGGCGTCGGCGAGGGGCACCGGGCACATCATGTGCCGGGCGCCGTCGCGTGGATTGTCAGGCAGTCCCTCGAAGCTGCCGTTTCAGGGGTTGCTGTTTCGCCGCGCGGCCGGCGGCGGCGATCGTCTCCATCTCGTCGACGAGGCTGGACCGATCGATATCGGCCTTGATGGCATCGCCGAGGAGGCGGGCCGCCGCTTTGAATTGCGGCTCCGTAATCAGCCGGTTCACCGCCGTGGCAATTTCCGCTTCGGAGGCCGTTGGGGGCAAGCGAAGCCCCGCGCCCTTCGCCTCGACGCGCGCGGCGTTCCCCGCCTGGTCCCGTGCCATTGGCAGAATGAGCTGCGGCAGAGCGTTGACCAGTGAACGGGTAACCGTTCCGTGGCCGCCTTGCGATACCACCAGCGAAACGTCCTTCATCACCAAGTCGTGCGGAGCGCCACGGAGCACATGCACATTCTTCGGCGCCCGAAGTTCGGCTACATCCAGATTGGGGCCTGTTGTTGCGAGGGCTTCGATATCGATGGTTCCTATCGCGTCGAGGACGCGCTGAAACAGATCGCGCTGGCCTTGCGCGCCTGTGCTGCAGGCCACGAGTACGCGAGGACGCTTTGACTGTGCGGACCATGGCGCCTGCCACGACTTTGCTTGCAAAGACTTGGACCAATTCGGAACATCGAGCAGCGGCCCGACATAGCGGAAATTGGCGGGCAGCGAGTCAGCCTGAAAGTCGAACGCCTGACTGGTTGCGAGCAGAAGCCGGTCGGCCCGATCGAACAGATGCATGACATCGGCGAGCATGGGAAGGCGGAGATCGGCACGAGCCCGGTTGAGAATGGGAAGAGACGCATTCATCGCCCCGGCCAGCCCCGCACTCGCTGCATCCACTTCGGCGCGCTCTTGCGGTGTTCTCGGCTGGCCCAATCCGCTGGTGGCCGGCGCCATTCCCGGCAGGGTCCGAATGCTGACATGCGGGGAAAGAAAGGCGAAGGGCACATCAGATGCCTCCGCCCCGAGCGCAGCGCCAAACAGGATGTCGAGACCGAGAACAGCGTCCGTCGGCATGCGGCCAATCTCGTCCTGGATATCGGCCGCATAGGCCGCGGCAGGAACAAACATGGCTCGGCGTATCCAGTCTCGCATGTCCGAGAAATCTGCCGGATCCGCGGCCTCACCGATCGGAGCGCGGCGCCATGTTACGAACTCAAAGCCGGCGGCCTCGACTTCGGCACGCATCGCCGGATCCGCCATCACCCGGACATGGTGTCCATTGTCGCGCAACCTTCGCCCCGCGGTCAGCAGCGGGCTCAGATTTCCCAAGGTGCCCCACGACGCCAGCAGAAAATGATAAGACATCTTAGAAGCTTTCATCACGGTCGCGAACTCGCCGACGCGATCCCTCCTGCGCGACCAATGCGTGCTTCCGGACGGACGCGTGACCGCGCATGCGTCCGCGCGGGCCGCCCCGAGGATTAGGCGGCACGCGCTACCGAACGATGTCTCGTCAGAGTGAAATGGCTACATCTGCAACGATGAGCGCCACGATCATGACGCAGCGTTCAGACTTCGCCGACCAACGCAGCTTTCGCGTCACGGCTTCGTGAGTCGCGCGCTGTTCGGATCACGCGTTCGCGCGACCGAGGCGATTTCGGTCAAGGCCTATCTTGGATTCGATCTCGTGGATAACCCTCACGCGGATTTCGCTATTTTGAGTCCTGCGTGCGATCTTCACGTAGCCATCGGGCCAACGGCCCGGCCAGACGCACGCGCTCAACGGGAGCGAGGTTCACGAATTCGGCAAGCATATAGGCATCCTGCAGAAATTTCAGGTATGGCCGGTTGAACCAGTCCTCAGAATACGCTGCGCATGAGTCCCCGCGAGGGACAGGTCGGGCGCCATGGGGTGGCGGAGAGGTCCGCAGTACCGCTGAAGCCGGGTAACGCCGGGTACTGCGCGGCCTCAATGCGGGCGACCGGCACGGCTTCCAGCGCTATCCACAGGCGCAGATGCACCCGCGCACGGCAGGCCGCGCCGTCAGCAATCTGCCGAGCGGTCCACGGCCTTGGGACCCCGACGAGTAATGACGTTCGGTCGTCTACAATAAGATCTCGATCGCCGGCACGTCGCAAGCTGAGACGAACTTACACGCCGTCGTCCGCGCGCTGCCGACTGGCGCGGTCGCGCAGCCGTCAATGCAAGACCTTGTCGACGTGTTGCGAGCCACGGGAATGCGCAAACCGCAGGGCAGCGCGACGGAATTTAATCGCCAGCTTAATCACGAATTGGCGTTGCCGCCGATCAGTGCAGAAATTGCGGCCGCGGCAAAAACAGGCGGCGTTTCCGCTTTGTCGGCCATTCGAGATCGAGCGAAGCGCGCGTGGCTCGGCCATGGAACTTCGCAGTTGTCGGGAATTATTCTTGGCACCCGATAGCGTCGATCAGATCCGCACCATCGCTGCCCGGGCGGCCGACACCCCTGGCCGTGACGCAATGTTGCGGCAATTGCTTTAGACGCCGTCCGAAATGCGCTGAAGTTGGGGGTGTCGGTGCTACGCCACCCTCAAACTCGTGTTCTTGTAGGTCCACGCACGCGCACCCTTCACAGGTGGCAAGTTGTCAAAGCGCAACGGCGCGCATGCGCTGCTGCGGCACGAGCCGCTGCGAGACGGATCGCTGCGCGGATTCTCGTGCCCCGCGACCGGACCAGTGTCGCGGGCGCAAGTCACCGCTCTTAAAAGTCTGGTCCGGCGTCTTAGTAGTTAGGTGCGCCGTAATATGGATTACTAGGCGCGGGACCCACCGCGTAAGCGCCGGCGCCATAGCGCGGGTACCAGCTGCCGATGCGCTGGCATTGGCCAACGCCGGCCATCAGCTGACCGCCGCTCATGGCGGGCCCGGCCGCGCCAACAGCGTAGCCTGCGGGCGGGGTGCAGGGGCCCGGGCCACGGCCCGCCGCAAGGCTGGCGGTTGGTGTTGCCAGCGGCAGCATCGCTGCAAGCGCGACCGCCGCACTCAGAGTTCTCAGATTTGTCATTGTTGCTCCATTTCTTTGGTTTAACGCCATGCCGCCGTCGGTCATTCCACCACGTCCGGTCTCGACTGCGAGACCGAAGCCGCCCGACGCCGGCCGTGTAAGTAGGAATTTCGGGCCGGCTTCGCGCCAAACAAGCGAGATCCCCGTCACATCTTCTGGATGGCTGATCACGTCTGCTTGTGACGAATGGGAGGGGATGGGCGCGGTTTACTGGACATCACGCGCTACGAATGCACCACAGGCTTCAGATCGGCTCTGCTTGGTCATCGGCTCAGGTTGCCGACGTAGCGGTTCATCACCCGAAACAGAGCGGTGATCGCCGCTTGATTCGTGGTGATGCTAGGTGGGAAGCAGCTATCTCCGAACGGATCGATAGGCCAAGCACGCTCCGCTGTCTGTTGCTTTATCTTTTCAAAGTCGGCGGCGCCGCCGCCCCGATTGGACCGCTCGTTGTTGTCAATTACCATTGACCCGCTTTTTCTCGGGTTGTGACCAGCAGACTGCTGCCGAAGTAGCCCAAATGAAGGGCCAGATGGTGGCGGTCGACCAGGCCGCCAATATCGGGATCCAATTTCAGGGTGAACGCCGTCAATACGAATTCTCCCCTGACATCAAGCGTACGGGAAAAGATCCCATACCTCGCAGCGCCTTCCAGAACGAACTCTTCGCGGGCATCTCCGGCCTGATCTGGTCTCGCCGCGCGATCGGAAACTTTCTCGGCCCGCCCGACGATTTCATATTCGTACACAATCAGGCGGCCGAGCGGCCGATCCGCAGAAAATGGATCAAGTGGGTCGAAGAATATCTGCCGGTCGAAGACGGCAAGCAGCTCCGTCGACTAAAACATCGCACGTGATCGCAGGTCGAAGTAATCGATCTGTGCGATGCAGCATGCTGGTCCGACGATCTTTGATGAACACCCTGACCTCTACCCGCAAGAAGACCTCACGCGAACTGGCTGATATGGTCGCCAGCGGTATTGGCATTTGCGGCGTTGCTGTCGTCGTGCACAGGATCCGTCCTATTGGATGGTACCCCACCTCCATGACGGCGCCGGCACAAGCAATCGGTGTCGAGCTGCGAGCAGACCAGGTCGCAAAGGACGCGAGCGGTTCGCGCTGGCCGACTATAGGGGGTATTTTTAGCGTAGTAGACCGTAGTAACCGCAGGAAGCCTTACAAGGGTTTGCGCTACTACGCTCGCATGTCGTTTACCACGGTCGAAACGTAGTAGGGCTTGGCGGTCGTGACTTTCCGTGATGGTTTGGGTGATTGGTCAATGAGCGCTCGCGACTTCGATCCGGCCCGCCCGATACGGGTTCGCCTCCTCTCCCCACTCGGCCTCCTGCCCCGTCACCCTGTCGAGGCACGCGGCGCCCGGCTCATCGCGCGCGACGACCTCGTCGTGTCGGCCGTCGAGATGAAGCCGTCCGAGACGCATGGCATCGGCCTCGAGCATTATTCCGACCTCGAATTCAATGGCGCTGGAGGAGATCCGATTCCTGGCCTCGATCTCTCTGGCGGTGCCGCCGGCCGACGGCATGGCCTACGTCTATCCGCTCAACACGGCATTCGATGTCGAGCGCGGGCTCCCCGATGGCGTCGTGCTCGAGCTGGCGCACAAGTACGTCGAGCGGTTCATGGAGGAGGACCGGCGGCGTGACGTGGTGCTGCCACCGGTCGCGGGCGGGCCGCCCTACGAGTGGCGCGAGAAGGGGGTTAACGCGGTGCTCGTGGCCGAACTGGTCCGCGATATATCGCTGACCGACCACCTGTTGATGCGCGGCCTCAGTGCGTTGTTGCGGTCCAACATGGCGTGGAGACACCAGGAGATCGCTGAGGCGGGGCAGCTGCTGCTATACGTCGCCCTGGACGCGTCATTCCAGCTCGTGCTCCGGGTGCTGCGCGAGCGCGGCCTACAGAATCCGTCGGCGCTCGATGCCGGCGCGTTGATCGATGAGGTGTTCAACCCGCACCTCTGCACCGGGAGCTACTTCGAGGACTTCTACGACGCCCGGATCACGACCATGCACCCGTCGAGCCGGTTCGGGATTTTCCCGGTCGCACCGCTCGAGGCCGACGACTTCCTCTTCCTTCGGTACGGCTTGATCGAGGTCTACCACTGGCTGATCACCAAGCGGGTGCACGGGCCGGCATGACAGAACGCGGGGCACAGCACGGCGATGCGGCGACCGAGATCCTCGGGAACGCGCTGCGGCTTTACAGCGACGCGAAGCTTCTGTTCGAGAATGGGCGGTTCGCGTCCTGCGCGTCGCTCTCGGTGCTGGCGATCGAAGAGCTGGCGAAGTTCATGGGGATGATTGGCGCGCAGCCGCTCCCCGTCCGTAGCTGGCGCAGCCATCCCGACAAGCACGTCGGATCCGCCAGCTTCCTGCTGCGCAAGCGATACCAGGCCGCCCTGCGCGAGGTACTTGAGGAGACGGGCGCCGCCGACCCCGACGCGGATTACCGCCGGCTGGCCGACATGGAATACCGCGACGACGAGATGGCGCTGTTCGAGTCCGTCCTGGCTAGAATCGTCTCTGACGGGTCGCTCGGTCGGTTCTCGCGAGCCCACGTTAAGGAGACCGATCGGGTCAAGTAGCTCGGGTTCTACGTCGACCTCGACGACCAGATTCGGTTCCTGTCAACGCCATCGCAGGTCACTTCCGAGCTGGCGAAGGGATCATCTCAATTTCGCTCGCGACGTGCTCGAGACGCTGCGCTCGATCTCGCTCATCTGGACGGCGTCGCAAAGATGCGGCTCCATAGCGTCTCCAGCTGTAATCCCACCAGCGCCTTTTGCGGAGGCAATAATCGATGTACCGGATCACGAGTGCAGGGGGCCGGTCGGCCCTAGCGCATCGGCGAGCGGGCCACACCCATCGTGGTCAGTCCAGCGGACGGCTCCCATGAGGCGGTTTCAAATGGGAGCAACAGGGCCGCCACCTCGGCGACTCGCCAATTTCGGCTTCTTTGCCGCCTAACTCTTTGCCAGTACTGCAGGCTACGCGGCGTAGGATTTGACGAGGAGTTGATCGATCGGGGGAATAGCACGCATGAAACTCCGGTCTATTTAAACGTAACTCTCCGTGAGGTTAATGCAGATGGAAAAGAGTCAAAGGGGCCGAGAACTGGTTCCGGCGTCTATTGCTGCGGCCGTCGCGTTGGCCGGAGCGACAGCGATCTACTTTATGGATTTCGGGCTGGGAACGGGAGTCCAACTCCCCGGGACTACGATGGTTACAGCCGCGTCGGCTGAGAGAGCCGGAGCAAGCGTGGTGCCGACGGTTCGGCCGTAGCGGCGGCCACCCATCACCACCTTGGCGATCGCCAGGCAGCGGGCGATGGCGGTGGCGATGAGCTGACGAAAAACGGGGGCCGCAAGCGTTGGCTTCAAGCGGGTTTTTGGGGCTCCTGCTTATAACGATCGGTCTTTCTGGACAACGCATCGAGCTCCTCAAATAGCAGCTGAAGCGGATCACCCGCAGGCGCAGAGATCTCCATGGCTTGTCGAGACCTGCCATAACCGCGGTCGAGTAGCTCGCGGATTGCCGCGATCCGGGCGGTCTCGTTTTTTGCCTTCAGCGCTAAGCGTCCAGCTCGACGATGACGCTTCGGCTATTGTCCGAAACGCAAGATCGGACATTTGAAATTTTCCAGCCACGTCAAAATTGCGTACAAAGTTCTACAACGTTGCATCGGGACCCCCGCGAGGTGATTCTCGAACGCCCGCCGAGCCGATCGTGAAGCACATTGGAATTTGGTGCACTTCAAAAGACTGGGTAGACTTTAAAAGAAAAACCAAAACAGGTGCGATCCGGTTGCAACAACGGCGTCCGGATACATTTTGGCTTGAATTATTCGACGGCGATAACTCTCACGAGATTACTGATGAGGTTATAAAGCATTTTCTTCATATTTCATATTTTTGGACTTTCAAATCGCGTCTCTTGGAATAGGACCGGGGTCGCGGGTTGCGTAAAAGCAGTTCGAAGCAGCGCAACATTTCTCCTATTCGTCGGTTGGCGCCACATAGCCTGAAACAACGAAAACGGTTTTGTCGAAGCTTTATATGTCGCTGGTCTATCCGACCGCGACGAAGTGTAAGGAAGCTGAATTAAGCCATCACTAGATGGCGTGCTCATTGCGCGGTGGATCTCAAGGTCTAATGCTGCTCCACCCTAGCGCGC
>Ga0137418_10004772_pt2 | contig 10960 bp, 4 predicted proteins | sample CZODoug3_1_2_16f_FD_122242 | JGI IMG/M metagenome (GOLD analysis project Ga0137418, IMG submission 122242) | Vadose zone soil fungal communities from Angelo Coast Range Reserve, California, USA - CZODoug3_1_2_16fungal (Hybrid Assembly) | ecosystem: Environmental > Terrestrial > Soil > Vadose... | reverse complement strand
GAAGAACCCGACAGGGACTCTTGTCCCTGCAACGCCGATTGGAGCTTGTGCGCCAGTCCCAGCCAGTCTTCGGCCGGAGCGGGTTCCAGACTTCCCAGAGAGCAAATCGTGCGCTGGCGCGGGCCTTTGGCGGTTTGAACGGATTCGACAAGAAGGTGATTGGTGTACGTTTTGGCTTTGTACGTTCGCGTCGATTTTCGGATGTACATTGGCCACTACATGTAGCATTCTCTCATCATAACGTCAAGAGAAATTACAGTCACTTTAGTCACTATTCTGCCTAATTTATGCAATGCGTTTTGAAAACAAACCACTTCTCCAAGACGATCCCCCTTTTTTCAGGACATCACCTCGACTGCCGTGGAAGTTGGGCTAGCCCTATTTAAGCAGCACGAACTCCCGGCAAACCGCCGCTGCTTCCGCTTGCCGCATACGACTCCAAAGGCCGCCTGGTGCTATTCTCCGTTCTGCATTTCATTCGATGTTGAATAGTTCAAACCTGGCGCGTCTTGGCGCCCACGTGCACGACTCAAAGGCCGCAAAGACAGCAAGCTCCACGGACTGCTACCCAACAAGGTGACAGCCCTTTTCCGTCTCACCCGGAGGGTAGAGAACCTCAATCCCTACCAAACCATCGAGCGAAGCCCGCAGCCGTGTGTCGTCAGGTAGTTTTGTTTGGGGCATTCCCGTCCAGTTCGTTCGGCAAACACATCGCCCATCACCAGACTCCCTGCTGGGGACTAGCCGTTATAGCCTCAGGTCTTTTCCGTATTCGAAATACAGTAAGGACCGGATTGCGAGATTCTCCGATCGCCACTATAAGGCGCCCAACGAGTTTAGCGGCGGGAACAGAGACTAACACTTTTGTCCCCCGCAACAGGTTTTGTGCCCCCGCATTATTCGTTGGGCCTCGGCGTTTCCGTTCGACAGATTAGTGGTCGTCAGCAGCATCAGTCCTGACAGTAATAGTTCTGCCAAGCAGCTGGTTGGTGGCGCTGGTTAATCCCGATCGTGGCCTTCAACTACCCTAAGTTTGGCTCTAACGCGGAAACATCGCGGTTTCTACTCTTCAGACGCCTCGGGAGTTTCAACCGATACGCGTTCTCGTTCGGTATGAACTTGAATAACTACACCAAGATCGGGGCGTGGCCGGACGCGTATTACCTCTCGGCGAACCTCTTTTCCTTCGGAGGCGCATTTACCGGCCCGTGGGCTGGTTCTCTGGATCGCGTCGCGATGCTAGGTGGCTTTGCCGGCACCATGCAGTGCTTCAAGGGGCTGGGAACTAACGATTTCAGCCTGCTTCCTTCCGACCTGAACGGCGCTACAGTGCCTCCGGCCGGCCTCCATAACTTCATTTCTGGAACTCCGCATCTCGACTACAGTGAACCTATTCAAAGACAAAAGGAGAATTTATGATTCGAAGGTTAAATACGTCTTTGCTGAGAATCGTGGCGCTTTTTTCGGTCGTGAGTATTGTTTGCCAAGCGCAGTCCCCATCCTCGTTAACGCGTCATATGCGTGACGTGACTCTGAATGGGCAGGCGCGGTCCGTCGGGCGCCTTTCCCCAATGCAGACGATGCGGCTTGTCCTCGTTCTCCCGCTGCGCAACCAGGCAGCGTTGGAAGGCTTCCTGAAGGAACTCTACGATCCGTCCAGTGCGTCTTACCGCCATTACCTTACGGTGGAAGAGTTCACCGCGAAATATGGTCCCAGTCAAGAAGACTATGACGCCGTGATTCGTTTCGCGGAAGCGAACGGCCTTACGGTGGTCGGCACGTCGCGCAATCGCGTGAACGTGGACGTGACAGGGTCGGTAGCTAACATTGAGAAAGCCTTCCACTTGACCATGGGGGCCTATATGCATCCCACCGAAAACCGCACCTTTTACGCACCGGACCGGGAGCCCACCGTAAACCTGCCGTTCCCGCTATGGCACATCGCAGGGCTGGACAACTATTCGATCCCGCATCCCGCGGGCCTGCATCATAGAAACCTGAGTGTAGGATCGAACGCTACGACCGGCTCTGGCCCTTCGAACTCGTTTTTGGGCAGTGACATGAGAGCAGCATACTACGGCGGAACGGCCCTCACTGGCGCCGGCCAGTCGCTCGGACTGGTGGAGTATTACGGAACCGATTTAAACGATCTGTACACATACTATAACAACGTCGGCCAAAAGCTCAATGCTTCTATCATCCATCTGTTATCTACGGACGGAACCAGCACGAGCTGTTTCGCACCGCTGTGTGATGATACTGAGCAGACCCTCGACATGACTCAGGCGCTCGGGATGGCCCCAGGCCTGTCCAGCCTGGTGGTGTACGTGGGATCGAGCGATGCTGCCATTTTTAACGCCATGGCTACGGCCAGCACGCTGAACGCACAGTTGAGCTCTTCATGGTCGTGGTTCCCGGCGGACCCCAGCACTGACGATCCGTACTTCCAAGAGTTCGCGGCGCAGGGGCAGAATTTGTTTCAAGCTTCCGGCGACAGCGGCGCGTGGAACCCAACCATGATTTACGTTTACCCGGCGGATGACCCCTATGTCACCTCGGTTGGCGGAACGGACTTAACGACAAGCGGCGCAGGCGGAGCCTGGAGTTCGGAGACCGCCTGGGTGGACGGAGGAGGCGGCATTTCGACGCATGGGTACCCGATTCCTTCCTGGCAGACGGCCGCGGCGAGCGGGTGCTCGAGCTGTTCGAAGACCAATCGAAACGGCCCGGACGTCTCGGCGAACGCGAATTTTACGTTTTACGTCTGCGCCAACCAGTCCGGTTGCACGGCTAACTCTTATGGTGGAACGAGTTTCGCGGCGCCGATGTGGGCCGGCTACCTGGCTCTGGTCAATCAGCAGTCCGTTGCCAACGGCCATAGTGCGGTGGGCTTCATCAACCCGAGTCTTTATGCAATTGGTGAAGGGTCGAGCTATGGCAGCGATTTTCACGACATCGTCAGCGGGAGCAATGGCTATTCGGCAACAACCAGGTACGATTTGGCGACCGGCTGGGGCAGTCCGAACGGAACCGGGCTGATCAACGCACTTGTGGGAAGCGCCACGCCGCCCCCGCTGCCCTCGACGCCCACAAATCTTACTGCCACCCCGGGCAACGGGCAGGTAACCCTTTCCTGGTCGGCAGCCACTGGTGCGGCCTCCTATAATCTCTATCGCAGTACAACCTCTGGCGGCGAAGGGTCAACACCGGTCGTCACCGGCATTGCTTCCACTTCGTACACCAACACCGGTTTAACCAACGGCATCACCTACTACTTTAGGGTGGCCGCAGTCAACGCCTCTGGCACCTCCGGCCAATCGAACCAGGCCAGCGCCACGCCGAACGCACCGCCGCCCGGATCGGACTTCAGTCTGTCGGCCTCGCCAAACAGTGTGGGTGTCACGCGTGGGAGTAGTGCCAGGAGCACGATCACGATCACACGTCAGAACGGCTTCAGTAGCGGCGTTACCTTATCTGCTTCGGGCCTGCCGAGCGGAGTGACGGCGTCGTTCAGCCCGAACACTGCCTACCCTCCGACTACCAGCAGCACCGTGACGTTCACGGCAAGCAGCAACGCGGCCGGAGGAACGTTTACGGTGACGATCAAGGGTACGTCGACCTCGGGCACCTTGAGCCATACGACCACGATTCGCCTCACGGTGTTCAATGGTGGAGACTAAGACAGAGCTGCGGGCTGTCCTTCCATGGGCGTGAAAAGCGTCACGTTTTCGGAAGAGGGCAGCTAGACGACGGGAGAGTCGCCGGCGTGGAACGCCGGCGACATATTCCTTCTGGATTGCTCCTGGTAGCGGAAACCCATAGCAGCGCGAGGCAGGGAGTGGCATCCGCCTTGGCTGTACGTTCCACCGTCCCGAGCATGGAACTCCTAAGTCTTGACGATCGCATTCGCCGGGCCGGTGAGCAGCTCGGATTCCGACTTCAACCCAGGTGACCAGCGGCAGCGCCTATGGGGGACATGCTGGGGACAAGAAAAGCGCGTTTGGGGATGGTCCGGAGGCTGCTAACTGACGCCAGAGAAACGAGTTATGTGATTTGAAGTTCTCTGTTAACAGCCGAATGCTCTACCGTTGAGCTACCGGGGAACTGAGCAACACGGAAGGCGCGGAATGGAAATCAGGGATCATAGATAACGACCGTGCGACCTAACGCCTTAGACGCTACAAGGCAGGCAACATGCACGCTTCGGCCAACTATTGCGTCAGCTGAATGATCGGGGCCACCGAAGGCACGCCTGAGCTGTTCACCAGGAACAACATGTAATATCCCGGCGGCGCGGCGAAACCATTGGCAGGAGCGGTCAGCGTGAGTCCGCCAGTGCTTAGCTGGAACGTCACGGGCACAAACCTTGTGTTTTGATCGAAGAAATGAGTGACCGCACCAGTTCGAATCAGCACAGCACTGGTAGTGGTGGCAGCATCCGGCGTAGCCACAAAGAAATTCGTGGCGAAGTGGATCTGCGCCGGAACTTGGGTAATGGTGGGACGCGGGCCCTTGAACAGGTACGGCGGCGAATAAAACTCGGCGCTCATCTCATCCGGAACGTTGCCGAAGTCCGCGCCCATGCCGGATTGCAGAACGCGGCCGTCCGGAAGCAGCAACGCTGTAGAGTGATATTCGCGCGGCGTGTGCATGGAGGCCATGGTGGTCCAAGTTTGGGTTTGTGGCGACCACAACTCGGCAGCATAAACTGCATTGTTGATGTTGCCGCCGTTCTTGTCGGTTTCGCCTCCAGTGGCCAGCACGGTTGCGTCCGGAAGGGTTGTGAGATTCAGGAAGCTGCGCGGGTAGGCCATGGACGGAACTTGCCGCCAAGCGGGTGACGATTGCGTGGTGTCGAGCAAGAATGCCGTATTGGAAGAAGGGCCGGTGCTTTGACTGTCAGAGGCACTGCCCGCCTTGAGTATCTTACCTGGCGAATACATAGTGGCGCTGCCGCCATCAACGATACGAGAATCGAGGACCGTCCAGGTTTGGGCGTTGATGTCGAGGATGTCGGTATTCGTGGCGACCTCCGTGCCGCCGGTGTGGATGATCCTGCCATCGGAGAGCAGGAACATAAACGGATAGGTTTCAAAGGGATTATTAGCGTTGGTGAGCTGCGTCCAAGTGTTTGCGACGGGATCGTAAATTTCCGGGATACCAGCATTCGAGTGATTGGTGGTTTGCCATCCAGCTGTCACAAGCATTCGGCCGTCCGAGAGAGTAGTTGCGGTCGGATACCAACGCCGGAAGGCCATGGGGGGAACCCCAGTCCAAGTATTGCTGGAAGGATCGAAGATTTCCGCGTTCGCAATGCCGAGGGTACCGCTGCTTTGCCCATAGCCTCCGACAGCGAGCACGCGTCCGTCGGCCATGAGGGCATGACCAGAGCAGAACAGATCGGTCGAAGTGGGGGCACTCGTGAATTTATTGGCCACATAGTCCCAAACCGTCGCCGTACTACCGTCCTCATAAAACATCAGGGTGTTGTTCTTGAGCAGGAGGAGGTTGACAGCGACGGTTGGAATCGTGACGGGGGCCGACCAACTGCCGACAATCGCAGCGTTTCCGGAATTATCCACCGTAACGGTAATAGGCGCGGCGTTAGCGCTCAGGCCCGCGGAGTCAAACACGGTCGCGGACAACCTGTGCGCCCCTGCCGTCGCAGTCGTCGTATTCCACGTTAGAGAGTACGGAGGCGCGGTGACTCGCGAGCCGAGGTTACCGCTGTCAAGCAGGAACTGCACACCGGTGATGGCGGAACCCATGTCCGAGGCGGTAGCGGAGACAGTTGAATTGGCGGTCACAGTGGCATTCGGCGCAGGAGACGTCATGCTGACGTTTGGCCCGGTTACGCTGGCTTGGGATTTAAACGTGGCCATGACAGCGCCCCAAGTTCCACTGGCTTGGGTAAATGTTGCTGCGACGCTACCGGCAAATGTTTGGATTTGATATTCATCCAGATCGCCGTTTACCAAAGAGAGGGCAGAAAAGCCATTACCGGCCGTAGCGGTATTAAAAACCCAGCCGTAACCAAAAATCAGCTCTCCATTGGAAGTTGTAGTCTTGGAGCCACTGGACACGCTTGTGCCGGTGCCAGTGCCGAAGGATGTGACGTCCAACGGGCTCGTAGTTGCGAGGCCAGACCACTCGGAGACGTGGATCTCCAGGGCAGCGGTTCCGGAGGGCACAATCGTCACAGTGTTGGCGCCACCCTTGCAAACCGGGATGTACCAAATGTAGAGGGTGACGTCCTGTGTGGTATCCGTGACCGGACCTATCGCCACGGAATATGAATTGCCAAGGCTATCAGAAACGGAAAGGTTGCTGGCGGAACGTGCAGCGGTTCCCGTGACTATCAAGAAATTGCCGGCGGTGTTACTGGTGGAGAATGCCACGGACATGTTGGCAGTACCACTCTCGTTGCCATTGGTATTGGCCTGCACGAGCCTGATGCCAGAGGAAGCGACCGGCTGAGCAGTGAAGTTAACGGAAGTTAGGTTGCCGCCGCTGAGGGTGACGTTTTGATTTGGCGGCGTAAACGTAAAGCCATTCTTGGTTGGGGTTAGCGCGTAAGAGCCGTTGGCGAGCCCACTAAACGCGTAATTCCCGTTTGAGTTGGCAGTGGCACTCGCTGAGGCAGCGCCGCTCAGTGAGACTGTCGCGCCAGCACCATTTGCGGCGGGGCTGATGGTACCTGAGATGCCATAAGTAGTTGTGCCTCCCCCACCACCAAGCGAGGGCAGGACTTCGACAATGGTCAGGTTATAGCGGTCTGTGGTGGGCGCGCTGTCATTGATGGTCACACTGGTGCCACTCAACGGAGTCACTGCGTTTTGCATCTGGACCCAATACGTGTCATTGATGGGAGCCAGATCTTGATGCACCAACTTTTGCCCTGACCCAGGTGTCCGCGCGATGGCATTGTCATAGTCATTTCCGACGCCAAATACCCAGGAGTTGTTCCGCGTGGTCACAAGAATTGCGGCGGGTGCGCCAGAGGAAGCACTGGCACTGCCTATCGCACCAATGGCACCGGATCCATTTGTGCCAGCAGTATCGATGCCAGCGAAGCTCAACACGGTAATCGAGGACTGCACGCTTTGCGACAGAGTAGCGGTGACGGTGACATTGGTCAGAACGGACGGCGCGAATGCTCGCCAAATCTCCGCTGAACCAGCTTGCGTGTTGGTTCGCTTCACCAGAACCCACGTCAATCCGCCACCACTAATCGAAGTGACGGAAAGATTTGTCGATGATTGACTCGGTTGATAGTCCCCAGCGATGAATGCCAGCAATAATTCATTTCCGGAAGTAGTGGAGAACGCGGGGGTCATCACAGTCCTACTCGCAGTCGATTGATCCTTCGATACGTTCACGTCAACCAGGATTGTACTCGTGCCACCGGCCGGGTTGATGACCGTGTTGTCGTTGGCGGTGTCGTTGGACGTGTTGGTTTCGCCGCCGCCGGAAACTGTGGCCGTATTCGTCACCGATGTTGGTGCGCTGCTCGCCACGTTTACCGTCAAGGTGATAGCCGGATAGCTCGAAGCTGTTGCCAGCGCGTCACTGCGAGTGCAGCCGAGCGTGGGCGATAGCGTGCAAGTCCAGCCGGTCCCGCTGATGGCTGTTGGTGTCAAACTCGGCGGCAAGGTGTCGGTCACGGTTACTGTGCCGGAAGTGGCTGTGCCTCCGCTATTCGTTACCGTGATCGTATACGTCGCTCCAGTCTGGCCCTGGACGAAGTTCCCGGAATGACTTTTGATGATGGTCAGATCCGGCGGCGCATTGATCATGATCGTAGTGACATCATTGGCCGTATCGTTGGCAGTGTTGGTTTCGCTGCCGCCGGAAACTGTGGCCGTATTCGTTACCGAGCTCGGCGCATTGCTGGCCACGTTCACGGTCAGCGTGATCGCTGAATAACTGGCAGCCGCTGCTTGGGCGTCACCACGCGTGCAGGTCACGGTGGCCAGCGTGCAGGTCCAGCCGGTCCCGCTGATGGCTGTCGGCGTCAACCCCGCCGGCAAGGTGTCGGTCACGGTTACTGTGCCGGAAGTGGCTACGCCTCCGCTGTTTGTCACTGTGATTGTATATGTGGCCCCAATTTGTCCTTGGATGAAGCTGCCCGAGTGTGTCTTTGATACGGTCAGATCGGGGACCGAAGAGGCAGCCTTAATAGAAACTCCACCCAATCCGAAGCTAAAAAAATTAGGATTGGTAACGAAACTGGGATTTTGCACAACACCCGATCCACCTGAAAGAATCTTGTATTCACTCCAATCCCCCGTCGTATCGTCCTGTCCCTTCACATAGCCACCACTCACACCGGTCACATTGTCGAAACAGGCATACCAAATAGCGTCATTGTTGTTTGCAGGGGTAACAAGAGCTCCAGTGCATATTCCACCGGCCGCAGGATCGAGACTTTCGCTGTGAGCATCAAATGTAGTCGTTCCTCCGGTGATGTCGTTCCCAGAAAATTCGTCTGCCAAAACGGTTGTATCATTGGATGTACAATTTCCATTGCCCCCGGTTAAAGTTACGGTAAACGTAACTGGGGCCGTATTTGGTGTGATCGCCCCAAAAGTACTGATAAAATCAAAATAACCGCTTGGTCCGACCAATCCGCTGATCGGGCTGAAGACCCACCCAGGCGCGGTTAACGACATATTGGTTACGCCTGGGCTGCGACACCCAACTAAAACCACCAATGCGTCATTCGTTCCGACGGGTGTGTAGTTGAAAGTCATAACTTGATTTGTTACGACCGGATGATCCGAAGCCCCACCAACATGTGTGAGGGCACCACCAGCCGTAATGGTGGTCAGATCAGTGGCCGTGTCATTGGAGGTGTTGGTTTCGCCGCCGCCGGAAACTGTGGCCGTATTCGTCACCGATGTTGGTGCGCTGCTCGCCACGTTTACCGTCAAGGTGATAGCCGGATAGCTCGAAGCTGTTGCCAGCGCGTCACTGCGAGTGCAGCCGAGCGTGGGCGATAGCGTGCAAGTCCAGCCGGTTCCGCTGATGGCTGTCGGCGTCAAACTCGGCGGCAAGGTGTCGGTCACGGTTACTGTGCCCGAAGTGCCCGAACCGCCGCTGTTCGTTATCGTGATCGTATACGTCGCTCCAGTCTGGCCCTGGACGAAGTTCCCGGAATGACTTTTAATGATGGTCAGATCCGGCGGCGCATTGATCGCAGTGACATCATTGGCCGTGTCGTTGGAGGTGTTCGTTTCGCCGCCGCCGGAAACTGTGGCCGTATTCGTTACCGAGCTCGGCGCATTGTTGGCCACGTTCACGGTCAGGGTGATCGCTGAATAACTAGCAGCCGCTGCTAAGCTGTCACCACGCGTGCAGGTCGGCGCTGCCAACGTGCAGGTCCAGCCAGTCCCGCTGATGGCCGTCGGCGTCAAACTCGCCGGCAAGGTGTCGGTCACGGTTACTGTGCCGGAAGTGGCTGAGCCTCCGCTATTCGTTGCGGTGATCGTATACTTAGCACCAGTTTGACCTTGAACGAAGTTACTGGAATGGTTTTTAGTGATAGTCAGATCGGAATTAGGGGTCTGATTGGTACCAACGAGAACTTCCACGATGCTCAGGTTGTATCGGTCTCCCGTGGGCGCCGTATCGTTGATGGTTACGCTAGTGCCCGAGGAGGCCGTCGGGCTGACTTGGCGCTGCACCCAGTACGTGTCGCCAACCGATGCCAAGTCTTGATGAACCAGAACTTGACCGGTGCCGACAGTGCGCGCGATAGCGTTGTCCCAATCGTTGCCGACACCCAACACCAGGGAGCCGGCCCGAGTAGTCACGAGGGAAGCGGCTGGCACACCAGTTCTGGCGTTTCCCGTTCCAATCGCGCCAATAGCACCAGCACCGTTGGCCCCCGAAGTATCCACACCGGTGAAACTCATCACTGTGATTGAGGAAAGCACCCTTTGAGACAGGGTAGCGGTGACGGTTACATTTGCCAGGACGGAAGAGGCAAAGGCACGCCAGATCTCGGCTGTACCCGCTTGCGCGTTGGTGCGCTGAACCAAGACCCAAGTCAACCCGGCGCCGGCGATGTTGGTCACCGTCGTATTCGGGGACGACACGTTGTCGGCGGAAACAAAGGCGAGGAGTAGCTCGTTCGCAGAGGTAGTGGAGAACGAGAGTGTGCTGACGGTAGTGCTCGACGAAGCGGCATCTCTCGAAGCAGTCGCATCAATGGCAATCGCGGCGCGGGCCGGCTGGGCCCAGAAGCTGATGATCATACTCGGGAGGGCCACGCAGATAAAGCTCCGCATTCTGTTCATGGTCGTCCTATGTGTTCGTCACTTTTTTTACACTTGGCCCGTAACCACGTCGTCAAATCAACAGGTACCAGCTTTGGTTCAGGCGAAGCTGCATGCAAACAGAAACTAAAGAGATAGGCGGTGCCTAGAAAGGAGGTGTTTAGACCGGTGAACCATTTGCAGGCTGGTGCGCCTGCAGTATGTTTCGACGGCAAGTGACAAAAGGACTCTTAACTCTTACAAGTTAAATTTCCCGTCAGAACCATACGTGCTGCGTTTGCTCCTGTCAAGCAAAATGAGCGTGTCTGTCCGGTTTGTGCAAGTATAAATATCCGCTTTCATGAGTGGCTGAGGGCCCTATAGAAACGAAGCGAATAGGCGACTCTGGGACACATGGAGGATATCCGCCGATTGCTTCCAGGCTCCGATAGTCGCGACCGCCACTTGGCACTCGCCTTGGCATCGCAGTTTGGCCATGTCGAAATCGTTCGATTGTTGCTAGGCCCGGGGGAAGTCCGGAACGGTCCGCGTGGATTTGACAGTGCCGGCCGGAAAAACGCCGGGTGTTGGAGAAGACGTTGTGATCGTTGCGGCCAGCACTGCGGGGCCGCCTACGTCGAATTCCAGTGTTGTGCACTTTTCCGTTTCCTCGTCGAGCGCTACCCAGAATCCTCGTTGAT
>Ga0137418_10006241_pt1 | contig 10961 bp, 13 predicted proteins | sample CZODoug3_1_2_16f_FD_122242 | JGI IMG/M metagenome (GOLD analysis project Ga0137418, IMG submission 122242) | Vadose zone soil fungal communities from Angelo Coast Range Reserve, California, USA - CZODoug3_1_2_16fungal (Hybrid Assembly) | ecosystem: Environmental > Terrestrial > Soil > Vadose... | reverse complement strand
GGGGTCCTACGTGGCCATTTGGGGTCCTGCGTGGCCATTTGCGTTCTGGATGGCGATGTCGAGTGTTTTTTCCCTATCTGGTTATGCTTATGGAATCTTATTACGGTGAGTAACTACAACGCGGGAATATTGAACCCCTCAGAGTGGGGTGTCAGCGGGGCTACGCTGTGCAAGCCAACGTACAAAGCACTTCGTCCGATCAACTGCTCGTGTGTGCCCTCATCCTCGACCACGCCCTGATTCAGAACAACAATGCGGTCTACCCATTTGAGCGCCGAGATTCGGTGGGAGATGAACAGAATCGTTTGCTCCGGGAAATAATGTGCCAAGCTCTCAAAAATCCTTCGTTCCGAAGGAACGTCTAAGGCCGACGTCGATTCGTCAAGTAAAAGCAACGATGGGCGCTGCAAGACCGCGCGAGCTAGGGCAACACGTTGCCGTTCGCCTCCTGATAACACATTCCCTCTCGGTCCGAGCGGTGTGTCCCAGCCCTTCGGCAGTCGCCTGAGTAATTCCTCGAGGTCTGCAATTTCGATCGCAAGATGCAGTTCCGTGACTGTCGCAGTGGGCCTTCCCAGCAATAAATTCTCTTTGAGCGTTCGGTCGAAAAGGATGCCTTCCTGCATGACATAACAGGCTCTCGTTCGAAGACTTTCCAGTCGCACATTTCGTACGTCGATTCCATCAATGCATACTGATCCGAATTCCGCGTCATACAGCCTGGCAATTAGCTTGGCGATCGTACTTTTGCCGCTGCCACTGATTCCCACCAGGGCGACCTTCTCGCCTGCTTCCAATTTCATGTTCAGTTTCTGGAGGACAGTATTCCCTGCACAGTAGGAGAAGGAGACATCCTTCATCTCAACAAGTCCTTTGATCGGACCGCGCAGGTCAATTACTCCCTGTCTATCGGAAACGCTTGGAGCCATCTCAATGACTTCCAAAATCCTTCGAATGCTTGCGCTCATTCGATTCAGCCGAGAATAGATCTCCACCGCAGCGTTGAGAGGATCAAATAATCTCGCTATGTAGCTATAGGAGGCCACGAGTCCTCCGACCGTCAAGGCGCCTACAAATACTTGGTAGCTCCCATACCCGATGATTGCGATCGTGCCCAAAGTGATGATCGCCATGTACGAAGTTCGGAACAAAATCTCGACCAAGTTACGATGATTCAGCGCTTTCACTCTGGCTGCGGCTCGCTCCAGAAACATTTGAGTTTGATTCTTTTCCTGGTGCAAAAGCTGGATTTGTATGACCGAGGCGAGATGTTCCTGGAGAAAACTGCTCTCCTTGCTGGATTGTTGCTGAGCTGAATCTGAAGCTTCCTTCAACCGGCTGGCGAAGTATCTCCGGAACACATAAAATAGCGGCACCAGGGGAAGGACCATACAGGTAAGCTTGAAATCCAATACAAACATGGTTCCCACAACAAAGATCGCGTTGAAAGCCGTTTGGAGGGCATACGGCACAAGGCTCGATCCCAGTTCGGCCACCTGATCGACATCCTGTTCCATCCGGTATAGTTTTTCTCCGATGGGTGTCGTTTCGTGGTAGTCCGCGGAGAGACGGTTCATCTTTTCCAGGATGCTGAGCCGGATGCGGAAGACGAGATCCTGCACGGTGCGGAAGCTCACAAGTCCCGCCAGCGCGGAAAGGCTGAGCCGGCAAACGTAGATCCCGAAGAAGCCCGCCCCGACAAGGAGCAGGAGGTGGAAATCTTTTTTGGGAAGAACTCGGTCGATCAACCACTTGATGAGAAGAGGATCAACCAAGTACATCAAGCTGCTTAGCACAATCAAGGTCATGCTAAACACATGCGCGCCGAGTAGAGGCCGCAGTTGGCGAGCAAACCAGCGAAACTGCATGTTGGGATTCGTTGTCAAGGGAACTCCTGGCACTTCTCGACCAACCTCTCGGCAGAACCAAGCGGTCGGCTTTTGCGCAGCAAGACCATTTCATATTCTTCGTTGGCCAGCGTCCCATCGGGCTTTCAGAGATGATTCATGCAGCGACGTGGCGTCGCTGCCAGAACCTCCGGAATTCTACTGGCGTTAATCGAAACATTTCATAGAAGGCTTTCCTGAAACCATCTTTAGTGTGATAACCGGCGTCGGTCGCAATCACCTTTATTGGCTCATCAGTGTTTTGTAATTGTTTTGCTGCGAAGACTAGCCGTCGCTTTCTGGCGTAGTCTTTCATCGAGATGCCTAAAGACTCTTTAAACAGTCGGCGCGCTTGACGGTCGGAAAGAGAAAGCTGAAGCTGGCTGCAAACATGCCCCAGGCTTTCATTGACCTTGCCCTCCGCATTGTCAATGTAGTTTTTGAGCTTCATGGCCCTCCAGTCGATGTTGCTCGCGGCTCCTTGCGGGAATAATCGATCGACCAACGATTCCAACGTTTCCAATTCTTGAATAGAAGCCTGCTTCCAAATGGCGGGAGCAGCGTGTAGGATTTGAACATCAGATCTTTCGTAAGTCATTGTGGTACCTCCATTCCGACCGATTTCTCTGAGGTCTTGGTTTCACACCAGCTTTCACTGCGTTGCATGAGGCGCGGATGTCGATGACCTTCTTGAGCGTCTCAACCCTCCCTTCCATTTGAGTGCTCGTCTTTCGCTTCGGTGGGCTGGGGCCGGTCACGGCACCCTTCGGCGTCGGCCTTTCCGAATCACAGGAGCCAATCTTTCTATGAGACATACTGGCAGCGAACCAGACTCATTCGGTGCAGATTGTCCAGAAACTCGGAAGCATCGCTTGCTATTTGTTCGCGGCGAATCTCGAAGCTCTGCTCAAGAACCCCGAGGACGCTTTCGAGAGTGATTCCCGATGGGCTCGATTCCATGGCGAGCTATATTCGACCGGCGATATCGTTTAGGCTGTAGCAGATCTCCTTGGGGACATCGAGCACTACCGCGCCATCTTCGGTATACGTTGCCAGTGCGTCGGGGGAAATCAACCACACGACGTCTTTATCCGGCTTCTCGCTCCTCGTCCCTCCTTCTTCGACCTCATGCGCTTGAACATTCCTACGTTCGCTCACGGACTCGCCAGAAGGGTGTTTTCGGACGAACCCGTTTCGCGCCAGATCGGCAACGACTCCGCAAGTTTCTTTCTCGAGTATGTTTCTCGGAAGTCGGGCTGCTTTTTCGAGTAAATCCACAATCTCCTTTACCGTGATTCCTGCCGGAGTCCATTCGATTAGCAGCCATACCGACGCAGCAAGTAGTGCTAAATCGCAATACATCTCTCTCTCGGAATCGAGTAGCGTCAATCCGTTTGTCGTAGGAACGGATCGAACCTCTGGAGCGACGATCCAAAGAGTCTTTTCAGCGATGTTCATCGTTGTGCGTCTCTGTATTTCTGCGGTCCCTGCCTATAAAACGGCTTTTTGAGCTTGGCAACTGGCGATGACTCCTTTCCCATCACTACGCGGCAGGTTGTCACAGCCGAGAGCGGAGGAACCGCCCTTTGTTGGTACATATTTGCCAGAGCTCCTATCAGCTTCTTCCCTTTCTCCTTCGCGCGGACTCTGCTAACGCGTCCAAGTATGCAGTGGTCGCTTGACGGCCCACTTCGATCATGGTCAGCCAGAAGTCGGTGAATTCTGCCAGCGGGAACGTTCGCACTTCCGAACCGAGAGCGAGTTCGACGAGAGGCCCCGAGTCCGGCGCGTCGGTGAGCGTGACCGTCATGTCTTGCTTTTCAAGCCGATAGACCAGCATGGCCTAATCCTCTAACGCGTCACACGTGCAGCCTGTTCTCTCTGGCCCAGGCCGCCGGCGCATTCGACAGTTCGGTTCCCACAGAGGCACACCATGTGTTCCGAAGCATGTCAACCCCGCGCGCTGGCGGCCTTGGACTCGTGAAACAGGCCGTTCCTTTGAGCAAGCCCGATATTTTCGAGCTTCGATAATACTCATCGACGTCACGTTCGAGTTGCTCACGGGAGATTGTGCAGTGAGAGTTTCCACCCGCGACGACCGACTCCTGAAGGGCTTTGTTCCACTGTGCTCCAGACTCGCGCAGCAACAGGATTGAGGCTGTAGCAGAGCCCCTTTTGAATATCGAGAAGCACAGCGCCATCTTCGGAATATGTGGAACGGACGTCTGGAGAAACCAACCATCTAGCGTTGGCATCCGTTTTCACGCTTTCCCTCCGGCAGAAGTGTCTGAGTTCGAAGCAAACGGCCTCGGGGCCGGCTGAGGCCGTTTGTAAGACTAAAGGAGCAGTGTGAAGTCCGGACTTTTCGGACAAAACCCCTTCATCTCGCGCTACCGCTTGCGCGGCGACGCGCTTGAAGATGTCGCACGAATTCGAGTTGGTGTGTGAAAAAAGATGTTTCTGGTCCGAATCCGGGCCTATAAAGATGAATTGCGAATGAAAAGTCTGTGAATGAAGTGGGCCGTCGAGGGTGTTGTCCGGTTGATTTCAAAGACTTACGAGCAACTATTACCTTGGGCTGGGCATGGCTTAGGCGACGCGTATCGGTCGTAGTCCGAACCGCAATTTCCGTCTAAAGAGAGAATAGTGGCCGAGAATCCGACCTGACGTGCCTACGGCGCCCACAGTGTCCTTTGGTATTGGTCAGTGGCGTAAGGCGCGTTGCCGCCAGCTTCAGAAGCCCCTGCGCGCTCGCCATTCAAGAAATGTTGCGCTGTTCTGTTGACGACGCTTGGCACGACGCTACGCGGTTGCGCGAGAGGCCGGGTTAGGAAGGGGCGAAATTCTTTATTCTTATTTGAAACGTTAGGTACTATTGCAACACTACCATCTGTAGAGTAGCGTACCTTTATCTTTATGGCGCGGGGTCGGGCACTCTCGTCTCGGAATCCTCCGGGCCCTCCCGGGCAGCGCCTCAAGGCACTGCGCGAGGCTTTGGGCATCAGTGGTCGAGATGTGCAAACCCATAGCCGCCTAATCGCGCGTTCACAGGGGAACCAGAGATATTGTATCTCCCATAGTTCTCTGGTGGAGATCGAGAACTCCACTCGGGTCCCAAGTGTCCACAAACTCTTCACACTGAGCGCACTCTATCGAATCAATTTCGTGGACCTCCTTCTTTTCTTTGGAATCGACCTGGACCAGATCAACACGGCTCGCCTCGCCGTCAAACTGCCCAAGACTCATCTTGTTCCTTCCGAAATCTATGACACGGAACGTCGTGTGAGTTTTCCAGTGAGATTCGATCCGGGGGCGAAGATAGAAGAGACCAATCTCCTCTCCCGCATCGTGCAGACTTGGGGCGAAATTCCCATCGCATTTGTTCAAAATCTAGGCCTTCGGAAATACCTTTACGGATTCATTGGGATGGATGACTACACGCTGTACCCAATGATTCGTCCGGGCTCTTTTGTCCAGATCGATGACCAGGACACCAAGATTCAGTCCGAATCGTGGGACAACGAGTTTGAGCGGTCCATCTACTTTTTTCAACTTCGCGACGGCTATGCATACGGCTGGTGTGAATTGGAAGGTAAGGTCCTCAGCATCATTCCCCACCAAATGTCGGGAAGAAAGACACGGCAATTCAACTATCAGGAAGATATAGACGTTGTGGGCCGGGTTGTTGGTGTGGCGATGCCGCTCCGCCGAAAACCGGCCCGGTCACCTTTGACTGGCGCTGACACTAAGAGAATTCAGTAAATCAACGGGGACGTGTTCGCAAGTCCCGGGCGGCGAGAACAGAAGGAGGCCCGACCATGAGCGTGATTGTAGTCAACCCGAAGACGGACATAAAATAATTTACACGGAAGAGGAATACGGCAAGGCATATATTGAATCCTGTCTCTGGTATCGAGCGTTGGAAAACCCTGTCGAAGCGACCGATGAAGACGAGAGAGATTTGATCAAGTAAATAATTAGGGCCCCAAGTGGGCTCAATTGATTCACAATGTTGCAGACCTTCCAAAATCAGTCCTGATGTAAACCGAAGTTCTATTGCCACTGCCGGCCACCTTTGTTTTGCTTGTGGTTGTACTAAAGAAGTAACTAGAGGATGGCCGAGTGCACGCCGGAGCAGACCTTAGGGCGATCCGCAGGCATCTTGGGATTTCCACGCGCGAAGTCGAAAAACACAGCCGGCAGATCGCAAAGGCCGAAGGCAGTGCGAAGTTTTATATTTCCAACGCTTGGCTCAGCCAGATTGAAGCCACGGGGTCGGTACCCGGTGTTCAGAAGCTGTTCAGTCTGAGCGTCATCTACCGGATCAATTTTGCCGAGTTGTTGTGCCTCTTCGGGATCGACCTGGAGAGAATCGGTCTGCATCAGCTCGAAATTCGTTTGCCGAAGACACACCCTGCAAAGGTGGAAGTGTACGATGAAGATAGGACAGCCACTTTTCCCGTGCGCTTCCACGAAGGATTTAAAGTTGAGAAGACGACCCTAGTGTCACGCATCGTGAAAATGTGGGGCGAGGTACCGATTTCGGTCATTCGGCATTTGGATATCAAGAATTCTGAGTACGGCTATATCGGCCTTCGGGACTATACGATGGATCCCCTTATCCCACCGGGCTCCTTCGTGCAGATAGACAACCAGGTGCACGAAATCCTTCGGCCCTCTTCGTGGCGGACTGAATTGGATCGGCCGATCTATTTTGTAAAAATTCCAGGCGGGTATGCTTGCTCTTGGTGTGAACTGAAGAGGAGTCAGTTGACTCTGGTGCCCCATCCGCTCTCACGCAGCCGCCTTCGGCACTTCGCCTATACCAAAGATGCTGAAATCATCGGCAGAGTGACCGGTATCGCTATGCGGATTGTTCGTCCTGAAAAGCGGGCTTCTGACGGGTCCCTAAGATAGCCAAAGCCATCTTGAGGTTGGACAAGAAGACAGCAGCCTCCAGTTCATCACACTCCGAAGGAATCGTAACCCGATACGATCCAAGGTGTTCCCAACTCCTCAAAAAGTCTTCCGGTCGCTCATTTGTCGAGGAGATATAGTTCGACAGCTCCGCAATCAATTCTTCCAAAGAGACGTACACAAGCCGGTCGAAAACTTCCTTGTGGCATAGTGCCATTGCTTTGGATGCCACATTTTGGCTGTAGTGAAAAGCGAGGCCATCATGATAGTACTTGCCGGTGTTGCAATCGCGCGAAGAGGCGAGATAAACCAAGCGAGTGAAGTCGCCTGGGAGTCTTGAGAGTGTGCGACTTCTTAGGTCGGTTATCGCTGGCTCAATGTCAATTTTTTCTGTTGTGTAGCTCATATTTAGCAATGTTCAGCTTTGCGTCGTTCCTTGATTAAAGCCGGTCTCAAGTACTCTGTGGTTTGCGGGGTCCACGACGGCCATGAGCCGCCCAAATGCGGCTCGCTGGGACGCTACCCACTGAAGCGTCTGTCGAACGATCTTGCGAGTCCTGACGGGACCGCGAAGCCAGACCCAACCGATCAAAGAATTGCACAGAATTAGAAACAAAACGTAGCTCAGGGCCAGCTTGAGCTCCATCCCGATTTGCAGATGTTCAGTGTTTCGCGCGACCGCCACATGTGCAGACATGACCTGCGAGGTTTGCGTACGCGTGCGTCGAAGCCAGGCAAGGGCCAGAACTGTGCGTTCGCGGTGAAACACTCGCTGAATTTGTGAAGGTGTTTCGCGCAAAACGAAATCCCAATCCTGCGGACCAAAAATCCTGTCGCCAAGGTCACGTCGCGAACCGACTTGTCTCAAGTCTAAGAGATGCCGCGGTGTTAAAAGTTCTGCTGTACGTCTATGGACGATGGCATCCCAAACCCACCACGCCAAAACTGCCAAAAGGAGCAGCCCGAGGAAAAAATAAGGCAGCCACTGAATCATAGTTCCCCGCCCATCTTCAAATAGGAACGTGCTCTGGAGAGAATTCTCCTGGTCTGCTCCGAAACGTATTTATAGTCGCGCTCGATCTTTGATTCGGGGCCTGGTTCAGGATTGGCGTGATACGACCAGAGGGCGAAGGACCAGATCATTAATGCGGCCAGATAGGCTATGGGCAGCGCAGACCGCCACGCGGGCCGCGAGCCAAATCCGGGCAGAGATCCAAAGCCGAGGGCCATAACGCTAGTAGCCACGTAGAAGCTATATCCCCCGACAATTCCTATCACATTTCTGCCGATAGGGACCTTATAGTAGGCGAGCAGAGCGATGATCACGAAAAGTAATACTGACTGCAGCGCGCGCATGTCGCGCTCCAGGGCGGCCATAGTCTCTCCCGGGGGCCAGCCAGAGCCGCTTACAGCACCCGCAACAATCTTCAGTATCACCGCAGCCAGAATGAAAAGAAGCAGGGCGTTCGCAATTCGCACGACGCCCCGATATCTCTTGAAAGTCTGTGAATAAATTTCCAGTATGACTGCATAGCCGACTGTCGCTGCGAAGTATTGCGTGTACCAAAAGAAAGCGGGATAAGAGCCAGGGCGGAAAGTAAAGACTGCAAAGCGGAGTAGCGAGACGATGAGAACGCTGCCGAGATAGAAATAAAAACTCGGATATCTTCTGAAGAACTTTCCTTGGATCGAACGCGCCAAGAGAAGAACTTCCGCAAAGTTCGCTGTCCACCACAGGATTTGCGTGAACATGCTGGGCGGTCCCGTAAATCTTTAACCGGATAATAACAGAAATGAGGGGAAAACTCGCGAGAGTTTTCCCCTGGGCGTATTGGAACTAAGCAGGGATCCCTGCAGTCATTAGTTTCCATGGAAATGGAGGTGGTGGCGGCACAGGGTCGCCGCCGTCAGCCCTCAATTCCGGTGGTGCAACAGCAGTGGAAGGCATTGGTCCCCCTAGAGAAACCAGACCAACCAGCACCGCAAGTGATACCAACGAAACGAGTTTGCGAGTCTTCATAAGTTCTCCTCTTCTGGGGCAGGGCCCCTAAAATCAAGATAGCGGCTTCTTCCTCGCAGTTATGAGAGTCCTGTAGTCCGCTCGGTCCACCGAGCAGTTACGAGGAGAACTTCGGGACAAGGTTCGAGGTCGCTTAGTCAAAAAAAACATCCACGTCGCCGTATACCAGCTATGATTCCTGAGGAGAAGACGGGGCGGATGGGTCGGGGTGTCGGAGTATTTGGAGTTATAATGTTGGGAGCAACTAGCGCACAGAAGGTAAGTTCGTGTGATTATTGGAGATCTCTTACGCGAGATGCGTGAAGAGAAAAAGCTTTCACAGGGGGACATTGAAAAGCGGACTGGCCTGCTTCGGTGCTACATTTCGCGGGTTGAGAACGGCCACACCGTTCCGGCGATCGAAACGCTAGAAAAGCTGGCTCGTGCGCTGGAAGTTCCTCTTTACCAGCTTTTCTATGATGGTGAAGAGCCGCCCAAACTGCCCAATCTCCCCAAGCGGAAGTCGTCTGAAGACATCGCTTGGGGAAGTTCCGGCAAGGACGGGCGCTTTCTTAATAAGCTTCGTCGCTTGCTGGCTAAAACTGGGGAAGCAGATCGCAAGCTGCTTCTACACATGGCCCAGAAAATGGCTCGACCGAGGAATGGTCGAGCCGCAAGCAACTAAACCCGGATTGCCGGGTTGGATGCGGATAGGCATTAGAATTGGTCAGAAAGGACTCAAGCCACACCGAAGTGGGGCTGCAAGAGGTGACAAGATGGACTTGCGCTGCCCGAAGTGCAATAGCACCGATCTCAAGAAAGTTTCTCTCGCGTACGAAGAAGGACTCTTCCGAACCGACGCATGCACTCGACTACGTGCTGCTGTGATTGGTGGTAGTGGGCCAGACCTGGTAATGGGCAGGGCGTCCACACAAGGGTCTCAACAATCCGCTCTTTCCAACCGGCTAAGCCCTCCAGTGAAGTGGTCATATCGGAAGATCATTTTCTGGTCACTTTTGGTGTTTCTCTGTATCGGGTGGATCGTCTTCTACGTCAACACCGTTACGACGAACGCCACAACCGTGATCTCGGCTCCGTTGACGCTCTTTAGTTTGGTTTCGGCCGGCGTCTTTGTCTGCCTGCTGTTTTTCGTCTGGAGGCACAACCACTCTACGTATACGCAACGGTACGCGCTGTGGGAACAATCTTTCATCTGCCAGCGCTGCGGGCATGTTAGCCAGCAAGAGTAGGCCTGGACTAGCCGGTCTGAGTCGTAATCCAACTGTGTCGTGCGTTTTAAGCGTAAGCGGCTTGCGCTTCTGAAGCCGAATCGTCGGTTCGGATCATTAGAATTTACAAAGTCACAGACGGGGTGTGGACGCCTCAGGCAACGTCTGCCTCAACTGCACTAATGCTTCCTCCATGCCATGCCGCACTACAGTTAATCTACCGGAGCGCGCGAGGGTATCAACGGAGAGACGAGCTATCTGAAATGGAAACAGCGCTGGACTGTTAACCAACACCCGAAAATCTCCTGAAGGCGACTCGGACGCCAACAAGGTTGCTTCAACCAGCCAACTTGCTAGACGCGGATTTTCAATGTGGAATGGGGCACTTGGCGTGTAGCAACCCTTTTCGTGACCGTCGACAATGACTCCCCACTCGCTAAATGCTCGAAGTACATATCGAGTTGATCTGGAAACAGCTTCTCTCTCTCCAAGGAGTTCCCGCACGCGTCGCTGGACCTGCCGCGCTTCTGCCGAACCCTGCAGTCGGAAAAGACGCCCCGCCACGTCAGCGACCGTCCTCCAGAACGGGTATACCGCCATGGTCATTCCCCAATGCAAAGAAAGTCGATCAGCTCTGGGAATGTTGTGGAGGAGCTCAATGGCATCGTCTCTAAGATCTCGCACTCGAGACGGGACGCGGACCCACGTCTTGAGGAGAATTGTTATCGTTTTTTCTCGGCTGCCGCGCTCCGCATTGCTCCCGATAGAAAGTTGGTCTTTAAGTCTTTCCCTTAACGTTTCAATGATCTCTGTTGCATTTTGTCCGACAAGGAAGAGGTCAACAGTCTCATCGAGCCAACGGAGTCTCACGGTTCGGTTGTACCCAATCATCGCGTCACGGCGGGTCATCAAGTCTCACCATGGATTTGA
>Ga0137418_10006240_pt1 | contig 10965 bp, 10 predicted proteins | sample CZODoug3_1_2_16f_FD_122242 | JGI IMG/M metagenome (GOLD analysis project Ga0137418, IMG submission 122242) | Vadose zone soil fungal communities from Angelo Coast Range Reserve, California, USA - CZODoug3_1_2_16fungal (Hybrid Assembly) | ecosystem: Environmental > Terrestrial > Soil > Vadose... | reverse complement strand
GCGTTCGCAAAGAGGGTCGTCACGGAAGGGCGCCCTTTGAAGCGCGTGCGCGATATGAAAATAAGTCTCGCCAACGCGGAAGGGTTCTTCCAGGTGGCTCGCGATACGGTCCGCGCGGCGGCGAAAAATTTCCCCGCGCCGCTCAAATGCGTCGACGCTGTCGAGGCCGCCGTCACCATGCCATATGAGGAGGGAGCACGCTTCGAGCGTGAGTCGTTCCTGCAGCTGATGCAGACCCCGGAATCCCGCGCGCTGCGCCATGCTTTCTTCGGCGAACGGGCGGCAGCGAAGATTCCCGATGTGCCGGAGGACACGCCGCTGCGCAAGATCGAAAAGATGGCGGTCATCGGCGCGGGTACCATGGGCGGGGGCATCACGATGAATTTCCTCAGCGCCGGCATTCCCGTCACCTTGTTGGAAGTGAAGCGGGAGGCGCTCGAGAAGGGAATTGCGACGATCCGCAAGAACTACGAAGCGAGCGCCAAGAAAGGAAGGCTCACCGCGCGACAGGTCGAGGAGCGCATGGCGCTGCTCAAGCCGACGCTTTCTTACGATGATCTGAAGGACGCCGATATGGCCATCGAGGCGGTGTTCGAAGACATTGCGGTCAAGGAAGCGGTGTTCAGGCGATTGGACGAGGTGATGAAGTCGGGCGCCATTCTCGCGTCCAACACCTCCACGCTGGATTTGAACAAGATCGCGGACTTCACCAGGCGGCCCATGGACGTGGTCGGCACTCACTTCTTCAGTCCTGCCCACGTGATGAAGCTCCTCGAAGTCGTGCGCGGCGGAAAGACCGCCAAGGACGTCCTCGCCACGGTGATGAGCGTGGCGAAAAGGATCAAGAAGACCGCGGTGGTCTCTGGCGTATGCGATGGCTTCATCGGCAACCGCATGGTCGAGCAGTACCTCCGCCAGGCGTTGTTCCTGCTGGAGGAAGGGGCCACGCCCGGCCAGGTGGACAGCGCGCTGGAAAGCTGGGGCATGGCGATGGGCCCTTTCCGCATGTCGGATCTGGCGGGCAACGACATCGGCTGGGCCATTCGCAAGCGGCGCTACCGCGAGCAGCCCGATTTGAAGTACTCGAAGATCGCCGATCGGTTATGCGAAAAGGGTCGCTTCGGCCAGAAGACGGGGCTGGGCTGGTATCGCTACGAGGCCGGCCGCCGCGATGCGGTTCCGGACCCCGCCGTCGAGCACATGATCGTCGACTACCGCAAGGAGATCGGAGCGCAGCGCCGCAAGATCGGCGATGAAGAAATCGTACAGCGATTGATCTTTGCGCTCGTCAACGAAGGGGCGGCGATCCTGCAGGAGGGTATTTCACTGCGTGCTTCCGACATCGACATGGTCTACCTGACCGGCTACGGTTTCCCCCTTCACCGGGGCGGGCCGATGCTCTACGCCGACGAGGTGGGACTGTACAAGGTCGTCGACAGCATGAAGCGCTTCGCCGCCAATCCCCACGGGGATCCCGGTTTCTGGAAACCCGCGCCTCTGCTGGCGAAGTTGGCGAGCGAAGCGAAGAGTTTCAACTAGGCCGGACGATCCCGCAGCGCCATTGGCTATTCCACCTTTGCGCCCGAAGCTTTCACTACCTTGCCCCACTTCACGACTTCGTTGTGGATGAAGGCGCCGAATTCCTCGGGCGTCCACGACCTTGCCAGGGCGCCTTGCTGGGCGAGCTTCTCCTTCACGTCGGCTTGTGCGAGCGCCTTGTTCACTTCGCCGTTGATGCGCATGACGACCTCCCGCGGCGTGCCTCCAGGCGCGACGATCCCGAACCATGCGGTCGCCTCGTAGCCGGGCACGGTTTCCTGCACGGTAGGCACGTCGGGCAGCTCCGGATAGCGCGCGCTCGTGGTCACAGCCAAGGCACGCAGCTTGCCGCTTCGGATAAGGCCGATCGAGGACGTCAGGTTGTCGAACATCACGTCGACCTGCCCGCCCATGAGATCGGCCAGCGCGGGGCCGCTGCCCTTGTAGGGGATGTGCACGATGTTGACTCCGGTGAGCATCTTGAACATCTCGGCGGACATGTGGATCGAGGTGCCGCTGCCGGAGGATGCGAAATTGATCTTTCCAGGCGTGCTCCTCGCGAGCGCGATGAACTCGGCCACCGAATTCGCGGGCACCGACGGATTGACGATCATCACGTTCGGTACCAGGGCGATCATTGCGACCGGAATCAGGTCCTTCTCCAGACCGTAATTCAGCTTCTCGTACAAAGTCGCGCTGATCGATTGCGCCACGGTCAGTTGCAAAATCGTGTACCCGTCCGGAGCGGATTTCGCAACGAACTCCGTACCGACGTTGCCGGCTGCGCCGGGGCGGTTCTCGACGACCACCGACTGCCCGAGCGGCCCGCTGAGTTTTTCCGCCATGATGCGCGCAAGGATGTCGGTCGCCCCGGCAGGCGGGAACGGAACGATGTAGCGGACGGGCTTGGACGGCCAGGTTTGGGCCTGGGCCGCCCCCGCGGCAAGAGACGCAACGCAAAACGCGAAGGCGATGCGGGCGAACATGACTCCTCCTCCGAGAGATTCTCGGAGGGTATTCTACGATGACTGTCGCTGCCGTCGATTTGGTGTAAGGTTTCGGATGGCATGGAGGTCGAAATCATGACGACGCCTATTCGGTTCGTGTTGGTAGGAGCCGCAGTCTTGCTTGTCGCGCCCGTGTGGGCCCAGGACGCCGCCAAGACCTCACCCGCCAGGGTCGTGACCAAAACGCTGGTGGTTTCGGAAGCGCAGAAGGAATGCCTTTCCCTCAACAACAGGCAGCGGCTCCACTACAAGTTTCGCGCCGACGGGCCGCTGAACTTCAAGGTCTCGCACCAGGAGGAAAAGGAAATCATCGACTTCAAGCGCGACGGGACCGACAGCGCGTCGGGCAGTTTCGTCCCGCGCAAGGCCGGCGATCATTGCCTCGTCTGGTCCAACACCGGCAAACACTCGGTGACTCTTCGCTACGAGTTCCAGCGCGGTTTGCAGTGAATCCTCAACGAAGGGCGCGCGGACCGCGTCGCCGATTTTGAACGGCGGCGAAGGACCCGGCGCCGCACGGACCGTCGCCGCGGTGGCGATGACCCTCGCGGTGCAGTCGCTCACTGCGATGGCCCTGGCGGTGCCCCCGGTGCTCGCCCCGGTCGCGGCCGCCGATTTTGGAGCGGCGCCGACGGCGGTGGGTCAGTGGGTCGGATTCTCCTACACGGTGGCGATGTTCGCGGGGCTCGCGAGCGGAACGCTGGTCGGCCGGCACGGCCCGGTACGCGTGCTCCAGGTCGCCGTTCTCGGCGTGGCGCTGGGTCTGGCCGTGGGCGCGGGATCCCATGTCGCGCTGCTCCTCCTGTGTGGCGCGCTCCTCGGAACCGCGCACGGTCTGGTCAACCCGGCAAGCTCGGCCATCCTCGCCGTCGCGGCACCGAAGCGCGTGCGCTCGATGGTTTTCTCGATCAAGCAGACGGGAGTCCCCATCGGAGGGGCCGTTGCGGGAATGCTCGTGCCCGTGCTGTTGCTGTGGACGAACTGGCAAGCCGCCGTGCTCGCCCTCGCGCTCGGAGCCGCGGCCTTCCTCGCGGTGCTCGTCCCGTTCCGCAGCCTGTACGACAGGGATCGCAGCTTGGACCAGCGCCTTCGCGTCCGCGGCTTCGCAGCGCCCGTCGCGGAGGTCTGGGCACGACGGCCGATTCTCGAGTTGGCTCTGGTTTCGGGTGTGTATTCGGCCGCCCAGATAAGCTTCACTACCTATCTCGTGTCCTACCTCAAGATCGAGCTCGCGTATTCTCTCGTCGCCGCCGGCCTCGCATTTTCCGCGTCTCAGTTCGCCGGCGCGCTGGGCCGGGTTCTCTGGGGCGCCGTCGCCGACCATGTTTTCGAGCCGCGAATGGTCTTGGCCGCGCTCGGCCTGGTCATGGCGCTTTGCGCGTTCGCCGTGGCCCAGTTTACGGCCGGCTGGCCGCCCGTCGCGGTCTTCGCCGTCTGCGTGCTGTACGGCGCGACCGCGGTAGGCTGGAATGGCGTGTTCCTGGCGGAGGTTGCACGGCTCGCGCCTGAAGGCCGGGTCGCCATCGTCACCGGCGGGACGCAATTCTTCACTTTCGCAGGCGTGCTGATCGGGCCTCCGCTTTTTGGAGCGATCGCATCGGCGACGGGAAGCTACGGCAGCGGGTTCCTGGTAATCGCGGCTTTGCCGCTCCTCGCGGGCGCCGGCCTGCTTGCCTCGGGACGCGGCTCGGCGGGTCGAGGGTGAGCGGGCGGCCGTGAGCGCATTTCCCGAGGAGGCCGTGCTTCTGCTGCACGGGGCGTGGATGAACCGCTGGGTCATGAGCTATCTCGCTTTGGCGCTGCGGCGGGAAGGTTTTGCGGTGCAAACGCTGAGCTATCGCACCATGCGAGGCACGCTCGCGGAGCATCTTGCCCGCGTGGCCGAGAAGATTGCCGCGCTCAAAGCGCCGCGCCTGCACCTGGTCGGCCACAGCCTGGGCGGGGTCATCGTGCTGCGCTACCTGCAGCGCGGCGCCGACCCGCGCGTCCGGCGCGCCGTGCTGCTCGGCTCGCCGGTCGCGGGCTGCCGCGCGGCGGCCGACCTCGCGCAGAGCGCGGGCGGCGAGTTGCTGCTGGGGGCAAGCCTCGGGGTGTGGCGCGAGCCGGTGGATGTTTCGGTCGATCCCCGTTTCGAAGTCGGGGCCATCGCGGGCACCGTCGCGTTCGGCTTGGGTCGCATGGTGACGCGGCTGCCGAAGCCGAACGACGGAGTCGTCTGCCTCGACGAGACGAAATTTCCCGCCCTGCGCGATCACCTCGCCCTTCCAGTCGGCCACACCTTGATGCTGGCATCGCCGCGCATCGCGCGCCAGACCGCCGCGTTCCTCAGGACCGGCGAATTCCGGCGATGAAGCGGCTCGTGGCTTTCGGCGCCCTGCTCTTCGTCTCAGGCTGCGCCTCGCTCGAATACTACGCGCAGGCGGTAGGCGGGCACCTGGAGGTGATGCGGCTCGCGGTTCCGATCGAGGAGCGCTTGCGCGAGGCGGACACGCCCGAGCCGCTCCGCGCAAAACTTGCGAGGGTGCTCGTCATTCGAGAATTCGCCAGCCGCGAGCTTGCGCTTCCGGATAACGGCAGCTATCGCCGTTACGCCGACATCGGACGGCCCTTCGTGGTCTGGAACGTGTTTGCCGCGCCGGAATTCTCCGTGAAGCCCGTCGAGTCGTGCTTTCTTTTCGCCGGGTGCGTGAGCTACCGGGGCTTCTACTCCGAGGAGGCGGCGCAGCGGCACTCGGCCTCGCTTGCCGACAAGGGCTACGATGTCTATGTCGGGGGCGTCGCGGCGTATTCGACGCTCGGCTGGTTCAGCGATCCGGTGCTCTCGACTTTCATTCACTACCCGGAGTCCGAAGTCGCGCGCATCGTGTTTCACGAGCTCGCCCACCAACTGGTGTACGTAAAAGGCGACACGATGTTCAACGAATCCTTTGCCGCGACGGTGGAGGAAGAGGGTGTGCACCGCTGGCTCGAGCGCGAGGGAACGCCCGCGCAACGCGCGGCCTACGAGGATTCCCGGCGCAGGCGCTCGGAATTCGTCGCACTCGTGATGAAGTACCGCGCGGAACTCGCCGCATTCTACGATCGGCCGGCCGAACCGGAAGAAAAGCGCGCGGGAAAGCGGCGCCTGTTCTCGGCGATGCAGGACGAATACCTGGCGCTCAAAGGCTCATGGGGCGGCTTTACCGGCTACGACCGGCTGTTCGCGCGCGGGGCGAACAATGCGCTGCTCGCGTCGGTCGCGAGTTACTCGGAACTCGTGCCTGCATTTCGCGCCCTGCTCGCGCAAAAACACGGCGATCTGCCGGTTTTTTATGCCGCGGTGCGCGAGTTGGCCAAGCTGGACAAATCGGAACGCGATGCGCGTCTGGCGGTCCCGAGCCGCTAGCTGAGCGGCAGCATGACGTGTTTCTTGTACGGCGCGCGCTGCTGCAGCCGCTCGTAATAGGCCTCGACCCTGGGCAGCTTCGGGCGCTTCACCTCCAAGGCGTGCCAGCGGTAAACGAAGGTGCCGAGCGGAACGTCTCCCATCGTGAAATTCCTGCCCGCCACGTGGTCGCGGCCTTCCAGGCCCTGCTCGAGCACCTGGAACGCCTGCGCGAGCTTTTCGACGCCTTCTTCGATCGCCTTGAGATCGCGCTTTTCCGCCGGAGTGCGGATGAGACCCCAGAAAACCGGCGTGATCGCAGGCGCCACGGTGCTCGTCGTCCAGTCCATCCAACGGTCGGCGTCGGCGCGCTCGCGAAGATCGCTCGGCCAGAGCGTTCCCGCGCCGTGCTTCGCCGCGAGATAGCGCACGATGGCGTTCGATTCCCACAGCACGAACCCGTCGTCCTCGATCGTGGGCACGCGGCCGTTCGGATTCATCCTGCGGTAGAAGGGCTCGTTCACGACGCCGAACTGCAGGCCGGCGTCGGTGCGCTCGTAGGGGACTTTCAGCTCGGCCAGAGCCCAAAGCACCTTCTGCACGTTGATCGAGTTGATCCTGCCCCAAAGCTTCAGCATGACTGGAACGCCCTTCGACAGAGAAATGTCAGCGCCGGGCGCGCCGCTTTGCCTTGCCTGCGCGGCGGGCCGACGGCCGCCTCGCGGGATTCTTGGCCGCTGGCGCCTTTGCCGCGATCGCCTCCACCTCGACGAGGAATTCCGGCCTCGCGAGCGAGGAAATCACGAGCAGCGTCGAGGCCGGGCGATGGCTACCGAGGAATTTCGCGCGAACCTGTGCGAACCTCGGGAAATTCTCGTGGCGGGTCAGAAAGGAGGTGATCTTCACCACGTCGCCGATTCCCATGCCGGCGTCGGCAAGCACCGCGAGAATGTTCTGCCATACGATTTCGGTCTGTTCTTCGATGGTGGCGGGAACCGACCCGTCGGGGCGCACCCCGATCTGGCCGGCCACCCAGAGCCAGCGCGCGCCGGGCGGCACCTCGATGCCCTGGGAATACGTACCGATCGGGGCTGCGATGGAACGGGGGTTGTGCACCTTCAGCATGTTGGTCTCCCTGGCGATTGCCGACCGGCTCATTGTACTCGCGGCGCGCGGCGCCGCGCCCCGTGCGCTACCATACCGGCCTTCCGTCTTCGAAAGACCCGGCTCCTGGGTATGGACACGCGTGCTGCGGCCGCCGTTCTCGCGCTTTCGCTGTGCGGCTGCGCGATATTCAGCGAAACCCACGGCATCCAGGAAGTCGACAACTGGGTGAGGAGCCACGAGCCCCTCGCCGAATCCGGAAAGATGAAGTGGTCGGATTTCTACGCGCAGTACCTCGAAAAAGTCTCGGCCGCTCCGGTGATCAGCCAGAGCCCCGTCGTGGAACGGCTCGGCATCATGATCACCGCCTCGCTCTTCTACGAACGGGGTCGCATCGACAGAGCCAGGTTCGATTCGGTGCAGACCATAGTGCGGAAATACCAGACGCTCGACGACCCCGCGGCGAACCTGCTCGCGCGAAACGCGCTGGTGCGGGCGCTCGGGTCAGAACCCGACCGGTAGGCTGTCGCGCCTCGCATCGGAGGCGCAAAGATAACCGTCCTCGAGTCGGTACGCGATCTGGGCGCAGCCGAAGGCGTTGTAGTCCTCGGGCAGCTTCATCACCTTGTGGCCCCGCGAGGCGAGTTCCGCGATCGTCGCTTCGGGCCATTCGTCCTCGAAGGTGATTTCCAAGCCGTTCACGACCCGGAAGCGCGGCGCGTCGATCGCGCCCTGCGGCCCCTGGCCGTAGTCGGCCATGCGCACCATCATCTGCGTGTGTCCCTGCGGTTGCATGCTGCCGCCCATCAAGCCGAAGGCCATGACGGGCGCACCGCTTCGCGTGACGAATCCGGGGATGATGGTGTGGAAGGGACGCTTCCCCGGCGCCACCTGGTTGGGATGGCCCGGAGCGAGAACGAAACCTGAGCCGCGGTTCTGCAAGCTGATGCCGGTGCCCGGCACGACCACGCCCGAGCCGAAACCCGAGAAGTTCGACTGGATCATCGACACCATCATGCCGCCCGCGTCCGCCGCGGTGAGGTAGACGGTCCCGCCCCGGGGCGGCGTGCCATGGCCGAAATCCTGTGCGCGCTTCATGTCGATGAGCCTTGAGCGCGACTTCAGGTAGTCCGGGTCGAGCAGCTGCGCCGGCTTGACGTCCATGGCTTTCGGGTCGGCGACGAATGCCCTCGCGTCGGCAAAGGCGAGCTTCACCGCCTCGATCTGCAGATGCACGCTGTCGGCGGAGTCGACCGGGTAGTCGGCGACGTCGAAATTCGAGAGGATGCCGAGCGCCATCAGGCACACGATTCCCTGGCCGTTCGGCGGGATCTCGTGCACGGTGAGGCCGCGGTAGTCCTGGGCGATCGTGCCCACCCAGTCGTTCTTGTGCGCGGCGAGATCGGCGCGCGTAACCGCGCCGCCCGTCTTCCTGGCGTACGCCTCGATTTTCTCTGCGAGCTCCCCGCGATAGAAGGCCTCGCCCTTGGTGGCAGCGATCTTTTCCAGGGTCTTGGCCTGATCCGGGAAGCGGAAGATCTCGCCCGCGCGCGGCGAGCGCCCGCCGGGGAGGAAGCCTTTGGCGAAGCCGGGCTGGTGGCGCAGCTCCGGTACCTGCGGGTCCCAGCGCTCGGCGACGAAGGGCGAAACCGGAAAGCCGTTGGCCGCGTAGTGCATCGCCGGCTCGAACAATTTCCTGAAAGGGAGCTTGCCGAACTTCTTCGAGAGCTCGACCCAGGCCGAGACGGCGCCGGGCACCGAAACGCTGTCCCAGCCGCGCGCAGGCATGGACGAGCGGCCCTTGAAGTATTCCGGGGTCCACGCCGCAGGCGAGCGTCCCGAAGCGTTCAGGCCGTGGAGTTTCTTGCCGTCCCAGATGATGGCGAAGAGGTCGCTGCCGATGCCGTTCGAGACCGGCTCGACCACGGTGAGCGTGATCGCCGTCGCGAGCGCCGCATCGACGGCGTTGCCGCCGTCGATGAGCATGCGCAGGCCGGCCTGCGCCGCGAGCGGCTGCGAGGTGGAAACGACGTTTCGCGCCAGCGTCGGGCGGCGATGCGTGGGGTACGGCGTGTCGAAAACGACGGGTCTTACGGCTCGCTGCTCCATCGGGATCGTTCGAACCTACGGCTTTGCCGAGACGGAAAGCGCATTATCTATGTCCCAGAGGATGTCGTCGAGCGTCTCCAGCCCGACCGAAATGCGGATCATGTCGGGTGTCACGCCCGCCTTGGCCTGCTCCTCCTCCGACATCTGCCGGTGCGTGGTCGAGGCGGGGTGGATGATGAGCGTCTTCGCGTCGCCGATGTTGGCGAGGTGGCTCATGAAGGTCGCCGCCTCGATGAATTTCTCCCCGGCCTTCGCTCCGCCCTTCACGCCGAAGTTCAGGAGGCCGCTCGCGCCCTTCGGCAGGTATTTCTTCGCGAGCTTGTGGTACTTGTTCCCGGGAAGCCCCGGATAATTGACCCACGACACCCTCGCGTGGCCCTCGAGGAATTTCGCCACCGCGAGCGCGTTCTCGCAATGCCGCTCCATTCTCACCGGGAGCGTCTCCAGGCCCTGCAGCAGCAGCCACGCGTTGAAGGGCGAGAGCGCCGGACCGAAGGTGCGCAGCGTTTCCATGCGCGCGCGCATGGTGTATCCGAAGTCGCCGAAGGTCTCGTAGAAGCGCACGCCGTGATAGCCGCGCGAGGGCTCGTGCATCCCGGGAAACTTGTCTCGAATTCCTTCGTCCGCCCAGGGAAATTTGCCCGATTCGACGATCAGCCCGCCCATGGTCGTGCCGTGGCCGCCGATGTATTTCGTCGCCGAGTGCACCACGATGTCGGCGCCCCACTCAAACGGGCGGCACAGGTAGGGCGAGGGGACCGTGTTGTCGATCATGAGCGGGATGCCTGCCTCGCGGGCGATTTTCGCTATCGCCTCGATGTCGACGATGTTGATGAGGGGATTGCCGAGCGTCTCGGCGTACAGGATCTTCGTGCTCTTTTTTAGCGCGCGGCGGAAATTCTCCGGATCGTCCGGGCTGACGAAGGTGGTGTCGATGCCGAGCTTGCGCAGATTCACTTCGAGCAGCGTATAGGTGCCGCCGTAGAGCGTGGAGGCGGAAACGATGTGATCGCCCGCCTCGGCGAGCGTGAGGATCGCAATCATCTCGGCCGCCTGCCCGGTGGCCGTTGCAAGCGCAGCGCGCCCGCCTTCGAGCGCCGCGACGCGTTCCTCGAGCACGGCGGTCGTCGGATTGGAAATGCGCGTGTAGACGTTGCCGAAAGTCTGCAGGTTGAAGAGACTCGCCGCGTGATCGGCCGAGTCGAACACGTACGAGGTGGTCTGGTAAAGCGGCACCGCGCGCGAGCCCGTCGCAGGGTCGGGGATCTGCCCCGCGTGAAGCGCGAGCGTCTCGATGCCGAACTTGCGGTCTGCCATGCGGGGTTTGGCGGGTCGTTGCGCGAAGGAATGCGGCCTCGCCGCGCTGCGCGAACTATAGCACGCGGGTTCGGTTCGATGCGCCGGCTCGGGCACCGGCCGTTAGTCTACGACTTCGCGTTCCTCTCCAATGCAGAAATAGAACGTCGCCCCTTCATTGAGCTTGCTCTCCGCCCAGACCCGCCCGCCGTGGCGCTCGATCACGCGCCGCACCAGGGCAAGGCCGATACCGATCCCCTCGAATTCATCCTGGCGGTGCAGGCGCTGAAACACGTTGAACAGCTTTTGGCTGTACCGCATGTCGAACCCTACGCCGTTGTCGCTCACGAAGAACACCAGCTTCTCGTCCGCAGTCTGTGTTCCGACTTCGATCCTCGGTTCCGCCTGTCGTGACGAGTACTTCAGCGCGTTGGACAGTAGATTGATCCACACGAGCTGCAGCAACTCCGGATCGCCGTTCGCTTCCGGGAGCGCGCCGATCTCCCAGCGCAGCGTGGGGCGCGCGGCTTCCGGTCCGAGCTGGCC
>Ga0137418_10006239_pt1 | contig 10968 bp, 8 predicted proteins | sample CZODoug3_1_2_16f_FD_122242 | JGI IMG/M metagenome (GOLD analysis project Ga0137418, IMG submission 122242) | Vadose zone soil fungal communities from Angelo Coast Range Reserve, California, USA - CZODoug3_1_2_16fungal (Hybrid Assembly) | ecosystem: Environmental > Terrestrial > Soil > Vadose... | reverse complement strand
ACGCGTACGCTCGAGCACGCCCTCGGCGTCCACCAGCCGCCGCTGGTGCGCGGCCGGCGCATCAAGCTGCGTTACGCTCACCAGGGCGGCCGCAACCCGCCGCGCATCGTGATCCACGGCAACCAGACCGCCTCGGTACCCGAGGCCTACACGCGCTATCTCGCCAACGTGTTCCGCAAGACGTTCGATCTGTTCGCGACCCCGGTGTTCATCGAGTACCGCACCGACGCCAACCCATACGAGCGCGAGCGGCGCACGCAGGCGCGCCCCGGCAGGTCGCGCCGGCGGGCGCGGACCAAGGCGCGGCGCTGAGCGCCGTCAGCGACGTCCGGCCGGAAGCAACGCAACGCCTACAGGCCGAGAATATAGACCGGGGCCATGGCCGCGAGCGCCGCAAGGATCTGCAGCGCCAACATCGACAGCGCCGCCTTCGGCGCACGCGGCAGCCACTTGATCAGGAAGAACGCCAGTAGCGGAAGCTGTCCGCCCATGAGGATCTACCACAGATGCGCAACGGCACCCTCGTCGGTCTCGCGGACGACGCCGGAGACGGCGATGCTGGCGAGAACCATCAGCAGGGCAGCGACGGACATGGCGATCGGCACGAAAGCGCTCGGTCGCTTACCCAAGGCAAGCACGGAGCTGAAGTAGGCGGTCATGGCGGCCATGAATGATAGTAGGTCCTTGAGCGCCGATGCCATCGATGGAGTCATCGCCGGTGCGCCGAGTTCTATTGTGTCAGGTACATGCCCGTGTCCGTTCCGAAGGTCATTTCCAGCATTCCGTCGCCATTGAGATCGTAGAAAGCGAGACTGTTGGCCGACACACCACCGATCAACGGCGGTGACGTCCATATGAGCGTGCCGGTGGGCGGATCGAGTATCTGCAGCACCGAAGTCGGGGCAGCCGGCGCGGAGCCACTCGTCGCGACAACCAGATTCTTGCGTCCGAACGTGGATTGCTCGAGGTAGATCGAGGTTGCTCCGGAAACCGCATACGAATTGAGCGGCTTGAGCGTATTGTCGAGCTGATAAACTGTCGTTCCGCCGGTAATGTTGCTGCCTGCCAGAATGTAGATTTCCGGCTTTCCGTCTCCGTTGGTGTCGGCCACCAGCAAGCTGATGCCGGCCAGCGGGTAGGTCGCGCGCTGCAGATAAGTGCCACCGGATCCCGCGTAAACGATGACCTGATCTGCAGCCAATACGATGATTTCGGGGACGCCGTCACCGTCGAGGTCCGCGACCGCGATATCACGACCTCCATTGAGTCCCGTGCTGCTCCAGATCAGTGTCTGGTGCGCGACATCGTAGGCATATACGTAGCCACCATTGGTGACCCCGATCAGGTCGTCGATGCCGTCTTTGTTGAGATCCGCGTGTACGACCGCCACTCCACCACCGGTCGTGGTTCCCGACGACCACTTCTTGGTGTTCATGGAGAAATCGAACGCGGTGAAATAGTCGGTGTACAAAGCGGCCGTTCCGATCAGCATCTCATCGGTGCCCGTGCCGAACACATCGCCGACGTTGAAAGCGTAGTCATGAGACCAGTTGGTATCGACTTCGGCTGAAACGCCGATTGCGCCCGTGGCCGGATTCATCGAGATCACTCGCGTGCCGCCGTAGCCGCTCTGAGTTCCCGGAGTCATGAACATCAGCTGCTGGGAAGCCGACGTGAGCCGAGCCAGTTTCGCGCCGTAGAACGGCCCATCGAGCTGAGCCGGCGTGGGTCCGGACCAGAGCGCGGCGGCCGACGGCGTCCAGGACGCGACGGTCAGGTAGTCACGGCCGCTGCTGTAGTAGTCGGAGCCGAAGACCCACTCCATCAGACCGTCGCCGTTGACGTCGCCGACCCCGATCCCACTGACGCCATCGCCGGGCGCTGGCACCTGAGCGATCATGCTGGCGGAGTTCGTCGCGGCGCTGTAGCGATAGGCCGTGACGCTGCCCCATTGGGCATCGCCCACGATGATCTCGGCGGGGGGCGCGCCATCGAGATCGAACACTTTCAGGGCTGATTCGCCCGAGTAAAGCGTGCCCGCAGGGATTTCCCATATCGGCGACTTGAGCACGGCATCGAAGACCCGTGCCACAACACCGGAGTTCAGCCCCACGATCTTCCCGATGCCGTCGCCGTTGACGTCGCCGATGTCTACGACCGTGCCGAAGCCGCTGCCGTACGCCCACTCATTCTGTTGGGTCGCTCCGTCGAACACATAGCCGTTGTTGGTGACGATCTCGAGCGCAGGATCCGAATCGACGTTGCCCACCGCCATCGAGGTACCGAGATTGAGATCCGCCGTCTGCCACTTCAGCTGCATCGTCGCGGCATCGAGGACGTAGATTCTGCCGATCGAGCCGTAGGACGAGGAGTCGAGCCCCAGGCAGACGAGCTCACCCTTGCCGTCGTTGTCGATGTCGGCATATCGAAGCGCCACGCAATACGGCCCGGCCGGTGTCGTACCGTTGCTGGTGGCCACGCCGAAGCGCCCTACCTCGCGCCGGGTAACGCCGTCGAGCTTGACGACCGTGGGGCCGGCGGCAAAGAAAATCTCGCGATGGCCGTCACCGTCGACATCGCCGGAGGTCACCGCGGATATGGTTGTACCGGCGGCGATATCGAAGGGATAGACCCACGTCTGCTGGTAGTCGGCCCCGCTCATCGCGAGCAGGTAGACGGAGCGATACGTGCCGACGAGGATCTGACGGACGCCCGAGCCGTCGAAGTCCTGAATATCGATCGCGTTGTTGCCCACGGGTATGCCGACGTTCGAACGCATCATCGGCAGCTTGCGCGCCGGATCGTTGACCGTGATCTTGCCGCTGAATTTGATGGCAGGCGTGTTCGCCAAGCGCACGCCCCAGTCGACGTCCACTGAACGGTCGAACATCGGTCCGCTGGGCACCCACTGCACCTGGCCGGTACTATCGACGCTGAAGCCGGCGGGTCCGTAGTCCACCTCAATGGGGCCGGTCGGATCCCCGTCGACATCCGATGCGGTCACCTTGAAGCTGGTCTGTACACCGTAGGTCGCCGTGGTGGGCGGCGCGGCCGTCAGTACGGCCGGCGTGTCGGCGATCGTCGTACCGGCAGTGACCGCGGTCGAGAGCTGACCGTCCGACGCCGTGATGGTCACGGCGATGACATCGCCCTTGACCTGATTGCCGGGCGGGTAGGCGCTGCCAGTGGCGGCGGCAACGGCGGTTCCGTTGCGAGTCCAGGCATACGTGATGGTAAGTGGGTCGTTATCCGGGTCGGCGATGGACGCGGTGACCCGAATCGCGTCGTTACGCTTCGGAGCGGTGGGTGTTAGCGCGACGCCGGTGACGGCGGGCGCGAAATTTCGCACGTGTACCGTAACCGTGCTCGGGGTTGACGACAGAGTCCCATCCGTCACTGTGAGCGTGAAGGCCAGGTCCCCCTCCGTCGCGGGCGTGGTGAAGGACGGGTTTGGCGTGTTTGCGTTCTGGAGCGTGACGGTCGCCCCGGATGTCTGCTGCCACTGGAACGTCAGCGGTCCCCCGCTCGAGTGGGAAACGGAAGCATTGAGAGAAACCGGAGTGCGCTTCGACGTCGTGATGTCCGGTCCGGCACTGGCGACCGGTGGAACGGTCACACCCGCCCCCGCCACGCTGATCGTCTCAGTCGCCGCCGCCGAGTTCACCTCACCGTCGTTGACGACCAGGGAAAACGCCAGCGTACCCGGGTTGCTCGGCGCAACGAAACTGGACTTTCCGCCCGCTCCGGGGGTCAGGGACACCGCAGGGCCGCTGGTCTGTGTCCAACTGTAGGTGAGCGGATCCTGATCCGGATCGGAGCTGCCGCTGCCGTCGAGCGTGACCTGGCTGCCCACTGCCACCGTCATCGCTGCGGACACCGACGCCACTGGTGCACGGTTTTGCACGGTGATCACGACCGTCGAGGCGGCCGAGCTCATCTGGCCATTGTTGACGACCAAAGAGAATGTCAGCGCACCGGAAACGCCGGGGGCGGTGAACGTCGGCTTCGGGCTCGAGACACTGCTGAGGACGACCGAAGGTCCACCGGTTTGAGTCCACGCAAACGTCAGCGAATGACCGCCGGGGTCGCTGCTCCCCGAACCGTCGAGCGTTACCGTCACGCGCTTGTTGACGGTTAGCGCACTGCCCGCTGCTGCGGTGGGCGGTTGCGCCGGCGATCCTCCGGACCCTCCGCCGCATCCGGCGAGAAGCAGCACCGGGATGATACCGATCACCACGTCGAATCCCTGACCCCGGAAGCGCTTCATCAGAGACCGCCTTGCCCGACCTTCTGGTTCTTGTGTCAGTAGGAACGGAATCGCCGCACCTTGGCCGTCAGGGTACCAGAGCATGCGGTCGCTTCACCACCGGCAACCAGCAACACCCGATCAATACGTACGGGCACGATCGACCGTCGCAACCACGGGAGGGAAAGCACCCATTTGAGTGGATGCCGATAGATGGCGAAGGGTCAGTTGAAGCGATAGAGGGATAGAACCCGAAAGGCCGCGTCACTCCCACTCGATCGTCGCCGGTGGCTTGCCCGAGATGTCGTAGACCACGCGCGAGATGCCCGGGACCTCGTTGACGATGCGCCGCGAGCCCTCGTCGAGAAACTCGTACGGCAGGCGCGCCGGCGCGCGCCGACCAAGCGGCGCAGTTGTATTCAATCGGACCATTGCGATATTCAGGGGGGCGAACACCCCATTGACCACCCGACCAATTCGGACTAACTAGGCTCGTGTCTTGAGGCGACAAGCGATCCGGATTCACCCGCACGCTCAGATAGTCACCCCGCGATAGGCGAGAAGTCCGCGGTCCGAAGCGGCAGCGGAGAATGGATTCACAGTCGTTTTAGAAGGGAGTAAAGCCGATGACACGGCGTATCGCTGTTGCACTCGCGCTGCTTGTGCTTACCAGCTGCGGCGGCGGTGGTTCAGCTCCCAGTTCAGCTCCCAGCACATTTCAGATCGGCGGAACGGTCTCGGGACTCACGAGCGGCGCATCGTTGACGCTTTCGGACAATGGTACCGATTCGTTGACCGTCAACGCCAATGGCATGTTCACGTTTGGTGTCCAGCTCGGCAGCGGCGCGACGTATTCCGTCGCAGTGTCCGCGCAGCCGAGCACACAACTTTGCAGTGTGTCTGGCAGCACAGGAACGGTGACATCGGCGAGCGCAAGCTCAGTCGCGGTCTCCTGCGCAGGCCCATTCGTTGTCGGCGGCACCGTCACCGGTCTGAGTTCGGGGCTTCAGCTGGTCGTCACCGACAACGGCGCTGACACCTCTACGATCACGGCGGACGGTCGCTTCACGTTTCCGACGGCTCTCAAACCCGGGGCCAGTTATACCATCGCCATCGCTCAGCAGCCGAGCGTCGAACAGTGTTTCCTCGCGAACGCTGCAGGCGTCGTTTCAGCCAGCAACGTCACGAATGTCGACATCACCTGCGGGGTTCCGACTCTCACCGTGCTTGGAGGAGCTCTTGGCGGCCCTGGCAACATAGACGGCCAGGGCTCCGCTGCCCGATTCTATTACCCCCAGGACGTAGCAATGGACAATGCCGGCGATTTGTACGTCGCCGACGACTACAACAGGACAGTGCGGCAGATTAGCGCGAGCGGGGCAGTCACAACCCTGGCAGGAACACCGGGGCAATACGGAACTGCCGACGGCACCGGTGCCGCGGCTCAGTTCGCCAATCCAGTCTCTCTAACGGTCGATCAGACAGGAATCATCTACCTGGTCGATGCGGGCGTGAATACCATTCGTCGGATTACGCAAAACGGCGTCGTAACAACGTTGGCCGGCACTCCAAACACTGGCGGGACAGCTGATGGTACGGGGGCCAGCGCCCGCTTCAGTAACCCTATCGGAATCAGAGTGACTCCGTCCGGCGTGCTCTACCTCGCCGATAATAACCGGATCCGGAGTATCACGCCGATGGGTACGGTATCAACCATCTACACCGGACAAACCCAGCTCGCGTTTCCGGCCATCGATGCTGGCGGCAACATATTCGCGACCGATCTGAACCTGAAGGCCGCCGTGACGATCAACGCATCGACGGGTGCTGAGACCGTGCTTGCCAACGGATTTCAGAACCCCGTGGGACTCGGCATTGCCCCGGCGGGGACCGCGGCAGCCGGAACGCTGTATATAACTGATGAGTTTGCATGCACCGTAAGCGCAGTCGCGCCGGGCGGTGCGCCTTCAATATTGGCCGGCACGAGCGGCCAGTGCAGTGCGAGCGACGGTACCGGAGCGGCGGCCCGTTTCTATTTGCCCAGTGGCATGAGCGTTGACCACTCGGGCACACTATTTGTCGCCGACCCAGGCAACGAAAGCATTCGTAAGATTACGTCCGGTGGCGTAGTCACCACCTTGGCCGGAGCTGTGCCACAACCCGGTCACGTTAATGGTGCCGGACCGGCAGCGCGCTTCAATGCTCCTGCCGGATTGATCGCCGACGGGAACGGCACTCTGTATGTTGGCGATCCGGGCAACGGCACGATCCGCAAAGTAGCGCCGGATGGCGTCGTTTCGGATGCACTCCCAACATCGACGCCTCTGAGTCTAGGTCAAACTCTGACTCGGGATACCCCGGGCAATTTCTATTATGCCGTTCAAAATGCGGTCCTCGAAGTGAGCCCGTCGGGCTCAGTAACGACCCTGGCAGGAGCGGTCAACGCCCCTCCCGGAAGTGCGGACGGAGTGGGAGCTGCCGCGCAATTCCACTTTCCGGCAGGCATCGCAGTCGATGCTGCCGGAAATCTTTACGTTGCCGATATGCTGAACTATACGATTCGCAAGGTCACTCCCGCAGGCGTCGTGACAACCTTTGCTGGCCAGGCAGGTAAGGCCGGACTCTCGGATGGCACGGGTGCGGCAGCGCAGTTCACACTTCCGGGTGTGGTTGTAATCGACAACTCCGGGACGCTCTATGTCACGGACGGCAATGCAATTCGGACGGTTTCTCCGCGGGCTGTGGTTTCGACGCTGGCCGGATCATCCACTGCCGGAAGCGCTGACGGCACCGGGGCAGCCGCCCAATTCAATGGCCCGTACGGAATTGCACTCGGACCCGGAGGGTCACTCTACGTGTCAGATACGGTTAACCACACGATCCGCAAAATCACGTCGTCAGGGGTTGTGACGACGATCGCTGGGGCCGCGAGCAAGGCAGGGGTCGCTCCCGGCCTTCTCCCGGCAAGTCTAAATACTCCGCTGGGGCTCGCCTACGTAGGGACGACCCTATATGTCGTTGACGGTACCGAGAACAGCCTGCTCGCGATTACGTACGTGCCTTGATCCGCGCTATGCAATGCCAAAAAGCGCTCCATGCCGAGGCTGTCGGCGACGCGGAAGAACTCGTAATCCTCGCGCCTTTGAAGGTCAAGCCAGCTCGGTCATGCACTCCGCCAGCGACATGACTTCGACCTTTGAACGCAGCTTGTAGCGCGTCGAACCCGGATAAACCACCAACAGCCGGTGTAGTTCCAAGTCTTTAAGGGCCGAAACCATCGATGGAGTCATCGTCGGCGCATCTGCCCGTTTGATCTCAATTCCAATACGCCGCCCCTTAAGAAACAACAGCAGATCGAGCTCCGCCCCGGCCTGTGTTCGCCAGTAATAGGCGTTGGCTTTGGGCAAATGAGCAAGTAGCTGCTCGATGACGAACCCCTCCCATGATCCACCGACTACTGGATGCCCCTCGAGTTGCCGGCGCTCGCCGATCCCGAGCAATGTATGCAGCAGGCCTGAGTCCCGGATGTAGACTTTCGGAGATTTGACCAACCGTTTGCCGACATTGGCGTACCAGGGCTCGAGCACGCGCACGACCAGCGCGCCGGACAGCGCGTCGAGATGTCGTTTGACAGTGGTATGAGCCTCGCCCAGGGACCGCCCAATCTCCGAGCTGTTCCAGATGCCGCCTGAGTAGTGTGCGGTCATCGTCCAGAATCTGCGCATCGTTCCCGAGGGCACTTGCACGCCTAGCTGGGCCAAATCGCGTTCGAGGAACGTGCGAATGAAGTCTTCTCGCCAGGCGATGCTCGCACCTTCCGTGCGTGCCAGAAACGATCGCGGAAAACCGCCGCGCAGCCAGAGGCGATTGAGTTGCGGGCTGTTAAGCTCCTCGAGCGTGAAACCGCCCATCTCGACGATCGCGATCCGGCCCGCGAGCGTTTCGGAGCTCTGCCGCAGCAACTCAGGCGAGGCGCTACCGAGGATGAGAAATCGGGCCCGAATCGGCTTGCGATCCAACAATACCCTGAGAATCGGAAAGAGATCAGGATGACGCTGAACTTCATCGATCACAATCAGCCCGCGCAATGACTCGAGCGCCGTCATGGGCTCGGACAACCGCGCCAGATCGACTGGATTCTCCAGATCGAAGTAGGTGCTCTTAGACCTCTCTGCCAGCTGGCGCGCAAGGGTGGTCTTGCCGCACTGCCGGGGACCCAGTAACGCCACCCCAGGGCCCATTTTCAGGCCTGCGCGTAACCTTGCCAGCAGCATGGCACGGTGCACCATACCTAGAATATTGAGCGATCACCACTCAATATTCAAGGTATCGATTACGCGTCATACCCTTTGGGGAACGATAACGCTGGACACGCCGGGTGCAAGCGGCGGTGCGATGGTGGTGTCCTTCAGTGATGCTCCGGCGCCGCCTCGCCGGGCGGCGCCTTGTGCCACGGGTGTCCATTCGCGCCAAGCTGATGGGCGTATTCGAACAGCCGCTTCATGTACTCAGCGTCAAATTCCGCTTTGTGGGGATAGCTGAAATCGGACCCGATGTAGGCGAGGTTGAAATCTGCTCCATCCTGCTGCGCAGTGTGATAGATCCGATCCAGGTCGTTGTTCCCCTGCGTCTGAATCAATGCCCTGATGGAGCGAGCGCCGATGCTCAAAGTGCGGCGTTGCGTTCCCGACCACTCCGGTTCCAACTTGCCGTTGCGAATGACATATACATGAAGCTCGCGCCGAAAAGGCTTGCCGGTAGCTCGCTGCAGCTCTGCCAGACTGCGCGGTGGATAAAGGAACACTTGGGTGATCACGCCACCGTCTACGTGCATTTCCTGAAAATGCCTGCCCTCGACGTCCACATCGATCATGACCGGCGAGACCGCGCCGGGAACGCTCGTCGAAGCGATCATGACCCTGCGAAACAGCTCGAGCGTACCGGGTGCTTCGCTGCCTGCAATGGCACCCATGTTCCAGGTCACCGGCCGTCCGGAATCAAGATCGGTGGTGCCGATCATGAGGACCCGGCCTTTGGCGTACTGCTCGGCGACTGCCGCGAGAATCTGCGGCGTGACGTACCTCGCCACGAGCCGCGCCAGGGGCTCGCTGCTCGCCATGCCGTCACTGGCAAGCCCCAGCAGCGCGTTGCGAGGGTGGAAGACGTCGTTGCGGCCGAGTGAGGTGGCGACGCGCTGTATGACGTCGTCGTACTGAGGTCCCAGGAAAGCAAACGGGGCGATCAGCGCGCCGGCGCTGACGCCCGTGACGACCTTGAATTCGGGTCGGGTTCCCTGTGTGCTCCATCCCACCAACAGTCCCGCGGCGAACACACCGGCGTCACCGCCGCCGGAAATTGCCAGCAGATTGGCCGGCGGCAGCGGGTCGATCGGTTTCCCGGCCCGGGCGAGAGCCTCGTTCTCGCGCTTGGTGTCCTGAATTGCGCTCGCGATGAACGGTGTGAGGTCGCGGTCCAGCCAATAACGTGCATTGGGGATACCCGGTACGACGGCTCTCTCCGTCAACGATGGCGGCACTGCGGCAAGGCGTGGCGGTGTACCGCAAGCCTGCAACAGGACGCCGACGAGGACGGCTGGCGCAATCTGTGCGAATGAGAATGCCTTCAAGATGACCTCCTGGCGGCGGCGCACAAGTGTAGGGGCACCATGCGCGACCCCGTGGTAGCCGCGTTATGGCCTCATCCGCTCAGTCTCGTCTTCGCCGAGGTGGGTAGTGACTTCGGACTGGATTAAACGATCGCGCGTCCGGCCCCGAGCATCAATGATAGTCTTCCTCGCGTTGATGCCTAACTGCCGCGACAGTGACAGTACGGTCGTCGTCGATCTCAAGAAGGGCGACGTAACCTGAGTGACCAAACGGGATCAGAAGCTCTCGCCAGCGTGCGCTTTTTTGTAGAAGCGCCTTTCTGCAGGAGAACGGCGAGTAGGCAAGCAGTTCGAATGCACGTTCGATCGCGGCGAGCGCACGCTCTGCCGCTTCCAGATCACGTTTAAGCATGAAATCGTAGAGCCGATCGAGGTCCTCGAGTGCTTCCGCTGTGAGGCGGACCTTATAGGTCACTTGCGGGCGCGCCGCACGCTGGCAAGCCGCCTGCGCAGCCCGGCGATCGCCTTATTAGCGGGGACGTAACCGCCTTCGGCTCTGGTGCGTTCCGCACTGGCCATGCCACGCGCGAGGAAGTCCAGCTGGGATTTGCGAAAATCAATGGTGCGGGAAACCGCGTCCATGACGAATGCAGATAAGGTTTCGCCAGGTGCGAGCACACTCTCGGCGTCAGCGCGCAGCTGCTCTGACACTCGCAACGGAGGAATGGTTCTGGATTTCGCACCGGCCACTGGCCTCTCCGCCTGCATCGCAATTGCAATACACGGTATCGCACTGCGCCGATTTCCGCAACACGAATGACCGGGTCGGGCTAGATCCCGAAGGCTAAATTCACTCCCACTCTATCGTCGCCGGTGGCTTGCTCGAGATGTCGTACACCACGCGGGAGATCCCGGGAATCTCGTTGACGATGCGCCGCGAGACGTGGTCGAGAAACTCGTACGGCAGGCGCGCCCAGTGCGCGGTCATGAAGTCCACCGTCTCCACCGCGCGCAGTGCGATCACGTAGTCGTAGCGGCGTCCATCGCCCATGACGCCCACCGAGCGCACCGGCAGGAAGACCGCGAACGCCTGGCTGATGCGGTCGTAGAGATCGTG
>Ga0137418_10006238_pt1 | contig 10968 bp, 6 predicted proteins | sample CZODoug3_1_2_16f_FD_122242 | JGI IMG/M metagenome (GOLD analysis project Ga0137418, IMG submission 122242) | Vadose zone soil fungal communities from Angelo Coast Range Reserve, California, USA - CZODoug3_1_2_16fungal (Hybrid Assembly) | ecosystem: Environmental > Terrestrial > Soil > Vadose... | reverse complement strand
TCGCACCGGCGACGCCCCCAAAGACGGGGCCACGCCGTGCCGCAAAGGCCACAACCAACGCGGAACCTATAATTAATGATAATTTAGGGAATAACTGGAGCGGGAAACAATTGGCATAGAAACCCAAAAGCCCCACGCTAAGGATCAGCGCGAGTTCCGACAGCAATTTGTTTCTGCCCGATGACTTGATCTGAAACATTGGAGGCAAGTCCGGAAATCGGTTCCGTTCGGTCGGTCGTGGGCTGTGCGTAGTCAAAAAGCCGGCTACTCGACAAGTCAGCCTTAGAATCGACTCTGGGTTTGGGTCACATGTTTTTGAATATTACTTCACAGGCAATAAGGAAAAACAAGCTAATCGCATCGGTTAAATCCTTAAAGGTCCAAAAAAAATGTGCCTTCGAGGAGGGGGTTACGGTGTGGGGTCAGTGGTAGGATTCAGCTGTTCTCTTTCCGAACATTAACTTCAAAAAGACATCTGAGGCTATCTAAAGTGTCGATCTCGTCGACTGCCTTATCATCTCTTATACGAAGAATTCGAGGAAAACGCAATGAAAATCCGCTCTTGAGTCGTGCAGATTCCTGAACTCGGTCGAAAGTCACCTCAAGAATAACCATTGCCTCAACCAAACAGACCCTCTGGTCGGACTTAAAGTACCAACCACGATTCTGCCAGATTTCGAATGCATCAGTCGTCAGTAGTGAATCAATTCAGATGCCACCCTTACTGCGTCTGAATCATTCGGATGACCAAAAATTTCCGGATGGAGTATTCGCGCCAGGATTTCGACCCCGTCTACAACGCGTGGTCCCGGCCGGCTGAAATACGATGTTGCATCAACCGCCCACACCTCTCCACTCTTAACTGCAGGCAAATCCGCCCAACCGGCCGGCAGTCGCGTTTGTTTTAACTGTCGAAGGGTGTCTTCTTTGTAGAACCCACATGGAATCAACACGATCACCTCTGGGCTATATTCCTGGATCGCCTCTACCGTTGTCGTCACCGATGGAGCCCCGGCACGTCCGAAGGCGTGGTCGCCACCGGCCAGCGCAACCTGCTCGGGAACCCAATGTCCGGGAGCAAAAACCGGTTCCAGCCATTCAAGCATCAGGGTACGCGGTCGACGAATATCGCCGGAGGTTTTGCGACGAATTAGCTCGATACGAGTTTCAAGTTCTTCAACCACCCTCGCCGCATCTGCTTCACGTCCGGTCAATTGACCAACAGTCCGAATGTTGCCAAAAATGTCCGCAATCGTACATGGTTCCAGCGACACAACCGAGACTTCACCTTCAAACAACCGAGCGGCCGACTGCACAGTTTTATAGCTCACGGCACAAACGTCGCAAAGTTCCTGAGTGATAATCAGATCGGGCCGTAACTCATGCAATCGTTCTTCGTCCAGATCATATATCGATCCATGTCCGTCCAACTGGGTCCGAACAGCATGATCGATCTCGATGCTTGTCATCGTTTCGTGCGAAATGCGACTGGCGGTTAACCGAGATTTCCCGGCAACCGAAGATGGATAGTCGCATTCGTGAGTCACGCCCACCAGCGATTCTTCCAGGCCGAGAGCACAAACAATCTCAGTTGCCGAAGGCAGCAAAGACACAATCCGCGGAGTGTTTGAAGTCATTCAGATTCCAATCCATCAAGGTGCCAGGACCTGGTACGCGATCACCGACAGAAATTTAGGGGGCCGGAACATTCTTATGCAGCCAGAATTTGAATAATACAGGGAAAACAGTCTTGAACGCATGTTGGAAGCCTCAACATCCAGCAGATTGGCTGCGCAGGCAAACTGCAATTGACCGTATTTGTCTTCATCTGTTTCCCGAATGCATTTTTGCCATCGTTTCATTCACCACTCTTAACTATTTGGGCCTGTTCAGACGGCATGTTTCAAGACCGCGCCTCCAGCGGCCAGATCCGATGCTCGCCCGTGGTTTCACGTGACCGGCGCGAGGGGTTAGAATCTATTTAGCGGTGTGTTTTGAAACGCACAGACAGTTTCGATGATTGCCGATAGAGGTCACAAGTTGGCAAAAGTTACGGGGGAAAGCTATGCAGGAAGAACTTCAGCGAAGATTTGAAGGGACGGTTGACCACATTGCCATTGAATCGCAGGATTTGAGCCGCGATGTCGCCGAATATCAGCGGATGGGTTTTCGTCTCGAAACCATGTACGAGGATTGGGCTATGCTTCGCGACAACAAGGGTTTTGGGATTGCCTTGCTACCTCCCGGCTCGAAGCACCCGCAACACATTGGACTTCGGGTAGAGACACTTGAGGCACTGAAAGCGGCTGCGGAGAAAGAAGGACGCCCAATCAAGGAACATCGCGATCGTTCGATTTCCTTTTATACAAAAGGGGTTGGTGGACGAGCGGTCGAAGTGATCTATTATCCTCCGGAGTTCGGAGCGCACAGTTTAGGTGCCGGAGAATAAAGAGAAAAAGCCGAGGAACGCTACCCTGGCCGTCGGCAACCGCTCCCGATTGAATAAGTCCCACCACATTCCTGAAATCCGCGTTCACCGGAATGCCGGGGAAGTTATTCCCGGGATTTGCTCAAATCTGCGCAAATTCGAAATTCATCGGAGACATTGCTTCCGGTTGAAGTTAGCAGTTAAATTCTTAAACCAAAGCCGTTGGTTGACGCATCTTAAACGTGGCGCTTAGAATCATTTAGTTCGCTCTTGCCTTCCTTCTCGGGCAGACACGAGAGTCGCTTTGGAGTATTCTGAGGAAGCAGGTGTCTGATCATGTCGCTCTTATTTTTTGAATTCCTGGGAACAACTGAATTGATGGTCATTCTTGTGGCGGCGCTCGTTCTATTTGGGCCGCGTAAACTGCCTGAGATCAGCCGTCAGATAGGCAAAGGTCTGGCAGAATTCAGAAAGGCCTCGGACGACTTTCGCCAGACGTGGGAAAAAGAGGTTCAGCATGAGTTTACTTTGAAAGACGCTGAAATGAATGGGGCAATTATACCTGAGGAAAAGCGGGTAACTGAAAACACCATTGGCCGGGGACAGGCTTTGACCGGCCAGATTAATGAAGATCCTTCAGCTGCGGCTGATTTCAACGCCGCGCCGATTGAGAGCGAGACGAGTATCAAAGCCCCTGGTCAGTCTGAAATTATTCCTGAGCCGACGCAAAAGCGCGATTGGCTTTAGGCGATTGGCTTTAAGAAAGCAGGACAGCGTGGGAACCTGGACGAAACGGTTCTGCTGAGTTGTCCTTCAAACGTTTGTGCGATGCACACATAATGCCTGGTTTCAGCTTCTCTCGGATATCTGCTTGCCATCGTGGTCGAGTTTGGGAATCCCCCTCGAATTCAAATGGTTTTGTGGCTTTGCCGCCCAGTATGTCTTAAAACTGTGACTTACCGGGGTCTGTACAATTCTGCATATGACAAATTTGGCGGAGGCCATTTAGGGGCAAACCTGGAATTTTTCTGATTTCCATTTGCCTATATAAGCACTTCACGGTTTCCCCCAATTGTCTTTAGAAGCATGGCCACTTTTTTTCAGGGAAGAATAAAGGATAACTCGCCCGAGGATGATCAGGGCGGGCAAATGTCATTTTTGGAGCATCTTGACGAGCTCCGGACGCGCCTCATGCGCTCGTTTATCTTCATTTTCGTCGCATTCCTCTTCTGCTGGTTTTTTTCCAACCACATTTACAACTTCCTGGCACGTCCCGTTCAAAAGGCGTTGGTTGAGGCTCAGCAGCGTGTTGTTGGACTGTCTGGAATTACGGGTCAGGAGGCGGCAGGACAAGTTGCGAACATGAAAGAGAATGAAACCGCGCGGTTTATATTCTCTGAAACAACAAAAATGGGCCCTGGTGTGATCCCGCCCGGAACGACTGTTCTTGCAAGGGCATATAAAGACAGCCAGGGATCGATTGCTCTCTACACCGATGAACCGCTGATTGCCGGCACGACCATAATTCCGAAAGGGGTCAAGCTGCCTATCGATCGCAGCGGGCCGCTTGGGGGTGTCGACGACAAACTAATCGTTACAACGGCGATCGAGCCATTTTCGCTGTATCTAAAGGTTTCGATCTATGCGGCGATTGGCCTCGCAATCCCCTTCCTTTTATGGCAAATCTGGGGATTTATTTCACCGGGGCTGTTCCCGCACGAACGCGGTTATGCCCTGCCGTTTATCTTTCTTTCAAGCATCTCGTTCCTGGTTGGTGCTATTTTCGCCTATTACATCATTTTTCCGCCGGCTGCCCGCTATCTGTTGGGCCTGGGCCAGGATTTTCGTCTTTTGTTGAAAGCCGACGACTATTTCGACTTTATAATCCTGGTCATGCTGGCAATGGGCATTGTCTTTCAAATGCCCGCAATCACTTACGTTTTAGCTCGAATCGGCCTCGTCACCGCCGGGTATCTCGTCCGTGTCTGGCGGGTATCGCTGATCGTGATTCTGATTGCTGCTGCAATCCTTTCACCCACAAACGACGTGCCAAACATGCTGCTCTTTGCCGCGCCGATGATCGTCCTTTACGTGATTTCGATTTTTATTGCGTGGATTTTCGGAAGAGAACGAACGTCAAAGGCGAGAGCCTGAGGCCGAGAATTCCGAGGTTAAAGTTCACGGTTTAGGCCTCTAGCGTCTTTCGGGGCAACGGTCAAATAGGTCTTCGCATCTTGACTCTGTCCTATGTGACAACTAGAATTCCGAATTGCTTTGATCGGTTTAAGGCAAAGTGCATTACCCATGTCAAGAGTTATCTCAAGCACCGCAGCCGCTCCCTATAGAACCTTGATCGAATTAGACTTACTATCGGGCAAAACAGCGCTCGAAGTGTCTAAACCCAGGTTCACCTCTTAAGTTTGACAGGAGTCTCCAGTGATGTCTCTCAAAAAAATCTTAAAACGGACCGGCGTGGCTGTCCTTGTCCTGGCGCTCGGCGCGCCCCTGGTCCTTGGGCAGGACCAAAAGGATTCCAAGGCTGATCGCAAACGCAATCAGACCCCGGAATTGAAAAAAGCTTATAAAGACTGGATCGAAAAGGATGTCGCCTACATCATTACCGACGAGGAACGCAAGGCGTTCAAACGGTTGGCGACAGACGAAGAACGCGAACAGTTCATCGAAGCATTCTGGCGCCGTCGCGATCCTGATCCGGATACCGAAGAGAACGAGTATCGCGAGCAGTATTACGAGCGAATTGCTTATGCCAATGAACATTACACTTCCGGTATCCCGGGTTGGAAAACGGATCGCGGCCGAATCTACATAACCTTTGGTAAGCCGGATGAAGTCGAGTCGCATCCGTCCGGCGGAAACTACGAAAGGCCTTCTTACGAGGGCGGTGGTTCAACGACAACTTACCCATTTGAAACCTGGTTCTACCGTTACCTTGCGGGAGTTGGATCGGGCATCGAAATTGAGTTCGTTGACCCGACCGGCAGCGGCGAATACCACATCGCAAGGTCCCCAAACGAAAAGGACGCGCTTCTCAACGTTCCTGGCGCTGGCCTGACATTGTCCGAGCAACTCGGATTATCCAACAAGGGGGATCGAATTTCAGGTATTAACAACCAGAACACCTATCAAAGGGAACAGGACTCGCCCTTTTCCCGCTTGCAGCTTTTGGCTGACCTTGCAAGAGCGCCCGCAGTCAAATATGCGGACGAGGAAGGCAAGCTGACCAGCACCGGTTCAGGGAAAATCGAGGATAGCCCTCTTGATTTCGATATGCGGATAGATTATTTCCGTCAGTCGGACGAGCGCGTAATTACAGCTTTCACAATTCAAACGCAAAATAAAGATCTGCAATTTGTTGATAGCGGTGGCGTTCAAACCGCCCGCATGAATATTTTCGGACGGATCATAACGGTAGCCGGACGCAGAGGACCTGTTTTTGAAGATCCCGTCATAACGACCGCCACCGTTGCAGAATTGACCGAGGCCAAAGATCGCAAGTCGGCTTACCAGAAAGCGATTGCGCTTGCGCCTGGTACATACAAGGTCGATGTGATAGTTCGCGATGTAAATTCCGGAGCGCAACAGGTGAAGCATATGGGTTTCACCGTTCCGAAATACCTGCCGAACCAGCTATCAACTTCGACAATGATATTAGCAGCGAAGCTTCAAACCCTTGGTGATCAGCCGTCTATCGGACAGTTTACGATTGGCCAATTCAAGGTAATCCCAAACGTTTCCGGCGTCTATAAACGCGGGGAACCGGTTGGTGTTTATATGCAGATTTACAACGCGGGCGTTGACCAGGCGACCCTTCGCCCGGCGGTCGATGTCGACTATGTCCTTCTTAAAGACGGCAAGGAAGTCGGCAAGACGCCTGAGAATTGGCAGGGGATGAGCGATTCGGGCCAGCGTCTAACTCTTGCTCGTCTGATTGATACTCGTCAGCTTGCTCCTGGCGGATATGAACTTGCGATCAAAATTAACGATCGCGTCAGTGGTCAGAAATTGTCCCCGACCTCGAAGTTCACTATTAGCCAGTAAATAGTTTCGACCACCTTAAGTAAAAGGGCGACGGCGTTTTTGCCGTCGCCCTTTTACTTATAGAATAGACTGCAATTATTTTCCGCTTGTAAACGAGTCGAGTTGCTCGACCTGTGCCACTTCCGACCGATCGCGCTGGATAATCGAATGCACGCGCCACTTATCATTGGCTTCCGGAAAGTCCGTGCGAAAATGAGCCCCCCTGGATTCTTCACGCCAAAGCGCCGCGCGCGTAACCAGCATCGCAGCGTTTAAAAAGTTCCGGGCCTTCGATGATATTTGTTCGTCCGCCAATGCTTTAAACTCAGATAACGCGTTTCCAAGAAAGTCGCCATTTCTCAAGATCCCAACGTCGTCCCACATCGTACGTCTGACTCGATTTCTAAGCGACGACACGTCTTTGCTGTGATCCGCAGCGCTTTCCAAAGCTGCGTTAAATATCTCAGCTTCATTCGCCGCTCCGGCTGTCCAATCGTTTGCGGCTGCTCCGCCGGCCCTTGCGCCGAAAACCAGTCCTTCCAATAGCGAATTTGAGGCAAGGCGATTGGCTCCGTGGACCCCTGTGCATGCGACTTCACCTGCAGCATAAAGTCCGGGCAAAGTCGTGCGGCCAGATAGATCGGTACGGACGCCACCCATGCAGTAGTGAGCTGCCGGAGATACCGGAAGCAGATCTGTTGTAATGTCCAGGCCGTAGTGCAAACAGGTCGAATAAATCTTCGGAAAACGATCCCTGAGATAATCTGGCTTTAGTGCTGTCATATCCAGGTAAACAGTATTGGCGCCTGTTCGTTTCATCTCCGCGACGATTGACCGGCTGACGATGTCGCGCGGTGCAAGTTCCCCCCGATCGTGATAGCGGGCCATAAATCGCTCGCCCTCGTCATTCTTTAGGATGCCACCTTCTCCTCGCATCGCCTCGGATAGCAAAAATCTTGGAGCTCCACTTACATTCAAGGCAGTCGGATGAAACTGAACAAACTCCATGTCAGCCATCTCCGCGCCCGCAGCATAGGCCATTGCAAAGCCATCTCCGGTGGCTACATCGGGGTTCGTCGTGTGCCGGAACAATTGACCTGCGCCACCCGTGGCCAAAACTACCGCACGGGAATGCAACTCACGGAACGCATTCGTTTCCGGGTCAACATACCTGACTCCGCAGCATTTCTCATCGGCAACCAGCAGAGATTCGGTGGCCGCGTGCGCGACGAATTCGACGGCAGTCTCCGTCCTGGTTTTTGCGATCAGCGAGCGTACGATCTCGTGCCCGGTTGAATCACCCTGTGCGTGCAAAATCCGGCGTCGCGAATGCGCAGCCTCGCGTGTGAAAACAAGGTTGCCCCGCTCGCGGTCAAAGTCTGTCCCCCAATCGATAAGCTCCTGAATCAAACGGGGGCCGTCTTCCACCATCACTCGGACTGCTTCGGTGTCACAGAGTCCCGCTCCCGCAGCCAGAGTATCCTCGAGGTGCAACTCGATCTCGTCATCGTCCGACAACGCGACAGCAATACCGCCTTGTGCATATTCGGTGTTTGATTCCGAAGTCCGATCCTTGGTCAAAACCGTTACACGTGCGCCGCTCCGAGCGATTTCGATGGCAGCGCGGAGGCCCGCAATGCCGCTTCCAACCACGATAAAATCTGTTTCAAGTGCCATATGTGCTTCCAGTGAAACGGATTCTAACAACCAGTGGTAAGACGGGCAAAGGAAGGGGCAATTCGCAAGCCGTTCCCATTGCGGGGACTGATGCACCGGAGTAAAATGAGCAACATTTTAAAAACCTTCACCTGAATTAATTTAATGCCTGAATTAGCCGGGCACCCGTTTTAGCGAATCCTGCCAATTTGACTCGGAGGAGCCGATATGTCGTTTAGACGCCTGTTGGTATTTGTCCTGACGCTTGCAGTCTGTTCTCATGTATTAATGGCACAAAGAAAATCACAATCGAAGAGAGAGACGGCGAACATTAATCCACCTGTGTTACCAAAACTAGACTACGAACAATTCACGCTGCCAAACGGCCTGCGTGTCATTCTGCATCAGGACCGTTCGACGCCGATCGTGGGTATTAATCTGTGGTACCACGTTGGTTCAAAGAACGAGGTGATCGGCAAAACCGGATACGCCCATCTTTTCGAGCACATGATGTTTCAGGGTTCGAAGCATCACGATGACGAGTATTTTCAACCGTTGCAGGAGGCAGGCGGCACTCTAAACGGTTCGACGAACACCGATCGCACGAACTATTGGGAAGTTGTGCCCAGCAATTTTCTCGAGCTGGCTCTTTGGCTGGAATCCGATCGGATGGGATACCTGCTGGATACTTTGACCGATGCCAAGCTCAATAACCAGCGAGATGTAGTAAAAAACGAAAAGCGGCAGAATTACGATAATCGCCCTTACGGTCTGGTCGGCGCGCGCATTGCTGAAATCATGTATCCGGCGGATCATCCTTATCACTGGTTGACCATCGGTTCGCTTGATGATTTAACCGCGGCGTCAAAAGACGATAGCTCAGACTTCTTTCGGCGCTATTACACGCCGAATAACGCCAGCCTTTGTATCGCCGGCGACTTCGATGCCAAAGAGGCGCGGGCTATGGTCGAGAAATATTTCGGCCCCCTCAAAAAGGGCCCCGAGGTGGTGCGTCCCAACCCTGCATCGCCTTCGCTGGAAAAAGAGACACGTGTCACGATGCAGGACCGCGTTTCCCTCGCGCGTGTTTACATTACCTGGCACACCGTACCGCACTTCACTGAAAACGAGGCCCCGTTGAATACCCTGGCAACGATTCTGGCGGGCGGCAAAAGCTCCCGGCTCTACAAATCGCTGGTATACGACAAACAGATTGCACAGGAAGTACAGGCGTTTAACAACAGCAGGGAGATCGCAGGACAATTTCAGATCGTCGTAACCGCAAAACCTGATATTTCGCTGGAACAACTGGAAAAAGAGGTCGATGATGCGATTTCAAAGATTAAGACAGACGCTCCTCCGACAGCCGAAGAGCTCGAACGCGCCTATAACGCGCGGGAAGCATCCTTCGTTTACAGTTTGCAAACGGTCGGCGGATTCGGTGGTAAGAACGATCAGTTAAACCAATACTCAACGTTTCTCGGCAAGCCGGATTCTTTCGATATGGACTTGAACCGCTTCAAAGCCGTTAAAGCAGCTGATGTTCAGCGGGTTGCAAATACTTATCTCACGGACAAACGGTTGGTTTTAGAAGTCACGCCGCGGAACCGCCGGTCGAGCGGCGAAGCCACGCCGGCTGGTCCAATCGGTTCGATGCCTTCCCCATCGCAGCAGTCCGCAGGTACGCAGCCCCAACGAAACGCCGGTGTACGAACCACAGGCGGAGGCGCGACGCCCTCCGGCATTGAAACGCCCGGGCGCACAGAGACAGACGCAACGATGGCTGCGGGAGCAACACCACCAGCAGCTTCAGCTTCGATACCTGGAACCGCCAGGAAACCGGCGGAGGACCAGTCGAAGCTCGGTGGTCTGTACGTCCAGCCAAAACCAAAAGCGGACCCAAAGATTGTTCTTCCACAAATTCAGCGACAGAAGCTGTCGAATGGCCTCGAAGTTATGGTTGTAGGACATCGCGAACTTCCGGTTGTACAGGTCCATTTGGTTTTGAAAAGCGGTGCAGCAGCAGATCCAGTGGATCGCGCAGGCCTTGCAAGTATGACCGCGGCAATGTTGGATGAGGGCACTAAAACCCGCAACGCGCTTGAAATATCGAACCACCTGGGAGCAATCGGCGCCAGGTTGTTTACCGGCGCAGACCTTGATTCCAGCAGCGTCAGCCTGACAACGCTTACAAAACATATTGATCGTGCGCTCGACATCTTCTCCGATGTTCTGATAAATCCTGAATTTCCGGATTCGGAGCTCTCACTTCAACGCAAACAGCGCCTTACTGCCCTGCTGCAACGCCGCGACAATGCCGAGGCAATAGCGGGCGTTGTCTATTCCTCGCTTTTATACGGCAAATCACATCCGTACGGACACCCCGTGGTCGGTGATGAAAAATCGCTTAGCGCCATGTCCGTTGACGATATCCGCAAGTTTTACCAGACATATTATCGGCCAAATAACGCAACTCTGATCGTGGTTGGCGATGTCGAGCTTTCCACCCTTATCCCGGGACTCGAAAAAGCTTTGGCGGGTTGGAAACCGGCGACTGTGCCGTCAATTACGATCTCCCCCGCACCGGCGCGTGAAACTTCCGGAATTTATTTAGTCGACCGTCCGGGGGCGGCGCAGTCCGTTGTAAACATCGGGCAGGTCGGCGTTCCAAGGAATTCGCCCGACTATTTCCCACTCATAGTTATGAATACAATGCTTGGTGGGCAGTTCACTTCGCGGGTCAACTTGAATCTGCGTGAAGACAAGGGATATACATACGGCGCACGGACTGCATTCGAGTTTCGCCGATCCGACAGAGAGCTTTGCTGTCGGGCCACTGGGTTGTT
>Ga0137418_10006235_pt1 | contig 10971 bp, 6 predicted proteins | sample CZODoug3_1_2_16f_FD_122242 | JGI IMG/M metagenome (GOLD analysis project Ga0137418, IMG submission 122242) | Vadose zone soil fungal communities from Angelo Coast Range Reserve, California, USA - CZODoug3_1_2_16fungal (Hybrid Assembly) | ecosystem: Environmental > Terrestrial > Soil > Vadose... | reverse complement strand
ATATATACAAAATGGAGATAGGGGTTTCTTCTAATCAAGCTCCAGTGAAATGACTAGTTCTGACTCCTTCAGGAGTCATACTGAGTCAATGTGAGTCATTAGGAGTCAATAGAACATCAAAGAACAAAAAAGAACAATATGGGATCAAATGAGTCATACAGTGTAAAAATGAGTCAGAAGTGAGTCATGGTGGTCAAAAATAGAAGCTAGTAGTAGAGAGGTCATGTGACTGTCCCAATTGAGTAGGTACACCCCTAACAATATGATGATATGTGTTTTTGTAGCTATTTTAACATGTCCACAACCAAACAAAGTTGGTGTGTGACATCCGCGGGGAACAAGGAAAACCAACCGTCCCCGGTTGATAGAAATTTCTGAACAAACAAGCAAACAAGAGGACTAGGTAGCGGAATACATTGATATGAAAGTGTAATGCAGTTGAATGCAAAAGACTGAAGGAAAAAGGATTAAGTAAAAGAAATGAATACATGAGGGCAAGTTGCGTTGCAAAATGATAATACGGGTAAAAAAAAGAAAGAAAGAAAAGAAACAGTAACTCCATCACTAGACTCCTCCCATCAACAATTATTGCCTTACTCTACTCCATCGGCTTCCTTGATCCAAGGTTCATCGCAGAGTCGACGCTTGAACTGGCCATGTGATTTCTTGTGTCGAAGGCGAGTGTAGAGTCGATTAATTGGATTTAGATGGACAAGGTCAATGGGGAATGCGACACGCAAATTCTTGTGGTGGGAACCGTATATATCAGCTGATCCTTGGTTGTGTGTCTCTAGGATGAAGATAACATATTCATCGTCTCGTGCCAAAGCCCAACTCAATCTCCCTCGCCGATAAATGTCTGTCTTGCCCTTCAACGATCTCACCCCATCAACTAACTCAACATAACTTCCAATCCCAATTTGTTGTAGATTTTCGTCTGGACGTAGTATTGGTTCAAGGATGATCCATGGGGCAAAGTATTCGTTGATTGGTCGGGTATATGCAGCGAAGCGAATATAATGTTCAAAGGGAGAAGGAAATTGATGGAATTGTGGGTTTGGGGATCGTGTGAGGCCCATGGTAATATGTTGCAAAGAAATGAATGTGTTGATGATGGATAGTAGGTGTTCAAAAGTGGGGAAATAGGGTGCAAGGAAAATTTTGTGGGGTTGATATATGAGACGACGGCAACCTTTCAATCATATTGGCGCGTTTTCCACATTTGGGATGATTGCCGATATTTTGGCGTGCGGCTATCGGATATTGCATAATTGATTCCCAATTTGTCTAGATAGTCTTCCTCTTCTGGATCAGATTCGGCATCAGTTGACACATGCGCCGCGGAGTCGGCATCGGAATCCGTGTCGGAATCCGACAGTTCAGATTCTTCCAGATTGATCAACCTCCTATCCGATCGATCATGATCGACCACAAAAGGTTCAGGGTCATCATTGCCTTCCATATCAGCTAGTTCCTGGATGATCGGGTGATCTCGATCAATGAAAGGTAAAAGTCTAAATGCTGCTGTCCCTTTTCGCCACAATGTTCCATCCAATTCACGTAGCACATATGATCCTCCTCTTGTCCGTCGATCAACAACAAAAGGTCCAAGATATTGTGGGAAATATTTCCGGTTATGCCATGTCTCGATTGTGTTGTTGCGTTCCAATACAAGATCTCCCTTTGAGTAGACATTTCTGGTGAGTCGTTTATGATATCTTCTCTCGAATTGTTCCTTGGATCGGAAACGTGGGTCCTCTAGTCGCTTGGCTGCTGCACTGATGTCTTCTTCTCTTTTCTCCAGTTGGCGAATTCATAATGCTAGGAGGTCTGATGAAGACAAGCCTTCTCTAAACCCTGTGACAAGAAAGGTATGTTCAAAGAGATCGAGTGGTAAGACTGGGTGCACTCCATGCAGAATGTAGTAGGGGGACCATCCAGTAGTCTGACTGACTGTGACCTTGTCAGCAAAAAATGCTGGTGCCACTTTATCTGGCCATTGAAAAATGTTGTTTCCACAGGCTTTGAGTATGCCTTCTCGAATATTAAAATGACCTCTTTCCACTACTCCATTGGCCTTTGAGTTATAGGTTGAGATGTTGACCTGAGGAACCTTCATTCGTTCATGAAGGAGCTTGAACACTCCTTTAAACTCGCTTCCATTGTCCGTAATAATCTGTCCCACGGCTCCATATCGGCAATATATCTGTTCCCAAAAGAACTGCATAATTGCTTCAGCAGTGTTTGATGCCAGAGCTCTTCCTTCTGCTGCTCTTGACAAATCATCTCTTGCTGCCACAATGTACTTTTTCTTGTTCTTGCCCAAAGGCATAAACATAACATCAACATAGATTTTGGTGAATAGAGTGGCAGGGGTGGATACAGTGAGGGGAATTTCAACTTTCTTGATGCTTCTGATTTGGCATGCACGGCAGGATTGGACATGATGTCTCACATCTGCTCGTAAATGGGGCCAATAGAATCGGATTCGAATGGTTTCCCAGGTGGCTTGTTCTTGACGATGACCCATCTTTTCATGAGCTTCCATGAGGATAGCAAGTCTCCGTTTTTCTTCCATAATGACTCGAAGGGGTGTTCCATTTCTTTGTCATTTATACATGTGTCCATTTTGTACAAAGAATTGGGTGGCCTTCTTGATAAATCGCTTTCTGTCCTGGATTGTATCAAATTTGGGGGCTTCCAAAGTAGTAAGAAATTTGAAGATTGTTCGGAGGGACTGATCAAGTTGTGAATTGATGGATAAGACAGATGGGAGTGATTTTGGATTATAGCGAAGAAGAACAACTTCTAGCTTTGCTGTGAGATATCCCTCCTGAGATACCCCTGTGTAGAGAGCTACATCATCTAACCAAGAATCATCATCAGGAATGATCTCTTCTCCTTCTCCAATAGCACGGCGTGAGAGTGCATCTGCAGCTTTGTGGCGTACTCCAGGTACATGGATAAGTGTGAAGTCGAACATGAGAATTCCCTGGATCCAACGATTTATTGCAGCATTGGGTTGTAGATCCGGTTCATTAAGCATTCCCTTAATGTACTGTGCATCGACTTCTATATGAAAAGTCTTGGCTCCCATAATGTGAAGTCTCCATTCACGTAGTGCACGAAATAACCCATACAGCTCCAACTTGGGTTGGGAATATCGGCTCTGTCGTTCATCAAGTGGAACTGATCCATAACGTGCAGGTCTACGTCTGCCTTGATCATCCATTTGGTATAGAATAAATCCTACAGCAATATAACTTGTATCCACAGCAAGGATAATTGGACTTGATGAAGTGTAATCGATGGGGTGTAATGCTGGGGCAGTGGTGACATGCTCCTTTAATGTGTCAAAGGCAAATTGTCTTCGTTCATCCCAAATGAATTCTGTATTATTCCTCCAGAGTTCGGTAATTGGACGTGCAAGGAGAGAATAATTCTTAATCCAAATGCGGACAGTGCCACACAAACCCATGAACCTTCGTGCTTCTTGTGGTGTCTTGAGGATTGGCCAATTCAGAATCTTTGCAACTTTTTCATCATCAGGAAGTCTACCCTCAGGCATACACTTTTGTCCAACAATGATTACTTCAGGTCTGCAAATCTGAGTCTTGGTTGGTGAAAATGTTGCTCCTGAATGTCTAACCCTATGCATAACTCTATGCACATCTACTGCATGTTCCCAAATAAATCTCCTAATTCCTGGGTTACTGGGGTGTGTCTCTGGTTTCCCTGCAAGATCCAAATATTGACTTTTAGGACCTTTGATGGGAAGATCATCAATGAATATATGTGCCACATTAGGGATCTCGTCCTGTAGGATAAATAACATGCATCGTTGAAATTCAGCAGGTGAATTGGTGAATCCCGTAGGTAGTGAGGTGAGTCGTAGTAGGCCTAGTGGAGAAAGGAATGCTGTGAGGTCTCGGCTTGCAGGATGGACTTTTCGAGCATCAAATCCCCAAAAAAGATCAAATACTGTGTAGCATTGTCGTCCTGCAAAAGGTTCAATAAATTCATCCAAAATTGGTGGTAGGCCAGCATCTCGAATTGTTATTCCATTGAGTGGCTGAAGATCATGAACTATTCGTAATTTTCCAGATTTCTTCAAAACACAGAACCATCGAGATCTGTATGCGGATTGACAGCTTTCATAGACTCCAGCACTGATTTTGTTTTTAAACACTTCAATGACTTTGTCTCTGATGCCTGGTGGAATAGGAATATTTCTATATTCCCAAGGGATGTGTGGGATGGTTGGGATGATATATGGGGAGAAATATGACTCTTTGAATGTTCCACGCTCTGCTTCTTCAAAACAAAGTGCTTCTTCATTCAATGTCATGACATGTTGGATTAACTTTTCTTCTTCCAGGGAGAGAAATCCAGTAGAATTGATTTTAAGTGCTTCCATTCGTTCCTGAGTGAATTTGGTAGTTGGCTTGAAAGTGGGAGGGTTTGGTGACAAATAAGGAAGGGATAGTAATGGGTCCTCTGGGAATTGTCGTATGACTCGAGCGTCCTCTGGGAATATTCCAGGGACTGGTTTGACTTTCCGATCAACACGTTTGTAGGCAGTGAAGGACTGCATTGGCTTGTGTGAGTCAGATTCCATGTCAAAGTCCTCTGGAAATAATAACACATCCTCTTCTGGAATGAAATCTCCTTCATCATCCTCCTCAAGGTCTTCTGGGTAGACCCAAATTGGTTCTTTGATCTCTGCTTCTTCATCTGTTACTCCAATCAAATATGAAGCCAAATGGGATTCCATTCCTATCTGTATACTGTAAGGTGGGATATTCCAGTATGTGGCAAATGGTAAGCAATCAATCAAGGTGGTAGTACAAAAATTGACAATAGACTTGGAGACTAGTTTTATGTCTTTACGGACCAGGCCATAGCACAACAAAAGAAACTTTAAGAACAAGAGAATACTAAATAATAGAGAAATCCGGATCAATAACCAGCATAGGACAATGACATCAACAAACACCAAGTAACAAGACTCAAAGCAGAAAATAGGCGTGAGGAACAACATAAGTGATAGTACATTGTACGGGAAGGTCACGAGAGCAGGTAGCACAGCCACAAAAGATGGAATGGACACCGAGAACGAAATACAATGTAATAAAAGGTCCATGAAAGCCGCGGGGAACAACAAATTTATACCATCTATGAAGGATGGTATAAGTCCTTGAAATATACAGAAAACTTGATGCTGGAACGAGCTTACCCTAAATGTTCCGAAACTGCAAGTCTCGGCCCATCTCCTCCAAGCGGCACTTGACATAGGCCAGAGCTTCGTAATCGTTGGGGCTCTCACTGCTGAGGTAACCCTTACTGACAAGTTCTCCAATAATTTCTCGGTCCGGAATGGAGGTATTGAGAAGGTGGTCAATGGATTTAGAGAAGCGTTTGCGGCCATGACGACGAAGTGTATCAGAGGCTCCACGAAGAAAGGTTGATTCTCGGATGGTGAAAAGAGTGTTAAGGCAAGGGTAATTCTTTGCGTACCAAGCATGTCGATCTACGAGTGTCTCAATATAGAAATTGGCACGGGTCTCGGACTCCTTATAAATGTTGAGTGTGTCGCGGATGGCATCGCTCCATTGGTCCTGTGTTAGGCAGTCTCGAACATACTTGAGAGCCTCAACGAGTTTCTCACGGTAGCATCTATAAAGGGGAATGCGTGTAGCAAACTGTTCAAGTTGTCCCGAGATGTAATCTGGGGCAGGAGAAGCAGGCGTTTCGGAAATGATAATGTCGAGGGTCCTTTGAAGCACGTTAAAATGTGTCTCATCCTTATTGGGTGCGGCGCGGTCCTCTTCCCATGGGGATGGAGTAGCAACTCGGTAGTTATCAACAAGGCGGTGCTGAAGGGCATCATCAATAAATGCGTTCATGACCGTGATGCACGTGTCATGCTCCTCATCTCCGGTGGAAGACTGATTGTCAAAGTCGTCAATAGATGCCACGTGATTCTTGGATTTATGTAGAATGGTATTAAGACCAGCGCGTTCATTGTCAAGGGTAGCAGAATAAATCTGCGGCGAGTATGGGGAATAGACATTGATGGAGTGGTCAATTGTCGGGCGAACACGAGGGTCACAGGTAGGAGTGGCAACAGAGGAAGATATAGTGACGAGGGCGTGTGCGGCATGAGTCTCCAAGTCCGAAATTGCTGGGACCGGAACGCGGTGGGAGAGTAGATCTGCGTTGATGTTTGGAGAGCAATAGGATACACCACACCCTTGATCCGAATCCAAATATCCCTCCTCCGACTCCTGCTCATTATCTCGAGCGACACGGAGGAGTCTACCACGCTTCTTCTCGTCAATCCGGTTCTGCATCTCCATCCTCCTTTTCACTCTCGCAATCCTTCCCCTCTTCAATTTCTCAGTCTCCAGCCAGGCCTTGGTCTGCATCCAGTGTAAATCAGCCTCCTCGTCACTTGAATCAACAATTGACTCCAAATCGGGCACAGAATCTGAGTCTTCCCGAGGTGAGAGTTGAGCGGATGAATCAGGCGAGGTGACGTCCGATGGGAGTGAAGATGGGGTCCCATAATGACGTAGATACTCCATATCGCTATGACACTGTTGTAGTTCGTAACGGCTCTGGGTAGATGTCGAATTTATGGGAAAAATGTCGAATTTAGAGCGCGCAGTGGGTGGAACGACAAAGGCGATCGGTTCGACACCGGAAATGGATATAACTGAGTCTGTGCTGACTGAATATGTATCCTCGGCCTCGTCTGGGTGATTCTCCGTGGGATACGATTTTAGGCGACGTGGCGGGAGCGATGGGTACATGGTGCGGTTCGGTTTTGGTCGATTCTCGTATTTGAGTTGATCCTTGCTGATTTCTGATCCGATGTCGTCATCCAAGCCCTGATAGACATCTATTGCCATGGGGGACTTGTTGGGGGAGTGTTCGCCAATGGATTGTGAAGAAATAACGGATGGGGATGGAGATTCGGGTGAGTAAAGAGGCGAACGATTGTTCGTTGATCGTTCGGCATCGGAATCCGGATATACCAAAACGGGAGATGGTGATCTCGTGACCGCGAATGGGTTGAACGAAGTAAATTTCGGGAGAGCCGCAGTAAACTCTCCTTCGGCTGGGTGGTCCTTCAAGGAATATAGCTGTACAAAAGCATGTCCTTGTGAAATATTATTACTATTTTCTCCTTCCGTAAATATCCCAGCATGAGGTAAAATCAATTCTCTAACACTATTTCCCTCTTCATCCTCATATGTGCCGAGTTCGATTGCGTGCGGGCTAGAAACAGCGGCACTCTGCGTTCGATTAGCTCCGGAAAGGAATCCGAGCTTCCGCAAAGCCTTGTTCAACTTCGATCGATTAGTCCGGCTATCACTAGGGGGCCATACGGGACGGGGAATAGGTGCCGAATTAGTCGCCAACAACGCATAGTTAAATTTGACAGCGTCTATGCCATCGAGATTCTTGGGGATGCGTGGGTACTGCATGGTTAAATGTGGGAAGATATTAGAAATATTGGGCTTGGTGTGGGGAAATATTGAATTTCGAGAGGAATTAATTCCCAAAAATTGTGCGAAGTAACCTGACTTTAAGGTATTCCATCCTCGGTCACAATACTGAGTTAACCGACCAAGCACGCCATATTCATTCGAGCATTTTCTGGTATTTGCGAGCTGTGCCACCGCAAGTTTGGTGCTTATCTCTTCATAATCCCCTTTTTCGGCCAAATCTGGAGTGCCGCTGAGTTTGAAATTGCCAGCCAGCTCTTCGGAATTTCCATGGAAATGGTTTCTAGAGCTCGGGAGATTGATTTCACCGGCACTTCTGGAAGTTTCAGTCGTTCCGTGGCTTTCCGGATAAGTGAGGTTCCGAGATCTTGGAATATTCCAGTATGCTTGATTTCTCAGTTCCGAGGGATAGTGATAGTGAAAATACCTGGGAAATTAGGGAATAAAATGTTATTATCCCATTCTGTGTTCTCCTCTGGTTGCACCAATATTTCATAGCGCGGTTCCAAGTCTTTTGGGTCCTTGAAAATTAACCAAGTTCCATCAAGGCGTTCATCAATGGAAATATAATTTCCTCTCTGCCAGGGTCGTCCAAGCAATAATTGGAATGGAACATGTGATCCCACATAAACATTTGCATGGGTTGTAACTCCTCCACATACTAGGGGAATATTCTGCACTAATCCTAGGAGTACTCCTTTTCCTCCATTGGCATCATTCATTGAGATACTTTGAGTTTTGTCCATTGGGCGTTGGACTGTTCGCTTCCACAAATTAGTATTCACAATATTTAATTGTGAACCGGTGTCGATAATTGCAGTTACAGGAACTTTGTCAATCTCCATTTTGAGCCTAATGAGAATTCCTCGGTCTCTTGTAACAAATGATGTTGCTACCATGGCAGTTCGAGGAGCTGATTTCTTCTTCATATTCTCCACAAGTAAATCCGATAATTTGTTTGAGACTCCCAAAACTTCTCCAAGAGCCATTCGGACTTCTGTATTGAGAACATGGTCTAGGACTCGCATAGGATCTACATATGTGGAGATTGCGGATTGACGTGGCTGTGGCTTCTTCCGGAAAACTGGTGCAGACTTCAAATCGGCAGTAGACGGCTTTATGGCTTCAATATCATCTGAGGCTGGAGCCAATTTCTGGGCTTCGGGGTCCTCCATAATAATGTCATCATTATCCGAATCAATATCAGGTCGCCTCATGTCAAATGGTACCTGAACCGGTACAGTGGGGTCGAGCGCAGATGTACTGGCCTTCGGATGCTGTTTCGGTGGCTGTATACGTCTGACGACTTGTGGTTCAAGGTCAATTACATTCTTTTTGGCCTCGGTGACAGCAGGGGGAATAGCAATATTCTCTTTGTCCTGCTCCTTCTCTCTAGCTTGAGCCTTGGCTGGAGCTCTCTTCAATGGAGGCATGAGCACACCATCAAATTTCTCTCTCGCCTTTCCTTTTCTCTTGACATCTGCAGGGAAAACTTCAACTTCACCCTCAGAATTGTCTGCTGGAATTACAAAGACATCTTCATCTGAACTTTCTTCCTTGGAGTCTTGAACCTCAGGACTAGTGATTGTGATCAAATGTGTCTGGGGTGCATGTACACGTGTGATTGATTGCAAGAAATTTTCAGTGCCTTGTCGGCGGATCCAAGTTCCATCGGGATTAACAATCCGACCCCCATGATCTTTGACAATTGTACCTTTTGCAAGTAAGTCATTAATGGGAGGACAATTGTTCATACCATGTCCCTTTTCTCCGCATCCAAAGCATGTAATCTCACTTCGGGGAGGTGGTGGTCCACGTGGTGCATAAGGTGCAGCTGGCTGAGTATACTGATTTGGGGTTGGTAGTGGATACTGTGGCTTGAAAGGAGCAATGAAATGAGGTTGCCGGATTACCTGACTGATGTCTTTATCAATCTTCATTGCTTTCCAATAAAGGTAGTTGTAGCTTGGGTCCTCAAGTGACATCCCATTCAACTGCTTGATGAGATTCTCAACTTCTTGGTCCTCATGTGCCTTCTTGGCAGTAGCCACAATCTTCTTTACAGGGACCTTCTTCTCTTCATCATCATCACTGTCATCCTTCTTCTGCTTCTTCTTCTTTTCTGCCTTCTTCTTCGCCTTCAATTTCTTGGCCTTCTTTGCTTTCTTAGCCCTTCTCTTCTTATACTCTGCATCACTATCCTCAGAGGACTCAGAATCAGAGTCATCATCTGAAGAAAGTTCATCATCAGACAACTCTTCATTGTCTGAATCTCCAAAGATATTGTCAAAACGGTTCCTCTTGAGAATAGCTTCTGCAGCTGCGGTAACATCAGCAACAGGGAATGGATTGGACATATCGTGATTAGGCGATGATGCAAGGAGGCGTTCTTCAATCTTCTTCTTCATTGACTTTGGGATGCCTTCCCAGAAATAGATTTGATGTTCCACATCTCTAATCTTGTGCTGTGACTTCAACCATCCTCCAATGCGTATAAAGCCTCTAGCATACTTCTTCCAGGCAGATAGGTTTCCCATTTTGACCTGCTTGGTCTTCTTGACATAGTTGGCCAAGTCCTTGACTTTATATCGAGTCACATCAAGATCAGCATCATAAAAGTCAATGATGTCTCTCTTGAGCAAATTCCAATTTGGAGTGATATAGTTGTCTAGAGCTTGGATAAATTCGGTGACACTGCGTGAACAGTACATGATAACAGATTTGCACTTCTCCTGATCAATGGCGACATTATGTTGAGCCAGGAGACGTTCAAAGTGCTTGATGAAATGATCAACCTTGGTATAGTCTCCACGAAATTTCTCTGGAGCCTGCTTGGTACCTAGGACTGGTAGGGTATTGACAGATAACGTGGTGGTAGCCATTGCTGCCACTGGATGAATAGGAGTAGATGTAGATGGATTCGGAGTGGATGATAATGTGGATGGCGTAGATGGTAGACTGGATGATGTTGATGATGATGATGAAGGATTGGGCACTGTGCTCATATGATTGTGTCTGATGGTGAATGAAATTACTTTGACAATATGTCAAAAGTGTAGAAAGCAACCCCTCGCGGTGGGCTCCAATAATGTCACGTGTAAAAGTGTCTTCTACACTCTAGTGCACTTTTCCAGGCTTTAGGTCCAGTGGTAACTAGTGAGTTGTGTGGGTGTGCAATGTACAGCTATTGACGTTGTCAAAGCAAGACAAACAACAACAAACAACAACAATAAACACGTGACTTACGTGAGAAATGGCGTGAGAAACAACTGTGGTACTCCTTGACAAAATAACCCCCTCTGAGGATTACCAAAGAATATACCGATGAATATGCTGATGGAATCCTGACTGTAGTATTCTTTGACTAAATAATCCCCTCGAAGGATTACCAAAGATTATACTGATGATGATGACTTGAATACTGATGAGATACTGCTGATAGTACTCCTTGACGAAA
>Ga0137418_10006234_pt1 | contig 10971 bp, 10 predicted proteins | sample CZODoug3_1_2_16f_FD_122242 | JGI IMG/M metagenome (GOLD analysis project Ga0137418, IMG submission 122242) | Vadose zone soil fungal communities from Angelo Coast Range Reserve, California, USA - CZODoug3_1_2_16fungal (Hybrid Assembly) | ecosystem: Environmental > Terrestrial > Soil > Vadose... | reverse complement strand
TGGTGCTGACGACCTTTGCCAAGTCGCTGCCGACCATCGAAGGGATCGCGCGCGCCTTCTCGATCAGCTTGTCCGTATCTGTTTCGAGGGATGAGATCACGCCGCGCTTGCATCCGTTATCGCGCAGGTGGCGGACGAGCGCGCGCGTATCGATGTCCGCTATGACAGGGATCTTGTATTTTTCGAGATACTCATCGGCCACCTGCTGCGAGCGCCAGTTCGAGCTGATGGGCGAGAACTCGCGCACCACCAGTCCCTCGATGTATGGACGCGTGGCTTCATTGTCTTCAGGGTTGGTGCCGTAATTGCCGATCTCTGGGTTGGTAAGGACTACGATCTGCCCGGCGTAAGAAGGATCGGTGAAGATCTCCTGGTATCCGGTGATGGAGGTATTAAAAACAACTTCCCCGTAGCACTCTGCTTTGGCTCCGTAACCTTTGCCTCGGAAGATGCGGCCATCTTCGAGCGCAAGGATCGCTTGCATGCTGACTCCGGGGAGTGGATTTTATAGATTCTAACAGCACTGGAGGGAAAAGAAAACCGTTTTACCGCCGTGGACCGATGGAAAGGTCGTCCTTTGGAGGGCGCTTGTGCCAAAAATAAAGACTGACGCCGACAATTGCTCCGCCGATCCCGCTGGCGATCCAGAACCAGCGATAGTGGGGCAGCCCAATCCACGCCAGAACGATGAACCCCGCAGCGAAGAGCACACCAAAAATACTTGCGCGCGCGGGAATCTTGCCAAAGGGGCCAGGGTGGTAGTCAGCGAATTTCCCAGACCTGATCATTCCCTCTGCGGTTTTGGTTTACCTCAACCGCCCCATGCGCTCCATCGGCCAGTAAACGAACACTGCTTTCCCGAAGATGTAGCTCTCGTCCACCGGACCGAACTCGCGGCTGTCGCTCGACATATTGCGATGGTCGCCCATCAGAAAGAACGTGTTCGGACCCATGATCGATTCAGGATACGAGCGGCCGTCGAGATACCAGGAGGGCACGTAACTCTCGTCAAGCTTCACGCCATTTAGGTAAACCGCGCCATCGCGGATACGCACCTTGTCGCCCGGCACACCCACTACTCGCTTGATATAACTCTTGGTCGGGTCCTTGGGATAGCGGAAGACGACCACGTCGCCGCGCTCTATGGATTCAAAGCGATAGACGAACTTGTTGATGAAGATGCGCTCCTGGTCCTCGAGCCCGGGGAGCATACTGGTGCCCTCCACCTTCACCGGCTGGTACAGAAAAATGATGACGAAGGCGGCGATGCCAAGCGCGACCACCAGATCGCGTATCCAGGCTTTCAGGGCGCGGCTCATTCCGCGACGCTGCGGAGTCGCATTAGGACTGATGTTTTCAGGCATCCAGAGACATTGTAGCTGTTTTCGGGTGGGCCGCGTCTAACTTGCGGCTTCACTGTTTAGACGCGTTTTCGTCGCAAAACAGTCATTTTTGGCGAGCACAAAGGTAGAATACGGAGGCACCCTTTATGAAGACTCGGCTGCTCTCCGCTCTCTCGGTTTTCGCTCTTGCTGTCACCATGTCGGCGCAGTGGTCGGCGCAAGAGGACATTCCCGCCTACCACGACGCCGCGCCGAAGAAGACCGCCAAGCTCGCGCCCATCCTGAAGCCTGAAGCGCTCAACCTCAAACAAACCGCTTACACGGACGCGCAGAAGAAGGCTTACCTTGTAGCGGCCAAGATCCCCGGAGTCCTCTATCAGCAGCCCTGCTTCTGCCATTGCGACCGCGCCCACGGGCACGACAGCCTGCGCGCCTGCTTCACCGATGCTCACGGCGCCGAATGTGGCACCTGCATGGCCGAGGCGCTTTACGCATACCAGATGACGAAACAGGGCAAGACCCCGAAGCAGATCCGTGCTGGCATCATGCGCGGCGACTTCCACAGCGTCGACCTGCAAAAGGTCGGCGCCATCCAGTAGCTAGGGGTTCAGGACGACTTTCCCGAACATCGAGCTGGCTTCCAGGTATTCATGCGCCATGGCGGCATCGCGCAGCGGAAAGGTTTTGTCTACGACCGGATGGAGCTTGCCGGCGAAGATGTGCTTGAAGACCTCGTGGAACTCGCCCATCGTCCCCATGTAAGAGCCCAGGAATGAAAGCTGTCGCGCAAACAGGAAGCGGATATCGAAATTGGCCTCCGTGCCTGAAGTTGCGCCACAAGTCACCAACTGCCCTCCCGCCTTCACTGACTTCATGCTCTCCTGCCACGTGGCCTGACCAACGTGTTCAAAGACGATGTCGCACATCGCCTTGTTGGTGATCTTCTTCACTTCGTCGGAGATCTTCTGCTGGTAATGGTTGATGACGTGGTCGGCGCCAAGCTCGCGCGCCTTTTCCATCTTCTTCTCATCGCCCGCGGTAGCAATCACGCGCGCATTGAAAAACTTGGCGATCTGGATCGCCGCCGTCCCCACACCGGAATTCGCGCCCAGAACCAGCACCGTATCACCCGGCTTGATGTTGCAGCGTCCCACCAACATATGCCACGCCGTCACGAAGACCAGCGGCGTGCTTGCCAGTTCGTCGAACGAAAGTCTCACGCCCTGCGGAACCGGCAGAACATTCACTCGCGGCACCGTGATCAGCTCGCAATTGCCGCCGTCGTTGGCGTAACCGAACACGGAGAACTGCGGACAGAAGTTTTGCTTCCCCGCCATGCACTTCTCGCACACATTACAAAAATTCATGGGCGCTAGTACCACGCGCTGCCCTGGCGCGAGATCGTTCACGTACTCGCCCTTATCCACCACTTCGCCGGCGATGTCACTGCCATTGATGTGCGGCAGCTTGATGCCCGGCAGCCCTTTACGGATGAACAGATCGAGATGATTCAGCGCGCACGCCTTCACGCGGACAAGAACATGATCTTTGCGCAGAGTGGGCTCGGGCACATCTTCATACTTCAGGACTTCCGGCCCGCCGAATTCGTGGAAGCGAACGGCTTTCATGGGATTTTCAATGTAACACGCAGGCAGCGCTCACATGATGCTAGCGATGGAGTTGCGAACCGCCTCAACCAGCGCGTCACGGTCTGGATAGTGCTTGGGGTTGATTGGCGTATGAAAGACCACAGTCGCCGTCCCAGGGTTGATGGCGAACTTCCCTTTCGGCCAGATCTTCCTGGTTCCAAGGATGGTCATGGGCACGATTGATACGCCGCTTTCCAGCGCCATATAGAACGGTCCCTTTTTGAACGGAAGCAATTCGCCCGTCTTGGAGCGTGTGCCTTCGGGAAAGACGGTCATGTTGACTCCACTCGCCAGGACTTCCTGCGCCTTCCGCAAGCTGTTGATGGCCGAGTCGCGATCGGTCCGGTCAACCGGTACAAGCTGGCCGAGACGCATCGCGGTTGCCAGCACCGGGATGCGGAAGACCTCTTTTTTAACCAGCACCGACGTGCGCTTAGGAATAGCTGGGATGACGATGGGCGGATCGATATTCGACACGTGGTTGCACATATAAATATACGTGCCTTGATCATCGAAGCGATCGAGCCCGACGATCTCCACCTTCACGCCGACGAGTCGCACGCCCGTACGGGCGAGCTTCATGGCAGTGTTGTAAAGGAAATCTATTTTTCTGCTGATGATGGTCCACGGAAATCCGACGATCGCAGCCAGAGGGATGCTGAACACCCAGAATAGGATAATGATCAGGGCGCGGATCACTGGCCGTTCTCTGCTGCGCCTGGCATGGGAAGGTCTGCTCGCTTCTCCGGCTGCGAACTCAACCAGGCAGCACGGCGCGCGCGTTGCGCGCTAGTGACATTGTCCAGATCAGTGACGCGGTAATCGGTCTCTTCATGCCCGCCAAGCCGGAACTCGACCTTGCGATTTCCCCGCCTGCCGGCAACCCGCAGCTTGAGCACCTCGCCGGGGCGCATGGTTGCGAGTACGTCTTCAAAATCTGAGACCAGCGCTTTGCCGTTCACCAAGAGAATGGTATCGCCTTGCACCAGGCCGGCCTTGGCTGCGCCGCCCTCCTCCACGTAAACGACTACCGGCGGCACGTCAAAGTTATGCACCGAGATGAATCCCGGATCGGGCGCAACCACTCGCTGCTCAACTACCCGCAAACCGACGCGCTGCAACATTTCGTTGTAAGGCAGCTCGTCCAATCCGGATACGTACTTGTGAAAGAACGCCTGCATGTCAGCGCCGCTCACCGCTTCAGCGCCCTCGCGCACTCCGTCCGTATCGTTGAAATAGCGACTGCCGTACGCGTAAGTTTTGTTCATCCAGCGCATCAGATCTCGCAGCGACTTCGCGCCCTTCGTCTGGTTGCGGATTGCAAGATCCAGCAGCACACCCAGGATCTCTCCTTTGTTGTAGTAAGAGATGCTGCGCTCCGGCAGCCGGTACTGCGGATACTTGTCGAACCAGGTATCGAGGCTGGAATCCTCCACCGTCTGGATACGATGCGCGGGTCGCTTCTGCAATGTGGCGATCTCGTGTGACAGGTCCGCAAGAAATCTTCGCTCATCGGTGATGCCGGCACGCAGCAGCGCGTAATCGGCAACCGTGCTGGTCACGCCTTCGCTGAACCATAACGCGCGTGTGTAGTTCTCGTGCACGTAGTCGATCGGCTCCAGCGTCGCCGGGCGGATCCGCTTCACATTCCACAGGTGAAAAAATTCGTGCGCCGTCGTGGATGCAAGGCTGGCGGGATCTTCCTTGATCCGGTCAGCATTGGCTTCGATCGCGGTGGAATACGCGTGCTCCATGCCCCCTGCGCCCAGCCCATGCGGAAAGTGATAGATGAAAAGATATTGGCCGAAGGGTTTGTCGTCCATCCACTCCATTTCGGAGGTGACCACCTTACGCACCATTTCGGCGAGCGCTTGGAGATCGTAATCAGCCGGATCGGCATCCACGGCGATGCGAATGGTGGCGCCGTTTACGTCGAACGAGGTCTCGCGAAAAGTCCCCAGCTCGATGGGTGCGTCCACCAGCCGGTCGTAATTACGCGCAACAAAGATGCCGCGCGCGGAAGGAACTCCCGGCCGCAGCGACTCGAGCGCCGTCGCAACCTGCCAATGTTCAGGCAATCCGATGAACGTCACCGTCATCTGTGAATCGCGTGCGTCCAGCGGATACATCAGCACCTGCGCCAGATTAAAGAACGCGTGCTCGCTGTTGTACTGCGCTCCGAACGGCCCGGGCTGGTCGAGATAGATGTCGTACTCGACTTCTGCGCCGCTTTCCGCGTGGCTGATTCGCCAGGTGGTCTTATCGAGTTTGCGCACCGGCAGCTCGCTATTGCCGGCGTCCCGCGCGTGCACCGAGCGAACGTTCTGCGCGAAGTCGCGTATCTGATACAACGCGTTCCACGCGGGCAGCTGGACGTCGCGTTCAGCCGACGTGCCCGAAAGGTGGATACGCACGTGGGCCACGTGCTGTTTCGCATTGGCCAGCGTGACGTAGTAATCCACCGGCGGTGCTGCCAGCGCCGCCAGCGAAATGAAGATAAGAACAGTGAGGGTAAAAAGACGAAGCAGGCGTTTGCTCATCAGGATTTGGCAACAACCTCGCTCTTCTCGACCGATGGCTCGCCGAGGACCTTTCTAAGTTGCTGCGGAAGTTTCTCATAGATCCCGCCAAACCCGCCGTTCGAGAGGATCGCAACTACGTCGCCGCGCTTCAGTTCAGAAGTGATCGCCGCCACGATTGCATCTGCATCCGTAAGTTCGCGGGCTGGCACCTTTGCGGCCTTCAGGCTGTTGATGATCACCGCAGACTCCAAGCGCTCATCCGCGGGAATACCCTCTGCCTTGAAGACGGTCGCCATCACAACCTCGTCGGCAGTGCGCAGGCTCTCGACCAATTCGTTCTGAAAGACCTTGCGGCGCAGCGTATTCGACCGCGGCTCGAAGATCGCCCACAACTTCCTTCCGGGATAGCGCGATCGCAGCGCCTGCAGCGTCTCGCGGATGGCGGTGGGGTGATGAGCGAAGTCATCGATGATGGTGACTCCGCCGATCTCCGCTTTGACTTCCAACCGCCGCTTCACGCTCTTGAAGGTTTTCAATCCGCGCGCGATCGCTTCGGCCGAAATGCCGTACTTCGTCGCCAAGGCTGCCGCGCCGGTGGCATTCAAGACGTTGTACGAGCCGGCGATGGGAAATTCGAAGTCCGCCCAGTGCTTCCCATCTTTCAGTACCGACCATGCAGTCCGGTCCGGCTCGAACTTCAGATCGATTGCGCGCCACGTGGCCTGCTCGCTGAACCCGTATCTCTCAACCGGACAGAACGCCTTAGTCACACACTCACTTACGTTCGCGCTCGCGTCGTAAGCGATGATGTGCCCGCGCCGCGGTACAAGGTTTACCAGCCGTTTGAACGCAGTCTTTACCGCGTCGAGATCCTTGTAGATATCGGCGTGGTCGAACTCAACGTGCGTCAGCAATACCGACGCAGGCAGGTAATGCAGAAATTTTGGCCCTTTGTCGAAGAAGGCGGTGTCGTACTCGTCGCCTTCGATGACGAAATGTTTTCCTTCAGTCACAGCAAAGCTTGAACCGAAATTCTCGGCGATGCCTCCGATCAGAAAGGAAGGATTCAACCCGGCGGATTCGAAGATCCATGCCAGCATCGAAGTGGTCGTAGTCTTACCGTGCGTGCCAGCCACGACCAGCGACTCTCGCGTTCTCAGGAAGTTTTCCTGCAACACCTGGGGCAACGACCGGAACGGGATGCGTTCATCCAGTACATACTCCAGCTCCACATTCCCGCGCGACATCGCATTCCCCACCACGACCACGTCCGGCCGCGGTGACAAATTCGCCTCCGAATACGGCTGCATGACTTTAATACCGAGCTGGGCAAGGAAGTCTGACATCGGTGGGTAAGCCGCCATGTCCGATCCAGTCACGTTGTAGCCGATCTGCTTCAGCATTCCTGCCAGTGAAGCCATAGCGGTCCCGCAGATGCCGATAAGATGAATATGCTTTTTCATTCAGGATTTGGCCGCCGCTTGCGGAGTGAGTGCAGTCGCAGCCGACTCCAGGATCGAGAGCCGCACCGAGTCGGCGACATGCAACCGCGCGCGTACCCCGATCGGCAACGTTATGTTTTGTTTGCTTACGTGTCCGGAGCGCAAACCGTAGGCCACCGGGATCCCAAGGTCGCCGACCACGCGCTTTACTACTTCTTGTAGCTTGTAACCCTGGTCATGCTGCTGCACGCAGTTCAGCATCTCGCCAAAGATGATGCCCCGCACGCCGGAGAACTTTCCCGCCAGCTTCAACTGCATCAACATGCGGTCAACCTGAAATGGTTTCGCGCCGATGTCTTCGATGAACAAAATGGTGTCATCGGTTCGAATCGCGTAAGGCGTACCCAAAGACGCCGCCAGCATCGAAAGGCACCCGCCATATAGGGTTCCCTCAACTTCTCCTGCAACGATCGGCTCAATGCCGGAACCGGGAACGGCGGCGATCTCCCATTGCGACTTCCCTTCCAGCGACGATTTCCAACTGGCGACGTGCAGCAGATCAGCGGCATCATCGAAATCACGCGTGATCATGGGGCCGTGGAATGTGACCAGCTTGGCAGCGTCGGCGAACCATGTGAGCAGCGTGGTTGCGTCGCTGTATCCAACGAAGATCTTGGGATTCACGCGCACGACATCTAGGTCAAGTTCATCGAGTAAGTAATTGCAACCGTATCCGCCGCGGGCGCAGACGATCGCCTTCACTTCCGGCCGACGGAACATCTCTTCAAGCTCGCGCGCACGACGCTTCGCTGTTCCGGCGAAGTACAGGTCTTGATCGAAGATGGAATCCAGAAAGAATGGCTTGTATCCCATGCGGAACAGCGCCAGGCATCCGGCATCGAGCAGATTGCGCTGGATAGGGCTGGCAGGCGCAACGATTCCGACCGTGTCCCCCGGCATCAGCGCAGGAGGCTTCACCCTGGGATTCGTGGATTGTGGACCCATGTAGGTCTGTATCTTAAACGAAAAACTCTCCCCGGCAGATGAGTTCCGCCGGCCCGGTCAACAGTAAGTTATCTTCAAGACTTTGCCATTCGACCCTCTGCGAGCCGCCGGGTGCGCGCACCTCGACCGGCGAGCTGGTTTTTCCTGACGCGACCGAGGCCACGGCGGCCGCGCATGATCCCGTCCCTGACGAAAGAGTCTCGCCTGCGCCGCGTTCGTAAAACCTGACCTCGATCGTTCGTGAATCGATGACACGAACGAACTCGACGTTGATCCCATGCTTGAAATCGTGATGCTTGCCGATTTCCGCCGCCTCGCCTTGCCAGCCCGGCCCGAACTCGTCCACGAAGACAACAAAATGGGGATTGCCCATCGAAACCGGAACGCCACGGAGCTCTCCGAAAGCCACTTTGATGGAGAATTCCTCGCCGACCATCGGGACTCCCATGTTCGTGCGGAACTGGAAATGGCCGGCCTCGCTGCTAACCTGCGCGCACTCTTTGATCCCGGCGCCAGTTCGGACCGAGACAGAATCGCCGCTGTGCTGTGAGATCCAATACGCAGCAACGCAACGCGTGCCATTGCCCGAGATCTCCGCCTCCGAGCCATCGGAGTTGAACAGCCGCGCGCGAACGTCGGCTTCGCTTTTCTGATCGGGGAACAGCCATTCCACGCCGTCGGCGCCAACTCCGGTGTTCCGGTTGCAGATCTTGCGGGTGAACGCCGCCATATCGGCTGGCGCGTGCAGTCCTTCGATGATCAGGAAATCATTGCCGCAGGCAGATGCCTTGGTGAATGGAATGGATCCGGCCATGCCTACTCACGGTCCTGGCCGCGCGTTCCGACGAAGTTTACTTTCTTCACCGACGCGAGTGTCTTCAGTTTGTCGGCGAGAGACATGCTTTCCGAGCGCGATCCGGTGAGCCCGAAGCGGACCCGATACAGTCCTTCGGCCGTGGAGATTTCGACGTTCTCCATCGCGATGTGATCGGCTTCCAGCAACCGATTCACGTCTGTGATGATGGTATCCGCCGCGGGGCCAAGCACTTCGTATCTCATCAGAGCAGGCTTTAAGTTGAACCGTTGCTCGAAGCGCCCTAAGAGTTCAAGTGAAAGTAGGATCAGCAGCGTCGCAAAGATGGCTGGGATGAACAATCCGCCTCCGACCGCCATCCCGATCGACGCGACCACGAACATAGTTGCAGCTGTGGTCAGCCCGCTGACCGTCATGCCTGAGCGCATGATCGAGCCCGCACCGATGAATCCAATACCAGGAATGATCTGCGCCGCGATGCGGGTGTGATCGCCAATGTGTTCCGCCGCCAGAATGTCTGAGAGGATGGTGTACATCGCGGCGCCAAAACAGATGAACATGTTGGTCCGCAATCCAGCGGGCTTGTGCTTCGTCTCTCGCTCAAGTCCGATGGCAGCGCCCAAGATGGCCGCGACCAGCAGGCGCGCCACGAACATCGATAGCACCTGCATCTGCGACTGTGGAAAAAAATGCTCCATCAACTGCCGCATAGACTTCCTCTTTTCGCGCTGGATTCTATCAGCTACTCAGCTTGGCTTCCGAGTGGCTTTGTAGATTACACAACGCTTCTCTCCTGGGACGGAAAGGGTCGCGACCGGTTTGACGTCATCAGGATGTTCGGCAACCATGCGCGCCACCGGATCTCCGTCGAATGCAATGACGTAGTCACCCTGGGCCAACGGGAAGGCGAATTCTGGTTCGCCCGAGTGATGGCTACTCTCGTTCCATGTGCGCCGCAGCGGGATACCGGCACGCTGGAATGCGCCTACGTGTTCCGTCAGCGAGACCACGAAAGTGGCGTCGGCCGGCAAACCTTGCAACGCGGCCGCGAGTTGTTTGTGCAACGCGATCCTTCCCGCAGAATTGATCTCCGCCTCGCGCAGGCAGACCGGACCTTTCTTCCATTCCATCACGTACGCCGCGCCAAGCGCCGCAAGCAGCAGCACCGCACCCGACCACACGAGCGCCCGCGAGTTCCAGCTCTTTCTCAGGAGGTACATCGCATATCCATACCCGACTGCAATGGCCGGCAATAGCTGGATCCCGTAGCGAACGTTGTAATACGAAAACGGCCACCACTCAGGCACAAATATCGGTATGCCGCCGTGTGCGATAGAAAAAGTGTAGAAGACCATCGGGAAAAACAGCAGCATCGCCAATGTGAATTCTGAGAACGCCAGGGCGATAGCACCGATCAGAGCTGCCGCAACGACTAGAGTTGCAGCGCGGTTGCCGCCGATGTTGAGCCGCGCGGTCTTCCAGTAATACGTGGTCGCGACCCGCAAGTCGCCTGCTCCCGGATGAGGCGGGTTCCCTTGCCCGACGCTGCGTACGGCAATGGCTCGAGCGGAATACTTACCATTCGCGAACTCCATCGCATTTCCGAACATCGCATGGTTGTAAGCCAGCCAAAACACCGGCACGATCGCGAGTACCACAATGAACGCGACGAATTGCTTGCGCAAGGCCCGGCGGATGTCTTGCTTGTACCGCACCAGGCTCAAGTGCCGATATCGTCCATAAAGTTGGAAGAGCACCGCGATAGCTACAAGGACGGCCAGGAACCAATAATCGTAGCGGGTCAGCATCGCGGCCGTGAGGACTAGAGCACATCTGATCAGCGCACGGGTAGCGGATCGCCTATGAATGACCGCAGCTTCTTCCTCAATCGCTTCGAGCAGCGCTTTGCGTTGCTCAGCTACAAAGCGGCAATAGAAGTACAACGCCCAAATCATTAACACCAAACCGAGAGGCTCCGTCATCGCTGTGGACTGAAGGTAGAGCAGGTTCGGGTTCAGCAAATAGATAAGTGCGGCGAACCATCCCGCCAATCGTGTGCCTGAGCCACCTTCCCCAGCACCTGCGAACAATCCCGACGTCCAGAAGATTTTCGCGATCCCAATCGCTCCGGCGACGTACGCCGCCATCGAGGCTAACGATCCGCCAATCCCGCTCGACCACAACTTGTCATTCACA
>Ga0137418_10006233_pt1 | contig 10972 bp, 5 predicted proteins | sample CZODoug3_1_2_16f_FD_122242 | JGI IMG/M metagenome (GOLD analysis project Ga0137418, IMG submission 122242) | Vadose zone soil fungal communities from Angelo Coast Range Reserve, California, USA - CZODoug3_1_2_16fungal (Hybrid Assembly) | ecosystem: Environmental > Terrestrial > Soil > Vadose... | reverse complement strand
TCGCCAAAGGTGACAACACTCGCTTTGCCGCCGGAACCATCACCATCATCCAGGGCGGACCCATCACCTTTGGCGGCATTTCTCCTACGATCGCTCCTCAAGGTGGCGCCCTCTGGGATATTTACCTTAACGCTCCCAACATTTCTTCCGCCTCCAAGATCACTATTACAGATCAAAACAACGGCAGCAAAACCTTCGATTCCTCCTCTGGGCAGATTAAAGTGCTTTTCCAGATCCCCACCTCCACGACCCCCAACCCTTCCTCCAGCGGCGCCCGCCTGCGCTTGTTCGAGTCCGATCTCGCGGGCGTTACCTCCGGTTCAGCAACGCCGCTCACCTATACTGTTTCTGTCACCGATCCTGGTGAACCTGTCACACAAACCCCCAGCGGGCAATTTACCTTTACTCTGATACCGGTCAGACCAACCGTCGTCGCCTCTTCTCCTAACGGCGTTGTTCAAGGCGCGGCCACCGCTGAGTTTCCTGTCGCCATTGATGGAGGGTACTTCGGGCCCAACGGCACATTCGCGACGGCTAGTTTTCAAGGCAATACACTTTCGCAAACTGCCTCCAATTCGCGTCGCCTGGTCGCCACTTTCCAAAGCAGCGCCATTGGCCCTCCTGGCCTGTACCCGCTCACGGTTTCCCGCACAACTCCTCCGCAGCCCAATCCGAACAATGCGGCAGTGACCACCGTTGCCGTGTTCCCGGATTATTCCGGCGGGCCTCCGGCGACTCCGGTTTCCGCGATTCCCGCTGGGACTAATCCCAGCGCCATCGATATCGATCCCACCCTCGGTGTTGTCGTCGTCGCTGAAACGGGTTCCAACGCTGTCCAGTTTTATAGCATCGGCACCGGAACGCTTACTCCCTTAGGAAGCCCGGTCGCTGTCGGTCAGATTCCCACGGGCGTTTCTGTCAACCCAACCAATCACTGCGTTGCGGTGGTCAACTATGGAAGCCAGAGCGTTTCCATTCTGCCCATTCCTGGTTCTTCCTGTCCCGTTACTTCGACGACGACTGTCGATCTTTCCGGCGCCCTGCAAGGGCAAGTTTCTCCGGCTCCCCTGCCTTACGCCATCGGCGTCGATCCGGACACTAATCTCGCTCTCGTCGCGTACTCGTCAACTTCCACTTCCTCCATCGCCAACCTGGGCTTCGTCGTGAACCTCAATCAAGGTGCGGGCGCTCCGTTCGGCTGCTTGGGCAGTTCCGGGACTCCGCCCTGTATCTTTTCCCAGGTTACCCTCAACACCGGCGCTTACCCGCAGATTGCCATGGCCCCGCATGGCCACATGGCCTACGTGACGCCTGGCGGCTCGGGCATAGTCAGGGGGGTCAACGTTATGCAGCCCTCCACCTCCATTGCTCTCAGCACACTCACGCTTAATGTCGGCGGCAATGTGATTGCTACCACCGCTAACTCAACTCCCCTAACGGGTATGGTTCCAGGAATTCCAACTACCGTCCTGATCTCCGGCGTTCCGCCCCTTTCAAATCCTGGCGGCAACCCCACTACCGTCAACTTAAACGGAGTGTTCTTCGTCTGCGGCCTCTGCGTCACCAGCAGCACATCCTTTACTTACTCCTTGGGGCCGAGTGTCACCGGTAGCGGCACCGCCAACGGAGGAACCGTCTTCTTCGGCAGTCCCAATGTGGCTTTCGGAGGTCTTTCCAATACCACGCAAGGTATCGCAATCAATCCCATCACTCATACCGCCGCGCTCGCAGACGCTAACGCCACCGGCCGGCAGATCAACCTCCTCAATCAGCTCGATCAGTCCTTTACTTCCGTCAGTTTTCAAACGAATTGCACCGCTTTCACCATTCCCTGCAACAGTTCGGGTGAATTCCCAGGGACCGCGCGAGTCGCTTGGCAGCCCTACACAAATTCCATCATTTCCTATAATCCCGGCGTTCCCGGCACACCGGTGAATCAAATATCCATATCCGATCCCGTCACGAGACAGCGCTACGCTCTGGTCAATATGCCGTCAGGGACAACGGGTTCGGCCAACATCACGGTCCAGAATGGCACCACCGGTTCGCTTACTTTATGGGGGGGTGTCGCCGTCGATCCCGCCACAAACCAGGCTTTCGTCGTGCAATCCGGCAGCGGCGTCATCCAGGTTATCAATTTGAGTTCAACTCCCGGGAACGCCCCGAAGTCCACGGAAATCACCCAGGTGGTCGTGCCAAGCCCCAATCCGGGCCCGGGCGTCATCGGCGGCATCCCCAATGCTCTCGTTCCGCAAGGTGCCCTCACTTCCACGAACGATCTGGCCGGCGTGCAGATTTTCGGCTCAGGCTTCGCGTCGGGCGCGCAAGTTCTCCTGGATAGCACCGCCATCACCCCATCCACGAATGTGGCTGTCGACCCCAGCGGCAGGCTGATCACCGTAACCATTCCCAAGTCGTTCCTGTTGCTGCCGCATCGCTATGCGCTTCAGGTTGTCAGCAACAATGTCACATCCAACGCTACGGATTTCATTGTCGTCAAAGCCGTCGACATGACCGTGGCTTGTGCCACTCCGACACCTAGCTCCGTGGCTATCGCCGACCAGCTCGCAAATGGTCCGTTCTCGCCCATCGCGTTGGTAACAAACAGCGGCTGCAATAACCTCTCGACCATCGACATCAACCCCAGCAGCGCAACTTTCGGCACCGTGCTGCGCAGCCTTCCCATCGGCGCGACACCTCAGGGCGTAGCAGTAAGCTCGCATCTCGGCATGGCCGTTGTCGCAAACAACGCTGCCGGCACGGCATCCATCGTGAACCTCTTGACGAATGCCGAGGCCGTTCCAGATGTCACGGTTGGGACAAGTCCCACCGGAGTTGCCGTCAATGAGGCCAATGGCGTCGCGCTGGTCGCCAACTTCGGTTCCAACACCGTTTCCCAGATCAATCTCGGCCTTTTGTTCGGATCTTCTCCGCCGACCTCTCTGACCGCCACGCCGATTACCAGCATACAAGCGCCCATCGCGGTGGCCATCGATCCCGATCGCGGCACGAACAATCAGGGTCTCGCCGTGGTTACTGGCATCCCACTGATCTCCTCATCGCCCTCCGGCACTCTTTATCCGGTGGATATCGGGTTGGCTAGCCCCTCAGTAAGCACCACTGTTTCGTTCGGAAACGTCAGTTCTACTCCCACGGGCATTGTGTTCAATCCGGCCGTATCCACCGGCACGCCGAATCCCGGCCTCTTCTACGTGAATTCAAGCGGCAGCAATCAAATCTCGGCTTTCAACCCGGACACTGGGATAGCCAGTCCGACCAGCGTCGGTATTAATCCGACGGCATTAGCCGTCAACCCGCAATCGGGCGCGATACTGACTTCCAACTTTGCGGGGAAATCGGCATCCATCGTGGACACGGTTTCGAACCCGATCAAAACGGTCCAGACGCTTGGTCTGCCCGGTTCCGCGCAGTTTGGAGTCGCCATCGACCAGTTTACGAATCTCGCCGTCATCGTGGATCAGGCCAATAACCGCGTGCTGCTGTTCCCGATGCCGAATTGAGATGGGTTCGCTTGTGGGTCCGCGGAGGACGATTTCGCGCGCCGCAGGAGGAAAAAGTTTGGGACAAGATCAGCAGCGGCGCGGCGCTTTCTGTTGCGGGGAATTGGAGCGTCAGCTATACTGCGCAGTTTGTGTAAGGCCCTTGGAGCCTGCCGGGGACGCGGAGATAGTCTTAAAGCAAATAACGCCTGGCTTGGATATGACGCGGTCACCTGGGTTTGGGTTTGACGCAATTCGAAAATGGGTTTTCGCGTGAGTCGAAATATGAATTTTCGCGCAATTCGAAAGAAGGAGAAAAAAGTGAATTTCAGAATGTTGGCCCTGACCCGCTCGGGGTCGCTTAGAAAAACATTTCAGTTTGCAATTATCGCCGCGGTTTGCGTTTTCGGCGCAAGTGCGCTGCGCGCGCAAAGCGCCGCGCCCGGCTCGGCGGCGGTGGGGAAAATCGGCGTAATTAATGTGCGCCAAGCCATCGCCGGCACCGCCGAAGGCAAGCAGGCCGGCGCCGAATTGCAATCGCAGTTTGCGCCCCGCCAGAACGAACTCGAAGGACTGAACAAGCAGATTAACGACCTGCGGCAGCGCATCGATTCCGGCACCGGCAAGCTCAGCCCGGAGGAACTGGCCCGTTTGCAGCGTGAAGGCGAAGTCAAAGCGCGGCAATTGCAGCGCAAGCAGGACGAATACCAGGAAGACGTAAACGCCGCGCAGGCCGACGTGTTCGACCGCGTCGGACGCAAAATGATCGATGTGCTTGATCGCTACGCGCGAGAGAATGGCTACGTGGCCATCCTTGATAGTTCCGCACAGAACACGCCCATCCTTTTTGCTTCCACCAACATCGACGTCACGCAGGACATCGTGCGCTTGTACGACCAGGCGTATCCGGTGAAGAGTGGCGCGCCAGCCGCTGCGACTCCGGCCAGGCCTGCGCAAAAACCGGCGGCGCAGCCTCCTGCTGCGAAACCGCCACAGCAATAACGCGGCGGTTTTTTGCCGCGTCGTATTTCAGGCGCCCCGGAGTTGTACTCCGGGGCGTTTTGTTTTTGCCCAGCGCGCGATTGGGCCGCTTGCCACCGTGCAGTCCGCAGCGTTTCGGTTTTTGCGATACGCAACCGTCTGCTTGCCAGCGGCCATCGCAATTCTCCTTTTGCATCGCCTTCGGCGCGGAGACCGAGTGCGTGGTGTCCACGGAAAAACAGATTGTAATCGGTTAGCGTGTGCCGGCGGATGGCGAGATGAACTCGCCGCTACGAAGGGCGAAGGCCACAGCGCAGGCTAAGCCCGTGCCACTGGGGCGCAGCCAGATCGCCTGTGTCCAGAGACAAACTAAGGCTCAAATCACCAAGCGATCAGAACGGGGGGCGTGATGCCGGTGTAATCACCAATCACATAGGCACTATAGGGCGCATTCATCACCATGCCCGTGCTGGGGCTATAGCCAGGGTCGTTGATCATGCCGTAGCTGGCGACAATCGCCTTCGAGGGATTGATCTCTATCACCTGATCGTTGAATTGATCGCTGATCAAGGTGTTGCCGTTGGCCAGCCGCACCGCGCGCGTGGGCAGCGGGGATGGATTGCTGCCTGGGCGGGTGTTGGTGAAATACTCCCAGACCGGAGTGTCGTTGGGCTCGACTTCGACGATACGACTGTTGTTGGAGTCGGTGAGCAAGGTGTCGCCGTTGGGCAGCCGGCTCGCGAAGGCGACACCGCTGACGGTGCCCCGGGCGGTAAAGGTCGCGACGATCTCGCTCGGAGTAGTGTGCGTGACCTCGATGGCGCGGTTGTTGTTCTCGTCGGAGATGAGGATATGGCCGTTGGCGATGACACCATTCTCCCCATATTGCCACACGATGGCATTGTCCCTACGCCTTACCTCGATGATGCGCTCGTTGCCCTGATCCGTGATGAGCACGTTTCCGCTCGTCGGCAGATAGGTGTTCTGCACTGGCGTGTTCAGCTGGTCGGGTCCGAACCCGGTGACGCCGAACTGCCCATACTGCCAGACGATGTTGCCGCCACGGTCGACGAGGAGCACGCGGTTGTCGACGCAGCCGGACTTTTTGCAGTTTCTGGTCGCGCCCGCAGGGATGCCGGTTCCGGACATCAGGGTGAGGTTCCCGACGCGTTCGGCGTCGTTGGTGCCAACGATCGCGTTCGCAGACGTGTCGCCCGGACCGTTTCCAAACTGCCAGACGATGTTGCCATTGGGATCGATTTCGATGACGCGATTGTTGAATTGATCGGTGATGAGGATATTGCCGGGTTGATTGAATTTGCCGGAAGCCTGGCCCATCGAATAGGCCGCTGAGAACAAGATGACGCAGCCGATGAGCAGGGAAGCATTGATGCGTGGGAACCGGGTGAGGTGCGGGGTGTTCATGGCGGTCGCTCCTTTCACTTGAAGAAGTCCGGTTTAGCACCGACGAAGGAGGTGCGCGTGCAAATGATTTGTAAAATTTGCGTCACGAAGTTGTCCGTGGGTACCAGGAGTTTCACAACGTTGTAAATGCAAGAACATCGCATTGTCGAACTTGGAGTGGAAAGACTTGGCGCCGCGAAGGGGCTTCGGGGCTTTCGGTCACTGGGCGGAGTGACTGGCATCGGGGCGAGCTCTTTGGTATTGCACCGACGGGATGACCTATCCAATACGCAGGCGCGGCCGTGTTCAAATTCAGGGATGGCCGGATCGCGAAGTGTGGGTACTTGGCGACGTTTATGGGCTCATCGCTCAGCTCAAAGCAAAATGACGTGTCACCGACCGCGGGCTGGCGCCTTGCTTTTGCCGTGCTGCGGGAATATACTCTAAATTCACTCTGAAGCGGTCGCACCGATGAGTGGGCGCAAGCCCACTTTTTTGTTGACGCCGGTTGGGGTGCACTTGATACCGGCCAGGGCCGGGGAGTCTCCACGTGAATTTGGAGCGGATTCGCGCGGCCGCCGAGCGGGTGGCGCGCTCGGAGGGGCTGGAAGTCGTTGATGTGGAATGGAAAATCGGGAAGCTGAGATTTTTGCGGGTGTACATCGATCGCGTGCCGCAAAAAATGGCGGTCCCCGAAAGAGTGATGGCCGCGGGCGTAGCCGGAGCGGAAGTTTTGGCCGGAGATCCGGACCCGAAGATTAGTCATGCGGATTGCGAGCGGGTGAGCCAGCAGTTGAGCGTGATTTTGGATGTGGAAGAGTTAATTGACGGGCCGGCGGGATACATCCTGGAGATTAGTTCTCCGGGGCTGGACCGGGCGCTGAGGAAGCCGGGAGATTTTGAGCGGTTCGTGGGAAGGCTGGCGAAGATTTCGACGAGCGAGCCGATTGGGGATGCGAAGTTTTTTGAGGGAAGGCTGGCGGGATTCGCGGACGGGAAAGTGCGGATGGAGTTGAAGGGGAAAGAGCCGCGGGTGGTGGAGATACCGCTGGAGGGGATTCGGAAAGCTAATTTGGTCGTGGAGTTTTAGAAACGGGAAAAAGATTTAACACAGAGGGCGCAGAGTTAAGAGCACAGAGGACACGGAGAAGAGAGTTAGGAACTAGCAATGGCGAATTTGCTTTATCAACAGATTGAGATGCTGAGCCGCGAGAAGCACATCGAGCCGGAAATCGTGGTGTCTGCGATTGAAGACGCGATGGTGGTGGCGGCGCGGAAATATTACAAGACGGAAGAGAACCTGCGCGGGAAATTCAACGCGGAATCGGGCCAGGTGGACGTGTTCTCGGTACTGACCGTGGTAGAAGAAGTTACCGACCCGAAGGCCGAGATCAGCTTGGCGGAAGCTCAGAAGAAGAATCCGACGGCGGAAGTTGGCACGGAAATTTTGACGCTGAAGCCGACGGATGTGCTGGGGCGGATTGCGGCGCAGACGGCGAAGCAGGTGATCCTGCAAAAGGTGCGCGAGGCCGAGCGCGACACGATTTACAACGAGTATCACACGCGCGTGGGCGAATTGGTGACGGTGATTGTGAAGCGCGCGGAAGGGCCGGATCTGATTGTCGATATGGGGCGGACGGAAGCGCGGCTGCCGAAGCGCGAGCAATCGAAACTGGAGACGTACAACATCGGCGAGCGGCTGCGCGTGGTGATCAAGATGGTGGACCGCGCGGCGAAAGGCCCGCAGGTGATCGTTTCGCGCGGAGATGCGGGCCTGGTGCAGCGGCTGTTCGAGATGGAAGTGCCGGAGATTTACGACGGCACGGTGCAGATCCGGTTTGCGGCGCGGGAAGCGGGCGAGCGGACGAAGGTAGCGGTGATGAGCCGCGACAAAGATGTGGATCCCGTGGGCGCGTGCGTGGGCATGAAGGGCATGCGCGTGCAGTCCATCATTCGCGAGCTGCGCGGGGAAAAGATCGACATCATTCCGTACAGCGAGGAGACGGTGGCGTTCGCGCAGAAGGCGCTGAGCCCGGCGAAAGTCACGCGCGTACAGATCGTTGATCCGGAAACGAAGAAGCTGGAAGTGATCGTGGAAGATTCGCAGCTTTCATTGGCGATTGGCAAAAAGGGGCAGAACGTCCGGCTGGCAAGTAAACTGATCGGCTGGGACATTGACATCAAGAGCGAAGAAGAGAAGCGGCGCGAGATTGAAGAGCAGATGACCGCGCTGACTGCGCCGACGACGCCGTTGACCGCGCTGGCCGGCGTGGGACCGAAGACGATCGAAAAGATCGAGGCGGCGGGGATCACGAATGTGGAGAAACTCGCGGGGATGACGCCGGAGCAATTGATGGAGATTCCGGGCATCGGCGAGAAGATGGTGGACAAGATTTATCAGGCGGTGAATCGCTTCTACGAAGGTGGCGGCGAAACAGCCGCGACGGCTGCCGAAGCAGTAGAAAATACCGATACGCTTGCGGAAGAGGCCGGGACAGAGACAAGCGCGTCCGGAGAAGCTGCTACGGCGGAAGAAGCGAGCGCCGCGGCTTCGGAAGCAGGCGTGGTGGAAGCGCCGGAGGATGCGGGTGAAGGGGTTCGCGGCGACGAGCAAGTCCCACAAGGTGAGCAGGCTCCGGAGGCTGAGCAGGAATCCGAAGCGAAAAACGAAAATGCAGAAGAGACTGAGTCCGCAGAAGGCAAGAACGAGGCAGAGCGGCCGGAAGAGGCAAAGTCTTAATAAGCATGTCAGACGTAAACCAAGTCCGAATTAACGAGCTGGCTCGCGAGCTGGAGGTCAAGGCGAAAGCCATTATCGACCTGCTGGCCGGATACGGCGTCACGGAAAAGAAGACGCACTCGAGCTCGATACCCGCGGATGTTGCGGAGAAAGTGCGCAAACATCTTCAGGGAGTAGCGGACGCGGAAGCAGCGGCGGAAGCGAAGGCCAAAGCGGACAAAGAGGCGAGGGACGCGGCGGCGAAAGCGGCGCGGATGCGTCCAGCGGCTGCACCTGTGGAGCCTGTGGTTGCAACGCCGAAGCCCGTGGCTTCTGCAACGTCCGCGTCTGGAACGGCAGCGCCCGCGGCAGCGAAACCGGCGGCGCCGGCTGCTCCGCCCCCTGCGGCGCCTGCGGTTGCGGCTCCTCCTGCAAGCACGACGACTCCCACGGCGAAACCTGCTCCGAGCGTGCCTCCTGTAACAACTCCGATTCGCCCTGCCGCTCCGACTGCGCGACCTGCGGGTCCAGCAGCTTCGACTCACACTGGGGTTCCGGCGCAGCGACCGGCCGCGGGAACTCCTGCGCCGCGTCCAGGAGGCACGGGCACACAGCCATCAGCAGTGCGTCCGGCTGCGGCAGCTCCTGGCAGCGCAGCACGGCCTGCGGCCTCGGCGCGCCCGCCGATGCCGACTGGCGGGAACCGCGGACCGCTTCCGAGCACTGGGTCGGGAGGTCAACGGCAAGGCGGGCCACGTCCGGGTCAACCGATGCGTCCGATATCGTCGGGGCAAGGTGGACGATCCTATCCTTCACGGTCAGGTGGATCAGGTGGGCCGAGTGGCGGACCTGCGGGCCAACCAAGACCATTTGAGCAGCGGCGCGGCGCAGCGCCTGCGGGCGCGCGTCCAGGGCCGCGCACCCCAGGGCGTCCCGGGATGTTGCCGCCGTTGCCGCTGGATAAAGTGCCTCCGAAGGCTGAGCCAGGCAAGCCGCTCTATACGCGGAGGCCGACGCAGCGGCAGCGTCCGGTGCTGGACAAGCGAGAGATTGAAGGCGAGCGCAAGCTGCATCCGACGCGGCAACGTCCAGGAGCGGGGCGAGCAGCAGCGGCGGCGGTGATTGCGCCGCCGGAACCGCGTGCGCCGCGCGATGTAACGATTACGGAAGGCATCACCATTCGCGAGCTGGCGGAGAAGCTGGATGTGCGCGCCAAGGAGTTGCTGAAGACGCTGCTGGATCGCGGCGTATTCGCCAGCATCAACCAGGCGCTAGATGTGCCAACGGCGACGACGCTGGCGGAAGCGTTCAGCGGCGTGGTTAACGTGGTCTCCCTCGAAGAGGAGATGGTGCTGGAGGTTGCGAAGGAAGAGACCAAAGAGAGTCTGAAGCCGCGTCCGCCGGTGGTGACGGTGATGGGACACGTGGACCACGGCAAGACCAGCTTGCTGGACGCGATTCGCAGCGAAGACGTGGCGGCGGGCGAGGCGGGCGGCATCACGCAGCACATCGGCGCGTACAAAGTGCAGGTGAACAATCGTAGCGTGGTGTTCATCGATACGCCGGGCCACGAAGCGTTCACGCGCATGCGCGCCCGCGGCGCGAAGGTCACGGACATTGTGGTGTTGGTGGTGGCTGCCGACGACGGAGTCATGCCGCAGACGAAGGAAGCCATCGATCATGCTAAAGCGGCAAATGTGTCGATCGTGGTGGCGATCAACAAGATTGATAAACCGGAAGCGCAGCCGGAGCGCGTGAAGCGGCAGCTTGCGGATAACGGGTTGCTGCCGGCGGAGTGGGGCGGGGACACGGAATTTGTCGAGGTTTCAGCGAAACAGAAAACCGGAATCGAAAAGTTGCTGGAGACTTTGCTGCTGGTAGCCGACTTGCGCGAGCTGAAAGCGAATCCGGATGCGCCGGCGACCGGCACAGTGCTGGAATCGCGGGTCGACAAAGGCCGCGGCCCAGTGGCGACGATTCTCGTGCAGAACGGGACTTTGCGGCCGAGCGATTTCTTCATTTGCGGAGCGGTGTTCGGCAAAGTGCGCGCGCTGTTTGACGATCACGGGCGCACGGTGAAAGACGCGCCGCCCTCCACGCCGGTAGAAGTGCTGGGTTTGCAGGGGGTGCCGGAGGCGGGAGACAACTTCCAGGTTACCGACGAAGCAAAGGCGCGGCACATCGTCGAATATCGGCAAGGCAAGCAGCGCGACGCGGCGTTGGCACGCACTTCCGGCGCGCGCATCACGCTCGATCAATTGCACGAGCAACTCAAAGCGGGTGACGTCAAAGAGCTTCCGCTCGTCATCAAGGCCGACGTGCAGGGCTCGGTCGAAGTATTGAGCGAAATGTTGCCGAAACTTTCCGA
>Ga0137418_10006231_pt1 | contig 10973 bp, 10 predicted proteins | sample CZODoug3_1_2_16f_FD_122242 | JGI IMG/M metagenome (GOLD analysis project Ga0137418, IMG submission 122242) | Vadose zone soil fungal communities from Angelo Coast Range Reserve, California, USA - CZODoug3_1_2_16fungal (Hybrid Assembly) | ecosystem: Environmental > Terrestrial > Soil > Vadose... | reverse complement strand
TCGGCGCGGGCATGCTCGCCGAAGCCGATGACGCGCGCGACCCCGGCCTTGGCGGCGCTTCGCTTGAGCCGGGCGAATTGCGGATTGTCGCGGTTGATCACCGCGGCGCCGCCGGGAACGAGCCCGAGAAAGATCTCGGCCTTGGCGTCCGCGATCTCGTCGACCGACTTGAAGAATTCGAGATGCACCGGCGCGATGGTGGTGATGATCGCCACGTCGGGCCGCACCAGCCGGGTGAGCGGCGTGATCTCGCCGGCGTGGTTCATGCCGATCTCGAAAATGCCGTAGCGGGCCTGCTCGGGCAGGCGCGCGAGCGAGAGCGGCACGCCCCAGTGATTGTTGAACGAGGCGACCGAGGCATGGACCTCGCCGTCGCGCGCGAGCGCGAGGCGGAGCGCATCCTTGGTCGAGGTCTTGCCGACCGAGCCGGTGACCGCGATGATCTTGGCGCGGCTGCGGGACCGCGCCGCCGCCGCCAGATCTCTCAGCCCCGCCAGCACGTCGGGCACCACCAGCAGCGGCGCGTCTTTCGGCAGGCCGCCGCGAATGCCGCCGCCCTCGCCTGCCAGCTTGTCGCCCGCCACCACGGCAAGACCGGCGCCGTTCTCGAGCGCCGCCCCGACGAAACCGTGGCCGTCATGGATGTCGCCCTTGATGGCGAAAAACGCCTCGCCCGGCGCAACCGAGCGGCTGTCGATGGAAATTCCTCCGATCGCGTCCGGCAGCGCGCCGGCGCGCTCGGCCCGCATCGCCGCCACCATCGCATCGACCGTCCAGAGCGGCCCGCTCATGCGGCATTCTCCCCGAGCGCGGTCGCCACCGCCTCATGATCGCTGAAAGGCAGCGTCTGTTTGCCGACGATCTGGCCGGTTTCATGGCCTTTGCCGGCGATCAGCAGGACATCGCCGGCCTCGAGCCCGGCGATCGCGCGGCCGATCGCCTCGCGCCGGTCGCCGATCTCGGTCGCGCCCGGGGCCGCCGCCAGGATCGCGGCGCGGATGGTCGCCGGATCCTCGCTGCGCGGATTGTCGTCGGTGACGATGACGCGATCGGCCTTCTCGGCCGCGATCGCCCCCATCAGCGGCCGCTTGCCGTGGTCGCGATCGCCGCCGGCGCCGAACACCACGACGAGGCGGCCGCCCACATAGGGGCGCAACGCCTCGATCGCCTTGGCGAGCGCATCGGGCTTGTGCGCATAATCGACGAAGATCGGTGCGCCGTTGCGCCGGCCGACCAGCTCGAGCCGGCCCTTGGCGCCTTCGAGACTTTCGAGCGCATGGAACACCGCGGCGGCGTCACCGCCGGTCGCGACCGCCTGGCCGGCCGCCACCAGCGCGTTCTCGACCTGGAAGCCGCCGACCAGCGGCAGGCGCACCCGATAGGCCTTGCCCGCGTGCGCCAGCCGCAGCGTCTGGGCGAAGCCGTCGATCGCGTCCTCGACCAGCCGGATGCCCTCGCCGCGGCGGCCGACCGTCATCACGTCGAGCCCGCGGCGGCGCGCCGCCTCGGCCACGGTCGCGGCCTCGGCGCTGTCCGCCATGACGACCGCGGCGCCGCCGGGCCGCACGACGCGCTCGAACAGCAAAAGCTTGGCCGCCAGATAGGCCTCCGGCGTCGCATGATAGTCGAGGTGATCGCGCGACAGATTGGTGAAGCTCGCGACGCCGACGCGCACGCCGTCGAGCCGGTGCTGGTCGAGCCCGTGCGACGACGCCTCGATGGCGAGATGGGTCACGCCCTCGCGCGCGAGCCCGTCGAGCGTGCGGTGCAGTTCCACCGGATCGGGCGTCGTCAACGAGCCATAGATCTCTCCCGCGGGCGACACGACCCCGACGGTGCCGATGCTCGCCGCCTTGTGGCCGAGCGCCGCCCAGATCTGCCGCGTGAAGGCGGCGACCGAGGTCTTGCCGCTCGTGCCGGTGACGGCCGCGATGGTGGCGGGCTGGCGGGGATGGAATTTCGCCGCCGCCAGCGCCAGCGCGCGCCGGACATTGCCGACCTGCACGAAGGCGACACCAGGGGGCAGCGCCGGCGGGGCGCGCTCCGCCATGACGGCGACGGCGCCGGCGGAGACCGCCTGCGCCACGAAAGCCAGCCCGTCGGCCTTGGTGCCGGGCACCGCCACGAACAGGAATCCGGGCGCGACGGCGCGGCTGTCGGCCGACAGCCCGGCGATGGCCAGCGCGTCGAAACGCGCCTCGCAGCGGGCATCCTCGGACAGCAGATCACGCAGCTTCATGACGGTTCCCACCCCGGGACTCAGCCGGGACAGCGCCGGTGTAGAGCATTTTCCGGCACGATGGAATCACGCGGCGCCGCTAGTTCCGGCTCATCCCCGGCTCTACTGCGTCGCCTTGGCGGCAGCGAGGATCAGGCGGTCGGCCGTCGGCAGGTCGAAGCGCGGCTCGATGCCGAGCAGCGGCGCGATGCGGGCGATCACCTTGGCGGCAACCGGGACCGCATTCCAGCCCGAGGTGGCGAAGCCGTGGGTCTCGGCGATCGCCTGCGGCTCGTCCAGCATGATCAACAGCACGTATTTGGGATCGTCGGCCGGCACCACCGCCATGACGTCGGTCAGCAGCTTGGTCTTGGAGTAGCGGCCGAGCACCACCTTCTCGGCGGTGCCGGTCTTGGCCCCGACATAGTAGCCTTTGACGTCGGCCCGGGTCGCGGTGCCCTTCTCGGCATTGAGCCGCATCAGGTAGCGCATGGCCGCGCTGGTCTCGGGCTTGATCACCTGCTTGGCCAAGGCCCGCGCATCGGCCTCGCTGCGCTTGAGGAAGGTCGGCGGAATCAGCAACCCGCCATTCATCAGCGCGGCGATCCCCATCACGGCCTGCAGCGGCGCGACCGACAGCCCGTGACCATACGCGATGGTGACCGTGTTGATTTCCGCCCAGCGCCGCGGGACCATCGGCTCCGCGCTTTCCGGCAGCTCGGTGCGCAGCCGGTCGAGCTGGCCCAGCCTGCGCAGGAATGTCTTGTGGCCCTCGATGCCAATTCCCTTCGCCATCATGGCGGCGCCGATATTGGACGAATAGGTGAAGACCTCCGACATGCTGAGCATGCGGCGCTGCGCGTGATAGTCGCTGATGTTGAAACGGCCGTAACGCAGCGGCGTGCGCGCGTCGAACATGGAATTGAGGGTATAGCGGCCGGAGTCGAGCGCCATCGCGGCGGTGAAGGCCTTGAAGGTCGATCCCATCTCGTAGATGCCGGTGGTGAGGCGGTTGATGCGGTCGGGGTCGAGCGCCTCGCGCGGATTGTTGGGATTGTAGTCGGGCTCCGACACCATGGCGACGACCTCGCCGGTGCGCACGTCGAGCACGATGCCGGCGGAAGCCTTCGCCTTGAACTTTTCGCGCGCGGCGACGAGCTCGTCGCGCAGCGCATGCTGGACCCGCAGGTCGACCGACAGCGTGACCGGCTCCTGCTGCCGGTCGGAGGCGAAGCCGGCCCGGTGCAGGTCCGCGAGCCCGCGCGAGTCGAGCCACTTCTCGATGCCCGCGATGCCCTGGTTGTCGATGTTGACGTGACCGAGGAGATGCGAGACCTCCGGCCCGTTGGGAAACACGCGCTTGTTCTCGGTCAGGAAGCCGACGCCCGGGATGCCGAGCCGATGGACCTCGGTCTGCTGCTTCGCGCTGATCTCGCGCTTGAGCCACACGAAGCCGCGCTTGCCGCCGAGCCGCTCGCGCAGCTCCGTGGTGTCGAGATCCGGCATCACGGCGGTCAGGAGCTCGATCGCCTCGTCGACGTCGATGATGCGGCGCGGCTCGCCGAACAGCGACGGCGTCTTGACGTCGGTCGCCAGGATTTCCCCGTTGCGGTCGAGAATGTCGGGGCGCGCGGTCGCGAGCGCGTCGCCGGAGCTCCCGCGCCGGGCCGCATGGCTGTCCGGCGCGATGGCGAAGATCACGAGCTTCGACGCGATGATGCCGTAGATGACGACGAAGCCGAGCACGGCGAGGCCGAGCCGGGCCTTGGCTTTGCGGTCGCGGTCGACGTCGCGGCCGTAGAGCATCGCCTGGACCAGCCGGCGATGCCACGGCATCACGCGGACCGGGCGAGCGTCCTGGTCGGGCGGCGACACTGCGAAATCGGCCATTTCCGTCACCTCGCGGCGCCCGGCGTGCTGCCGGTCGCGACGGGGTCCGCCAGGTCGATCATGGCGCCGATCGGATCATTGAGGTCCGGCGCCGCATCGGCGGGCCGCTCGGCGAGCCGGTCGAGCGCATCGAATTGCGTCGCGTCGATCGGCTTGAGCGCAAGATGGCGCTGGGCGAGCCCCTGGATGCGGATCGGATTGTCGAGCTGCGACCACTCGGCGCGCAATGTCGCGATGGCGTCGCGCTCGCGGCGGATCTCGCTGCGCAGCTTGGCGACGCGCTCGACCTGCAGGGCGGAATCGAACTTGATCTTGTAGACATAGACGGCGGCGCACACGAGCGCCGCCACGACGACGAGATGAAGCAGGCGCATGACCATCACCCTTTCCGTAGCACGTCGGCGAGCGACGGCAGCCGCGGCAGCGCCGGCAGGTCCGACGCGTTGACGGGCGCGGCGCTGCGCTCGGCGGCGCGCAGCTTCGCCGAGCGCGCGCGCGGGTTGGCGGCCATTTCGGCCTCGTCGGGTCCGACCGGCCGTTTGGTGAGGATGGTGAAGCTCGCCGGCCGCGGCGCGGCCTGCGGCAGGTGGCGCGAGCCGGCGCGGGTGCCGGCGCGGGCCGCCAGGAAGGTCTTGACGATGCGATCCTCGAGCGAATGGAACGAGACCACGACCAGCCGCCCGCCCGGCTTGAGGACGCGCTCGGCGGCCGAGAGCCCGGCCAGCAATTCGCCGAGCTCGTCATTCACGAACAGCCGCAAGGCCTGGAAGGTGCGGGTCGCCGGATGAATGTCGCCCGGCCGCCCGTGGACGACGCGCCCCACGATATCGGCCAGCGTCCGGGTGGTGCGGATCGGCGTTTCGGCTCGCGCCTTCACGATGGCGCGCGCGACCGCGCGCGAATGGCGTTCCTCGCCGAGCGCGAAAATGATGTCGGCGAGCGTGCGCTCCGACGCCGTCGCCACCACGTCGGCGGCGCTCGGTCCGCCCGCCTCCATGCGCATGTCGAGCGGCCCGGCAAGGCGGAACGAGAAGCCGCGGTCCTGGCTGTCGAGCTGCATCGAGGAGACGCCGAGGTCGAGCACGACGCCGTCGGCCGCCGCGATCCCGAAGCTCGCCGCGGCCTCGTCGAGCTCCGAGAAGCGGCTCTCGGCGACCGTCAGCCGGCCGCCGGATTCCTCGACCAGGCCGGCCGACTGGGCCACCGCGCTCTGGTCGCGGTCGAGCGCCAGCACCTTGCAATCGGCCGCCGCGAGAATCGCCCGCGCATAGCCGCCGGCCCCGAAAGTGCCGTCGATATAGATCCCGCCCGCGCGGACGCCGAGATGCTCGACGACCGGCCGGACGAGCACGGGAATGTGGCGGGCCGGTCCGCCAGCGACGTCCGGATTCCCGGAAGCGCTGCCCGTCATCATTCCCGTGCCCCTTCGTCCGACGCGGTACGCTGTGAGCCGAAACGTCTGGCAAGGATGCGCACCGGCGCGGTGGCCTTCGCGCGATGTGCATCCAGACGCTGCGGCTCCCAGATCTGAAACTTGTGGCCGAGGCCGACGACGGCCCGTCCGTCGGTCGATACGATGCGACTCATAGGCACCCGCACTCCACGCCCGGCCCGCCCCACCCCTGATCAGGACCGCTCCATCGGTTCCCGCCGGGCGCCTGGTGATCCTGACTGGGTTTTTGGCCGATATCATGGGATTACTTGGGCGTCAGCGGAACCATCCGTGCCGTGCCAAGCCCCCTTTCCAGGTATCAATGCGGCGGATCAATGTGATTAATAGCCGTCAGGCTTAAGGAACCGTTGCCAACTCCCGTTTTGGTGCCAGCCCACCTTTTGGAGCCACCCGCCCCATGCGGATCGCGCTCATGACCGATATCCACGGCAACCGGGAGGCGCTCGAGGCCTGCCTCGATCATGCCGCCCAGAACGGCGTCGGGCGCTACATCTTTCTCGGCGACTATGCGGGCTATGGCGCCGATCCCGGCTGGGTGATCGACACCGTGCAGGCCGAGGTGGCGCGCGGCGCGGCCGCCGTCCTGGGCAATCACGACGCCGCCGTGCTGACCGACGGCGCGGACATGAACGACGCCGCGGCCACGGCGATCGCCTGGACCCGAACGCAGCTCGACGCGGGCCAGCGCGCATTCCTGGCCGGCCTGCCGCTCGCGATCGAGGAGAAGGACCGGCTCTATGTCCATGCCAGCGGCTTCGAGCCGGACCAATGGCATTACGTGGACGAGCTCTATGCGGCGGCCAAGAGCCTGATGGCGACGCGCGCGCACGCCACCTTCTGCGGGCATACCCATGTGCCGGCCCTGTTCCACATGTCGATGACCGGAAAATTCGCGAGCTTCGATCCGGTCGACCGGGTCGACATCCCGCTCACCCGCCAGCGCCGCTGGCTCGCCGTGATCGGCTCGGTCGGGCAGCCGCGCGACCGCGATCCGGCCGCCTGCTATGCGGTCCTCGATGACGAGCGCGACCTGCTCACCTATGTGCGCGTGCCCTACGACATCGAGACCGCGGCGAAAAAAATCCGCGCCGCCGGCCTGCCGCTCTCATTGAGCGCGCGATTGTTCGAGGGATATTGAGCCGACATGGACGCGCGCCGTCTCGAGGCTGGCCAGACGATCGACGGCTTCGTGTTGGAGAAGCCGCTCGAGCCCGGCGGCATGGCGAGCTTCTGGCGGGTCAGCCGTCCCGGCACCGACATGCCGCTGGTGATGAAGATCCCGCTGCTCCGGCTCGGCGAGGACCCGATCACCATCGTGGGCTTCGAGGTCGAGCAGATGATTTTGGCGCAGCTCGCCGGGCCGCATGTTCCGCGCTTCGTGGCGGCCGGGGATTTCGAGCAGCCCTATATCGTGATGGAGTTCGTGGCCGGCCGCCCCGTGAAGTCGCTGCTCGACAAGACTCCGCTGCCGGCCGGCGAGGTCGCCGAGATCGGCGCCAAGATCGCCTTCGCGCTGCACGAGCTTCATCGCCAGCATGTCATCCATCTCGACATCAAGCCGAGCAACGTCATCCTGCGCCCCAACGGCGAAGCGGTGCTGATCGACTTCGGGCTGTCGCGCCACGACCAGCTCCCGGACCTGGTGGCCGAAGAATTCGACGACCCGGTCGGCACCGGCCCCTATATCGCGCCCGAGCAGGTGCTGCGCCAGCGCGGCGACCCGCGCAGCGACATCTTCGCGCTCGGAGTCGTTCTTTACTTTCTGGCGACCGGCGAGCGGCCGTTCGGCGAGCCGCAGCGCGCCGCGGAATGGAAGCGCCGCCTGTGGCGCGATCCCTACCCGCCGCGGCGGCTGAACAAGCAGGTCCCGCCCTGGCTGCAGGAGATCATCCTGCGCTGCCTCGAGGTCGATCCGGCCGCCCGCTACGCGACCGCGGCGCAGCTCGCCTTCGATCTTCAGCATCCCGATCAGGTACGGCTCACCGCGCGCGCCGAGCGGCGCGATCGCGACGGCCCGCTGGTGGTGGCGATGCGCTGGCTGCGCGCCCACAGACGCGGCCCCGTCCCCCGCCGCGACCTTGCCGGGCTGTTGTCGCGCGCCCCCATCATCATGACGGCGATCGATCTGGCCCCCCACGCCGAGGGGCTGCGCGACGCGCTGGCGGATGCGGTGCGGCGCGTGCTCGCGACCGAGCCGGCCGCCCGGCTCGCCTGCGTCAACGTGCTCAAGACCTCGCTCCTCGGGCTCGATCCGGTCGCCGACAAGCTCGGCCGCAATCCGCATCTGCAGCGGCTGGTCGAGCTCAAGCATTGGGCGCGCGCGCTGCCGCTCGCGACCGAGCGGATCACCTATCACGTGTTCGAGTCGAGCGATCCGGCCTCCGCGCTCGTCGACTATGCGCGCCACAATCACATCGATCACATCATCATCGGGGCGCGCGGCAGCTCGCCACTCCGCCGCTATCTCGGCAGCGTATCGTCCAAAGTGGTGGCCGAGGCGCCCTGCACCGTCACGGTCGTGCGACCGCGCGACGCGCCGACCCCGGCCGAGACGCCCTGACGGGATGCCGGCGGGTTTTCCCGCTCCGTCATGCCCGCGCTTGTCGCGGGCATCCACGTCTTTATGCATCAACAAGAACAAAGGCGTGGATGGCCGGGACAAGCCCGGCCATGACGGATTCAATCTCAACCAACAATGCTCTAGACTGCCGCCATGTCGAGCTTCCCGCCGGATTCGCCCCTCGTCGATCGCGTGCTGCCCTCGCCCAACCATGAGGCGCGCATCGGCGTGGCGCGCCCGGACATCCTGCTGCTGCACTATACCGGCATGAAAAGCACGCAGGCCGCGCTCGAGCGCCTGTGCGACCCGGGACCACGCGTGTCCTCGCATTATCTCGTGTTCGAGGACGGGCGCATCTTGCAGCTCGTGCCCGAAGCGCGGCGCGCCTATCACGCCGGCGCGGGATCGTGGGAAGGCACGAGCGACGTCAACTCGCGCTCGATCGGCATCGAGATCGGCAACCAGGGACACGATTTCGGCTGTCCGGAGTTTCCCGACGCCCAGATTGCGGCGGTGATCGCGCTGTGCCGCGACATCCTGGCGCGCTCATCCATCGCGGCCCAGCGCGTGCTCGCCCATTCCGACACCGCGCCCGACCGCAAGCGCGATCCGGGCGAGGGTTTCCCCTGGCGCCGCCTCGCCGAAGCCGGCGTCGGGTTGTGGGTCGCGCCCGAGCCGATCGCGGACGGCGCCGCGCTGCGGTCGGGCGATCGCGGCGAGGAGGTCGCGAATTTGCAGCGGGCGCTGGCCGGCTACGGCTACGGGGTTGCGATCAACGGCAGCTACGACGCGACCACGGAGCATGTCGTGACCGCGTTCCAGCGCCATTTCCGCCCGGCCCGCGTCGACGGCGTGGCCGATGTCTCGACGGTGCGGACGCTGAAAAAGCTGATCGCGAGGAGAGATTCGACGGCGTAAGGCTGCGGCGGGCTGCGCCCTCACGCCCGCTCCTCGATCACGCTCGCCCGCACGTCGTCCTCGATCAGACGCCAGATGTGGTCGACATAGCGCACGAATTCCGGCGTGCGCTTCATCGCCAGCGCGCGCGGGCGCGGCAGCGTGACGTCGACGCTCTCCTGCAGCCGGCCGGGCCGGCGCGCGAACACCAGCACGCGATCCGACAGAAAGACCGCCTCGTCGATCTGGTGGGTGACGAACAGCACCGTCTTGCGCCCCTGCTCCCAGATGCGCAGGAGCTCGGTCTGCATGATCTCGCGGGTCTGCGCGTCGAGCGCCGAGAAGGGCTCGTCCATCAGCAGGATGTCGGGATCGATCGCGAGCGCGCGCGCCAGGTTGACGCGCTGGCGCATGCCGCCGGAGAGCTGGCGCGGATGATAATCCTCGAAGCCTTCGAGCCCGACCAGCCGCAGGAGATCGAGCGTGCGGCGCTTTTCGGCCGCCCCGGCCCGCCCCGCGACCTCGGGACCGATCATCGCGTTCCCGAGCACGGTGCGCCAGGGCAGCAGGTTGTCGTTCTGGAACACGAAGCCGCGGTTGGGGCCGGGCCCCGTCACCGGATGGCCGTCGATCAGCACCTGGCCGGCACTCGCGTGTTCGAGGCCGGCGACGATGCGCAGGAACGTCGTCTTGCCGCAACCGCTCGGTCCGACCACCGAGATGAATTCGCCGGGCGCGACCGAGATGTCGATCGCGCGCAACGCCTCGAGCGCGTCGAAGCGCTTGTCGAGCCGCGCGACGGTGAGCTTCGCGGTCATGCGCGATCCTTCGTCCTCAATCCCGCGTCCATGGCACGAGCGTGCGCTCGATCCAGCTGAAGCCCGCCGTCATCACGATGCCGGCGACCGCGAGCACGATCACGCCCGCGAACAGCTCCGGCATGTTGAAGGCATCGGCCGACTGGCTGATCAGGCGGCCGAGGCCGGCGCGCGAGCCGAACAGCTCGGCCACCACCACGGCGATCAATCCACGGCCGATGCCGAGCTTGAGGCCGGCCAGGATGAAGGGCGTCGCCGACGGCAGCGAAACCTTGAGGAAGATCTGGCGCGGCGTCGCCCCGAAGCTGCGCAGCATCTCGATCAGCCGCGGGCTGGTGGTGCGCAGGCCCGCCTCGGTGTTGATGGTGACCGGAAACAGCACGAGGAAAATCACCACCAGCACCTTCGACCAGATGCCGATGCCGAACCACAGGATGAACAGCGGCGCGAGTGCGATCGTGGGCGTGGCATAGAGACCGGAAATCCACGGCTGGCAGGCGCGCTTGACAGTCGCGCTGCTCGCGACCGCGAGCCCGAGCGCGATGCCGATGACGCTGGCGAGCGCGTAGCCGATCGCGAATTCGATGCCACTGATGGCGACGTGATGGCCGAGCTCGGCCCGGACGTCGGGTCGGCCAGGTTCGTCACCCCGGACGAGGATGTGACGCTGTTTCTCCACTGTCACGTCGCGATGCACGACAAGATGGGAATGATCGGCAGGCTGATCGTCGGAAAGGGCGGCGAGCCCAAAATCCTGGCGCAGGCCTTAACGCCGGCGGCGGACGCGGCGAAGTCCTATTACGGCACCGGGATCGTGATCGCTGCCGTGCCGCGGGTCGGCAGGCTGATCGTCAACCACGAGGAGATCAAGGGCTTCATGGCCGCCATGGAGATGAGCTATCCGGTCGCGCCGCCGACGCTGCTCAACGGGCTCAATCCCGGCGACAAGATCGGCTTCACCATCGACGCCGGCAAGTCCACCATTGTCGCCATCGAGGTGATCGAGGCGGCGAAGTAGCAAACAACGGTTCACATCAGCAGCGCCAATTGCTACTCCGTCATGCCCGGCTTTAGGTCGGGCATCCACGTCATGCTTTGGTGCAACCACGAATGCCGCAGTCCGCGAAGTCCCGTCCC
>Ga0137418_10006229_pt1 | contig 10975 bp, 7 predicted proteins | sample CZODoug3_1_2_16f_FD_122242 | JGI IMG/M metagenome (GOLD analysis project Ga0137418, IMG submission 122242) | Vadose zone soil fungal communities from Angelo Coast Range Reserve, California, USA - CZODoug3_1_2_16fungal (Hybrid Assembly) | ecosystem: Environmental > Terrestrial > Soil > Vadose... | reverse complement strand
AACAAAACCAAATACTGCACAAAACCGAATCAATCCGACCACCAAAAACCCTTCACCTTTCAAAACCACTCACCATTTACCATTTACTGCCCATCCGGATACTTCATCGTCAACGGATCAGGCAGGCTAAGCTTCTTCATCTGCCCTCCGGCAATCTTCGTAAACGAGAATTGGGGCTTATCGGGATTCCCCTTCGTCACGTCATCGATATTGCCAACAACCAGTATCACCAGTTTGTCCGGTTGCAGGTATTTCATCGCTACGCGTTGCACTTCGTCTCCCGTAACTGCCTTGACCCGAGCTCGGTAGGTATCCCAGTAATCCGCCGGCTGATTCGTCAGTTCGTCCTGCGCGAAGGTTCCAGCGACCTGGCCTGCCGTAGCAAATACGCGCGGAAAAACTTCGATCGCATAATTCTTTGCGATCTCCAGCTCCTCTTGCGTAACCTTCGACGTTCGAATCTTGCCGATTTCCTCCAACACAATCGCTATAGCTTGTGATGTCCCTGCGCTCTTCGACTGAAAGGCGGCCCGAAACATCCCTGGGTAATAGACACCCAGTCCATAGCTCGAACCGGCAGAATAAGCGAGTCCTTCGTCCGAACGAACGCGCGACGTGATCCGTGAGGTAAACCCTCCGCCGCCCAGGATCTCGTTCATAATCGACAGGGCATAGCTATCTGGGCTATTCCGTAATGCCCCAACATGTCCAATGCTAACCCTGCTTTGATTTACGTCCGATTTATTGATCACGTATGCGCCAGGAGTGGGAGTAAAATCCGGCGCTGGCGGCGGCGGTACCGCCATCTTATTCGAAGCCCACCCACTCATCGCCGTTTCCAGCTTCGCGATCATTTCATCGGTCTTAAAATCGCCGGAAACTGCAAAAATAAAACCGGCAGGTTGATAGTACTTGTTGTGAAACTGCATCAGGTCATCACGACTAATCGATTCAATCGATGCTTTCGTTTCTTGTCGACTGGAGAAATGGTTTGCACCCTCGATCAACCGGTTCCATTCGCGGCCTTCAATCACATCAGTTCGGTCATTTCGCCGCTCAAATTGTTGTATCAGCTGACTTTTTGCAAGCTTCAACCTGTCTTCCTGAAATGCAGGATTTCGCAACATATCAAAATACAAGGCAAAACCCTCATCAATGTCTTTGCTCAGAACGTTCAACGAGGCCGCTCCTTGTGTGCTTCCGATCACGCTCGAAATATTCGCGGCAACAAAGTCAGCGGCTTCATCAAACTGTTCGGCAGTTTTGCTCTTTGTTCCCCCTGCGCGCATCTGTGCACCTGTCAGCGACGCTATCCCATCCTTGCCTTCCGGCTCAAGGTATTCCCCGGTCCTGACCAATGTTTGAACGTTAATCAACGGCAAATCGTGATCTTCAACCAGATAGGCCACAGCGCCATTTGATAGTACGTGTCTGTATTGATTGCGTTTGGGCGGGTCAAAATTTAGTAGTGGAAACTTCAGATCTCTGGGATTCGCGGGAATTCCCTCTTGATTGCTTGACAGACTCCTGGCTGGAGTTGTAACTCCCTGCCGCTTCTGAGCGAATGCGCTGCCTGGCGCCAGAACGAATGCTGTAATAAGCAAAAGAACGGCCTGTTTATGAACTATTTTCATCTTACTTCCCTCCCTCGAGCTGTTTCAGACGATCTTCCAACAACTTCCGCATCACCTTCAGAGCATTTTGCATTTCCGGCGGCGCCGACCCTCCTTGTTGATCCAATCGCTCCAAATTCTGCTTCACCTGTTCGGAGTTCATTTGAGCAAGCCTGGTCTTAAGCCCACGAACCATCATCTTCTCTCTGTCACTTAGACCGTTCAAAAGCGGATCGTTCTCTGCCGACTGTTTTGTGTAATAAATGGCAACGTTCCGGTTTTCAGACGTGAAATACCTATTCGCGACCCGGCGAATGTCTTCTGCCGTAACCCCTTGTAATTTTGCTGAGTCGGTATTTATCGTCTCCCAACCGCGTAAATTGTCGCGCACGAGCAACTGAAACATCAATCCGAAATTCGACTGTAGCCTGCGAATGTCTGCAGCTGCGTTTTGATTTTTTATCTTCTGCAGTTCGTCGACGCCGACGAGCTCCTTTTGTATCTTTTCCAATTCGCGGTAGATGGCCTGTTCGACCTCTTCCGGTGTGTGGCCCGCTTTTGCAACTCCACCGAACTCAAAATATCCTTCGTATTTCCGCCCATTCTGGTTGGCAAAGGCACTATTCGCAACTCCCTTTTCCACTACCAGCGATTTGTATAAACGTCCGGTCCGCCCGTTCAGAATGTTCGCCAGAATGTTCAACGCATAGTCGTCAGTATTACCATCAGGAACCGTGTGGTAACGGATACGCACGGTCGGCGTTGTGTCCGCATAGGCGGTCATACGCTTCTCTGCAAGTTGTTTCTCTTCCTGCGTCCTGAGCGGCTGAGGATCGTTCGCCCCATGCGGAATGCGTCCAAAATATTTCTTCGAAAGTGCCACTGCATTCGCTGGATCAAAATCGCCGACCAGACACGCGGTCAGGTTATTTGGCGCGTAATTGACATTGAAATACTGTTTCGCTTCGTCGCGCGTTATGCCCTCGAGATCGCTTGACCAACCGACAACCGGCCACGAGTATGGCGACGACTGCCAGAACATTGCTTCATACTCTTCGTTGAATCTTCCCGTCGGAGTACTGTCTGTCCGCAGTCTTCTCTCTTCATGGACCACATCTCGTTCCGAGTAAAACTCACGAAACACAGGGTTCAACAAGCGATCCGATTCCATCCAGAACCACAACTCCAGCTTGTTCGCGGGGACGTTGATGAAGTACAAGGTAAAGTCGTTGCTCGTGGTCGCGTTCATTCCCGATGCGCCGGCGTTTGTATAGATCTTGTCCAGTTCATCCTTCACCATCAATTCCCGTTCCCGCTTTGTCAGGTCGTTAAACTGCGTCAACAGTGCTGTGTAATGCGCGGAACGGTTTTTCGGGTCCTTTGCATCTGCTATTTCCCCTAATTGCTGCCGCCTTATCAGCGCCTGATCCTCTTTCTGAATTTGTGCCCGAACACTGTCCATTTCATCAATGACTTTCAGGTTCGCATCAATGTCTTTGGTACCAATAACGCGAGTCCCCTTGAACATCATGTGTTCGAATAAATGGGATATGCCTGTAATACCAGGCCGCTCGTTAACTGAGCCCACGTGTGCAATCCATCCGGCAGCAACGTTGGGATCTCCCTTTCGTTGCACCAGCAACACATGCATTCCATTATCAAGCGTGATTTCCTGAACGGGAACCTTTTGCGCCGGCGCAAATTGAACGCAGCAAAGCGTCGCTAACAGAGAAAAGACTAGTCGTTTCATATATTCGTTTCCTCGAAAAACTTCAGCGAAAGGACAGTAAACCTTCGAAGACTGTGAGAACTGTTCGGATATTCACCCAAAAAATGTACTACGCGTCAACATGGGTTCAGGTTTCAGCCCCATCTCGCGATCAATCCCTCTTATGACTTCTGCTCTGCGCCTCTGGGTTTCCCCTTCACATCACTACTTGCCCTGCACCAGGGACTTCGATATTCCCCAACCACTCACCATTTACTATTTACTATTTACTATTTACTTCTTCTTCCTCTCCACCCTGATTCTCGTCCTCGACATTCTCGTCCTCCTCATTCGGAGGCTCGCCTTTGACGTCCCGGAGTTTCAAAATACTACAGTCATCGTCGTCATATACCCTGTCGAACCAGCCGCTTTCTACCGCATTGTTGTAAAAATCGTCGTGCCCCTTGCTGTTGTTCGTAAATACATACTGGGCTCCGAATCGATCGCGGATTAACGGCCCCGGATCCTTTACGTGCCCTAGCGTTATTTCGACGTATAGATCTGATAAATTCGCATCTCGGTTCAGCAGGTATGTGGGATCCAGACCGGAAACATAGGCGTGCGAGGTATCGTAGAAAAACATTTTCGGGAAATCGTCCCATTCTGAATTGAAAACGATGTGCTCCGCAGGCACATTTTCACGAATCCACGCCATACCCGCCTTGTACCTATCCGGCTTGTCGTCGTCACTAAAAGACTTTTTTGTCTCCGACACGTTTACAAAGAAAATCAGCGTCAGCAGCGACACACCAAATACGACTGCAACCTTTCCCAAACGACGAATAAGGAAATAGATTACAAGCAATACCACATAAACAACCGACTCAATGATCATCAGGATGACGGCGTTTCTGTTGTAATGCACCGCATGTGTTGTCTGATCGATCGCACGGGCAATTCGTGCATTAAAGGTAATAAAAAACAGCAGCAGGCCCAGAAAAGCCCCCAAAATAGCGACCTCCGATTCACCCCATATTGATTTTCTTTTTTGGCTAAGGTTTTCCGGTGTGTCATCACGATCAAGAAACGGTCGAAGTTCCTGCAACAGATCTTTCGGCAGGCGGCCTAGAATCGAACGACCCCCGTCTAAAACCGGTTGAAGTGAAAAAGCCGCGAATAACACAGCAAACGGCGGCCAATATTCGACGAATCTCCGCCAGTTCGCATTGATCACCAGTAACAGCGTCGAGATAATAAGAAAGAATAGTGGGCGAACTGCGCGTTTTTTTTCCGATCCGTCAAACGCAATAAAGCCGGTCACCATTGCCGCAAATGCGACAAAACAACTCCCCAAAAAATACCAACTCTCGTATGGGTACCACTCCTGCCCCACTGGGGTTGAAAACCCTGCCGGATTAAGCTTCATTACCGCGTGCTCTGCGAATAGCACCGCATTCTTCGGGAAGTAAGGATTTATGATAAAACCCGCAATTGTTCCCAATGCGACCCACATTATAGGCCGCCACTCGAACTTCTGACCCGACCAAAAGTTAACGCTGACCCACACAATCGTCGCAATTGGAAGCAACACGAAAAGGTCATAGGTCAGGGCAAACAAAAATGTGATAGGCAAAAGCGCCCAGTACTTCTTCTCAAAAAGTATATAGACACCGGCAACCATGTATATGATCGCGAACGGTGGGGCTTTCGCCATGCTCATCCGGTAAAGAAATGGCGCGGAGCAGGCAAGCAATGCAATTAGCCAAACCAGCGCATAACGGATTCGATAGCGAACGATCAAAACAAAGCAGGAAAGCACCGCCAGACTGGCAAACAGAGCCGCCGCAATCTTCGCGCCCGACTGCAGATCTCCTCTCCAGGTGAATGGAATCTGGAAGATATGAAATAGCAGATGATGGTCAACGTAGTCCTTTGGATTCAACGTGGTCAAAGGCAACCATTTAAAGACAGGCGGAAAATGACCGTGACGCATTCCCTCCCATAACAATTGACTCCAGCGTATGTGATAATAACCGTCAAAATCGCCGCAACAGATCGACTTCGTCGAGAATTGTAGATAAGTAAATGTTGTGGCAATCGCCAGCGCGCCAAAGAAAAGATAAGCAAGATGCGCTCTGTCTTCCAATTCGACCAGCGGATCGCGACGCTTCGTGGATTTCTTTGAATTCAACGGCTTCTTTGTTTCGCTGACTTGCTGCATGATTAGAGGCGTTTTCTTTCAGCTGCGAAAACCTTGCTTCTTACCGAATGAGATTGTCGCTGAATCCGGTGAGTCTCACTAAATCAAACGAGACAAGTTTGGGACACGATGGCAAACTTACCGTTCGAACATGACTTTCCTGGCTTTCCGGACAATAAAGTTTCTACTGGTTTTGCTCCGCGTCCTATTGCCTGTGATCGCAACAATGACATCCCTGGCAAGCACCCCGGCAATCGTCCCTTGCTGTAATTTAAAATATTCGCGCGCCAGCGCGCAGCCTTCACTAGCCTCTAACCTCTAACCTCTAACCTCTTCTTACTACCCTGCCCTACTGATATAAAGAAAGGGCGTCGGCTCCGAAGAACCCCGCCCTGTTTCCTGATCGCCCATTTTAAGCATTAACCGCGAAGTTGATCAATCAACTCCAGTAAAGCCATCGGGTTGATCGGCTTTGGAATATGTGCATTGAAGCCCGATTGAAGCGCCCGCCCTTTATCATCGTAAAGTGAGAATCCGGTTACGGCGATCATGGGTATCGTTTGATATCCCGGTGTCAATCGAATCGCTTCCGCCAGTTCGTACCCGTTCATTCCGGGCATACCGATGTCCGAGACAATCACATCAAACGTATCATTTCTTATAGCATCAAGAGCCGCCGGCGCGGAAAACGCCATTACTGCTTCATACCCGGCGTGCTTCAGAAAAACGGCGATCATTTCCGTAACGTCAGTCGCATCGTCGACGATCAACGCCCGCGGTTTTTTTTCTTCCTTGCTGCTGTTTGCGATCTGACCTTCTACGCTCAGTCCGGACCCGGTTGTCGAGGAAGAGGTTGGGAAGAATACAGTTCCGCTTGTTAAATTCTGCGATAGTTGCGATTGAATCATTTAATCCCCTTGTCCTGTCCGAGGGCTCTGAAAGCACTCTATATGCACTTCTTCAAGGTTTGATTTAACGTAATTTACTCGAAATAAGGCCGGTAGTCCACCTGATTTTAATCCTTCCACGGGGAACTCCAAGTAACACAGGCATTTACAACTCGATCGAATTGACGTAATACGCGGGAGAAAACTTGCTCCCGCGTATTACGTCGTCGCTTAATTTATCAGCAAGGTGCCGACATTCTGTTAATGGATTCCCGCTGGCGACGGAGGCGGTTCATCGGCTGCGAGTGGTGCCTCCATGATGTTCGATTGGTCAATTGGGCCCTCATCGGCAGGCACAGTTGTATCCGCCTCAGGTGTCTCGATTGGCTCGGGGGTAACATCTTCAGTCATAATTCTCCTTTTGTTGAACTCGTGAGTGATTTGAGCGAATATTGCTCAAGACCGAGCAATATTGTACTTGTTTAACTCCTCGATGAGAAATTTAATATCATTTCTCTCTCGATAGTGCTTGTAAACCTCTGTTCCCCATGCTTGTTCCAGCTTGTCCGAAATTGATCGCGCAAGCTCGTATCTTTGCTGCGCGTCGCCATTCTTCAACCTCGCACTTGCGAGCGCTGCCACCCAACTCGCCTGAAGTACGTTTTCGACATTTACGCCATTCGGTGCATTCTTATATTTGACAGTTAATTCAGTTGCTGCACCTAACGCCGAATCCATATCACCGCTCATATAAAGAGCCATTGTCCTGGCAAGCTGTGCACTAAATATTAATCTTTGATCAGCCATTCCTTGAGCCATAGAAACAGAGTCGTTGCAAAGCCTAAGTCCCTCCTTCGTCTGGCCCGTCATTACCTTGGCGATTCCCTGCGTCGATATCGCGATTGGTGGATAATCCTTGTACCCCGCAGATATGGCCTTCTTCACAACTGACGCGCTGATTTTTTCTGCGTCCGTAAAGCGTCGTTCACTCAATGCTATTTGGGCCGAACTCAGCTCGATCGCTATCTGGAGGTGCTTTAAAATGTTCGGAGGTTTGTCTGCAATTTCTGATGCTTGATTCAGCAGCGTTTTTGCTCGTTCCACCTGGCCTAGTTTCCACTGTATGTCGGCCTGACTCTGCAGGTTGTAACCGGTATAAAATTGATCGCCGAGCGAGCTATAAACCGAACGGCTTTGTTCAAACGAATCAAGCGCCTTGCTGTAATCTGCTAAATCCACATAGATACTCCCAATCTCCCCAAGCACATATGCCAGGTCGTTTTGATCGCCTGATTGCGCGCTCAAATCCCTCTTTTCTTCCATCGATTTCAACGCCGACTCGTAATCCCCTTTTTGTCGATACGCTCTTCCGAGCCCGGTAAGACTTGCACGAATTTGTGACTTATAGCTGCCCTGTCTGAAGAATGCCAGTGCCTGTTCCACTAATTTCAGCCCTTCATCGGTTCGCCGCTGCTCTATATAACAGACACCGAGGTTTTGACGACTTAACGCTTCGTTGCGTGGTGTCTTGTTTTTTATTGCCAGTTCCAGGCTTTCATTGTACTGCTGTTCGGCCCCCGCATAATCCGCGGCGTTCACCATAGCGTTACCCAATTCAATAATCCCGTCCGCCGCAAGAGTTTCAAGACCACGCTGTCTTGCGAACGTCACGGCCTCTCGTGCCTCATTCTGCGCCTGGACAAGGTTTCCCAATAGCCGGTCTAAGGTGCTCATGCCAAGCAATGCATTGATGTGTTGCGGGTCATTGTTCGAATCACGAGCTGAATCGAGGGCCTTTTGAAACTGTGCCCTTGATTCATCATGCCGACCGAGCCGTCTGAGAGTTATTGCCCTCTGATAGAGCACTTCCGTTTTACCTTCGGTATTGGAAAGTAATTTATACAGACTCTCAGCACGGTCCAGGCTGCTGAGCGCGGCTGTGTTATCACGACCGCGGCTATATAATATTCCAACTCGCAGGTACGCCGTTGCATAATTGGCATCCAGCTCGATCGCTTTTAAATAATTCTCAATTGCCTTATCGACCTGTTCGTTACTTTCATAGGCTCTGCCGAGATCAACATAGGCCTGGGCTTGTTCGTCCGAAGAGACCAATCCGATAATTTCACTGAAAGCGTTTATCGCTTCCTGAAGATTCCGCCGTGCCATTGCATTTACAGCGGCTAAACGCAGAGCATCAAGCTTGGATAAACTCGATGCGTTGGCCATTGCGGGCTGGATTGCCAGTAGTTCGTCTTTTGCGCCGTCACTGTTATCGAGGGCTATAAAGGCCTCAGCCAGCCTGGCATGCGCGAGCGCAAACTTGTCATCCGCCTTAACCGCCTCTTGCAGCATCTGGCTCGCTTGAAAATACGCACCGTCACGCAGCGCACTTGTCCCTCTTTCATACCAGCGTAACGCATCAACTGTCGGCTTGTGAGCCGCCGGCCTCAAGAGTTGCCAGCCTCCCCAACCGGCTAGTCCAAGTAAACATAGAACCGCAAAGACCGAAAAGATCGACAGGCGCGGCCGCCCCAGGGACTGAGAAATCGTAACCAGCGCACTCGACGGACTAGCCGCAGTTGTGAGACTTAGTCTGCTGATCCGGTGCGTGCTGCTTCCCTCAAGCGTCGGCAACAGCGCTTCCAGATCGCGGCACAAATCCTCAGCTCTTTGGTACCTGGCTTCGGGTTTCTTTTCCAGCGCCTTCAGCGTAATCCGATCCAGTTCCTTCGAGATTCTTTTATTGAAACGCGACGGTGGCGGTGGATCAACGTGAATTACCTGGGCTCCGATTTCCATTACACTGGAGCCGGCAAATGCAGGGCGACCTGAAATTGCTTCATATAAAAGTGCCCCAAGCGCGAAGATGTCGCTTCGGCCGTCAACAAGACCACTCGTCGCCTGTTCCGGCGACAGCGTGAAGGACCACCAGGCGCCGGGCGTGATCTCCAGCGCGTCGTGGATCGGCTCGGCGCCTGGGGCGTTCGCTGGGCGTTCGGAGAACCGAAACGTGATGAGTTGGATCCGGTTCTACTGTTGTGGAAGATGCACCAGCGCGTGCGTCACGATCTTCTCCCGCCGAAGCGCACGGTCGTTGAATTCGACTTCACCGGGCACAATGGACGGCGCCTGTGGCTGGTTCTTGAACCACGCGAAATTTCCGTGTGCTTGAAGCCGCCCGGTTTCGACACGGATCTGATGGTGCGCGCCAATCTGGCGTTCTTTTATCGTGTTTGGCTCGGATATGTGGATTACGACGACGCCGTCCAATCCAAAGCAATAATCGTGGATGGTCCGCGTACCCTCGCACGCGAATTTCCGCGCTGGTTCACATGGAGCCCAATGGCACGGTTCGTCCGCATGGAGCGCGATCGCTGGGCAGTCGCACCATCATGAAACAATAGCGTGAACGCTCAATTCAGCTCAATTCAGCATGCGAATGGGCAGAGGCTGCCCTTGCCGGTTGAAGAAATTTATTGCACCGGCGGCAGGATTCGACCCGGAGTTGATCAAGATGAATTGCGTGCTATAGCCCTCGCCATCAGCCAAATGAGGAAAGACACGTTCCGCGTTTCCGGCGGGTCCGTCCGGAATAACAGGAAGGGTTGTTACCAGAAAGTTCGATGCTTCGTTGTATCGGCCGCGAAGTCCCGTGACGGACACGGGGTTTTCCGAGGTGATGAGAACAGTTCCGGAGAACGGCGATTCCATGCGTTCGAATCCCGGAATCTGATCCACAAACGTCGAAGTCTGTCCGGAGGCGGGAATGCGCAATGTGCCTCGAATTCCGCTGGGGCTGCCGTCTGCATTGATCAGATCCACTGTCACAGTTGTGGGTGTCGCGGCAGTATTGGCGATTGCGAGACCTGTCGAGATCGAACCGGTTTCACCGGCTGCAAATTTGCCGCGCGATTCTACATACGTTCGAAATGTCCTGCCCACGGGCGACCCGCTCACCCCTGCTTCAGAAACAGTGATCCGGTTACTACGGAACGAAAAAACGGCCAGCGCTGAAGGCGCCGGAGTGGCACTGACCGGCGCGATCAAGACGCATATCCGTGAAGCCGTCCCAAAAATCCTGAGCAGGACTGTCGTAGTAATTGTCCACATTACGCGTCAACATGCCGAGCGGCGCTTCGACATCGCTGTCGCCGCTGGCCGTCAGCATTTCCTGGACGACTTTGTTGTATGGCCGGTCGTGTTCCACAAAATCACGGATGTACCGATAGAAGTTGTTGCGCCCCGAAACACTGATCCAGCCTCCGGCTCCCTGACGAACCTGAAACCTTTCCAGATACCAGTGCGCCACCTGATCCACATAACCAGGAGAAGCAAGAAGGTCTTCAATGAGTTGCGTTCGTTTATTTGGACTCCCGCTGCTCAGGAAGGCCTGGGCCTGTTCGAACGTTGGAATCCGGCCGATGAGATCGACGTAGATACGCCGCAGGAATTCGTTATCCGTTGTCAGCGGAGCCACGTCGACGCTGTCCCTGGCCATCTTTCGGAAAATCCATTCATCGATGACGTTCTTCGCCGGAGGCTGTACCGCAGCACTGCTCCCGTC
>Ga0137418_10006228_pt1 | contig 10977 bp, 7 predicted proteins | sample CZODoug3_1_2_16f_FD_122242 | JGI IMG/M metagenome (GOLD analysis project Ga0137418, IMG submission 122242) | Vadose zone soil fungal communities from Angelo Coast Range Reserve, California, USA - CZODoug3_1_2_16fungal (Hybrid Assembly) | ecosystem: Environmental > Terrestrial > Soil > Vadose... | reverse complement strand
TATACAACCGCCGCGGATTCCTGGCCCTTGCGGAACGGCAATTGAAAATCGTTTGGGCCAGTGCACCGGGTGTCTCGGAAGCGGAAAGATTCTTGATCGCACCTGCAACTCCTGCTCTGGCACCGGATGGGGTCTGCGTCCATCTTGATCTTCGCACTGCCGAGCCATCGACCCGCTACGCCCATAAGCATCGGAATTCGGGGAAGTCGGGACGGTGAAGCAATTCCCCGCAGGAAATTCGGGGGCCAGCGAAATGGGCCCGGCCCAGGAAGGTTCTCGTGCCTGGAAACAGGTCAGCAGTATTAAGGGAGCTTTCTCCACATAGTCAGCCCAACAGATTCTCGATCTTGAACGCGACGTCAGGGAATGCGAGAGGCGAAATGAACTCTCCGCGTCGAAGTGTGAGCTGCGTCCGGTAGTTTTTCTCAGCGGGACCTCGGCACACCAGGAGCAGGTCTTCTTGCAGATTCTCGATCCAGACTTCCGAAATGCCGCTCACGGCATAGATCGGCAGTTTGACCTTCGTGTCGTAGCGGACAGTGGTGTCCGATACTTCCAGGACGAGGAGCGTGTCTTCAGGCGTGTGAAGCTTTGAGGCGTAATAATCCTCGCGCCATTTGAGTACAACGATGTCCGGCTGCGGCTCGTTATATTTATTCAGACGCAGCGGATTCTGAACACTGATGAGGGCCTTGCCCCTTAAAGCGGACGTCAAGAGATCATTCGCCCGATCGACGCAGACCATATGCCGGTGACCGATCGGGCTCATCTCGAGGATCTCTCCTTCGATGAGCTCCACGCGATCATCCTCGGTGAAGATGCCGGCATCGGCCATTCGATAATACTCATCCACTGTGAAGAGCTTCTTCGTAACGTCCGTGCGCATGTTTCCTCTTTGTTTAGATCATAGCCTACCACGCGTCCGGCTCTGCAACTGCGTAGCCGCCACGTTTGCTAAGAATGCCTTAGTAAAAGGCCTGATTTCATGAAAGGTGTTCGCGACATCCGTGAAAACAGCGATCGCGTTTTCCGCGACAAAAGCGAGGAAATCTTTGCCGACGGTACCACCGATTCGTGGAACAAGGACTCGCTTACTGCAAATTCGAAATTTTGGAAATTTGAGTGGTCGCCGATACCGCTTCTTGATACGGAAGCTGAAGACATCCAGCGGGCAACAGGTTATGATCCAGGACATGAGTACTGTCTGGTGTGCCGTTTCGAAACTGAAGGGCCATCCAGACTTGGCCGAGTCGTGCCGGAGAGTCGATTCAAAGATAGCCGTTCAAGCCGGGACTCGGATATGCTAACCGGCATCTCCAAAATAGAGGTGTGGCCATGAAGAACGCAGGACGTATAGCGGCATTGACGTTGTTGGTGGCAGCCGCGTATGCACTCCAAACCCGTGCTCAAGAGACGCAACGCACAACGCGACCATCTGATCAGGAAGAGCAACAAACCGCTGGAACGATGCGGCCCGTCATTCGAGGCACGCACGCTGCGGTCTCTTCCATGAAACCGGAAGCCACGCGCGCCGCTGAAAACATCCTGCGCGCCGGAGGGAACGCCTTTGACGCGGCAGTTGCCGGCCAAGCGGTCTTAGGGCTCGTCGATCCGGCCGCGAACGGTATCGGCAGCGATGCCGAGATCCTCATCTACGATGCCAAAACCAGGCAACCGTATTCCATCAATGCCGAAGCACCAGCCCCGAAACTCGCAACAATCGAGTGGTACAACAAGAACAACGGCGGCAAGATTCCCACCAACGATGGCCTTCTTTCGGGGTCGATCCCCGGCACCGTCGACGCATGGTACATTCTGCTCGACCGCTGGGGTACGATGAGCTTCGAAAAGGTTCTCGAGCAAGCCATCGAAATCGCTGAAAACGGGTTCCCGCTTCCCGCCAATCTCGCGCGCAACCTCGCCTCCAGCAAACTCGCGAAGTATCCGACCAGCAAGAAGGTTTATCAATCCAGGCGGTATACAGAAGGCCAACTCTTCAAGAATCCCGATCTCGCTCGAACGTTGCGGAAACTGGTCGAAGCGGAAAAGCAAAACACGAGCAAAGGACGTCATGCGGCGTTGAAAGCGGCCAGGGACCGCTTCTACAAAGGCGACATCGCACAAACCATGGCCAAGTTTTCTGAACAAAACGGCGGATTGTTCAGATACGAGGATTTCGCTAACTACACCGCCAAAGTGGAGACGCCGGTCTCGACGGACTATCGCGGGTATCGTGTCTATAAAAACAAGTCGAACACTCAGGGTCCTGCCGAATTAATTCTTCTAAACATCCTCGAAGGCTACGATCTCAAGGCGATGGGACACAACAGCGCCGAATACATTCATACCAGCGCCGAGGCGTTGAAGCTTGCGTTTGCCGATCGGGAGAAGTTCCTTGGCGACATCGACTTCATCAACATCCCCTTCGAGGGACTGCTCTCAAAAGAATATGCGGCGGACCGGAGAAAATTGATCGATCCGAATCACGCATCATTAGAAATGCGTCCCGGGAATCCGCAGAAATTCGTGAAGGGGTCCCAAGCGGCGTTGTTCCAGGACCCGGTCGTCAACCTCGACGGCAACGCCAGTCACGACGGCGATACGAGCTATATCGCCATCATCGACGACAATCGCAACATGATCGGTTTCATGCCCAGCCTTCACAGCGGCTGGGGAACGGGCGTCGTGATGGCCGACTTGGGATTTATCTTCAATTGCCGAGGCGACTATTACTCCCTGGTTCCGGGGGAAGCAAACGCCCTGGTCCCAGGCAAGCGTCCACGCAGCACACTGGCAACGACGCTGATCATGAAGGATGGCCAGCCTTACGGGGTGATGGGGAGTCCCGGCGCTGACGATCAGCTCATGCGCACAGTTCAAACGCTTCTCAATATGGTCGACTTTGGGATGAACATCCAGCAGGCGATCGAAGCCCCTCGCTGGTCGACACGCAGTTTCCCGGCGTCGCCGTTCCCGCACACGATGTATCCCGGTGACCTGGCCGTCGAGTCACGTATTGGCGAGAAAGAGCAGCAAGCGCTGATCGCCAGGGGGCATAAGCTGCGAGTGAATGGTCCCTGGTCGATGAGCGAAATGGCAGTGATCGTCATCGATCCGAAAACCGGCGTGCTTCATGCCGGCGCCGATCCGCGAAATGATGCGTATGCCTGGGCCTGGTGAGTAGAGCCAACGGAATTCGCCTTGATGGGGAAGTCAGGTACCAACGGTAGAGGGAGCGCGGTTCCTGACACTGCTCCGCCTCCGCCAGTCACGCTGGTGCTGAACTGCACCTCCCGTCTCAACAGGTAAGGCCCGTCCTCGCTATTTGCCAACGAGGTGCGAAAAGTCTCTTTCGTTTGCGCAGATCGCTTCGATCAGTTCCTCATCTGGAAGAAGATCCAACCCGGCGAGTTTGACGGTCCAAGGTCTGGAATACGCCTTCGGGTCGTTAATGGTGACTTCCAGATCGATGTGCCCGAAGTTGCGGCGCGTGTAGCGTTCGGTGATGTGCGTCGTTTCGGTTTGGGGGTGCCCATTCATGTCGAGCCAGCCTTGATCATTAAAGGTGTTGGTCTCGACGACCAGGGTATCGCCCTCCCACTTGCCAACCGAGTAACCGTGGTAGGACGGTACGTCGGGTTCGGGGAGAGGACGACCATCCATGAGGATCTGGCGGTATTGGTTATATGCCTCGAAGAGAATCGCAATGACTTGAGGAGTCTGGATAATCTTGCGGGGCGTGGCAACCGTATCGAAATCCGTCACGCCGTGCCCGAGGCAACGCTCGGACGGATGCCCCTTCTGCAGGTTCGCCTTGCGCTGCTCGTAAAGCGCTTTTGCCCAGGGCAACATGGGAATCTCAACTCCGTCCGCACCCAGGTCCTGAAAATATTTGTTGCCGTTTCTGATCGTCCAGAAGCCCGACAGGTCCGGCTTGCCATCCGGAGTCTTCGGCACCGGAGCCGAGAGGTCCGGTTTTCCGTCGGGCGTCCGCGGAATCCCAGGTGTGGGGTAATGCAGCCACTGCGCGGCGAGCGGGGTCGTCAGCACAGCGAAGATTATCGCGAACATGACAGGTTTCATACGGTACCTCCTGCGGCCAGAATTGCTCTTAATTTCGCGTCGTTCGAACGGATTGTTGGTAGCGATACTAGCACCAAGGGGAATAGCTACAAAGAGGGACAAAAAATCACAAAAAATGGTTTTCCAGGTCTGCTTCTCTACTATAAAGTTTGTTCGCGAATTACTCGGCATTGGAGATTGTTTCAATGAGATGGTTGGGTGGTAACAGACTTCGCGCCGGCTATGCCTGTATCGCGGTCGCGGCCGCGGTGTTGCTCATTCCGTTATCTCTTAAACCTGCCGATAGTCTTCCTGCCCAAATCCCGGATGCCGCCTTCTGGCGGATGGTGACCGGATTCTCCGAAGAAGCCGGACCCTTTCGATTCCAATACATGTCCAATGAACGCGAATTTGCTGCACTCATTCCTGACTTGAAAAAATCGACAAAGGCCGGAGGAGTTTATCTGGGTGTTGGGCCGGAGCAGAATTTTAGTTATATCGCCGCGCTTCGGCCGCGAATAGCCTTCATCTTTGATATCCGGCGCGAAAACATGCTGGAGCACCTCATCTACAAGGCAGTCTTTGAAATGTCAGCCAATCGCGCTGAGTTCATTTCGCGATTGTTTTCACGAGGGACGCCTGCCGGTTTGAGCGATAAGTCGACTGTCAGGGAATTGTTCGAGGCATTTGGCCGAGTCCCGAGAGACGCTCAGTTGTTCACTCAAAATCTGCAAGCGATGAAGGACCACCTGATGAAGGACCGGCGGTTCTTGCTCACGCGGCAGGATCAATTGGAGATCGATGCTCTCTACCGGACCTTCTTTGAAGCAGGCCCAGGCATTCCATATCCAGGTGGGAATTTCGGTGTATTCTACGGCGGGAGCTATGCGGACTTAATGACGGCAACCGACGATGACGGACAGCCCAGAAGCTATCTCGCCAGCGAAGACAATTTCCAGTTTTTGCGTGAGATGCACAGACGGAATCTCGTTGTGCCGTTGGTCGGAGATTTCGCGGGAACAAGAGCTATTAGAGCTGCCGCAGATTATCTCAAAGAACACCAGGCCACAGTGGCAACGTTTTATACATCAAACGTCGAACAATACCTGTTTCAGCAGGGAAACGACTGGCAGCGGTTTTACACGAATCTCGCATCTCTGCCTGTAGATGCATCCAGCACATTGATTCGCAGTTCTCACTTTGCGCCGGCCGGAACAAGGCTACGGCGCGTTCCAGGCAATTACGTGATGTTACGTTCTTCGATCGCCGATCTCGTCAAAGCCTTTAAGGAAGGACGTATTCAGAATTACTACAACGCCATTCAGATGTCCCACGAGTAGAGGATCGAGAAGATTGCATTTGTTCGAAGATGTATCAGCCCGCCATTCCTCGACCTCAGGAGGTCTGAAGGTCGAAAGCAATTCGCTTTTCCGCGTCGATTCTCAGGAAAAGCAGCGCCCCCGCGACCGACAAGACTCCGATCGTAAGGAACGGCATGTGCCAACCGAACATCTCCACGAAATAGGCAACCAATGCCGAGGCGAGAGCGCCACCGAGATTCCCGCAAGTATTCATCACCGCTGAAACCGAGCCCGCGAACTCACCGCCTATATCCATGGTGAGCGCCCAGGAAACCCCCACGGTGACCTCCAATCCAAACATCACAAGTCCGGAAAAGAGAACGCTGGCCACCGCATTCGGGCTCTGGTATGCAGGCCACACGCAAGCGGCGGCCAGGAGGAAACCGCATATGGCAACGGTCCGCCTGGACCTGGTAATTTGACCGGAGCGCTTCAGCCAGATGTCGGATATCCATCCGCCGAGCAGATCACCCGCCGTGCCTGCAATCAGTGGAACACTCGCATAAAGCCCCATTGCCTCCAAACTGAGTCCACGCGCGGCATTCAGGTATTTCGGAAACCAGCTCAAATAGAAATCGATGCTGTAGGCGTAGCAGAAGTACATTGCGGAGATCGTCCACATCTGCGGCGAAGACAGGATCGCCTTCCAGGGGACGCCTCTGCCGACGACTCCGCTCGGTGAAGCTGGCGAACCGCCAAGAAGTTCACGCTCGGCCGCGTTTACGGATTTGTGCTCCGCTGGAGTGTCGCGGTAATACCAATACCAGAGCGCGGCCCACGTCAATCCCAAAAGGCCAAAGAGAATGAACGGCGTTCTCCAGCCATAGCGAAGAAGCAGGAACACGACGAGTGGCGGGGTGAGTGCTGCGCCGAGTCGTGAACCAGCGTGGGTCAAGCCCTGCACGAATCCTCTTTCAGCCGGCAACACCCAGCGGGACAGCGATCGTGTAGCAATGGGAAAAGCGCCGGCTTCGCCGATCCCGAAGAGGAAACGGATCACCACCATGGAGACGGCATTCCACGCCTGCGTTGTCAGAGAGGTGAACACCGACCACCAGAATACGATTGCCGACATGGACCGGCGCGGACCGAAGCGGTCTCCCAGCCAGCCGCCAGGAATTTGGAAGATAGCGTATGCCCAACGGAAGGAACTGATAATCCAACCCATCGTGATCAGAGAAAAACCGAATTCCTTTTGGATCGAAGGCACGGCCGCCGACATCACTACGCGGTCCATGTAAGTGATCATGTAGGCTGCGACTGTCAATCCCAGGACCATACGCCGTACGTTGGTTGAAGGCTGACCGGTCTCTGCCGCCTTTGCGGCGCCATTCAAGACTTCTTCTTTTGGATGGATCATATGGAGATAGATAAGTACAACACTTGACAGGCCAATTTGTCCCTGTTAACGTCACAGCATTCTATCATCTATCATCAATTGACATGTAAGAGTCCATGCAGAAACGCGGGAATTTCACAAACGTTGCAAGGGGGATCAAACATGAAACTCACGGTCGCCAGGAACCGAATCTTCGTTTTTGGAGTCGCCTTACTCTTGACGAGTACATTACTTTGCGCACAGCAGTCGACCGGCTCGCTGACCGGCGTCATCGAGGACTCGCAGGGCGCCATCATTCCGGGTGCGATGATTACCTTAATTAATGAGCAGCAGGGATCGGTTGCCCGAACTGCCACAGCGAATGAGGACGGACGTTTTGTGTTCACTCCCCTGCAACCCGCCACGTACATGCTGGTCGTGGAAATGCCGGGATTCAAGAAATATCAAAAACAAGGAATTACATTGTACGCGCAGGATCGGATCGGGCTTCCGCCGATTGTTCTGGAGATCGGCTCGGCCGGTGAAGCCGTCACCGTGGAGGCCAGCGTGGATCAGTTGCAGACGATAAGCGCGGAGCGTTCCGGCGTTCTCACGGGCAGCCAGATGGTGGATCTCGCCTCCAACACCCGGAACTTCTCAGATCTGTTGAAAACCGTAGCGGGATTCAACGCGGATACGCAAAACGCCAACGGGTTGCGCACGGATCAGAACGCGATCGCGGTGGACGGCACGTCGGTGATGGACGTCGGCAACAACAGCGCCGGCGGCTGGCGCATGAACTCCGACATCATTGCCGAATTCAAAGTCTTAACCAACGGCCAGCAGGCCGAATTCGGAAGAGCGTCCGGCGCCAATATTACGGTTGTGACCAAGAGCGGCGCCAAAGACTTCCACGGAGTCGGCTACGAGTTCTACCGCAACGAGTGGATGAACGCCAATACGTTCACCAACAACTACCTCGGCCTGGCGCGCCCACGCAATCGTAACAGCACGTTCGGTTTCAATATCGGGGGGCCGGTCTACATTCCCGGCAAGTTCAACTCCAGCAAGGAGAAGCTGTTCTTTTTCACCAACTGGGAATTCCAGCGTCCGCGCATTTTCGACAACCTGGTGAGGCTGACGGTTCCAACTTTGGACGAGCGCAAGGGCGATTTCTCGAAATCGGCCTCTAACGGCCGGCCGGTGACTGTCCGGGACCCGGTGACGAACGCTCCGTTTCCCGGCAATCAGATTCCCCAGAGCCGCTGGAACCAGTACGGGCTGCAATTGATGAACGCCTATCCGGCGCCAAACCTCCTGGGCGTCGATCCTGGTTACAATTACCAATACCAGTTCTCCGGTTCGGACCGGCGCAACGACGAAACGGTGCGCATCGACTACAACATCTCCGATCGCTTCAAGTTCTTCTTCCGCTGGTTGCATAACCGGCGCGATGTGCTCCAGTCCGGTGGCCTGAATACCAACAACACGGTGGGCATCGGAGCCTTTCACGCAGCGCAAGGCGCCATATCGGGAGCCGGTAACCTGACGATCATCATCACTCCCACGCTGACCAACGACTTCAACTACGGCAACACGCGCAACTGGCTGCCCAACGAGCCCGACCCAAAGAGCGGCTATCTGCGAGCCAACGCGAACGTCAACCTGCCGCTGCTTTTTGCCGACGCTGACAAACTCGCCAGGCTCATCCCCAACATGAGCTTCGGAAGTGAGGTGCCGAACGCACCCACGATCTTCATCAGTGGAATGCCGTACGATAACGAGAACCCAACCCAGAACATCACGGACAATATCGCCAAGGTATTTCCCAACCACACGGTGAAGGCCGGGATCTTCATCGAGACCAGCACCAAGCGGCAGACGGCGACTATCGTGAACAACGGTCGCCTCAACTTCAGCACCGATTCCGCCAACGCCGGCGATACAGGTTGGGACTTCTCAAACATGTTGCTCGGGAATTACCAGGCCTTCGACCAGTCCAACACATACCGCAAGGGCCTTTACGCCTACCAAAGCTATGAATGGTATGTGCAGGACAACTGGAAGGTCCGGCGGAATCTGACTCTGGACTATGGGATGCGCTTTTCGCTCCTCAAACCCTGGTACGAGAAGCAGGATCAGATCTCCAGCTTCGTGCCCGCGGCGTTTGATCCCAAACAGCAAGTGGCGCTATACCGTCCCACGCTCGTCAACGGAGCTCGGCTGGCGCTCAATCCCCTTACCGGCCAGACTGCACCGGCAGCTCTGATCGGCGCTATCGTGCCCGGGTCCGGCAATTTCTCCAATGGAATGGTCACTCCCGCGAACAGCGGCTCGTTCGGCCTCACGCGCGGCCTGGTCCAGGATCGTGGTGTGCACTACGGTCCACGGTTCGGACTGGCCTGGACGCCATCGGGTTCCGCGGGCAACACCGTGGTCCGCATGGGCGGTGGCGTCTTCTACGAACGCATTCAGGGCAACATGATCTTCAACCAGATCAACTTCCCGCCGGGATTGCTGACGCCCAAGATTTATTACGGGAACCTCAACGACATCGCCAGCTCATCCGGCACCCTTTTCCCGCTCGCTGCCGCGGGGCTCTCTGCCGAGGGCAAGCTGCCCACCATCTACAACTTCAACTTGACCGTACAGCGGCAGTTGCCCGGCAGCATGCTGCTCGATGTGGGATACGTCGGTACGCAGACCCGTCACGGGTTGGCGCGCCGGCCGTTCAACGAGCCTGGCTTCGGCGCCGCGTGGCTGCCGCAGAATCAGGATCCGACCCGCCCCGTTACAGCCGGCACCGTTTTGGGCGATAACGCTTTGCCTGTCGATTTGTACCGGCCGTATCCGGGTTACGTGGGAGTCGGAGTCGCCGTCGGACAGTCGGGTCTCGGCGCTGGAGGTTTCCTCTCCACGTACGGCTCCAGCGCCAACTACAATGCCCTTCAGGTGGGGCTCAACCGGCGTGTCGCACGCAGCCTTATGTTCGGCCTGAACTATACCTGGTCCAAGGCCATGGGCACGGACACGGATTACCAGTTCGTGGCCAACCCGCTTGATCACCGCAAGGCCGACTATGGCCTGCTGACCTTGGACCGCACACAGGACCTGGTGTTCAACTACAGCTACAATCTGCCTGACGTTTCGAAGAAACTCGCTGCCCTCGACAACCCGGCCGCCAGGTTGTTCCTGGATCATTGGCAGGTGACCGGCATAACCAGCTTTATGTCCGGTGCGCCAATTGCCGTGGGCAGCACCGCAGCAAACCAGGCGTCCGCCATTGGAAGCTATGCCGTGCAGGGTGTCAGCGGGGCCACGCTGAACCGGCGCATTACCGGGAACGAAGGCTGGGCGCCCCGGCCAGTGCTGAGTTGCAACCCCAACCTGGCCAGCGGGGACCGGACACTGTCCGCCGCCATCAACACGTCCTGCTTCCACCCCGCAGCCGTCGGGAGCAGCGGGATGGATTCGGTCATCCGCCCGATTCGCGGACCTGGGATCGAGAACTGGGACATGTCGATCTTCAAAAATGTTCCTTTCGGCGAGGGCGAAGGGCGCTACCTTCAACTCCGGTTCGAGTTCTACAATGTCTGGAATCACACCCAGTGGAGTTTCCTCAATGTGACGCCGACATTCGATGCCGCAGGCAACATAACCAATCTCGCCGGCACTGCGGGCGGCGGCCGTTTCGGCTTCGGCGCTCTCAACACGGTCCGCACCGCTGCCGGGGCAGGCGGGCCAAGACAGATCCAACTGGCAGTCAAGTTCTACTTTTGATGCTCCAGGCCTTGGAACAATCGAGCAAGGCAAGCGGCTATCAGGGAGCAACCACCGGAAGCGGCGCAGCGATGCGGGCGATGTGCGGATCTCACTCTCCAGATCGCGGCTGCCGAGAGGCTGAGGGCAACCATATCAATGTACAGGCTGCGGAAAACTCGGATCGAGCAACTGTAGCGGCGCTCTATGAGCGCCGGTTTTTCCGGCGGTCATAGACCGCCGCTACAGCTCGGATTCCGTAGCCTGTTTAAGGAGGGAAGGGCATGTATCTAAGGAAACTGGCAATCGTGCTAAGCCTTGCTGCCGTATTTCCGGCGGCGCAATGGCTGATGGCTCAGGGCCGCGGCGGGCAAGCGGCAGAACCGGCGCGCCAGCCCGGGCGTGGCGGCAACGCGCAGCGGGATCTGTTGTACGCCGCGGTTCCGGGGCGGGTCGATGACATTGGCTTCGGCGGCA
>Ga0137418_10006226_pt1 | contig 10977 bp, 6 predicted proteins | sample CZODoug3_1_2_16f_FD_122242 | JGI IMG/M metagenome (GOLD analysis project Ga0137418, IMG submission 122242) | Vadose zone soil fungal communities from Angelo Coast Range Reserve, California, USA - CZODoug3_1_2_16fungal (Hybrid Assembly) | ecosystem: Environmental > Terrestrial > Soil > Vadose... | reverse complement strand
GTCTGGGGCAACTGCGTTGATCTCATCGAGCGTTGGCATCCGGCGTTCGGCAAACTGGAATTCGGTCCAACCTCCGACCACGCGTACCCACTGGGGCGCGGGAGTTCGTGCAGCTTGTTCTTTCAGCATCCGCAAAGCATCAGCCAGCGAAGGGACACCATCCCAGCGCAATTCCAAGTTGTAGTTGAGCCCGCCCCGGATCGGATGTATGTGTGAATCGTTGAGGCCTGGGATGACGGTTCGCCGGCGCCCGTCAATTACGCGCGTGTGCGGGCCGCGAAGGCGCAGAATCTCGTCATTGTTGCCAACAGCAACTATCTTTCCGGCAGATATAGCGATCGCTTCTACTAGTGGGGGCAATCCGTTCGTGGCGATCTTGGCATTGTGCAATATGAGATCAGCAGACACAGCAGTCTCCGTTCGGTTCTTGCAATGGGTTGAGAAGGGCGGAGGACACTCCGCCCTTCGGGTTTACTTGTGAGCTGCAGCCAGCGCGGGAACCGCGTACTCGGGAAATTTCGTAGCTGGCGCACCGTGCACCATGGTGTATGCGTACTCGACGCCGATCCCGTATGCTCCGTAGTGGTTCTTCACGATGTCCATCACGGCATCGTAGGTTCCCCGATGGGCCCAATCGCGCTGCCATTCCAGCATGACCGACAGCGACGTGACCGGCTTCGCGCCGGCTTGAATGACGCGCTTCATCGCATTGTCGTGAGCAAGCTGGCTCACGTCGCCGCAGCAATCTTCTACGACGTAGACTTCGTAACCGTCATGAATTGCCTGAACCGTCGGAAGCGCAACACAGGTTTCCGTCCAAAGGCCGGCAATGAGAATCTTCTTGCGTCCGCTTTTTTCGATCGCGGCGACAAAGTTTTTGTCGTCCCACGAGTTCATGGAAGAACGCTCGATGGGTTCCCGGCCCGGAAAGACGGCTCGCAGCTGCGGCCACATATTCCCGCTGAAGGACTTGGTCTCGACCGTGGTCAAAACCACAGGTACATCGAATACCCTAGCGGCTTTTCCGAATGCCACGGTGTTGTTGATGATTCCTTGGCGATCGAAATTGCTTGTTCCAAACAGCATTTGGCCCTGATGGTCGATCAGCGCCACGACGCAATTGTCCGGAGTCAAGAGTCCCTTCTCACTCAGTTTTGGACGATTGCCGTTTGATGATTGTTGAGCCATACGATTTCAAATTCCCCTTTCAATTCACAGTCTCGAAACTGGCGCTATGAGGGAAGGCAACTGTGTGTCCAACGCCGAACATGCGTCTGAGACCCGGCAATCCGCCTTGTTTTCAACAAAAAGGAGACGGTAAGTTCAGAATGAGCAATTCCTCTTGCAGCTATGTCATGCCACGGATTTGACGATAAGGTCGAGGCCGCGACTGACTTTTGAGTTCTCGCATGGTGTGTGGACGAGAAATCCCTTACGACTGCGAACGGCCTCCCATCCGGAAATTCTAGAAGCTCGTGCCGAAGTGGAGAAAGCCAAGGCTCCAGTCCCTTGGCCGAGGTTGAGACCTCCCTTACAGGCTCCTTGAAAAGAACGCGCGCTAATAAGCCAAGCTATTACAAACAACTTACTTAGATCGCCAACGAGCGCTTTGCAAAGCCGATTGCCGTCCCGCAGCTGCCCTCCGGCTTTGCGCAAGAACGTTCCAACGGAAGCCGATTTGTTCAAGACGGCACGATTCCCGCGGCACAACAATCGGCGCAGATCATCGAAAGCAGGGCAAGCCCATGGAGAACACCGAGGCCATTCACGTTCAAACAAACTCAGGTGCAACAACGGGGCCGGCTGACGAATGCAGATTTTCTGGGTGTATCATGCCCCTCATGGCCTCCTCAGGACAGGGATCCGAGCGCTTGAATGCCCAACTCCTGGTCGACTCGATTCCTGCGCTGATTCACACCGCCAGGCCCGACGGTTACCTCGATTACTTCAATAAACCTTGGCTGGAATACCTGGGCGTCACTTTGGACAAAGTGACCGGCTGGAATTGGACGGCTTTCGTTCACCCTGAGGACGTTGAAGGGATTTTGGCCAAGTGGCGAGCCTGCCTCGCGACTGGAGAAATCTTCGAGCACGAAACTCGCGTCCGTAGGGCGGATGGAGAATACCGCTGGATGTTCCATCGGAAAGTGCCACTTCGCGATGCAAACGGCAGCATCGTCAAGTGGTATGGATCGAGCCTCGATATTGATGAACGCAAAGCCGCGGAAGAAAAAATCCGCGAACAAGAAACGGAACTTCGGAAGTTGCTGAACCTCATACCGCATCACGTCTGTGTATTCGGGCCTGATGCAAGCCCAATCTACGCCAATCAGGGGGTGCAGGAGTATTTCGGTGTCGACGCTGACCAATTAGTAGCGGAGTCTAGAATCAATTTCGTTCATCCAGATGACCGTGAGCACTTTCTCGCCGAAAGAAAGAAGGGATTGCTCACGGGGTTGGCCCATGAAGGCGAAGCTCGATTGCTGCGGCATGACGGGATCTTTCGCTGGTTTCTGTTCCGCCGAAAACCGCTCAAAGATGACCGGGGGCACATCCTACGGTGGTATGGCACGGCTACCGACATAGAGGACCGAAAGCGAGCCGAGGAGGCCCTCCGGACCAGTCAAGCGTACTTGGGTGAAGCTCAAAGGCTCAGTCACACGGGCAGCTTCGGATGGAAACCTGACACAGGCGAGATTGTCTGGTCAGATGAAACCTATCGCATTTTCGAGTACGACCGCGCGTTTAAGCTCACGATAGATTCAATAGTGCAGTGCGTCCATCCCGAAGACCGCGCCGACTTTCAGAATGTCATCGATGGTGCCTCTGCGGGAGTGACACATTTCGAGCACACCTATCGTTTGCTGTTGCCTGATGGGCGAGTCAAGCACGTCCACGCGTTAGCTCACGCTCTGGATGCATCTGGCAATCGCGAGTTTGTCGGGGCGGTGACCGATATTACCGAGCAGCGCCACGCAGAGGCCGTGATCAGAGAACAAGAAGCGGAGCTTCGCGAGGTGGTCGATACCATTCCGACGATAGTTTGGAGCGCACGACCGGACGGCTCGAATTCTTACGCCAACCGCCGATTTGTAGAGTACTGCGGGATGTCGCCCGAGCAGATCGCCGGATCAGGCTGGCATGCCGCAACTCACCCCGATGATCTGGAGCGACACAACGCAAGGTGGCTAGAGTGCATCGCCAGCGGCGAGCCGTCTGAGGACGAGTTGCGTTTCCGGCGCGCAGATGGGCAATATCGCTGGCACTTGGTGCGCGGCGTGCCGCTGAGAGATGAAGCCGGCAACATCGTCAAATGGTATGGCGTCGTCACCGACATCGAAGATCGCAAGCGAGCTGGGGAAGCCCTACGGTTCAGTGAAGCGTACTTGGCGGAAGCGCAGAGGCTGAGCCACACCGGCAGTTGGGCATGGAGTCCAGACCAGGATATCAGGTACTGGTCGGAGGAATGCTACCGTGTTCTGAGTTTCGATCCCCTGGATGGTTTACCCCGATTCGCTGATTTCTTTCAGCGGATTCATCCTGACGACCAACCCGGCTTCATGGAACTAATCCAGACGGTTATCCGCGAGAAGGCAGAGTGGGAGGCGGACTACCGCATCGTGCATCCGGGTGGCGCCATCAGAGACATTCACGTCGTAGGTCATCCTGTTCTGAGCCGGTCCGGCGATCTCGTTGAATTTGTAGGCACTGTGATCGACGTCACGGAACGTAAACGAGCAGAGGAGGAACGGCGCAGGGGTGAAATGGAGATCCGGCAGATGCTGGACCTCGCGCCCCAACTTGTTGCTGTATTTGGACCGGATAGCGAACGTCTTTACGCTAACCGCATCCTTCTTGATTACCTCGGCCTTACCCTTGAGGAGTGGAGGCAGAGGTTTAACAGCGCGGTTCCGAGCTACCGCACCGAGTTTGTTCACCCTGATGATTGGGAGCGGGTCACCAGCCATTCTGCTCGTGCTGTCTCCAGTGGCGCTGCTTTCGAGTTGGAGATGCGACTTCGCAAAAGTGATGGAAGTCATCGCTGGTTTTTGGCCCGTTACAATCCATTGCGCGACGAAGAGGGACAGATTACGCGTTGGTACGTGACCGGAACCGACATCGAAGACCGCAAGCAGGCGGAAGACAGGCTTCGTCACGAAAACGTCGCTCTGCGTGAAGAAATCGACAAAGCCTCGATGTTTGAAGAGATCGTTGGATCATCTCCCGCTTTGAAGAGTGTTCTCTCGCGCATCTCCAAAGTCGCGCCAAGCGATTCTACGGTCCTCATCACGGGTGAAACGGGAACAGGCAAAGAGCTTGTCGCGCGCGCCATCCACCGGCGATCCGATCGTGCTTCGCGCGCATTCGTTAGTGTGAACTGTGCGGCAATCCCTCGTGATCTTATCGCTTCGGAGCTGTTCGGCCACGAGAAGGGTGCCTTCACGGGCGCGACGCAGCAGCGCCTAGGTCGTTTTGAATTAGCAAATGGCGGCACGCTCTTCCTGGACGAAGTCGGAGAGCTGCCGCCCGAGACCCAAATTGCCCTCCTGCGTGTTTTGCAGGAGCATGAGTTTGAACGTGTCGGCGGCAATCGTCCAGTCCGGACTGACGTTCGCGTCATCGCCGCCACGAACCGAGACTTGCAGGCCGCCATCGGCGCTGGGTCGTTCCGCAGCGATTTGTTTTATCGTTTGCATGTGTTTCCGATTGAAATTCCTCCTCTCCGAGAACGAAAAGAGGATATCCTTCTGCTGGTCGAATATTTTATCGATCGCTACGCGAGGAAAGCCGGTAAGTACATCACGACGGTCGACAAGAAAACTCTCGGATTACTTGAGTCCTACCCTTGGCCCGGAAACATACGCGAATTACAGAACGTCATCGAACGATCTGTAATCGTCTGCGAAACAACGAGTTTTTCGGTGGACGAGAGCTGGCTGTCCCACCAGCCGCTGGAGAGGAAAGGGGAGAGCCAGCCCTATCTCTCGGAGAAGGTGGCAGCTCAAGAAAAGGAAATGATCGAAGCCGCACTGCGAGAATGCCAAGGACGGGTGTTCGGACCGTTGGGAGCAGCCGCCAAACTAGGAATCGCGCGCTCCACACTGGAATCGAAGATTCGGTCACTCAAAATCAACAAGAATAGTTTCAAGCCTTAGCCGCGAGCTCAGAGCTCCGGTCTGATATTCGGTCAGGCGGCGACGCCAAGAACAACCCGACCAGCACAACAGTACGCCCCTTGGCAAAATTCTTTCACCCAAACAACCTCGTCAAATATCGTTTCTGCCCGGAATCTCGCCAATTGTTGAAAACCCGGACGTCCCGGTGAAGGCTAAGCGTCTTCCTTTCAATGCATTGTGATTGGATAGCGGATTGCACATTCACACGTTTTGGAGAAATGGCTCGCGTGCAGCATGAACCCGCTCATTCTGCGCTGCAGCGCTGACTCTGATGAGCGCCGGACCCATGCTACGTCGGTCAAGGCTCCGACCAAGCGCTACGCGAGCGGTAGTTCGTATTGCGATCGCACTCATTCTTTCGCACGGCGCGAGCCTCGCTCTCGCTCAGACAGCGCCCGTATCTCCTGCTGCCCCGTGGCATGGACCCGGGGAAGAGAAAATCGAGGCTGACGCGAAGAACACTCCTCAGCCCAGTTTCAGCATCGATCCGGCGAAGATGTATACATTGGCGGAGTTGGTCGATTTGGCGGAGTCGCACAATCCCGAAACGCGGATTGCCTGGGAGCGAGCCCGCGCTCAAGCGGCATCTTTGGGAATCGCACGCAGCGAACTGTATCCCACATTGGCTGCGGCTGCGGTGTCTGGGGTTCACCGTGACGAGACTTACTTCATAAACCGTTTCTTTCGCCAGGCCATAGGGCATTATCAGGCCGAGCTGCATCTGAATTACACCGTCTTCGACTTTGGTGCCCGGGCCGGCCGCATCGCTGCATCGCAAGCGGAAGTCCTTGCGGCCAACTTTGCGTTCAATGACACGCATCGGAGAGTCATTTACCAGGTTGAACAAGCCTACTATCAGCTACTGAACGCGTCCGGGCAGGAGGATGCGGCCCGCGTAAGTCTCGCGAATGCGCAGGCGGTGCAACAGGCAACGGAAGAACGCTTGAAAAATGGCCTCGCAACTCTTCCGGACGTGCTGGAAGCACGCAGCGCAACGGCCCAGGCGGTATACGTACTCCAGTCAGCCCTAGGAGCGCGACAGATTGCCGCAGGAAATCTCGCAACAGCGCTCGGAAAGTCCGCAACGGCCGCGATTCACGTGCAACCACTTCAAGAATTGTCGATTCCCGAGTCAATCAGCGACAGCGTCGATGCGGTGATCGATCGCGCGCTGGCGCAACGTCCCGACCTGATGCAGCAAGTAGCTGACGTACGGGCGGCACATGCCGGAGTCAAGGAAGCCCGCGCGGCATTCTATCCCTCATTGCATTTCATCGCCGATCCAACTGCGGAATCGTTTTATGGCTTGCAGCAACAATTTCCCTGGGGCCACACCGCAGGTCTAACGGGTGGAGTGGGCTTTAGGCTGAGTTGGACGGTGTTTGATGGAGGCGCCCGGAAAAGCAGGCTTGCGCAAGCGCGAGCCAACGTTCGTGAGGCAGAGGCCCAGGTCGACGCTTCGCGCGATCAGATCGCAAACGAGATTTGGGCCGCATACTCCGATTTAAATACTGCCCTTCGCCAGCGGGAGGCCGCAACTGCGTTGCTCGAAGCCGCTGGCCGCTCCTACGACGCGGCCCTTGAATCATATAACTATGGGTTACGCAATCTGCTGGACGTAACCGCGGCGCAGCGAACTCTAGCGCAGGCCCGTTCCACTGACGTGCTTGCTCGCACCGAAGTCTTGGGCACTCTAGCGAACCTGGCTTTTCGCGCTGGAGATTTGATTCAACGGAATGCCGCGAGGCCCGGGACATGAGCGTTGCGCGCATCCGGCCAGCGAGACATGTCTTCTTATTTTTCCTCCCGGTTCCCCTGCTCGTGGGTTGCTCGCGAGCACCCTCTGTAGAGGTGCTTGGTTCGTTTTTTCCAGCTTGGCTAGTGTGCTTCATTGTAGCGATTTTGCTGACGGCCCTCGTCCGGTTACTGGTGATGCGATCACGCATCAAAGTGCCATTACCGATGCTGGCGTATCCGGGCTTAGCTGCATTCTTTACGTTCGCGCTATGGCTCGTCTTCTTTAATTGAGGATCTTTATCTACGAGGTACAAAGTCCGTGGAGACCTTGCAGAGTACGGAAATGATTCCGAATGCGGCGACGCCGCCTCCGAAGGAGCTGAGCCGCTGGGTAAGTATTGGAATTGTCGCAGCGGCAATCCTTCTGGGCGCTTTCGTGCTGTACCACACTAACCACTCTCCGCGAACCGACGATGCCGAAGTATCCGCCAACTTTATCGGGATCGCTCCGCAAGTCGAAGGTCCAATTGTCCGCCTGAACGTGCGCGACAACCAGTTCGTCAAGAAGGGCGAACTGCTATACGAAATTGATGAGCGGCCGTATCAGTATGCGCTCGAGAGGGCTCTTTCGGAGCAGGCTGCCCTCGAAGGGCAAGTCGCTGACGAACAGCGGAAAATCAATGCGCTGGTGAGCGGTGTCTCCGTTGCCAAAGCGAATATTTCCAGTTCCCAAGCCGACGTGGCGCGTTGGGCTGCTGCGGTCGAGCAGGCGCGGGCAGATGTGGCCAATTCGGAACAAGGCGTGAGCCGCGCAAAAGCAGAGTGGACGTACGCCAGCAACAACCTGCACCGTCTCGAGCCCCTTCTCTCAAAGCAATTCGTCACCGTCGATCAGGTGGACCGTGCAAAGACCTCGGAAACCGCGCAGTCGGAGGCACTGAAACAAGCGGATTCGCAACTGCGCCTTTCCCAGGCAGGCCTCCAATCCGCGCAAGCGCAATACGAGCGGTCGAAGGCGGCTCTTGAACAGAGCAAGGCGCAACACGAGCAAGCACATAACGCGGTCACCACACTCGAGCCCCTGGTCAACCAGCGAGGCGCGCGGGAATCGGCCGTGAAGGACGCCCGCTACAACCTCAACAACTGCCAAGTGCACGCGCCGTTTGACGCTCTGGTCACAAATCTGACGATTTCGGAAGGGGCTTACGCCCATGTCGGGCAGGACGTCTTCACTTTGATTGACGCGCGAACGTGGTGGGCCATTGGGAACTTTCGCGAAGGACAACTCTCGCACATTAAACCGGGAATGCGTGCCGAGGTCTACGTCCTGTCGAAGCCCAATGTCCGATTCACGGGCATCGTGGACAGTGTCGGCTTTGGAGTCACTCCCGATCCCGATGTCATCGGAAAGCTGAACAAAGGCCTGCCGGACGTGCAGCGAACGCTCAACTGGGTGCACCTGGCATCCAGGTATCCGGTTCGCGTGCGGGTGGAAAATCCAACACCAGAACTCTTTCGAGTTGGCGAATCTGCGGTCGTGACGATTCGAGCGAATTGAGCATGGTTACCGCCGCACAAAGCGTCTCTGCGACGCCCTCGTCGCTGTCTTGGTTAGAACAGTTTCTTAAGCACGAACTGTCACCGTACCCGGGTAGAGCAGCGTTGGTCGCACGAATGGTGATTGCCGCGACACTCGCCATGGTGATCGGCATGGTATTCCGCATCCCTTATACGTTCCAAGGCGCGATTTACGCGCTCATCGTTTCTCGAGAGAGTTCTCAAGCCACGTTCCAGTCGTCTGCGTCGATCCTCGCCTTGACCGGAATCGGCGGCGCGTACCTCTTGGCTTCGGCCTGGTTCGTCATCAGCATACCAACGCTGCATCTTCTCTGGGTCATAGCTTCATTTTTCCTGGGATTTTACGCAATCAGCACCATCAAGAACTTCGCTGCCAGTTCTATCTTCGCGATCACGATTTGCATCGGAGTGCCTCTTTGGGACCGCCACCTCTCAGCCGAAACCAATGTCGAAGATACGCTGTGGCTCTGTCTCGTATCCGCGATTGGTGTCGTGGTTACAGTAGGGGTAGAAATACTGTTCTCGCGGATCAAGCCCGGCGAGGACGTCGTCGCGAGCGTCGCCGACCGTCTTGCCGCCGTGGAAAACTTGCTAGCGTGTTTTGCGAACAACCGCTCCGTCGACCGACTCACACAAGCAGACGTAGAACGCCTGGCCATGGTCGGAACGTCCATGTTGCGGCGCATCTTACAACGGTCTGCCTATGCGCCGAATTATGCCGAACAAATGGGAGCAGTGATCGCTCTTACGGGAACCCTTGTCGAGCTCGCCGCAAATCTGAGGAGTCCCACCCACTTGTCGGGTGATGATCGCGAACAAATTCGTCTTCTCGCCGAGAACGTCGGCAGCGTTCGCTCGGCGTTGCTGGCGGAGGGAACTCCACTTTTGAATGCATTCCATGTGACTCAAGAAAGTGTTCCACGGCCCATTCCGTTCGTGGCCGAGATGGAAAAAACGGTCCAGCTCATGAAAGAAGTTCTCATAGGCTCTCAATCGCTCAGTGTTTTTGCGCCACAGCCTTCAAGTGGCGACCTACCCCCGACATTCTTCGTTCGCGATGCGCTCACCAACGTCAGGCACATCCAATTCGCCGTAAAAGGCTGCTTTGCGGCCAGCGTGTGCTACATCATTTACAACGGGCTGGACTGGCCAGGAATCAGCACGGCGGTCACGACCTGTTTCCTCACCGCGCTTTCCACCGTCGGTTCGTCTCGACAAAAGCAGGTGCTGCGCATCTCCGGAGCCCTGGTGGGTGGCTTCCTTATTGGGATGGGCTCACAAGTGTTCGTCTTGCCTTATGTGGATTCCATTGCGGGATTCACCATTCTTTTTATCCTGGCCACTGCCTTCGCTTCCTGGTTCATGACTTCCAGCCCGCGTTTGTCATACTTCGGTGTGCAGGTCGCCGTTGCTTTTTACCTCATCCATCTCAATTCCTTCGCAATCGAGCCTTCGCTCTCGATAGCCAGGGATCGTGTTGTCGGCATCTTGCTTGGGCTAATTATGATGTGGCTCGTGTTTGATCAGTTATGGACTGCCCCCGCCGTCGTGGAGATGAAGAAGGCGTTCATCTCCGTACTCCGATTGCTCGCGCAATTTGCGAAGGAGCCGGTTTCGCCGGACTTAGGTGTTGCAAGGGAACGGAGTTACTCTCTCCGCGAAACGATCAACCGCGGTTTCGACAGCGCGCGGGCCTCCGCTGATGCCGTTGTATTTGAATTCGGGCCTTCCCGCCATCAGGACCTTGCCTGGCGAAGCAAACTCAAGGAGTGCCAACCGCAACTGCGGCTCCTTTTCCTCACAGAAATTGCACTCTGGAAGTACCGCGCTCGACTTCCGGGCTTTGAGTTACCACAAGCCATACACGTGGCGCAGCGAGACTTCGATAATGAACTGGCGCGGACGTTGAATGCGTTGGCAGACCGGATCGATGGACGGCGATCGGAGGCAAAAGCACCGGAAGACTGGCTTGCGCCTCTGGAACACGCGGTCAGAGTTTTCGACGTAGCGGAGACGCAACAAAAAACGGCAGTTCGATTCCAAACGTTCCTGTCTCTGCACCGCAGAATTGAAAGCTTAGCAATGTCCTTGCAGGGAGAGATCTGAGAGCAGGGCCGCTCGTGCCGGGTCCCAAAATGGTGGGCAGTGCAGGGCTCGAACCTGCGACCTCCTGCTTGTAAGGCAGGCGCTCTAACCAACTGAGCTAACCGCCCGAGGTAATTGATCGTACAGGAAGGGGCGAAGAGCGTCAACGAATTGCGCAGGCGCACAAAGGTTTTCTTGCCCGCAATTACGCCGAACTCGCCTGAGGTGAGTTGCACTTTATCAGGGCTGCCAGTAAACTGCTTTTCCTTGCATCGACTTAGCGTGACAGGGTAAAGGACACGTTTGGAATGCTGCTCGTTCGGGATTATGTCGGCCATATGGCCTCGGAAGTTGTGAAGCGGCTCATCGAAGGAAACCAGATCGAGAGCAAGGCGCCGGA
>Ga0137418_10006225_pt1 | contig 10978 bp, 11 predicted proteins | sample CZODoug3_1_2_16f_FD_122242 | JGI IMG/M metagenome (GOLD analysis project Ga0137418, IMG submission 122242) | Vadose zone soil fungal communities from Angelo Coast Range Reserve, California, USA - CZODoug3_1_2_16fungal (Hybrid Assembly) | ecosystem: Environmental > Terrestrial > Soil > Vadose... | reverse complement strand
TCCCGAGCGAGGTCGATGAGTGGGAGCTGACGGGGCTGGAATCTGCGTCGTCCGTCGTCGTCGCGCCGGAGAGGGTGGCCGCGTCGCCCGCATCGCTCGAGTGTCGTGTCCGCCAGATCGTCGACCTCGGCGACCCGACGCTACCGACGAACTCGCTGATCATCGCCGAGGTCGTCCGGCTCCACGTCAACGATGAGGCGCTCGACGGACTGACGCCGAGGCCCGAGGCGCTGCGGCTCGTGGGCCGCATGGGCGGCGACTGGTGGGTGAGGACAACCGACCGCTTTGCGCTCCCGCGTCCCGAATCGGCCGACGCGGCGCAGCTCCGAGAACGCGCCCGCGGGCGCGCCTCCGTCTAGAGCTGTATTATTCCGCCATGCAGAATCAGGCGGACAAGGTCCCCAACTATCCGATCGGCTCGGTCAGCAACGCGCTGCGACTGCTGCTGATGTTCCGTGACGATCCGTTGATCCGGGTCTCCGAAGCTAGCTCCGCGCTCGGTGTGGCCCCGTCGACCGCGCACCGGCTCCTCGCGATGTTGGAATACCACGGGTTCGTGCAGCAGGATCCGACGACGCGCGGCTACCGCGCTGGTCCTGCCGTGATCGACATCGGTCTCAGCGCCGTCCGCTCGATCGACGTGCGGTCCCATCTGCTGCCGTACATGGAGCGATTGTGCGACGAGGTGAACGAGACGGTGCAGCTGATGATGCTGGACGGCTCAGACTGCTTGTTCCTCGACGCGATCGAGAGTCGCCAGGTCTTACGCACGGCGTCACGGGTCGGGATCCGACTGCCTGCCCACACCGTTTCCGGTGGGAAAGCCCTGCTCGCGGAGCTTCCGGTGGAGCGGCTCCGCGAGCTCTACCCGTCTCCTCGGCTAGAGGGTCGCACGCCTCGCTCCATCGTGACCCGAGCCGCATTGGAGGCCGAGCTCGCGCGTGTCCGCGACCTGGGCTTCGCCGTCAACCTCGGTGAGAGCGAGCCGGACGTCGGAGCGGTCGGAGTCGCGGTGCGCGACACGCTCGGCCACCCGCGTGCGGCCCTGGCGATCTCCGCCCCGCTTGCGCGCATCCAAGGGGAACGCGTGCCCGAGCTGGCCGAGGCACTCAAGCGCACAGCGCGCGAGGCCGCAGCCGGCCTCGCCTGAGTCCTCCCCTCTCCCGCCGCAGCCGCCAGCCTCGCACGCCCCCCCGAACCGTGGTCGAACGCCCTGTCCGTGCGCCGGCTTCGGCCACGTCTTGACGTCGCGGCTCAGACGGGTGTAGTCTGCTCTGCAGAATGCTCGTCTGCTATGAAGAATCGAGTTCGATCGCGTGAGCCTCGGCCTCGTCGGCGTGCAGCTCCGGATGCCGCGCTATTCGGCGATCTGGGTCGCAACGGCACTGCTGTTCGCGGTCAGCCCGCTGCTCGCGGCGGGGAGCGTCAGCCAGAGTGCGCTTCTCTCCACGCTCCCGTTCGCGGCGATTCTCGCGACCGCGGCGATCGGCCAGACGCTCGTTGTTCAGCAGCGCGGCCTCGACCTTTCCGTCGCGGGGATGATCACCCTGACCACGATCATCGTCACGAGGTTCCCGAACGGCAGCGACAGCCGGCTGTGGGGTGCACTCGGCCTGGTCGTCCTTGCTTGCGTCGCGTCGGGGCTTGTCAGCGGCATCGCGATCACCTGGCTCGGTGTGACGCCGCTCGTGGCGACACTCGGGGTCAACGCGCTCCTGACAGGCGACGTGCTGCAGATCACCAACGGGGCCTCGACGTCGTCGGCGGCACCCGGCTTGGCGGACTTCGCGATCGCGAAGACGTTCGGCGTCCCGAACACGGTGATCGTCGCAATGATCGTGGTCGTCGCGGTGGCGCTCGTCGTCCGGACGACCGTGCTCGGCCGGCGCTTCGTCTTCGCAGGCGCGAGCCCGGCAGCGGCGCGCGCCGCCGGCATCCGCGTGAGAAGGTTCGAGCTGTCGACGTACGTGCTCGCGAGCCTTGCGTACGGCGGCGCGGGGATCCTCGTCGCGGGTTTTCTACGCACACCTGGGATCGGCGCCGGGAACGATTACCTCTTGCCCACGATCGCCGCGGTCGTGCTTGGCGGCACGTCGCTCGCGGGCGGGCAGGGGAGCGTCGTCGCGACCGCCGTAGGGGCCCTCTTTCTCACACAGCTGGGCGCGGTGGTGCTCGGCATGGGGGCGCCGTCGTCCGTCCAGATGGTCATCCAGGGCTCGATCATCGCGCTCGGGATGGCAGTCCGAAACGTGCCCTGGCGGCACGTGCGGCGGCTCCTTCCGTCGCGCTCGCCACACCTCGGCGGCGCCGATGACCCCTCGTCGGCCGAGGACGCAAGGCCCATCACGCTGCTCGTCGCGGCGGGTCGAGTCGTAAACGCACACGTGCACACCGCACACACGTGGGGTCGAGGAGGTCGAGATGACCAGTAGGACCGAGATGTTCAGTAGGTCCCGCGGCCGGCGCTTGCTGCTCCGCACGCGCCGCCGGTTCCCGCTCGCAGTGCTCGCTCTCGTCGCGCTCGCCTGTGCTGCAGTGTCGGCAACAGCAGCAACGACGAAGGTATTCGTCTCCTGGCCGACGGCAGCACAGGAGATCGCCAGGTCGGGGATCTCGACCGACATCGCGTTCTGCGGCACGAAGCCGATCACGCTCGCCGTCCTGGACGGGTTCGGCGTCAACGCGTGGTCGCAGGAGTCATTTGCCGCGGTTCGCTCCGAGGCTGCGAAGTGCAAGAACGTCAAGCAGATCGTCCTGGCCGGTGGCGGCGATCTCCAGAAGATGATCTCGGACGTCAGCTCCGCGGTCGCGCAGGGTGCGAACGCGATCGTCATCAACCCCGACTTCGGCGAGGCCGAGCTCGCAGCGATCAAGCAAGCGACTGCTGCGGGCGTCAAGGTCGTGGCGGTCTACAGCGACCCGGGGGGAAAGCCTGGCGTCGACTACCTGAGCGTCGTGAAATGGAACAACACCCATGGAGGCACGATCTGGGCCGAGTGGATGGCCAAGGCGCTCAAGGGCCGCGGTAACGTCGTCTTCACCGGCGGCCCGGCCGGTTCCGCCGTCGGTGTCGGACAGCTCGCTGCGATCGCCAAGGTCTTCGCGAAGCACCCCGCCATGCACCTCCTCACCGGCACGAAGTCGTGGCCGGTGACGAACTGGGATCCGGCCACCGCGCAGAAGGCAACGGCGGCGCTACTCGCCAAGTACCCGAAGATCGACGGGATCATCTCGAACTACGGCACCGACGCCCTCGCGAGTGCCCGCGCCTTCCAGAACGCAGGACGCAAGCTCGTCCCGGTGACGACGCTGGACGCCAACGCGCTGAGCTGTCTGTACAAGAAGGCCGGCGTCGCGATGTCCACGAGGTCGTCGGGGAACTGGCTCGGCCGGGTGGCGGCTCGCAAGGCGATCGCAGCGGCCGAGGGCCTCCCGAACAAGGAGCCGAACGACTACAACCTGCCGTTCTTCGAGGACACGCTCGCGGGCAAGCCGCTGCAGTGCAACCCGAAGGCGCCGGATGACTTCTATGCGTCGAACAAGCTCACCCTGGCCGCGATCGCAAAGTACGGAAAGCCGTAGGACACGATGTCGTCCAGCGCCGCACTCCGCCTCTCGAACGTCGTCAAGACGTACCCGGGTGTGGTGGCCCTGAAGGGGGTCAGCCTCGAGGTCGCCGAGGGCGAAGTACACGCCCTCGTCGGCGAAAACGGCGCCGGGAAGTCGACACTGATGGCCGTCGCCGCCGGCTCGGCGCCTTCGTCCACGACCGACTGGATCCCCTGGCGGAAGCTGTGCCCGTCTTTCAGGGATGCCGCCATCGTGATCAGGATGTCCGCGAGCTGTGCTCGCATCGTCTCTGTATACCGCGATGCAGAAGGGGGGAGCGAAATAGTTACTCGTCCCAGCTTCTCGCGCCAATCGGATTGAGTCTTCTCGAGCTGCGTCGCCACGATGCGCTCACCCTGTCCGGGAAGCAGCGCGGTCCCCGCCTTCAGATCTCCCCCGTGAAGCGGTACCGCAATGTCGATCGGACTGGATGTCGCGTGTGGACCGAGCTCGATCTCGTACGCGAAAGCGGCCGAAGCGTGGCCGGATGGGTCGGTGACGGAGCCGGCAGAGGGAAGTTTGCCGGCACGAAGCCAGTCGACGATGTTCCCCTCGCTGAACGTCACCGCTCCAAAGCCGCTCGGCGAGTTGAGCGAGCGGACGAACTTGTTGCCGGTGACGCGCGCCGCAGCGCCGCTCCTGCGCGTTTCCAAGGGCTGCATCGTCAACACGGCGAGCATCGTGGGGCTGCGGCCGGGGCCGCAGCCGCTCCCTTACGCGGCGAGCAAGGCCGCAGTCGTCAATCTGACCAAGACGCTCGCTTACAATCTCGGACCGGACATTCGCGTCAATGCGGTGGCTCCGGGCTGGATGGAAGGCGAGTGGATGCGGCGCATGTTGAAAGACAAGTACGAGGACTTGATGGGCAAGCGAGCGAAGGCGACGCCGCTGAAGCGCTGTGTCACCGCTGAGGACGTGGCCGATACCATGATGTCGCTCGTGCAGTCGAGCCGCTTCGTCACCGGCGAGGTGATCGTGGTCGACGGCGGATTTTCCAGCTCGACCTGATCCGGCGGCGAGCGAGCCGACCGCGCGAATCGAAGAGCTATAATAGCGGTCGCTTGATGGGAGGGAACAGGGACCATGAACGAGCCCGCGATGAAAGAGACCGTCTCGAGCAAAGCACTCACCGCCGAAGAGCTGAAGCTCGCCCAGTTGATCGTCTCCTCGCTCAACCTGGAGATGCAGGCCGCGGAAATCGACCCGAGCGCCCCCTTGTACGGAGAAGGCATGGGGCTGGATTCGATCGACATTCTGGAGGTGGCCCTGGCGATCTCCAAGGCCTACGGCGTCAAGCTGCGTTCCGACGACGACCTCAATCGCAAGATCTTCAGTTCGCTGCGCAGCCTGAACGAGCACATCCAGCAGCACCGGGTCAAATAGACGGCGGCTTCCCGTCGGGCGGGCGCGTCATGGCCGATATTCCGCTGATCCGCAATTTCGACGCCGGCGCGGTTTTCGCGTTTCGGAACAGGCGCCCCATACGCGTCGAGGAGTTTCTCGGCGACGTCCGGCGACTGGCCGACTTGCTCCCGGACCGGCGCTACGTCGCGAACCTGTGCTCCGACCGCTACCGATTTACGGTGGGCCTTTGCGCTGGCCTTTTGCGCCGTCAGGTCAATTTGTTGCCGCCGAACACAACCCCCGATCTGCTCAAACGGCTGAGCCTCGAGTATCCCGATGCCTATTGCCTGAGCGATGGAGCGGTGCAGCCGCCGCTGCAGATCGAGACATTTCTCTATCCGCCAACCGGGAACACGGTGAGCGCCTCGGTACCTCACATTCCCGAGGAACAAGTCGCCGTCATCGCCTTCACCTCGGGATCGACGGGGCAGCCCATGCCGAATCCCAAGTCCTGGGGTGCGCTCGCGAAAAGCGGCTTGGCCGAATTCGAGCGCCTGGGCGTCGCCGCTCATCGGAACATGAGCGTGCTCGGTACGGTCCCTCAGCAGCACAGTTACGGCCTCGAGTCGACGGTGTTGATGGTGATGCAGGGCGGTCTGGCGATGCACGCGGGGCGGCCGTTCTTCCCTTCCGACATCTGCACCGAGCTCCAGGCCCTGCCCCGGCCGCGCGGCCTGGTCACCACGCCGGTTCACCTGCGGGTGCTGCTCGCCGAGGCGAGCGAGCTGCCCGCGGTGGACTTCCTGCTGTGCGCGACCGCGCCGCTTTCTCCGCAGCTGGCGATCGAAGCCGAGGCGCGCTTCGCAGCGCCGCTTCACGAGATCTACGGCTGCACCGAGGCCGGTCAGATCGCGGCCCGGCGCCCAACCCAGACCCAGGAGTGGCGCACCTTGCCCGGGGTGAGCCTGCATGCCGACGAGAAGGGGACTTGGGTAAGGGGCCACGTGGAGCGGGAAGTCCTGCTCGCCGATGTGATCGAGCTGCGCGGTCGAAACACCTTCCTGCTGCACGGGCGGACCGCCGATCTCGTCAACATCGCGGGAAAGCGGACTTCGCTCGCGCATCTCAACTTTCATCTCAATTCCATCGAAGGCGTAAGGGATGGCGCCTTTGTCATGCCCGAGGAGGACGACGGGACGGTGACGCGATTGACGGCTTTCGTCGTCGCTCCGGGACTCGCCACCGAAACCATCATGGCTGCGCTGCGCCTGCGTATCGACCCCGCTTTCCTTCCCCGCCCGCTTTGTTTTGTCGAATCTCTGCCGCGCAACGAGACCGGCAAGTTGCCGCGAGGGGCGGTCGACGAACTCGTTACCCGGCTCGCGGCCAAGGTGGGGTGACGTTACGTTGCGTCATGGCTGATATCCCGCTGATTCGCAATTTCGGCGCCGGTGCGGTTTTCGCTTTTCGGGACAGGCGCCCCATACGCGTCGAGGAGTTTCTCGGCGAAGTCCGGCGACTGGCCGGCTTGCTTCCGGACCGGCGCTACGTGGTGAACCTGTGCGCCGACCGCTATCAATTTGCCGTGGGCCTTTGCGCGGCCCTTTTGCGCCGTCAGGTCAATCTGTTGCCGCCGAACGCAACCCCCGATCTTCTCAAGGGGCTGAGCCTCGACTATCCAAGCGTGTATTGCCTGAGCGATGGGGCGGCTCATCCGCTCGAGATGTTTCTTTACCGGGAACTGGCAGGCGGAAACACGGCGACAGCATCGGTTCCGTGCATTCCTGCGGAGCAAGTCGCCACCATGGGCTTCACCTCTGGATCGACGGGGCAGCCCACGCCGCATCCCAAGTCCTGGGGTGCCCTCGCGAAAAGCGGCCTGGCCGAGCTCGAACGCCTTGGCGTCGCCGCCCATCGGAACATGAGCGTGCTCGGTACGGTGCCTCAGCAGCACATGTACGGCCTCGAGTTTACGGTCTTGATGGTGATGCAGGGCGGCCTGGCGATGCACGCGGGCCGGCCGTTTTTCCCCTCCGACATCTGTGCCGAGCTCCAGGCCCTGCCCCGGCCGCGCGGCCTGGTCACCACGCCGGTTCACCTGCGGGTGCTGCTCGCCGAAGCGAGCGAGCTGCCCGCGGTGGACTTCCTGCTTTGCGCCACTGCGCCGCTTTCTCCCCAGCTGGCGATCGAAGCCGAGACGCGCTTCGCAGCGCCGCTTCACGAGATCTACGGCTGCACCGAGGCCGGTCAGATCGCCGCCCGGCGCCCAACCCAGACCCAGGAGTGGCGCACCTTGCCCGGGGTGAGCCTGCATGCCGACGAGAAGGGAACTTGGGCAAAAGGCGGCCATGTGGAGAAGGAGGTGTTGCTCGCCGATGTGATCGAGCTGCGCGGCCGGGACACGTTCCTGCTGCATGGGCGGACCGCGGATCTCGTCAACATCGCCGGGAAGCGGACTTCGCTCGCGCATCTCAACTTTCATCTCAATTCCATCGAAGGCGTAAGGGACGGCGCCTTTGTGATGCCTGAGGAAGGCGACGGGACGGTAACGCGGTTGACGGCTTTCGTCGTCGCTCCGGGACTCCCCAGCGAAACCATCATGGCTGCCCTGCGCCAGCGGATCGACCCCGCTTTCCTTCCCCGGCCGCTTTGTTTCGTCGAATCCCTGCCGCGCAACGAGACCGGCAAGCTGCCGCGAGTGGCGCTCGACGATCTCGTCGCCCGGCTCGCCAAAGCGGGGTAGCCTTGGCGACGGTCGAGCGGACCTTCCCTTCGGATCACGCCGCGGCTCAGGGGCATTTCCCCGGAAATCCGATCATCCCCGGGGCGCTCCTCCTGAGCGAGACGCTGCGCGCGATCGAATCGAGCCTGGGGAAAGACCTCCGCCCGTATCAGATCCGATCGGCGAAGTTCCTTCGTCCGGTGCGTCCGGGCGAACGCGTATCCATCGACTTTTCCAGCCGCGACGAAAAAAGAATAAGCTTCAGCTGCAAGGTAGGGGCAACCGTCGTGCTCGCGGGAGAGGTCGTTTGCGAGGCAAGCAGCGCGGAGAGATGATCCTGGATACCAGCACTGCAATCACCGGCCAGAGCGCCAAGCGCGCTCGCCTGTCTCCGGCACTTCGTATCTCGCTGCTCCTGCACGCGGCCGCTGCCGTCCTGCTCGCGACACACCCCGACGCGTGGCCTTGGGGGCTGGCCGTGCTGGGAGCGAATCATCTCGCGCTCTTTTTCGCGGTGCTGTGTCCGCGCGGACAGCTGTTGGGGCCGAACCTGGTGCGCCTGCCCCCTCCCGCGGTGCGTCGCCGCGAAATCTCGCTCACGTTCGACGACGGTCCCGATCCCGAAGTGACCCCCCGGGTGCTGGAACTGCTCGATCGCTACCGGGCCAAGGCGAGCTTTTTCTGCATCGGGGAAAAGGCCGCCGCCCACCCCGAGCTGGTGAAAGAGATCGCGCGCCGCGGCCACAGCGTGGAAAACCACAGCTACCATCACTACAACGCATTTGCATTTTTCAGCATTTCGAAGCTGAGGCGCGAAGTGGATGCCGCTCAAGAAACCCTTGCGGCGATCGCCGGCCGTTCGCCGGCTTTCTTTCGGGCGCCGGCCGGATTCCGCAGCCCGCTGCTCGATCCTGTGCTCGCATCCCGCGGCTTGCGTTGCGTGTCGTGGACGCGACGCGGTTTCGACGCCGTAAGCGGGAATTCGACGCGCATATTGCGGGAGCTGACCCGGGGGCTCGCCGCGGGTGACGTGCTGCTGATGCACGACAGGGTGCCCGTGGTGCTTTCCGTGCTGCCGGCCTTGCTGGAGCAGATAGCGGCGCAGGGCTTGAAAGCGGTGTCCCTCGCGTCGGCCTGCGCGGACGAGCGCGTCGAATAGAAGTCCGGCGATCGATGCAGCCTCTCGTCATCAGCCGGTTCTGCGTTGCGAACGGCCTCGGCTCGGGATCCGACGCGATGCTGCGTGCCCTGCGCGGGAAGCGCTCAGGACTTGCACCCTGCCATTTCGACACGGCCCGCATCGACACCTATGTCGGATCGGTTCTGGGCTTGGATGATTTTCGCGTGAGACCCGATCTCGGAGAATACGACTGCCGCAACAATCGCCTTGCGCAGCTGTGCCTGGAGCAGGACGGATTCGCACTGGAAATCGCCGCGGCGCGCGATCGATACGGAGCCGGGCGAATCGGCTTGTACCTGGGCACGAGCACCTCGGGACTGCACGCGACCGAGCTCGCGTATCGCCGCCGCGACCCGACGACGGGCGCCTTGCCCGCCGACTATCGCTACGCGGAGACGCAAAACGCCTACTCGCTCGGCGAATTCGTGCGGCGCTATCTCGGACTGACCGGACCGGGGTTCGTGGTGTCCTCCGCGTGCTCTTCCTCGGCCAAGGTCCTCGGCAACGCCGCGCGCATGATCGCCGCCGGAATCTGCGACGCCGCGGTGGTGGGGGGCGTCGACAGCCTGTGCCTTATGACGCTGTACGGGTTTCATTCACTCGGACTGACTTCAACCGGACCGTGCCGGCCTTACGACGTGGATCGGGACGGGATCTCGATCGGCGAAGGGGGAGGTTTCGCGCTCCTCGAGCGGGCGGACCGGGTCGAACCGGGAGCGATCCTGCTTCTCGGGGTGGGCGAGAGCTCGGACGCCTACCATATGTCCACCCCGCATCCGGAGGGTCTCGGCGCGAGGATCGCCATGCAGCAGGCCCTCGACTCGGCGGGACTGGAGCCTTCCGACATCGACTACATCAACCTGCACGGCACGGCCACCAAGAGCAACGATGCGAGCGAAGACAAGGCGGTGTTCGAGGTTTTCGGGGGGCGGACGCCTTGCAGCTCGACCAAGGGCGCGACCGGGCACCTGCTCGGGGCGGCCGGAATCACCGAGGCGATCGTCTGCATTCTCGCGATCGAGCACGGCCTTCAGCCGGGCAGCGCGAATACGACAAGCGTCGACCCTGCGCTGAAGAGCAACTACCTTCTCGAAAACAAGCACGCGAAAGTTACCCGGGCTCTGACCAACTCGTTCGGGTTCGGCGGGAGCAACTGCAGCCTGGTCCTGGGAGTCGCCGGTTGATGCGGGCCTTCGTCGAAGGCGTGGGTTTGCTCGGGCCCGGCCTGCAGGGCTGGGAGGCGGCGCGCCGTGTTCTCACGGGCGAGGAGCCTTTCCGCTCGGCTTCGACGATCATTCCAGCAAGCGAGCTGCTCCCCCCCGCCGAGCGGCGTCGTACCCCCGTTCCGGTCAAGCTTGCGCTCGCCGTAGGGCAGGAGGCGTTTCAGAATGCCGGCCGCGATGCCGCGCACACTGCGACGGTATTCACGTCCTCCTCCGGCGAAGGCGAAACGCTGCATCAGATGTGCGAGACGCTTGCCTCGGCGGAACCGGAAGTGTCGCCGACGCGTTTTCACAATTCCGTGCACAACGCCGCTGCCGGTTACTGGAGCATCGCGACGCGCTCGCGGGAAGCCTCCACCAGCCTGTGCGCCTATGATGCGAGCTTCAGCGCCGGCCTGATCGAGGCCCTGACGCAGGTCGTGTCGTGGCGCAAACCGGTCGCCCTGATCGCCTACGATCAGCCTTATCCGGAACCGCTGCATTCGGCACGCCCGCTGCTCGCGAGCTTCGGCGCCGCGCTGGTCCTGACGCCCGAGGCCACGGGGCGAACCTCCGCGAGCTTCGAATTGGAGTTCCTGCCGGACGAGGGGAAACCCACCCGCATGTCCGATTCCGCCCTGGAGGAATTGAGGCTGGGCGTACCGGCCGCAAGGGCGCTTCCCCTGCTCGAAGCGCTCGCGCGCGAAACCGAAGGAGACGTCGTGCTCGATTTCCTCAGAGAAACGCGCCTGCGCGTTGGCGTGAGCCCGTGCTGATATCCCGGGCGGCCATCGCCGGAATGATCCCGCATGCGGGAGCGATGCATCTGCTCGACGGCGTGCTCTCCTGGGATGCGGATCGCATCCGGTGTTCGAGCCGCACGCACCGCGATCGACAAAATCCCCTGCGGATGGACGGACA
>Ga0137418_10006223_pt1 | contig 10978 bp, 5 predicted proteins | sample CZODoug3_1_2_16f_FD_122242 | JGI IMG/M metagenome (GOLD analysis project Ga0137418, IMG submission 122242) | Vadose zone soil fungal communities from Angelo Coast Range Reserve, California, USA - CZODoug3_1_2_16fungal (Hybrid Assembly) | ecosystem: Environmental > Terrestrial > Soil > Vadose... | reverse complement strand
GCCAAAATGGAAACCCAGGCTGATGATTCCTCGCGCTTTTCCAAGTATCGAAAGGGCAATCGCATCACGTTAAGTTAAGAAGACTTGTCTACCCACGTCGTCCGGCTGCGCCAGGGAACCGACGAGAGACTTCCGTCGCCCCCAAGGAGGGTTGTCGTGCCGCTGTTGTCATCGATCGTGGAGCTGCTGAGGTCCGAGAGGATCCCGTATACATACTTCAGACACCTCCCAGCATTCACGGCGTTGGAAGAGGCGGCCGTGTCGCACGTCCCGGGACGATGCTGGGCCAAAGTCGTCATCTGCATCGCTGACGAGCAGCCAGTACAGGCGGTGCTGCCGGCAGGTCACATCGTGGATCTCGAGCAGCTTCGCCTGCTCGCCAGCGCCGGAGCGCTGCGCCTCGCGCGCGAGGAAGAGGTAGCGGCGCTGTACCCCGAGTACGAAGTGGGCGCCATGCCCCCATTCGGTGTCATGGACGGACACCGCGTGTTCGTAGACCAGTGCCTCGTGGGTGAGCCGGAGATGGTGTTCAACGCCGGCACGCACACAGAGGCCATCCGCATGCATTACGGTGACTTCGCCGAGCTTGCGAAGCCCGTCGTCGGCGCCTTCGGGCGGTCTCCGACGCACCGTCCAGCGGCAGTGCGCGCGCGGCAGCGGCGGACCTCGCAGCGCGTGCTATCCCCAACGGCTTGGAGAGGTGTCATGAAGAGTAAGCCTCCGTTTCCGGGAATCCGTGTCACTGCGAATGGGAACCAGCTGGTTTCCTACCACACAGAGACGCGTATTGCCGACGCGGGCGTGTTCTATCCAATCACGCCATCGACTGAAGGCGGCGAGCTTTATCAGCAGGCGTTTGCCGAGGGCAAACTCAACGTCTTTGGCGGCAACACGATCGCGGTCGAAGCCGAAGGAGAGCACGCCGCCCAGGGCGGAGCGATTGCGCACTCCGTGTGCGGGAAGCGCGTGGTGAATTACACCTCGGGCCAGGGGGTCGTCTACGGCGTCGAGCAGTACTATCACGCCCCCGGCAAGTGCTCGACGATGGTGCTCGAGGTTGCCGCTCGCGCCCTGACCAAGCACGCGCTGAACGTGCACTGCGGGCACGACGACGTCTATGGCGCGCTCGATACCGGGTGGATGATCGTCTTCGGCAAAGACGCCCAGCAGGCGGCCGATCAGGCGCTGATCCTGCGGCGCGTGACCGAGCTCAGTTTGACGCCTGGCATGAACGTCATGGACGGCTTCCTCACCTCGCATCTCGAGCGGACGTTCTACAAGCACGAGTCGGAGCTGATTCGGCGGTACCTCGGCGCGCCGGATGACATCATCGATTGTCCGACGGAGAGTCAACGCGTCCTCTTCGGTGCGAAACGGCGGCGCGTGCCGAAGATGATCGACCTGACCAACCCCGTCCTCCTGGGCCCTGTCCAGAACCAGGAGCACTACATGCAGGGTGTGGTCGCTCGGCGGAACAACTTTGTCGAGCCGATCCTGGAGTTTTTCGAGGATGCGTATCGCGAGTTTGGCAAGCTGACCGGCCGCGACTACGGGCTGTTGAGCCAATACAAGACCGACGATGCGGACACGGTGTTCGTATCGCTGGGGTCGGCCGCGGAAAACGTCGAGGCGGCGGTCGACTACATGCGCGAGCACTGGGGCGTGAAGGTCGGTTCGATCCACCCCAACGTGTTCCGCCCGTTCCCGGAGGCGGCCATCGTCAAGGCGCTGGCGGGAAAGAAGAACGTCATCATCCTCGAGCGGACCGACGAGCCGCTGGCAGGCGACAACCCGATGGGGCGCGACATCCGGACGGCGCTGCACAAGGCGCTGCAGCACGAGGAGGGGCTGCCGAGGCTGACCGCCGACCAGATGCCGCGGCTCTTCGCGGGCGTCTACGGGCTTGGCTCTCGCGACTTCCGGCCCGAGCACACGCTGGGTGCCTACGAGTTCGCGGTCGGCCGGCGCGCGCGCAAGGACGGGAAGCGCGCGTCCGACGGCGTCTCGTTCTTCGTTCTGGGCATCGATCACCCCTACGAGGTGAAATCGGACGAGACGCCTTCGCTCCTCCCCGAAGGGGCGATCGCCGTGCGATTCCATTCCGTCGGCGGCTGGGGCGCGATCACGACCGGCAAGAATCTGGGCGCGATCATCGGCGACCTGAACGATCTTCTGTACGAGCGCGACAAGGTCGTCGACGAATTCGGCAACCCGAAGGAAATCATCCACGTCAGCGCGAATCCCAAATACGGATCCGAAAAGAAGGGAGCGCCGACCTCCTACTTCATGGTCGCCGCCCCGAATCGGATCCGGGTGAACTGCGACCTGCGGCACGTCACCGTCGTCCTGTGCTGCGACCCCAAGGCGTTCACCCACTCCAACCCGCTGGACGGGATGTCGGAGGGCGGCAGTCTGGTGTGGGAGTCCGACGAAGAAGGCGAGAAGGCGTGGGAGCGGCTCCCGATGTGGGCCCGCCAGCAGATCATCGAGAAAAAGATCCGCGTCTTCACGCTGCCAGGGTTCGAGATTGCGCGGAAGGCCACCGATCGCGGCGACCTTCAACTGCGCATGCAGGGCAACGCCTTCCTCGGAGCGTTTTTCTCCGTCTCGCCGCTGCTCGAGGAATTTCGCATCAGTCAGGAACAGTTCCACGAGGTGGTGCACAACCAGTACGTGAAGAAGTTCGGACGATTGGGCGAGGGCGTCGTGAAGTCCAACATGGAAGTCATGACCCAGGGCTTCGATCGCGTGCGCGAGATCCCAATCGGCGAGCTCGCTGCGGCCGACCGGTCCAGCATGCGTGGCAAGGCGCTCCTGCCGATCCTCGCCGAGAACGAGAGCGGACACGGGTGCGGGTCGGGCTGCCGCTCTCATGAGATTCCCGAGGGGCAGGGCGAACGCGTGCCGCTGACGCGGATCAAGGAGTTCGACGACCTGTTCCGGTCGGGCTATGGCTACAACCAGCCCTCGAACGCGTATGCCTCGCTCGGCATCATGGCCGCGGGCAGCGGGGATACCGCGTCGAAGTACGTCGCTCGGCGAGAAACGCCGCTGTATATCGCTGAGAACTGCACGCAGTGTATGGAGTGCATTGCGGTCTGTCCGGACACTGCGCTGCCCAACTGTTCGCAGGATCTCGAGACGGTTCTTCGGACGGCCGTCACCAACTACGTGACCGATCCGGGCGAGCGGCAGAAGATGTTCCGTTCGCTGCCTGAAATCGAAAAGCGCACGCGCGAGCTGATGCGTGAGTCGGTCGCCAAGAATGCGCTGACGCCGCTGCCACAACTGATCCGGGAGGTCACAAACGTCGTCGACGGGTTTTCGGCGGAGGCCAAGCGGGAGTTCTTCGATGTCATCGAAAGAGTGCCGATGGCGTATCAGAAGACGAACGCGATCTTCGCGACGCCGGAGAAAAAGAGCCCCGGCGCGGGCGGCGTCTTCTCGATCTTCGTGTCGGACCTGTGCAAGGGATGCGCGGCCTGCGTGACGGCGTGCGGCGAGCACCAGGCGCTGAGAATGGTGCAGGAGACCGAGGACGTGAACGCGGAGCACGAGACCGGCACCGCGTTCCTGAATCTTCTGCCCGACACGTCGCAGAAGTATCTGGGTCTGTACAACGACACGCGACCGCAGGATTCGAAGACTGCCACGCTGCGGAACATGCTGATGGTGCGCCGAAACTACGACGCCCTGGTCTCCGGAGACGGCGCGTGCGCCGGCTGCGGCGAAAAGAGCATCCTCAAGGCCATCACGTCGGTGACGGAAGCCTACATGCGACCGGTCTTCCACGCGAAGGCCGACCGGCTCCGGGCAAAGGCCGATCGCTTGGAGCGGGACGGCGTGCTGAAACTGGCCGCCCTGAAGGAACGGAGCCCGGAGGAGTACGAGCTGTTCCGTCTGGCCGTGGCGCACATGCTGATGGGACTCGGCGGCGAGGACGAGAAGGACACCAGGGGGCGCATCGCCGAGCACGGTCCGATCTCCGACGGGGAGATCGTCGGTGCGATAACGGCCGTCATGCGGCAGGAGGCGTTCAACCACAAGGATCTCCAGGCGATTGACGGTCGCCTCGCCAATGGCATGTCGGTCATGGCAATGGCCGCACACACGGGTTGCAACACCGTCTACGGCTCGACGCCATCGAACAACCCGCATCCGTACCCGTGGATGAACTCGCTGTTCCAGGACGGCATCACGGTGGGCTGGCTCCTCGGCGAGAGCTTCATCGTCGATCATGGCCGCCGGTCGGTGATTCCCGAGCGGCTGGCCAATGCGCTGATGAACCGCGAGAAGGACGTCATCAACCCGCGCGAATACTACGAGTACGTGCACTTCAGCGATGCGGTGATGACCGACCAGGAGATCCTGGAGCTGCCGAAGGCGTGGGTCGTCGGCGGCGATGGCGGCATGGGCGACATCGGGTACCAGAACACGTCGAAGGTCATCCTCCAGAACCGGCCGAACATCAAGGCGGTGATGCTCGATACGCAGGTGTATTCCAATACCGGTGGCCAGAACTCGGATTCGACGCCGATGCTGGGCGGGAACGACATGAACGTGTTCGGCGCCGCCACCCAGGGCAAGAACGTCGAGAAGAAGACGGTCGCCGAAACGTTTTTGGCCGGCCACGGATCGCCGTTCATCGCACAGATCTCGATCGCCAACGCCCCGAAGCTGTACAAGGCGATTCTCGACGGTATCGAGTATCGCGGAACGGCGTTCCTGCAGTGCTTTACGACCTGCCAGCCCGAGCACGGGGTGGCCGACGACATGGCCCTGACGCAGGCCCAGCGCGTGCGCGACTCGCGCGGCGCGCCCGAGTTCGTGTTCAACCCGAGACTTGGCGAAACGTACCAGGAGGCGCTCGACCTCAAGGGCAACCCGTCGGTCGACATGGACTGGTACGAGGCGAAGTTCAAGAGCGCCAACGAGCCTTACCGGTTCACCGTGGCTCACTGGTGCGCGACCGAGGCGAGGTTCCGGAACCACTTGAAGAAGATCAAGAAGGACGATACGGCGAAGCTGATCCCGCTGGAGAACATGTTGGTGCGCATCACCCAGCAGGACGTGGTCTACCGCCGCTACCTGGTTCCTGATCACCGCTCCTACGTGCCCGATTTCGGCGTCTACATCAAGGTTCAAGGTTCAAAGGGAGACGTCGAGTACCGGTCGCTCTCGCGCCAACTCGTGCTGTTCTGTGTCGAGCGCCGTAAGGCCTGGCGAATGCTCCAGAGCAAGGCCGGCATCGAGAACAAGGAATACAAGGCTCAGCGCTCGATCCTGGCCGATGTGGACGCGGGCAAGATCGCGAAAGAGGAACTGTTTGCGCGCGCCGAGGAACTGATGAGGGAGCGGGTGAAGGGTGGAAGTCCCTCCCCGGCATCGGCGACCCATGCGCCCCGTCCCGTCCCGGCGGCACCTGCCGCCGCCGTGGGTGTGCACGCCGCGAGCCAGTCGGGCACCCAGGGGCCGGCGGTCACGTCGTGACGGCTCGAAGCGAGTGTCATGGGAGAGCGCGGCGTAAGTACTCTCCCTCTCGCTCATCGCAAGAGGTGAAACCGCATGAACGCCAGCATCTGCCTGATGATCTCGCGGGACGCCTCGCTGTCGTCGAGTATGTCGAACGCATGCGGGCCGGTGCGGTGATTCACCAGCGTCACGGGTAGATTGCGCGTCAACGCGTGAGCCATGAAGCGATCGAGCGCATCGTTCAGGCCGGGCATGGCGTCCTGACCGGCTCTCGCAATGAACAGCGGCAGATCCTGCGGAAGATCATCGACAGATTTGCCTGAGGACGCGTTGACGAACTTCCACTGGCTGGCCGCATCAGCGACGCCGGTTGCCCCGTCGAGGTCCAGCATGTATCCGTTCTGCAGCACGGCGCACTTCACTTGCTCCTGAGCGTCCTGCATCAGGACTGACAAGGCGAGCGGAACATTGCCGGAGAACGCCAGCAGACCCATCCTGTTCTGGTCGATGCTCAATGACGCGGCGTTCTGCCGAACGTAGTGAAGCAGCGCATGAAGGTCTGCGACCGGTTCTCGATTCGTGTAGGTGATGGCCACCAGCCCGGAGGCCGCGATCAGACGACCCCATCCGATGCAGAATTCGGCTTCCTTGAATTTGCAGCCGACAAACGCCTCATACCCGACATCTGAAAAGCCAAGCACCACGACGACGGCGCCGAGCCGCGAGCCACCCGTGGCGTCAGGCGGATAGTAGAGATCCATCGTCAGCCCACCCGCATCAGTCACCCGGTATTCGACGTCACTCCGGGTCGCGACGGCATCGACGCCGGGGAGCCGATAGACGACCTTTTTGCCGGTGATCTCGTGTCGCTGAGGTTTGTCGCTCACGTCGGCTCTCCTTTTCTGTCCACAGTTACAGGCGTGGTACTCCCGCCCGGCAATCCGGGCGCGCCAGGACCGGTGCGTTTGGCCGCTGCAAACGCTCGGCAGACCAGCGTCCAGGGCTTCGGCGGTCCGCCGCGGCTTCAGCGAAGCGGAAGCCTTCGCGTTGCGGGGCCGCGTAAACGGTTCTCGAGCGTCACGAATGTGGTATTCGCGCGCGGCGCGGCGCTTCGATTCGTCTGGAAATATCGCGAAAAAAACGAAAGGCCCTCCGGGAAGGGCCTCGAGTCAGCAACTGAGATTGTCTTGTGGACTCTAGCAAAGGTTGCAGGCACCGCGCAAGAGAGCTGACCCGTCTTTGAAGAAGACGAATTTCGTGATGGTGAACACCGGGCGGTCGGCCATCGAGGTCGTCGAACACTTCCTAGTGTCTGCCGCGCTCTCCGGTCCGCGGATTGCTGTGTACCAGGCGAGTCCGGGGCGCGGTCGTCTCTCGAAGCGGTTGTACTCCCAGGCTCCCGCGCGTTTGTGCGCGAACGCTCGCCAATTCTCAATTCGCTCGAACCGTCGACGGAATGCGGCCGAAAACAGATGTCTCAGTGTGTCTTCGTAATCTTCCCCAAACGCGAACAATGTCTCTCTCCGGAGCGCTCGAGAGAAAACAACCGCGAAGAGCCCGCTTTCGGAGAGAACATCAACGGCACTTGTGGCACATCCTGTCGTAAGGCTTTCACTGTTTTTTCTACATTTACAGTGATTTTAGACGTGGCGCATGGATTGCTGAGTCCGCGGCGGAATCCTCCGCACAACACTAGACCCTTTTGAGAGGCACAAACACGCTGTGAGCCTTCCTTCCATCCGATCGCTGATGGGCGTGCTGGGCCGGAAGTGTCAGGCGCGCGCGAGCCTGCCCGCGATCACCGCGGGCAGCGCTCTGCTCGCCGCGGTGCACCTCTTGCTGATCGATAACGCCAGCCTGTCGGCAGCCGAGGACTGGTCGGCCGCTCCGATCGTCCTGGCCATCGCAAGCGCCTTCGCACTCACCTCGCGATCCGAGCCGGACCCCGACGACAACCCGACGGCGCCGCTCGCGCGTCTCTTCGAAGCGCTGCGTCCGGGGCTCGGCGTCCGCGCGGTGCTCTGCGGAGTGCTGAAGGAGCTGCTGGGGCTTGCCGGCGCGCGCGAGGCGGTAGTCATCCTGGAGAATCGGCACACGGGACGGCTGTTCCAGATGGCGTTGACCGCCGAGCACTCCGACGACCAGGTGAAGGTGAGGCGCGTCGCTCGAGGCATCAGGCAGACGTATTTCTTTTCGTGGCCCGCCGACCTCGGCGGTGCCCGCGTCCCTTTCTCAACGCCGTCCGACACCGAGGTCCGCGTCATCGCCATCGGGCACTGGCACGAATTCGTGCCGGAGGCATTCCGCGCCGCGCACCGGTTCCGCGGCTTGTACGCAGTGGCGTTTCACTGCGGGGACGAATGGCACGGACGCCTGTTCCTGATCGATCCGAAGCCAACGCACGCGGGCCGGAATTTTCTCGGCACCTTCGAGATGATGCTGCAGCATCTGCTGCCGGCAGTCGCCGGTGTCTGCGATCTGCATTCCGTCAAACGGCGCGCGGCGGCACAGGAGCGGGCGCGGCTCGCCCGCGAGCTGCACGACGGCGTCGTTCAGTCGCTCGTGAACCTCGACTTCGAGCTGGAGCTGCTCCGGCGCACGCCGGCCGGGCAATGGACGACCGCGCCGGAAACGCTCGAGCGGATCCAGGAGCAGCTGCGCACGCAGGTGCGCGGGCTGCGGGCGCTGGTGCAGCACGCTCGGGGCCAGAACGTGGAAGCGTCACGGCTCCCGGCGGTTCTGGCCGAGATCGTGCAGCGCTTCGGCCGTGAAACGGGGCTGACGGTCAACTATGTGTCCGAAGTCAGGGAACTTCGCCTGCCAGCCCGCGTCTGCGGTGAAATCGTGCGAATCGTGCAGGAGGCGCTCGTCAACGTGAAGCGCCACAGCAGCGCACGGAACGTCGTCGTCCGGCTGCTGGACGAGGCTGACGAGTTGAAGCTTCATGTTCAGGACGACGGGCGGGGATTTCCGATTGGCGTGGGGGCGTCCGGCGGCGCCGATGTTCCGCGGCTGCCCCCGGCCATCATCGACGACCGTGTACGCTCCATAGGCGGACGCGTGCACATCACATCCGCGGGCCGCGGCGCGGGACTCGAGATCACGCTGCCCCGAAAGGGACCATGGACGACAGCGAAGTTATCCGCATAGTGATCGCCGACGACCACGCGATGTTTCGAGACGGCTTGAATCGGTTGCTCGAGTCGGAGTCCGGGTTTCGCGTGGTTGGGGAAACGGGCGACGGCGACGGTGCCGTGCGGCTGTGCGTGCACCTGCGGCCCGACATCCTGCTGCTCGATCTGGCGATGCCCGGCTGCGACGGCCTGGCGGCACTGAAGCGGCTCGTGGCCGAAGCGCCGTCGGTCCACGCGATTCTGCTGACGGCCGGCCTCGACCAGAGCGCCCTCGTCACGGCACTGCAGCTTGGCGCCCGCGGCGTCCTCTTGAAAGAGGCGGGGGCCACGATGCTGTTCGAGAGCATCCGCTCGGTGGCGCGGCACGAATACTGGCTGCGCGGCGAATCGGTGCGCCAGGTGATCGATGCGATCCCCACCGCTCCGCCGGTCATCGACGTCGGCGAAAAGAACCGCCGATTCGGTCTGACGACGCGCGAGCTCGAAGTGATCGCGGGCGTCGCCGCCGGTGAAACGAACAAGGAGATCGCCCAGCGGCTGGGCGTACGCGAGGACACGGTCAAGCACCATCTGTCGAACATCTTCGACAAGGTCGGCGTCTTCTCGCGCCTCGAGCTCGCGATGTTCGCGATCAATCACGGGCTGGTGGGCGGAGTCGAGGAGTCGTAACCCTGCGACACGCGACGCGCCCTCCCCGCACGAAGCCGCCTGCTGCCGGAACGGCGGCAGGCGTCAAGGCTGGGCGGCCCGCACCACCGCTCCGAACGCCGCGCCGCACAAGCACACCCACTCTTGCGCCGGCGCTGAGCTCGTCTGAGTTTCAGCAAACAGTCAGATCTTTGTATCCCGCTTTCTCAGCCGTTTGAGCTCGAAGCAGCGGCTCTTTGACGAATCGCCAGAGGGCAATTACTTTTTTGCACGCTGCTAACAAATCTCGCCGGTAACGCCGGACGTGCTGGTACCTGGCTCGATTCAGCGCCTGCTGCTCGATCGAATGGGCAGTATGTGACACGAACACCCACGACGACGATGTCATGTCGCTGCCAGCTGAAAGATGCACAACATGGCACGAGTGATCGGCACGGGCACGCCTGATGCAGCATCGTCGCACAGCTGTAAACGTCGCACAGATGATGGATGACGCTCGAGAAACTGACCCCCGCCGCGCACCAGCGCGGAGCCGGGACCGCGTGGAGCTCCGAGGCAGAACCTAGTTCCGCCTGCGATTTGGCTCCCGCGTAGACCCGGTCCAGCTTTCACGCGATTCCGCCCTCACGTTCTTACCGCCGTACAGCTACGAACGCCCGCGCGTCCATGGCGCAGCCGTCGTCATGGGTGGATACGGGCTCGTCTCGAAAACTGTCGAGAACCGCTCGCGCGAGAGAGGTTTTCAGTAACGGCAAGGAGCAGAAGAAGATGACGAAAAAATCATGGTTGGGCGTCGTCGGGTTGGGGATGTTGACATTGAGCGTTGCGTGTGCGAGGGAAACGCCTACGGCGCCGGATGCTACGAGCGTTGGGTCATCGGAAGTGTCCGGCACTTCGTCAGGCGCGCGCGTCTCTTGTTTGCAACCAATCAGATACCCGTCAAGACTGCACAACTCTTTTGGCTGGCGTCAGGATCAGGAAAAAACTCAGTGTTTCCGATGATCAGCAAAACGTATTTCGAGGTGCATGTGCATTGCAGAATCAACTCAAACATTTCATTAAGAGTCCTGTTCGAGTAAAAAGGAGAAGATTTGTTCCTCCAATTCAAAGAGGTGATGATTATTCCATTAAGCTGGTACGAAAGAAGCTAAATGGAGCTTACGCCGCTTTTCCCAGATCGTCTCGATCATACCCGTTTCATGAGACATTTGATGGATCGTTCGGGGCAAGAACATAGTCACAGTGCGTTCGAGCGGGATACCGGCTTGAAAAAAGGGCACTTTGGACAGCGCATCTCCGGTTCGTTCGAGCCTCACCACCTGGTGCGGCTGCTTGGTAGCAGCGCGCTATCCGGAGGAACGCTGCGGGGACTGGGACTGGCTTTGGGCATCGCGGCGGGCGTGACATTGGGCGCCGGTTCCACCTCGGCCCAGAACTACACGGCTGGTGGCGGGAACGCGACCAATGCGCCGACTGGCAACGCCACGGCGGTTGGCTTCGGCGCGCAAACCACCGGAACCAATGCGAGTGCTTTTGGCAACCAGTCCATCGCAAACGGGAACTTGGCGACCGCAACGGGCGCGGGCAGCTTCGCGAACGGCGCCAATTCGGTGGCGACCGGTGGCCTCAGCCGCGCGAACGGCTTCAATGCGACCGCGACCGGCGAGGGCAGCTTTGCGAACGGCGACTCCGCCACCGCGACGGGCCACGTCAGCTTCGCGAAC
>Ga0137418_10006222_pt1 | contig 10979 bp, 13 predicted proteins | sample CZODoug3_1_2_16f_FD_122242 | JGI IMG/M metagenome (GOLD analysis project Ga0137418, IMG submission 122242) | Vadose zone soil fungal communities from Angelo Coast Range Reserve, California, USA - CZODoug3_1_2_16fungal (Hybrid Assembly) | ecosystem: Environmental > Terrestrial > Soil > Vadose... | reverse complement strand
GGTCGGCTTTGATCGATGGCGTTGATGAGGTCGCACTCCAGAACTCGTCCTCCAGGCTGACGCTGGTCTTTTGACCGCGAAGGTGGATCGACCGCTTGTGCACGGCGCTCATCCGCAGGCCGCCAGCTGGACGGCTGATGTCAGGTCGGAGCAGTATCGGCCGCACACGCTACTGCCTCGTCATGCCGTGTTGCTTGGCCGCGAAGGTCGACGCGATCGAGATCACTGCCGTTCCATGGATTGCATCGACCCTTTCGCGGGCCTGCGCGATCGTATCGCTGCTGGAAAGCGGTATTTCCGGCGAACGTTTTATCCTCAGCGGGGAGAACTGGTCGTTCCGGCAATTATTCAATGCCATTGCCGATGAATTCAGCAAAAAACAACCTACCCGGGAAGCGACCCCTTTTTTATCCGGCGTCGCCTGGAGACTGGAAAAACTAAGATCGTTTTTCTCCGGCAGGTCATCCCTCCTGACCCGGGAAAGCGCCCGGATCGCCCGGACCAGAACGAGATTCGATAACAGCAGGATCCTCCTCCAGCTGCCGGACTTCGCCTTCACCCCCCTTCGGCAGACGATCCGGCAGGCCTGCAAAGCTTACCTGGAACAAGTGCAACCAACGGATAAAGGTTAAATATTCCCAGGTCACCATAACTGGCAAAATACTTGCCTGTATACTTCATCATCCCGATTTTGCGTTTATAACTTAACGATCCAAAACAATATCCATGAATGCAGGACTCATAAGACCCTTTTTCTTTAGCCTCACCGCCCTCCTTCTTTCGTCAGCCGTTCAGTCACAGGATAAATTTTTTATAGTCAGCGGCAAGGTCATCGACGCGAAGATCGACACCATCTGCATCCACGGCGACAGCCCGGGCGCCGAGAAGATCGTGGCCGCCGTGCGCGACGCGCTCGTCAAGGCCGGCGCCACCGTCAAGCCGCTCCGGGAGTGGTTCGGGAGTAAGTAAGAGTCAGCCCGTATATCCTTGGCGGTGGAAGTAGTTGGCGTTGTAGAACTGCAGCACGAGGTCGCGGTACACCGCCGGCTCGTAGCGGGGCGGGTTGGCGGGGCCCGTGCACGTCGGCAGGACCTCGATGCGCGCGTCGGGGTTGGGGCTGTAGAAGAACGCGATCGAGTAGCGGTCGCGCCCCGAGTCGTTCAGCACGCCGTGCGGCGTCGACAGGAAGCGGTCGTTCGACCAGCGCTTCATGACGTTGCCCAGGTTCACCAGGAACGTGCCGTCGATCACGGGCGGCGCCAGCCACTCGCCGCTGGGCAGCCGCACGGCCAGCCCCGGCACGTCTTCGCGGGCCAGCATCGTGAAGAACGAGTTGTCGGTGTGCGGCCCCTGGCCGAACTGCTCGTCGTCGTCGACCTCCTGGGGCGGGTAGTGCAGGAAGCGCAGATTGATGTGCGCCTCGTCGGCGAAGAACGGCGCGAAGAAATCCTCCGGCATCTCGAGCGAGCGCGCCAGGACCGGCAGGATCCGCTCGCCGAGCGCCTCCATCGTCTTGAAGTACGCCACCATCATGGCCCGCATGCCGTCGTGCCCCGCCGGCCACTGGTTCCGTCCGCGCAGCGGCGTGCCCGTCACCACGTCCGGATGGTCGGCGCCACGCTCGTGGCTGATGAAGAAGCTCTCGTTGAAGTTCGGTCGCGTGGCCTTGTGCACGGTGGAGGCGCGCTGCATGCTCTCGTTCACCGGCAGGTAGCCGATGTTGTTCTCGTTGAGCTTGAGCGCCAGCTTCGTCTCGAGCGGCAGCGCGTGGAACTCGCGGGAGGCCTCGAAGGCGGCGTGCACGATCCGCGGCGAGACACCGTGGCCCGCGAGGTAGAAGAAGCCGATGCTCTCGCAGGCGTGGCGCACCTGTGCGGCGACCGCCTCCAGCCCTCCCGGCTCGCCCCGGAACGCCGGCGCGAAGTCGATCACGGGGATCGTCCGGGTCACCTCCGCGACGTCCTTGACCGCCATCGCCTTGAAGATGTTCATGGGGCCTCCTGCCGTCGGCAACGATACCACTCAGCGTGCGGCCGCGCGCGGGTCGAGGAGATCGCGCACGGCGTCACCCACGAGGTTGAGCGCCAGCACGATGACGAAGATGGCCAACCCCGGCAGCAGGACGACGTGCGGGCTCAGGATCACGAACGTGCGTCCCGTCGCCAGCATGCTGCCCCAGTCCGCGGTGGGCGGCTGGGTGCCGAGGCCCAGGAACGACAGCCCCGCCGTGGCGAGGATCTTGGCGCCGACGTCGAGGCTGAAGGCCACGATCACGGGCGAGAGCAGGTGCGGCAGGACGTGGCGACGGAGGATGACGGCGTCGCTGGCGCCGAGCGCGCGCGCGGCCTCCACGAACTCGCGCTCGCGCAGCGAGAGCACGACGCCGCGCACGAGGCGCGTGTAGATCGGAAAGCCGACGATGGCGATGGCCACCATCGCGTTGCGCAGGCCGGGACCGAGGCCGGCCACGATGGCGATGGCGAGCAGCACGTACGGAAACGCCATCAGGATGTCGGTGAGACGCATGACGACCGTCTCGACCCAGCCCGTGTAGAAGCCGCCGAGGACCCCGAGCGTCACGCCGACGAGCATCGCCGCCGCCGCCGAGGCCACGCCCGCGGTCAGCGAGACGCGCGCGCCCCATACCAGGCGCGCGAGCAGGTCCCGGCCGAACTCGTCGGTGCCCAGCGCGTGACCCGCCGCCAGGGGCGGACGGAGACGGTTGGGGGTATCCACCACGTCGGGATCGGCCAGCGGCAGCCAGGGCGCCAGCAGCGCCGCCAGCACCGCGGCCACCAGCACGAGCGCGGCGAGGACGGCCAGGCGGTTGCGCGTGGCGAGCCGGCCGAAGGCGCGCCGGCGGCGCGCCGCGTCGGCGGCCCGCAGCGCGGTCGCGGGCGCGGCGCCGACGCCGGCGTCACTCATACATAGCGAATGCGCGGGTCGAGCCAGGCGTAGAGCAGATCGACCGCGAGGTTCACGAGGACGAAGGAGAGCGCCACCACCAGCACACAGCCCTGCACCAGGGGAAAGTCTCGCGCGAGAATCCCCTGCACCATCAGCGTTCCCACGCCCGGCCACGCGAAGACCGTCTCGGTGAGCACGGCGCCGCCGAGCAGGTAGCCGGCCTGCACGCCGATGACGGTGACGATGGGCACCAGCGCGTTGCTGAGCCCGTGTCGCAAGACCACCGCGCGGTCGCTGACCCCCTTGGCGCGCGCCGTCCGCACGTAGTCCTGGCCGAGCGTCTCGAGCATCGCGCTGCGCGTGAGGCGCGCGACGATCGTCACCGAGGCGGCGGCCAGCGTGACGGCGGGCAGGATCAGGTGACTGAGCAGATCGCGCAGGTCGCCGCCGCCGTGCGGCGCGTACATCCCCGAGGCGGGCAGCCAGCCGAGCCACAGGGCGAAGACGACCATCAGCACGATGCCGAGCCAGAACGACGGCATGCTGGCCCCGAACAGCGAAGCCACGGCGCTCAGGCGGTCCAGCACCGAGTTCGGGCGCGTGGCCGCGGCCACCCCGAGCGCCACGCCGGCCGCGCTCGAGAGCACGAGCGCGGTGGCCGTGAGCAGCAGCGTGGCCTGCAGCCGCGTCAGGACCTCGCCGAGCACGGGACGCTTCATCCAGAGCGAGCGGCCGAGGTCGCCCCGCACGACGTGGCCGACCCACTTTAGATATTGCACGTGCAGCGGCTCGTTCAGCCCGAGGTCGGCGCGCAGGCGCGCCAGGTCTTCCCGCGTCGCCTGCGAGCCGAGCATGATCTCCGCCGGATCGCCCGGCGAGAGGTGCAGCACCATGAAGATGATGACGGACACGCCCGCCAGCACCGGGACCAGCAGCAGGAGCCGGCGCGCGAGGTAGCGCCTCACCTCGGCGCGGAGCAGCGGCTCACTTGCCGTTCGGCTTCACGACCGCGCCGTAGACCATGTTCTTGAGCAGGGGCCGGTAGTAGGTCCGCTGCTTGGGCGACTGCATCGCGAACACGACGAACATGTCTTCCTTCGGATCGATCCAGAAGTAGGTCCCGGCGGCGCCGCCCCAGTTGAACTCGCCGACCGAGCCCTGCACGTTGGCCACGCCCGCGTCGCGGCGCACGGCGAAGCCGAGCCCGAAGCCGAAGCCGGCGCCGGGCAGGTAGAGCGGGCCCGGCGCGATCCCCGCCTCGAGATGATCGGCCGTCATGTAGGCGATGGTCTTCGGGCCCAGCAGGCGCTTGCCGTCGAGCGTGCCACCGTTGAGCAGCATCTGGCAGAACCGCGCGTAGTCCAGCGTGGTGCCGACCATCCCGCCGCCGCCCGACTGCCAGCGCTGCGGCAGGCGCGGGTCGAAGAAGGTCGTGTCGGTGCCGACGGTGACGTCGTTCGAGAAGGCCTCCGCGATGCGGGCCTGCTTGGCCTTGTCGGTCACGTCGAAGGCGGTGTCCTTCATCCCGAGCGGGTCGAGGATCCGCTCCTTCTCGAACTCGTAGAGGGACTTCTTGGACACGACCTCGACGATCCGGCCGAGCACGTCGGTGGAGTGGCTGTAGTCCCACATCGTGCCCGGGTGATTCGCCAGCGGGAGCTTCGCCAGCCGATCCACGAACTCGGCGTTCGTCGGGTCGTCCGAGAACGGCTTGGCCTCGAGGTACTGCTTCTTGACCAGCGTGTTGCCGAAGATGCCGTAGGTCAGGCCGGACGTGTGGCGCAGCAGGTCTTGCACCGTCATCGCGCGCCGGGGCGGCACCAGCTCGAGGGTCGGCTTGCCGTCCGCGCCGGGCTTCTCGACACCGACCTTGACCTCCGCGAACTGCGGGAGGTACTTCGCCACCGGATCGCCGAGCGCGAGCTTGCCCTCCTCCACCAGCATCATGATGGCCACCGAGGTGATCGGCTTGCTCATCGAGTAGATGCGGAAGATGGCGTCCTTCGTCATCGGCGCCTTGGTGGCGGGATCGAGGATGCCGACGCTCTCGAACAGCGCGAGCTTGCCCTGCCGCGCGACGAGCAGGACGGCGCCGGGGATCTGCCCCTTCTCCGAGTCGGCGCGCAGCGTGGCCACGAGGCGGCCGAGCTGTTCGGACGACAGGCCGACCTGCTCGGGCTTGACGCTCGACAGCGTCTGCGCGTGAACGAGCGTGACCGCCGTCAGCAGGAGCAGCGAAGTGAGCAGCGCGATCTTCCTCTTCATCGGTGTTCTCTCCCGGTTGGCAGACTCACTTGAGCGAGATGGTCTCCACGCGAAGGTCGAAGCTCGGGTGCAGCTTGAAGCCCTGCACGCGCCTGGCGTGCGCGGCCGTCTGGATCTCGTGATCGACGAACACCCACGGCGCGTCGTCCACCAGGATGCGCTGGGCCTCGCGGTAGAGCTCCGCGCGCTTCTTCTGATCGGTGGTGAGCCGCGCCTGGTGCAGCAGCTCGTCGTACTTGTCGTTCTTGTAGAGGGCGCGGTTCGGGCCGTTCGGCGTCCACTGGCTCGAGTGCAGCAGCGGGTACATCACCATGTCCGGGTCCTCGTTGCCCGCCATCCATGACAGCGCGAACAGGTCCTGCTCCTTCGTGCGCAGCTTGGCCAGATACGCGCCCCACTCCATCGTCTGCAGCGCAACGTTGACGCCGACCGCCTTGAGGTTCGACTGGATGACCGTGGACATCGCCACCGGCGACTGCATCCCCGACCCCGACTCCGGCACCCACAGCGTGGTGGAGAAGCCGGTGGGGTAGCCGGCCTCCGCGAGGAGCTTCTTCGCGCGGTCGGGGTCGTAGGGATAGGCCTTGAGCGCCGCGTCGGCGCCCCACGTGTTCGGCAGCACGGGCCCGCGCGAGAGCGACCCGGTGCCCTTGAGCACGTCACGCACGATGGCGTCCTTGTTCACGGCGTAGTTCAGGGCCTGGCGCACGCGCTTGTCGTCGAAGGGCTTCTTCTGGTTGTTGATGCCGAGGTACCAGACGTGGGCGCCCACCTGCTTGAGCAGCGTCACCTTCGGGTTGTTCTCGAGCTGGGCGACGAAGTCGGGCGGGGTGCCGACGATGAGGTCGACGGCCCCCGTCAGCAGCTCGGTGAGCCGCGCCTGGTCCTCGACGATCGGCCGGAAGATCACGCGCTCCAGCTTCACCGGATGCTTCCAGTAATTCGGGTTCCTCTCCAGCACCACGCGCTGGCCGCGGTCCCACGAGACGTACTTGAAGGGCCCGGTGCCGACGGGCGTCAACGGATAGTCGGCGCCAAGCTTGCGTACCGCCGTCGGGCTCACCACCGACGCGGCGCCGGCGGTGAGGACGGCCAGGAACGAGGCGCGCGGCTCCTTGAGGATGAACTCCACGGTCTGCGGCTCGACGATCTCGACGGCCTTGACGTTGCCGAAGAAGAAGTTGGCGAAAGGGTACTTGCCGAGCTTGTTGAACGGGTGCTCGGGGGTGATCTGGCGCTCGATCGAGAACTTCACCGCCTCGGCGTTGAACGGCGTACCGTCGTGAAAGCTGATGCCCTTGCGCAGCTTGAACGTGTAGTGCAGCCCGTCCTTGCTGATCGTCCACGACTCCGCCAGGCCCGGCACGATCTGCGTGCTCTCTTCGGGGAACGTCACGAGCGTCTCGACGATGCGCCGGCCCACGCGGTTGGAGTTGAGGTCCGTCACCTGGGCCGGATCGAGGTTGACCGGCTCGGCCACGAGACCGACGACCAGGGTGCCGGCTGGCTGGGCGGCCACCGGCGGCGGCGCGCCGGCGCCGACGAGCAGTGCGACGACCGCGAGCCACGCCGTGAGCATCCTCATCGCGAGCCTCCCTGCATGAGAGCGCCGTCACGGTATACGATCGGGCGCGAGGCTGCAAGGCACCGGGAGTAGAATTCGCGCAGGAGGCCGACATGAGATACGAGGTCGTCGAGGGCTGGGAGCAGCTGCCGAAGGGGTTCGAGCACCGCGACGTCGCGGGCGTGGCCGTGGACGGCGAGGATCGCGTCTTCCTGATCTGCCGTGGCGACCATCCGATCATCGCCTACGATCAGAAGGGCAGCTTCCTGCGCTCGTGGGGCGAGGGCGACTTCACCTACCGCACGCACGGCATCTCGGTCGCGCCCGACGGCACCGTGTGGGCCACCGACGACGGCAACCACACCGTCCGGCAGTTCACGCCGCAGGGCAAGCTGCTGCAGACGCTCGGCACCGTGAATACGCCGTCCGACACGGGCTACGACGGCAAGGACTACATGACCATCACGCGCCCGGCCGGTCCCTTCAACCGTCCGACGAACCTCGCCATCGGCCCCCGGGGCGACCTCTACGTCTCCGACGGCTACGGCAACTGCCGTGTGCACCAGTTCTCGTCGACCGGCACCCTGAAGCGCTCGTGGGGCGTGCCGGGCACCGGCCCGGGCCAGTTCTATCTCCCGCACGGCCTCGCGGTGGCCGCCGACGGCCGCGTGTTCGTCTGCGACCGCGAGAGCGATCGCATCCAGATCTTCAGCCCCGACGGCGAGTACCTCTCCGAGTGGAGCGACACGCAGCGCCCGACCCACATCGTCTTCGACGAGCAGGGCCGCGCGTACGTCTCCGAGCTCTGGTGGCACAAGGGCCAGACCTCGCGGCGCCACGGCGTGGCCCAGGAGCCCAAGCACGGACGCGTCAGCGTCTTCGACAAGGACGGCCGTCTGCTCGCGCGCTGGGGCACGCCGGAGGCGACCAAGCCGGGCAGCTTCGCCGCGCCGCACGGCCTCGCCGTGGACAGCAAGGGCGCCGTGTACGTGGCAGAGGTCACGTGGACCTTCGCGGTCAGCCGCGGCCTCGCGCCCGCGGACTGCCACACGTTCCAGAAGTTCACCCCGCGCGCGTGACCCGCGCGCTCGCTCGGGTGACGGTGGCGCTGCTCGCCGGAGTCTTCCTTATCGGCGCGGCGGCGAAGGCGCCGCCGGTCCGCGTCGACGACTGGGACCGGGTCGCGCCCGGACCGCTCGATCTCCACGTATGGCGGGTCTATCCGTTCACCCAGTCGCCGGCGTTCAAGGATCCGCCGGCGATCGTGGAGAGCGACGGCCGGCGGGCGCTGCTCCTGCGCACCGACAACGAGGCCATGCGCGTCGGCCGCCCGGTCAAGGTCGATCTGAAAGCGACGCCCGTGCTCACGTGGGAGTGGAAGGCGCTCGACTTGCCCGAGCACGGCGACGTGCGCCAGCGCAAGCTCAACGATCAGGCCGCGCGCATCATGCTGATGTTCGAGGGCATGAAGGGCATCCTCTACGTCTGGGACACGGACTCGCCGCTGGGCACCGAGTCGCGGCCCGACGAGCTGGACATCTTCGACCGCGTGCTCATCGTGGTGCGCTCGGGGTCCGGGGGCCTCGGCCGCTGGACGCGCGAGCAGCGTGACGTGTTCGCCGACTACCACCGCGTCTTCGGCGACGCCCCGCGGCCGATCAAGTGGGTCGGCTTCGAGGCCCACTCCAACGACACGCGCTCGCGCAGCGCCGCCCTCTTCGGCGCCGTGAGCTTCGAGCCGCGCTGAGGCACGGCTCCGTTCCGTGCGCGTCGTCGCGTGGAACATCCGGGCGGGCGGCGGCGTGCGTGCCGACGCCATCGCCCGCCAGCTGGCGCGCTGGCAGCCCGACGTCGTCGCGCTCTCCGAATTCCGCGCGACGCCGCCGAGCGCGCGGCTCGCGGCGCGGCTGGTGGCGAGCGGCCTCGCGCACCAGCTCACGACGTGCGATCCGCGCACGCTGCAGCGTAACGCCCTGCTCATGGCGTCGCGCTGGCCGTTGCGGCGCATCGGTCTGCGCGCCGCGCCCGCCGACCGCTGCCGCTGGCTGCTCGTGGCCGTCGACGCGCCGCTGCCGCTCGTGCTGGGATTCCCAGGCCCCACGGGTGCGTTGCCGGTGCTGCCCGCGGCACCGCTGCCCTGTCCGTCGGTCGTCGAGCACGCGCCCACGCCGGCCGCCAACGAGAGAACGAGAAGCGCGCGCGGAGAAGAAGGAGTGCGCATCAGGCGAGGAGTTCCGGAATGCCGCTGCTGACTTGCCCTTCTTTTTGACCGAAGGTGGCGTCCGGCCCGCCGAACACCTTGTAGATTGTGAAGGGCACGATGCTCGTTGAAGATACGAATACTGCTGAACACCTGCCCACACCGGCAGATTATCTGAATCTTAGTCATTTTCCCTCCAAGAATCTAAGACGCTTCTCTTTCGTAGACGCGTCGATGTGAGGCTGTAGTTCTTTCAGATCAGTGAAGACATCGACTTGCTTGCGGAGTTCATCTGCAATCATACACAGACTATCTCTGCGGTGGACAGACACAGCTGTGACACGCACAGCGTGGTTCTGTAACTCTTCAACTAGACAACGGAAGTCACCGTCACCTGAGAAGAGTATCAACTCATCGATCTTATCGGCGAGTTTCCACGCCTTGACAGCGATCTCGACATCCATATTACCCTTGACTGTACTCTTACCAGCCAAGTCTTTGAATGTCTTGGTCTCTTTCGTGACGAGATTCCAACCGTGGTATTGTAATCTATCAGTCAACTTCCGGAGTGGTGTCTCCACGCCACTCGGAGGTAGTGCAGTGAAGTAATAAGCGCCTACGACATTGCCAAGCATAGCATAATATGCTAGGATCTTGTCGTAGTCAGGACGAAAGTCGAGCTGCCTCAGCGCAGCTGAGAAGTTACTGCCATCAATGAAGATGGCGACACGTTTAAGCATCAGACCCTCTCGACGATAAAGCCCCACCTGCGGAAGATCGTCCACAGCATGTTGCGTGAAGAGATATACCAATATTCCGACGGGTAATCCTGTTTGAAAGACCACGGCATATAGCCCACCTTGATTGGGATGGTGGGCAGATTGAAGTGTGGTTTACCGTAACCCTGCTGATACCAGTGACAGTAATCGCATTGTCCGTAGTTTAACACTGCACAATGCGTGCTCTCAAAGCTCTCACCTCGACAATAATACAAGTTCATGCCTTCCTCCCTATTACTCTGACCAACACCTTCCACCATGCGACACCCCTATAATCGAAAGACCAGCCGGGTCTAACGTTACGGTAAACTCTTAACTCTAGGTGTCTACTCCATCTGACCCACTTAAATGTGTAGCGTATGGCTGGCATAGGAAAGTGTGGTTCCGTCCTACCACGGGCATACTTGGCTACGACTGGAGCAGCGATGTAATCTGTCTTGCCGTCGAGTGTGCGACGGACTTGAACTCCGTACTTTGAATGTTTAATGATAATCATGTCTCCCTCCTAATCATTGAAGTCGTAGATATTATTGCGGGTGACAATGAGCTTGCGCTCAAAGTCGATTGATCGAATAGCAGACGTGACCGTCACCTCATTCATTCGTCCTCCCCATTTGTCATGATCTTCGTGCATCAGAACTTTGGCACGAACTGATGATAATCTAGGAAGTTCTATAACATCACATCCAGCATAATCACACAGGCTAATGAACTTGCACTGGAAGACACGCATGTTTCTCTCCATTAAACGCGATAAGGCAGGCCCGGCTCACGCCGGACCCGCCAGTTAAGTTGCAGTAATCAGAGACGTTCGCCGAACGCTCCGTAGATGGCTTCAGACAAGTTCATGTCCCGCCACATATCTTCCCATCCACGGTCACCACCGTACTCGCCGTTGATGTAAAGATTCATGTAGAATTCCCACCGATCCGCGCGGGACTGAGTCTGCATTCCCGCGAGAGTAGTCGTCACCGGACGGAAGATGCCTTCCGGTTCTGGCGCATTATGTAAAGCCTTAGGACATAATGGTCGCCATCCACGTTCAGTCATGATGTGCATTTGTTTCCCCTTATTTCTGACGAGAACCTCCTCGCCATTATGTATATTAACATTACTGGTTCGTTAGGTCAAATCGGCTAGAAGCTTAAACACATACACACGCATGGAACCTATCACGATTTATCCGTTCATCTACATGAATGTACGGGTCCGTTCATATACATTAACACCCATACACACACGGCAGATCCTATCACGGTTTTAA
>Ga0137418_10006220_pt1 | contig 10980 bp, 8 predicted proteins | sample CZODoug3_1_2_16f_FD_122242 | JGI IMG/M metagenome (GOLD analysis project Ga0137418, IMG submission 122242) | Vadose zone soil fungal communities from Angelo Coast Range Reserve, California, USA - CZODoug3_1_2_16fungal (Hybrid Assembly) | ecosystem: Environmental > Terrestrial > Soil > Vadose... | reverse complement strand
CGGATCGCCTCCTTCGACCGGCGTGCCATCGCCGCCGCGAAGAATCTCGTCAACCATGTCTCGTTGCCGTCCGCCGACCGGCTCCTCGCCGCCATCACTTCTTTTGAGACCGCGCTGACTTGGCCTGAAACGCAGCAGCGAATCCAAGCTCTATTGAAGCGCGGACTCCAAAGGGACGGCGACTTCGAGCATCGGTGGCCCGCAGTGCTCCACACACTGCTCGAGACGTAGTTAACCGCATTGTGAAAACGCTGCTTGCGCCCGAGGTATCGCTCGGTCGTTTGAATTGAAACGTGACCGAGCAAGAACTGAATCTGATCAAGCTCACCTGAGGACTGTCTTCGGAGTGCGTTTACGTCTGCTTTTCGGCATTGCACGCGGCCTCCATCCCGCGGCGAAAAGCGTGATCCTGTGCCCGATTCTCTGACCAGCAGCGCGTTTAGCCGTACTGACTCACACAAGCTGTTAGACCTCTGCGGTGACAGTGCACTTTCTCTTGGTAACTGATTGAAACTACGCGGCAACGGATGGCCACCTAAACCGTGTTTTGGAACCGTTAGTAACAAGAACTGGAGAATGAATGGACCAAAAACCGACCCTGCTGCGCAGACCTCATTGCGCAAACTTACTCGGCTACAAGCACTCTTCTCCCCCTTAATGCTATAAATCAATGCGGCCATGGCCGACCATGAACAGCGTCTTGAAGTGCACAAAGATGCCATACGTGTGTCCCAGGCGCATCCGAGCGAGATTGGAACCGAATGGAGTACATGGCGGACGCTGCACCTGCCTATGTTTCGGAATCTGCTGGTTGCCGACCTGGTCTCGGATGTAGGCACCTTTATGCAAGGCGTAGGAGCCGCATGGCTGATGGTCTCGCAAGGGGCTGGGCCGCTGCTTGTGGCGCTGACACAAACTGCCTCAGCATTTCCATTTTTTCTGCTGGCGCTGCCAGCAGGAGCCTTGGGCGACATCCTTGATCGGCGGAAACTGATACTGACGACGGAAGTATGGATGTTTTCTGTGGCGGTAGTGCTCCTTGTTCTGACGGTGCTGCATTTAATTACGCCCTGGGTGCTGCTCTTTTTAACGCTTGCTTTGTCGATCGGAGATGCGCTCGAAGCGCCGACCTGGCGAGCAGTCCTTCCGGAAGTGGTGCCGCAAGAAGGATTGATGCAGGCCATTGCTCTAAACGGCATTGAATTCAATCTGGCCCGCGCGATCGGTCCAGCGCTGGGTGGATTTCTGATTGCGGCGTTAGGAATCACCGCGGTGTTTTCGCTGAATGCCGCATCGTATCTTGGCGTGCTATGGGTGATTGCACGGTGGAAGCGACCGCCACACCAGACCGGCGCGCTGCGCGAGACTGTGTCGGGTGCGATCCGCGCGGCGGTTCGGTACACGAGAAACGCGCCTGAGATTCTGACCGTCCTCGGACGAATCGGATGCATTATGTTTTTTGCAAGCGCGTTTTGGGCGCTGCTGCCCACCGTCGCTCACGAATTGCGACGGAGCGCCACCCTTTATGGTCTGCTCCTAACTGTCTTTGGTGCTGGCGCAGTGCTGGGGGCCATGGTGCTGCAGCGAACGCGTTCGTTGTTTTCGTCTGATGCGCTGCTCGGACTGGGAACGACCGTCTTTGCTGGGGCGCTCTGGGGCGTGGCCGCATTCAAATCCGTAGCTCTCTTGTCCGTTGCCATTTTCTTTGGAGGGGCTGCATGGACCGCGATCATGTCTTTGATGACCACGGTTATGCAGAACCTGGCGCCGGACTGGGTGCGCGCGCGTGCAATGGCTGTGTTCATGCTCGTCTACATGGGAACGTGGACAGCCGGCAGCGCTTTCTGGGGGTATATCGCGGGCTGGCAAGGTACACACATTTCTTTGATTAGCGCGGCGATTGGCACCGCCGTTTGTCCAATATTGATTTTGATTTCACGCTTGCCGGATACGCCTGTGGATCTGGGGGCTTGGGATCACTGGGGCAAGCCGATGCTGGTCGGAGAAGTAGACCCAAGTCAAGGACCTGTACTGGTTACAGTGGAATATGAGGTTGAGCTGACGAAAGCGGAGGAGTTCCTGGAGGCTCTCCACAAATTTGCACGAGTGCGGCGGCGGGACGGAGCATCAAGGTGGGGCGTCTATCGCGATACTGAGCATCCGGCGCACTACGTCGAAACGTTCATCGTCGAATCTTGGGCGGAGCACTTGCGCCAGCACGAGCGATTGACGAGAGGAGACCGCGACCTTGAGGAAAACGTGCGTCGTTTTGAATGGAAGCCTACCAGGGTGAGGCATTTCATCTATGCGCGCAGCAAGCCTGGGCGGCATTAATCGCAATGCGATGTGCAGAGGAGTGAATTAGAAACCAGAAGTCTGCTTGTCTCCAGCGATTGCTCACTGACTGTTGGCGCGTTTCTGGTACAGATGCGTCCAGCCCTACCGTAATACCGCTGGCCCGTATGCACATTACAGTTTACGGCCCTAGTCGATGGCAAACCGCACGACTCCGATCTTCTACGAGGCCTGCGGTCACGCATCCAGCTGTTCAGCAATGCGGTCCAGTCGGGAGGGATACTCGTGCGTATCTCGAATCGCAGGATGATCATCAAATGAAATCGCCCGCACATATGGCACGCGCCGTTCTGGAGGCGCATCCTGACGACGAACCGGTCGACTTTTTCCCCGTACAACGAGCAGAGCATACTTGTATTCGAAGATCCCGGGGGTGAGCCGCTCACGCCGCAATGTCGCTTCGCGACCATCAAGCGCAGCCAGCGGGGCAACGTGCACTGCTCTCACCGCCGTCGAACTTTCTCCCGACTCATCCGTTCGGAGCCACTGAAAAACTCGTCAAGAATTCCCCGAGTACGGCGGTTGCACAAACCGTCGTATATGAAGAAACTGCTCCCTAGACGCTGTAGCTGCTTATTCTTATTAAGGTAGCGTCTCCGATTGGGAATGCTCCTTCGCCTCTGGCAGGCATCTGTGTTAGTATCAAATTCGCATGAGCGCACCCATTTTGTATTAGCGGTTTATTAGCGGTTTTGGCAGGGACAGCTGCTACCGTATGCACCGCAGGCGAACAGTGCGCCGTATGCAAAACTTGCAACAGCCTTATTCCTTAGGGCTTTACAGCAAGTTGTTGATTCCACGGTTGGGGACGTAGTTCAGTTGGTTAGAACGCTGCCCTGTCACGGCAGAGGTCGCGAGTTCGAGTCTCGTCGTCCCCGCCATTTTTGAATGGTTTACAGTGATTCTCATGCAGCTTCCTGATCCACAATCAATCCACAGAACATATCCTGCGCACTGATTTTGTTGTCGTTGTCCCCTTGCGTGTACAGGTCGAGGGTCGTCTGCACCTTCGCGTGCCGGAGCATTTCTTGCACGGTCTTCGGGTCAACCTTCCCACGGTTCACTAGCCAATTGCTGAGGCTGTGGCGCAAGTTGTGAAGTCCGAAGCGGTAGCCATCGGGAATGTGTAGAACAGACGCTTCGCAAGCTTACTCTAATAAACCCTAACGCGCTGGACTGGCGGCACTTAGCTAAAACAGGAATCCTGGTAATTGGAAAATGGTGGAAAATGGAACGGATCCTACCTACCCGATTGGGAACAACCTGCGGCTCGACCACAAGAGGTTTGGTTTTACTTTCGAGGGCGGAAGGCATCCAATTGCGGAATGCATTCCACCCCCTGACAACGCCGTGAATCAAAGGGAATCGAGCGTCGCTCGTTGTCCCGATTATCGTTCGCCTTCGCGTCTGGCCGCGTCTGCCTCTTCGGCCAATTCACGCAGTAACGCGAAAAACGGCGCGGACTGTCCGATAAAAAGCCCCATGGCCGTCAGGAAATTGAGTGCGCCAGTCGCCGCGCCTGTAGTGTTGGTCGGACGAATAATAGAGCAGGCTGGCAGGCTCTTGCTCAAGAATACGGTTGGTTCAGGCATGATCAGGTTCGTTTGGAAATCCTCTCCGCCAAGCGGAGGGGCATTGAGGTCCGGAAATACAAGTGTTGAATCGCTTGGATCGGTCAACGGTGGCGCGTTGCCTGCTTTGTCGTGCCAGGTCTGAAAGTGTATTGCCTCGGTTCCACCGATGCTGAGCACAATCTGTAGAACCTCCGAACTGCTCACACGCTGAGCCAGCGATGGATAGAGGCTAGTGCCCCCTTGCTCGATGGTGGCGAAATGAAATCCCGCGGTATTCGCAATTGCTTGCAGGTGATTGGAAGGGCTCAAGTCGGCATCGGTTCTGGGGATTGCCGGATGTTGCCCAGCTGCCAGGCTCGGAACGGCTTGAGGAAATGTGTCCCCGAAATCGGGGTTCTGAGTGCGGCTGCGATACCGCGTCCACCAACTCGTGTCTACCGTTAGTTTCATCAGATTTGTCAGCCGTGGCTTACCGCTCGATCCAGTCGCTGTACTTCCTGGCAACGTGCGAAACGGCTCTAAGTTGACTGTGTCTGCGCCCTTCGAAGCCAAATAGGCGTTGATGAAAGTCTCGTGGGTGAACTCATCTTCGGTGTTGTCGTGGATATATTGATTCATGTCTCCGTCGAGAACCTGGAGGGCCGCGGTGTAGAGTGGGCTGCCACTCCCTCCTGGAACCTCATTGTCCTGGATTCCTCCAAGTTCGTTGTATTGAACCCACAGGTCGGTCTCGATGATCTCGGCAGCGGCCAGAAACCTTAGAATCGCTGCGTCTCCCTTTGGGAGTTGTCCGCTCTTCTCTTTTTCCTGTTGAGCTAACGCGGGTGCTCCGCTCGCAAGAAGACCTGTACCCAAGGTTGCGGCTCCCGCCGCGACCATTCCGTTCCTCAGGAATTCTCGGCGATTCTTCTTGTTCTTTGACTCCCGACTAAAACTATTCATGACTTCCTCCTTTTCGATGATGTTTTCTGAACCGGACCTTCGATGCTCCGGAAGATCTACACTTATTGAGGCGCGCGTGAAGATCTCCGGAGCACACCCCGCTTCAGCAATCCCAAGGCGAAGGGATTGGCACTGTTGAAGCCTTGGGGTGACGCGTTCCACCCCGACAACGCTGCGAATCAGCTGTGACGATTACTGAGCATTCCCTTCGGTCAACTCTGAAGACATTGCGGCCAAAAAACCGAACAGCCCTCCGGAGCCATGGTTCGGTCCGGCCGTGAAGTAGACTTGTGCGGCAGGCGCTGCCGCAGCATCGTTATTGGCTGGGCTGACGTTGCCAGGGCTGAGCGCCCAGATGCCGTTGATGGCGAGTGGCTTCCCGCTGGCGTCCTGCAGCAGCCCATCGAATTTTCCGGTAGCTAGATCGTATGCAGCAATGAAGCCGCTCGACTGAGTGTCTCCGCCACCAGCGAACTGCCCAATGAGCAGGTCATGGCTGAAGCGTCCGAAATCAAGCGGAGCAAGAGCCACGCCCCACGGAGCGTTCAGCCAATCACCGTGCTCGAGACGCTGCAAGAGCTGACCGGTGGAACTGAAAATGTCCACGAAGCCAAGTCCCGGGCCGTCGGTTTCAAAGCGCGAACCTTCCTCGTGGAGCACATAGGTGACGACAATATCGTTGCCGATGGCTTGCACGTTAAAAGGCACATAGTTGCGAGGCAGATTCTCATCTACAAAAGAATTTTCAGCGGAGTGGCCATTATCATGATCGGCCGAGTCTTCATCGAAGTGCTGCTTTCGCAAGTCCACTAAGTGAAATGCGTTGTCATAAACATCCACGCGACCTTTGGTAAAGTTTGCCGCATACAGGAAACGATTGCCCTCAATGAAAGCGCTCGTCAGACCCGTGTAACTGGATCCGTCGGAAGTCTTGACCACGGTCACGGCCTGCGTGGAAGGAGGCGCGGCACCTTGAGCCACAGCGACAGTCGGATTCCATCCGGCAATCGTTCCATCAATCGTGGAGAAGAGGAACGCCGCCGGTTTGCCTGGGGCCAGCAAGAAATCGGTTGGGCTGCTGTTGGCGATGGTGCCGGTCGGTGTACCTGTTGGCGTGTTTTTGTTATTCGGATCGGATGGCGGGATCGTGACGATCAGGGATTGCTTGGTTCCCGCGCCATTGTAGAGTGTGCTTAATCCCGTTGCGTTGTCAGAGATCCACCAAGGGCTGCCAGAGGCGCGGGATATGCCCCAGGGATTGATCAATTGAGGGTCGGTGACAGGAGCAACTCCCGACGTATTGGAAACAAGATTGGTTTGATTGTAGTGCTGCGCAAAGCAAGCGACTCCCGCGATCAAGCTCCATGCTGCACCGACGGTAAAACGTAGCAACGGCTTCTTCATCTGCACATCTCCTTTTTTAGTGTGTTCGTATTCTAACTTCGTGCTGGGCCGGGCGATTTCGCGTTTTCATCTCACGAATTGCGCAGCATGGGTGCCTGCAATGTGAGCTATCTAGTGCGCCTGCATGTGTGGAACACGCGCGATGTCATTCAAAAAAAAGAGGACAGTCAGTAGGCGTCCAACGCCATCACTCTTGCTTGTCGTGGTCGCCAGAGTGCCCGCCGTGGCCGTTCTCGCCGGCCAGACTAAATGCGTACACTTTGTTGTTTCCGGTTCCGACGATGTTCCGGTAACCCGATCCCCAATAGAGGGTGCCGTCCACAATAGAAGGGCCATCGATTACGGTGCCCCCGCTCGCGAAGCTCCAGAGGATGTTTCCGTTTGTCGCGTCCAGCGCGTACATCTGTCCTGAGTTAGAGCCGGCATACATGACGCCGTTTGCAACACTCACCGAACCTCTGTCAATTGTGTTGGCCGTGGGGTCCGCAGTCTGCCAAAGGATCTTCCCAGTGGCGACATCCAAAGCGCTCCATGCACCCCAGGTTATTTGCTGTCCCGTCGGCACCAAGGTGTAGGGGAGGTGGTCGCTATTCGCGATAGCAACATAAATGCGCTGACCATCGCTCGCGGTGCCCCACTCGATGCCTCCGAGCGAAGCGCCTGGCCCCACCGGTGTGCTCCAAACGATGTTGCCGTTATCAGGATTGAGTGCCCAGAAGATGCCGCTCTTCTGGCCAAAGCCAACAATATTGCCGAGCAGATTAGGTCCTGAGCCTCCCAGATCGAAATCGGGGCTTGTAGGTACAGGGCAGTTGGCCTTCGGTCCTGCGGGAGTAAGGCATGCCACTGTCCAGGTATCAAGACCCTGCAGCCTCTTGGCCCACTTAACCTGGCCCGTCTTGAGATCCAACGCAAGCGCGGTGTCGAAGAAATCGTCAGCCGCGACGCAGTTCGCTGTGGGAGTTGCATTCTGGCAAGCTTCCACATCCGCGGGTGCAGTGTAGTTGTTTCCCGTTCCGATGAAGAGCGTACCGCGCTTTGGATCGATCGCCGGCGGTTGCCAAATCGCACCGCCACTATATCCCCCCGTTTGTCCGCCATTGTCCGGCATGTCGAAGGTTTTCCAAAGCATCGCGCCGGACTTTTCATCGAGCGCTACGATACTGCCGCGAAAACTGCAACAGGGATACGTTGGGTCGAGAGCCAGAGTCTCTTCGCTCGAAGAAACCCCAATGTACACAACTCCGTCGAAGACAACCGGAGATCCAGTAATGATTGCCGCCGCATGAGTTTCCACCTGCGTAATCCACTGGACTGTTCCTGTTTCGCGATCCACCGAGATCACGTTTGCGCCATTATGCACCTGCTTGGAATTCAAAATGTCTCCAATGATTACGTGGTTTGCATCCACGGCAGGGCTAACGCGAGCGATCGCTCCTTCGACGCCATCGTATTCGGAGATCTTGTGAGACCAGATGAGGTGACCGCTGTCCTTCTGGACCGCGAAGAGATTGCCGGCCCAATCGGGGAAGTAAACTGCGTCACCATCCACGGTCGGAGTTGCAGAGACATCGCCCCCCGTTGTGAACACCCATTTGGGTTTCAGTTCTTTTACATTGGCTGGGCTAATGGAGTGCTCGGCGGGCTGGCTCCAAGTATTATTTAGATTCTGTCCGGCTATTCGCCATTGGCCAGATCGGGACAGATCTGATTGGCTTTGCGCGCTCAACGCCACGACAAACAAAAGCACACCGAGTAACGCGGCCCTCGGCAGCGACATGTCACGATTTTTCATGGATATTTGCATTGTTCTCCTTAAATTAGAATTCACTTTCGGTGACAATCACGCATATTCCTTTACCTGCGATTTGGTACACGAAGGATAGATGCTCTAAAATGGGAAATTCGTGAGCATCATCAGTCCAAATGATCTGACCAATCGTCCAAGACTCGAACACCCAAGAACCTAGATCGATCATCTAATACTCGAACATCGTATGAACCCGTTGTCTGACGTTTTTGGATCGATGAGAATCCAGGAAGCGACTTATAAGCGCCTGGAAGCGACAGCCCCCTGGGGTTTTCGCTTCTCGGGTGGTATGGGTCCCCGGGTGCGCTTCGTGTTAGTGGTCCGCGGATCGGCACTTCTAAGATTGAAGAATCAGCGCCGAAACATCTCCCTCTCCAGCGGCGATCTTTTCATTTTCATCCTCAATGATGAGCCCTATACGTTGGTGGATCATCCATGTTCCGCCGTCGTCGATTCTAGCGAAGTAACAAAATTAGAAGAGGATGGCGTGATTCATTACGGAGGAGGCGGCCCTCTCACAACTTTTGTGAGTGGGTCGTTTGGCATGAGTACATTCGAGGCCCCGCCAATTTCCACGATTCTGCCAGGTTTCCTGCACCTCCGGCTCGAACAAAATCGAAGTCACGCCTTCCAAGCCGTGCTAGATCTTTTGGCGGCAGAAACCACTCAGCCCGGCATAGGTTCAGCCTGGTTAATCAGTCATCTTTATGAATCATTGTTTCTCTACGCAGTTCGGGCTTACGCAAGTAGCCACGCTGCTCCGCAAAAGGGATGGTTGGCTGCCATGTCGGACAGGCATCTCAGCAAAGCCATCGAGGCAATGCATTCGGGCCTTGATGAGAGCTGGTCTGTTGAGTCGCTAGCTCGCGAAGCCAGGATGTCGAGGTCTGCCTTCGCCTTGAAATTTAAAGCCATTTTGGGCAAGACTCCTCTCGGGTACCTTACCCAGTGGCGGATGTACAGAGCAGCTGCCTTGCTTCGCGTGAACAATACGTCGCTCTCTGAAGTGGCTGCAGCAGTTGGATACCGGTCCGAAATTTCTTTCAGTCGTGTCTTTAGGCGAGTGATGGGCCTGGTTCCCAAGGAATATCGACGCAAGTGCTCCGTTGAGAACAATCGAATCACACCGGGCCTCACATTGCTTTCACCGGACCTTAGTTCCGATGGTGTTGGCCCTAAGTCGGACCCTTCGTGCGAATCCATTCACGTACAAGGTCCTACGATGGTGAACACAGGTTTTGAGACTGAAATTGCCAGTGAAGGAGTTGAGTGACCCAGAAAACCAACGCCGCTCGTTTGTTGGATCAAATGGGAATCCAATACGAACTGCGCGAATATGGGCAGTGGCGACAGAATATTTGCTCGGGATGGATAGACCCGCGAGATATAGAATCTCGTCCGTCCACTTCTTTGAGAACCCACAGGCAGTCTTTGGCGAAATGCAACGATTCTGCGTGTGTTGTTGGCAAACCGGAAGTCATTCTGAAAGGGATTCGAGAAATTCAGTAACTCGGCCAAATCTGGGTACAATAAGGGGACGATAAGAAGTGACATCCGGTGCCTTGTGATATCAAAAGATGTCCGCCGACACCGTTTAATATCAATCAGTTACATCAGCCATGTGCGCTGTCACGGCAGAGGTCGCGCGTTCGAGTCTCGTCGTCCCCGCCATTTTTGAATTCTCATTGAATATGTAACGTTGGAGTTAGGCGGTAAGGGAGCGGAAACGTTCCATCTGGAACGCGTGAAAAAATCAACCTGGGAGATTTGTCGGGTGACCTAAAATGTATCCAGACATTGCAATCGTCGTTTATAAGCGCTCTAAACGATGAATTCTTGAGCGCCGATTCCGTCGAAATGGCAAATCTGCATTTTTCCACACGTTCCGGTCCCCGATTCCGGTCCCCGATTCCCTGTCTCCGATTCCCCATCAAACAGACACTCTGTAGTGCCAGCAAAGGTTCGTTTGGCAGGCCTGACAGGCCGTCCGCAACATTTACCAGATTTGCAGGCACGCGATTACTTACAATAGAGGGCACTTCTACGGAAAGCGCGTTTTTCGGCCGAGTGAATCATCGTCTAACCTCGTTCTTCAGCTTTCTCCCTAGCCTGCTCGTAGGTTTTGTGAGCCAACTGAACAAGCAGCTCTCTCCGACTAGCTTGCAATTCGCGAGTGGTTGATTTCCTGACTTTGACAGCAAATTCGAATGTCAGTCGATTGGATATTTTCGACTTTTCCGACTTCTTCGACTTCTAAGCCTATGTTTCACCAAAAATCAACGACTTACGCAATCCAGGATTTGGCCTGTGGGTTGCCCTTAGTTTGAGCAAGGGCAAACACACAGGTTCAAGAGCGTGGGCCCATTGGGACAGGTGAAGCATCATGCTGGGTCAACTTCGAAACGAGATTGGCAAACGAGCCGTTGCTTCCTCCGGTGATGCCGCTGCAGACGAGGAACTCGTGGCCGCCGCCAAGAATGGAGATGAACTGGGTTTTGAAAGTCTCGCTAAACGTCACCAGCGAAGGATTTTTGCACTCGCGTTCCGTTACACACGAGTTCGGGAAGATGCCGAAGACATTGTCCAGGAAACTTTCAAGAAAGCATTCGTCCACTTGCAGAAGTTCGCAGGGAAATCCTCCTTCTCCACGTGGTTAACGCGCATTGCCATCAACGAATCCCTGATGTCGCTACGCAGGCGACGCACACTGCACGAGGTGCCGACCGATGATTTGAATAGCGACGATGGAACCACGCTTGGCCCCGACCTAACTGATGCAAGCCCGGACCCTGAAGCCACCTACTTGCGGAAAGAGGAAGCACGGATTGTGTCTGCGGCGATAAGGCACCTGAGGCCGGGAATGCGAAGAGCCGTCGAGTTGCGGGAACTGGGAGA
>Ga0137418_10006219_pt1 | contig 10980 bp, 8 predicted proteins | sample CZODoug3_1_2_16f_FD_122242 | JGI IMG/M metagenome (GOLD analysis project Ga0137418, IMG submission 122242) | Vadose zone soil fungal communities from Angelo Coast Range Reserve, California, USA - CZODoug3_1_2_16fungal (Hybrid Assembly) | ecosystem: Environmental > Terrestrial > Soil > Vadose... | reverse complement strand
TGACGCGCGGCTGTTCCCATGCTACGACGCAAATTGACATTCCCTGCCAAGCGTTCGAGATGTTGAGCCAAGCCCTCAATATCACCGGGAACGAACAACCCACCCGAGCGCTCGTCACCGACTACCTCAGGATTTCCACCTACCCGCGTTGCCAGGACCGGGAGACCGCAAGCCATGGCTTCGAGCAACGTATTCGACATTCCCTCGGAAATGGAAGGAAGGACAAAGACGTCCATTGCATTCAAGATTTCAGAGACGTTATCGCTTGAGCCTAGAAAGGTCACTCGGCCAGTAAGAGCAGCTGAGTTTTCAAGGTATTGCCGGTGTCGAGTCAATTCAGGACCTGATCCCGCGAGCAAAACGTGGACATTCACTCCACGTTGGGCGAGCAATTCGGCGGACTTCAAGAGAGTCACATGATCCTTGATAGGAACAAGTCTCCCGACGCTGCCCACCACAAACCGGTCGATGGGCACTCCGGCCTTCTCTAGGACAAGCCGTCGCGCTTGGGGATCGGGAGCGAAAAGTTGGGTATCAATACCATTATGTATGACACGGATTCGCGCCGATGAAATCCAAGCTTGACGCGAGTGATATTGCTGCAATTCGCCTGTCACCGTAAACAAGGCATCGGCCATCCCATAAACGGCGCGGCGGAACAACCGCCGCCGCTGCGGGAGTCCTGCAAGGGTGTCCATTTCATGGCCATGCTCGCTGTGGATCACGATCGGGACATGGGCCAGGCGGGCCGCGAGGATAGACTCGATCGTTCCCCAATTGCGCGAATGAACAATGTGAGGCCGATAGACTTTAATGAGCTTCATTATTGACAGAATCTGAATTCGAAATCCCTCTTTGCGCGTCGGCAGGGACACAACATCCGCATCGGGATATCGGAGCCCCAGAACCTGTGGGTCGAAACCTCGCATGCCGCAGAGTTGATTCTCGAAGCAGTCTTTCCCGAGGTTGGTGATCACCCGGAGAGCAGTCAGCTCGGTACCACCCAAGCCTAAATAGCTGAAGAAATGCAATACCCGCAAACGCCCCGGCGTACGGGACGACGATTCACTTAAGGGCACTGCTGGCTCCACGGCCGCGCGGGGGTTCGACGCCCGGACGTCAGTCTGTGCGGTTTGTTCTGATTCCTTGGCAATCATCACGAAAACTCTTGGGCAAACAGGTTTGCATTAACAGGCCTGGGCATGGCTCGGAACTCCAGACCCTACCTCCTTAGGAATACCCGCCACGTTTTCAATTAGTTCTTCCAATCGACTGAGGCTCCGCGGCCATGAGAGCAACTGCTGCAAATCCCGGACGGCTCTCAGGGATCTCTGGCGCAATTCCGGATTTTCCAGCGCAGATCGCACTGCGTCAGCGAATCCGGTTGGAGTATCCGCGACTAAGAGGAGGTCAGCCGCAGGGCCGCTGAAGGCCCGCGCAGGCCGGCTTGTCAGCACCACTGGCACACCGGCCACCAAGGCCTCCAACACTTTGTTCTGAACACCTTGAGCGATGCGGAATGGGGCGACAGCGACCGCGGCCCCCGCGAGATAGCCATGAACGTCGGAGACGCTGCCCGTCACGACCACGCCGGGCAGGCAACCGAGCTTCCGAACCGCTTGGTTCGGATCGCGACCCACAATCAAGAAACGCAAGTCGGGATGTGAATGTCGTAAAAGCGGAAATATCTCCTTGGCGAAATATGATACCGCGTCAGCGTTCGGCCGGTAATTCATTGTCCCGACAAACAATGCGTAGGGTTGCAGTTGCCGTATCTCCGCGGGCAGGTTCTGTGAATCTAGTGCTGGCAGTGCGGAGACGCCATTGGCTACAACCTCCACGGCGCTACAGCCGCCGCTGCCAAGATCATCCGTCTCTTGAGGTGTTGTCACAATGGATAGATCGAAATCTTCTGCCGTCCGTTTTTCATAGCGTGCAAGTGAGGCGCCCTCTCGCGCATACAACCAAGATAGAGGAAACGCACTGCATCGTGAGTACTGCGTCCACTTCGCCGAGTCGGCGTCGACAAAATCGATCACTGTCGGCACGTTTGCGGATAGTGGCACAAATTGCGCCATGGAAGAGCAGTAGACAAAAATCAAATCATATTTGCTGGTCCTCACGGCCTCCTGTACGGCCTCGTGCATCGACGATGAATCATAATAGGTTACAGAAGCGGGGAGATCCCCGAACAATCTGCGGATCAATCTCAGGTAGCCAGTTCTCGGCAGGAGCATCTCGACATGGACGCGGCGGCAAAAGGCCTGGAGTGCTTGACTACCTTCTGCCTCTCTTGCTGAGTCCGCAAAGCAAAACAAGTCGATTGAGTGGCGAGCCGATAGAAACTGGAGCTGATGAAAACAGCGGGTTTTCTCCCCCTTGTTTGGAGGATACGGAATGCGGTGCGCGAGGTATAGAATCTTCAAGGTTGCTCTCAGCTTTCTGAGACGGGTCGGAGCAATTAGGCTGCGTGTCCGCTCTGCCGCCTGCTACGGGAACCAGCGGACAACGCGTGGGCCGAGATGCTTGGTCAAAGCCAGAGGCAGTTGCCGCCAGATTCGCGTGGCCATTTCAAACTTTGGATTCACCGGAGAAAAATTAGGAACGGTCTTGCGACGCACGAGATACACCTGGTAGTTCAATGATTCGACCGTCATTCCCCATTGCGACTTGAAATGGAAGGCCCCCGTGTTTTTCTTGCTTCGTCCAAAATCAAAAGAGCGGAACCCCTGTTCAGCCGCAAACTTCATCAGGTGCCAATACATGAAGTTATTGGCGGCGAGCGCGGGCGCCATCGAATTTGCGCCCGCATAGTAAGGTAGAAAAGTATCCCGAAATTTAAAAGATAGCACTCCCGATACCGGCCGGGCATCCGCATAGACCAGCGTCAAGTCAACTTGGGAGCCGAATTCATGCATCAAGTTTTCGAAGAGTACGCGAGGAAAAACTGGAGTGCCGAGTCGTCGCATACTCTCGCAGAAGAGATGATAAAAATCACTCATCTGCTCCAAGCCGTGTTGCGCCCGGAGGCCGGCCTTCTCACCCTTTCGGATCATATAGCGGGTATCACGAGGTACTTTTTTCAAATTGGTTTCTGGATTTGCCGACAAAGGAGTTGTGAAGGCAACGTACAACGTGTTGGAATGGAAGCCTGGAATGATTTCCCCGTTTCGCTGTTGCAAATTCAGGTGATCGACCTGTTTCGTCACAGCGAGTTGCTTCACATGGGCGAGCAGCGCGTCATGGGATTCCTGATCTGCAGCGCAGATTCCACCGTAGACTCCAAACGGAACTGAATGCAGGCAGTCGCCGATGACCCAATTGGTTACAAAGAAGAGCGGCACAATCGCCGTGACCTGTCCGTCTCGCTCAACATAGGAATAGCACGATTGAAAGCCGAAAGTCTTCTCTATGGCTCGCTTCCACGCCACAAGATGAAAGAGCGTACCATCTGGCTGGTTCAAAACAAACTCATCCCAACGATTCGCAATGCCAGCGTGAAATTCATGCACCACGACTTTGCTTTGGAAAGAGGGGACGGCAGGGATCGTGGTGGAAATCGTCTCCAGTCTAGGACTTGTCATCTTTTTTCGCCTGACCTCCGCCAGGGGCGGGCATCCGAATCAATGGGTTCCAACATACTTTTCAAAAGGCCAGTTCTCGTCTGCCTGGAGATATTCCGCGAGGATCTGCTTCTGAGATCCGGTAGGTTCGAGATTGCCACGAATAATCTTGCTCAGGATGGCTTCGTTTATACCTAAATATCGTGCCAAACGTTCTGGTGAAGTCCTCGCTTAAATATTTTCGATGCCTTCATTTTGATACATAACTCTTCCTTTAATTCTCTAGATTATAAAAATTCGGGCTATTCCAACTCCCTCGACTTGCTCTGCATCTCGTGGCGTTTTTTGCTGCGCATCCCCGGTAATCTTCCCGTGCCGTATTGGAAAGCGAAGAGCTGTACGCAAATGGATACGCACCATGCTATTTCGTACCCTAAGAGACGATGCCCATCAGCTTCTTCAGACAGGCGCGGTTCGCGGTTTTTCTCGGCGATTCGCTATGCGTCTGACGGGCTCACACGACGCACGTGATTCATCCTATCCGCGCGATCAAGTAAGATGCTACGAAACCTACTATGCCCGCCGAAACAATGGTCAGTGCCAGCGATCCCATCGTCCGAATCAGAGCTTTACGGGCCTGCAGCGGCGTGACAATCATCGGAATGCCAGCAAAGACAGACTTGCCGAGAATGCTGGCTGCTTCTTGTTCGTGCCGTACGACTGGATCGGTCATTTCCGCGACGATGGCCAACCCGATCCCCGCCAAAAGCCCGCCGAGCAAGGAGACCAAGCCGTACATGAAACGATTCGGCGCGAAGGGTTTGCTCGGAACAGTGGCGCGATCCAGAATCACAAATCGCTCTCCCTCTTCATGCGACACAAGGGAAGTGTACATGTCCGCTGAAAGTTTCTTATCAAGAAGGTGATTGTAGTGTGCACGTAAGGTGTCGTAATCCCGCATGAGGCCTGCCATCTGTTGCTCGAAAACTGGTTCACGTTCCAGTTTCGAACTGTGAAAGCTGACCTGTCCCTCAAGTTGTTTCTGGAGCTTGGTCTGCTCCTGAATTTCTTGATCGAGTTTGTTGATCTGCGCGGTAACAACCGGATTACGAGTGGGCTGGCGCGCCGGCCGAGGCGCCTCGACGGGCGCAGGCACAGCCTTCTCTTCTGCCGCTATCTTCGCCTTCAATTGTTCAAGCTCGCTTCGTGTTTTTCGAACATCTGGGTGGCTGGGCCCATAACGGCCGCTAAGTTCAGCAAGCCGAGTTTCGAGCTTCTGTACTTGCGCCTGCTCCGGCGAGCTGAGCGCTCCCGGAGAATCCGCATCGAGATCAACCGTAGAATTGGTATTCCCAGTCGCGGACTGGAGATACATCTTTTCTTCGTGGGCTCGACTCGCACGATCCTGGCTAGCCTGCAATTGGCTCCGCAAGGTCGCGAGAGCATCCAAATGGAACTGCTTGGATTCAGGAAGATCCATGATGTAGGTGGATTTAATGCGCCCCAGCTCAGTTTCCTTCTGTTCGAGTTGTTTTTTTGTTTGTTGTAGTTCGTTTTCGAGAAATTCGGCAGTGCCGGACGATTGTTCCTGCCGAGCTTTGAAATTCTTCGTTATGATCATTTCTGCCATCTCATTAGGAACTCGGGCAGCTTCTGCGGCGGTCCGACCCGTATACGCGATTCTGAAAGCGCTTAGTCTGGAGCTCCCCGCATCGACAACTTCCAACTGAATCGATCTCTGCAACTGCATGATGATTGCATCTTCGTTGTTTTTCGCTATTTGATCAGCGTAGAGTCCCGTCCGAGCGAGCAACTCTTTGAGCCTTGTCGGGGACATGACTTCTTGGCGAACCGTGGATAGCCGATCCGCCACCGTCGTGTTGACCGTAGAAGGCACGTAGCTATCCGGCACCTTCTGTGGATCGACGAGAATGACTGTCTCTGCGCGATAAAGATTCGGCAGCCTCATGGCCACAACAAGCGTCGCCACAAATACGGCTGTGGCCGTAAGGATGACCCACAACTTCCGGCGGCGCAAAATGTCAAGATACTTAGCTATCTGGATGTCTTCCAACATCTGGTCTGTCTGGAAAGGCGACTCATTCATCCTGTTCTCTCACTTTTTGAATCTGCGGAAGGAAAAAATCTAGCTTCAGGACAATCTAAAGCATGTTACCTGCCAAAAGCAGATAGATGGCTCGGGCCGAAGTTGGTGTAAAGATTGTATTTTCAATAAGTTAGAATTAGTTCCGTTTGAGCCATTTCTCCCCTGCGACATCGGTTTGGAGATTGCGGAAATAAATTTCCGTGGAATTGCCAAGCCTTCTGGGTATGGCTCCCGAAGCATCAAATCGTGATATCGGAAAGCGGCAGGCCGTTGTGGCAGAAATGACACAGAAACCGTTAGCAATGGAATGACCATGCAAAGCCAATCAGTGGAGATCAATAGCCGCCGGGGCGTCGACCAGGTTCCCACCGAACTCCATAGGAGATATAATGAAGGTCTCCTGTCGCCAAGGTCGCCCCGCCATTCTTTTGGTTCTTGTAGCCATACCGGGCTCCGATGGACCACTTGTCCGTTAGCTGATAACCAAGACCTAGAGAGGAATAGATTCCTGACGTGTTGGTAGCCGACTGGAATTCGCGATAATAACCAGCGCCGAGGTCGAACGTTGTTCGAAGAGACAAATGACGCTGATAAGCAGCATCGTAGCGATCGGCAAAACCATTGGTGATCTGCAGCCCGGGGGTCTGCCCCCGGTAGAAACTAAATGCAAGCGACGCATCACGGAAGGTTTTGATGAGGCTGGCTGAGCCGCTCACTGTCTTCTGGGTCAAATTTGATTTAACTGGGGGCGTATTAGTTTGTGAGGTGCGAGCCATGGTAATCCCACCCGACACGGAAAAGCGCAAAGTCAAGCTCAATCGTTGCGAATAACTTCCGGAGAAGGATTGATAAATCGTGTTTGGTAGGAATTTCGAGAAATAAGTGTCTTCAACTTGGTATTGGAATCCGATTCCCTTGGTTGGGCCGAGGAGGTACCCATACGACGCGCTCGTGCCGTAGCCCTCACTCTGCCTAACAGGTTGGGTACCACCTGACGCAGAATAGTATTCGAAGAATGGAGTCACATCTACTCGACTGCGCGGCGAGATCTGATACAGGATGGGGAGTTCTGTCCGATCGTTCAAGAAGTGGCCGTTGCCCTCAAGGAACTGACTTTGTACGAGCGACCCAGTTGTGACATCGGCCATCAAATCTAAATTGTCAAACTGGCGTTGCTGGCCGTAATAGTTCAGGGTGTTGTTAAGGGACATTCTCAACACAGGAGTGAGCCGAAAGATGGTACTCCATGCCGCGTTTAGATTCGATGTGTCGGCGTTCACCGCGCCGTCAAGAATCGTGAGCCGTGGTTGATATTGAACGGCAAAACGACTCGTCTTGAATGTTCGATCGAACACGATGGCTGCTCTAAACAAACTATAGGACCGCCATAGCGTGCCCGCCCGAGTTGTCGAGTTTGATGCAATAGCCGACTGAGATGAATCCACGGACTGCAAATAAATTGGTCCCAGCTGAACGGATGAAACGCGGCCCGAAGGAAGTGGTCCGGCCCCATTCATCGCTCGGATCGAAGGAGCGGAAGAACTTGCGTCCGTCGCTTCGCCGGGAACAACTGGCGATTGGGCAGGATTGGGAGTCGCGGTATCGGACTTTTGTGAGTTGTCCGCATCCGGGCTCTGCGGAGGAGGGGGATCTTGCTGCGCCCGGACGGCTTGGGTCGAACACCAGAAAATAAGGGCCCACACGAGAAACGCTTGGAACAGTCTGTATTTCATTTTGCCCTATCCTCCGCTCCTACTTCGCTTCTGCCGCATGCTCAAGAATCCTACGGAATAACTATCATGTCGCCCGGGAGTAGCACGATATCTCCTGCATCGGGCTTACCCGACAAGGCCTTCTTATAATTGAACGCTAAACGGGTCTGCTGACCATTTACAGTACGGATGATATAGATGGATCCCGTTCTCGCAAATTGAGAAGGCCCACCAGCTTCCGTGATCAATTGCAAGACCGTCTTTCTTCCGTTGAGCGGATAGGGACCAGGTTTCCCCACCTGCCCCATGAGATAGACCTTGCGACTGCGAATGTTCCGCACGATGACGGTGACTTGGGGTTCGTTAACGAAGGGCTTTAATTTCTCACTCAGAGTGGCTTGAAGTTCGTAAGTCGTGAGTCCCACAACTGATAAATCATTTACGAGCGGCAGGGTGATCATTCCGTCTGGGCGAACTTGAACCGGCATAGACAATTCCGGTTCGTGCCAAACTGATATCTGTAGTTCGTCTTCAACGCCAATCCTGTAAGAATCTGGAGCAGAGCCTGAATCGGGATGTATGGCTGACGCATCCGAGGTGGACTTCGCTTTCCCCTGATCGGCTGTTTTGTTGGAGCTGCCGCTAGCGGGTGCAGGTGAGCCGCCCTTCGGCGTCTCTTTGTCCTGCGATGTCTGGTTTGCAGCATACACAAAGGACGCATGCGTCGCGCCAAGAGCCAGCATTGCGAGGAATCCAACTCTCACTGAGCTCACAATTTTCAATGGTTTACTTCTCCTTCCCTCAGAAGTGCAGATTCTGAAGGCTCCAGACCAAGGGAGCAACACCAATACCATTCCTAGGACCACCGTATAGTGTTGATTCGCCGAGAGTTGATCACTAGCCGATAACGGGACCCCCTGGCAGAGGAAACTGACTTCCAGTTAAACGAAAAAATGTTCCCGGCCAACTTGTTTGCGAGGTGGGAAGCGCACTGCAATCCGCAGAATTGACAGGTAATATCAGCGAAAGCTCGACTACTCGCGTAGTGACCGACAGCCCAAACCAGGAACAGTCAGACGCGCCGCTGACGGGCATTTGGAGATTCGATCTTTTGCATCAGCCGAAAAGCCAGAAGGATCATGGCATAGGCATACACCCAAAGAATTCGCAAGAGAGTATCCGGCATTTTATGAAGTATCCCGGAATTTCTCTCGGATGGAGCTCCCTTGAGCATCTCGGGTACACTTCCGAAATTGAGAGTAAACCGTCCATCTCGCGGGTCCCTAGTCGTCATTTCGAACCATAGCCGTTAAGCATGACCTTTGCTGTTTCAAAAATGATGGCCAAATCGAGCATCAACGAGAAGTGTTTCACGTAGAACAGGTCGTGTTCCAGCTTTGCTTTGGTTTCTTCGACGCTCGCACTGTACTGATATTTGACCTGTGCCCACCCGGTGATGCCTGGGCGCACATAATGTCTCAAATTGTAAAACGGAATCTTTTCAGCGAGCAATTCGCAGAAGTAAGGTCGCTCGGGTCGCGGTCCCACCAGACTCATCTCCCCACGCAAAACATTGAACAGCTGAGGCAGTTCATCAAGACGATACTTGCGGATGAAATTTCCGACGGCAGTGACCCTGTTATCACCGGTGGCAGCCCAGACGGGTCCGTTGGCCTCCGCGTTCTGGCGCATCGACCGAAACTTCAGTATTTCGAAACACCGACCCTTCATGCCAGTCCGCTCCTGGCGGAATAAAATCGGCCGGCCGGTCTCCAATAAAATGGCGAGCGCAACAAGTGCGAAAACTGGCCAAAGAATCAGCAAGGCGAATAGCGACGCGGCCAAGTCCATCGCCCGCTTCGCGAACAAGAGCCAATTCGGCTTTCGAAATCCGTCAGAGAGAATCAGCCAGCTCGGAGATAGATTCTCTAGCATGATTCGTCCGCAGATGCTTTCGTACAAACTCTCGGCGTCTTCCACCCCAATCCCCTCAAACTTCAATCGCAGGAGTTGCCGAATCGGGGTGCGCCCCCGCCGCTCGGCCAGGGAGAGAATTACGCGGTCTACCCCTTCCCGGACGGCAATTTGTTCGACATCGCTCGCCGCACCGATGATTCCGGGATTGACGAGTGGCTGGCCAATGTTTCGCCCTTCCTCGTCCAGGAAACCAATAACCTTCAAATCTAGCTCGGGGCGTGAAATAATCTCGCGAACGAGAGTTATACCCGTCTGGCTAGTGCCCACTAGCAATAACCGTTGCCCCCCTGTGGAGTTCCAGTCGCCGGCCTCAAGCAACCAACGCCATGCGACAGCCAGCGTCAGAATGGTGGGTGCGGCGAGTAGGGCAATTCCGCGGCCCAAGGCGAAATCGGGAGCGGCATAGTAAATGATGGCGAGCGCGATAAATGTTGCTCCTAGTGCCTGCACAAGGCGTACGAGAGCTTCCTGGCGGCGACTTAATACACGCGCGTTATACAGGTCGTTGTAGTAGAGGGAAATGATACAGACCACAACTACGAGCGCAAACCGAGGCAGAGTCAGTTGACTGCCCAAATAGTGGTGAATCGCTGATCGCTCGTGAAATCGCGCCGCGGTCACCAACAGCAATCCAAGGACAATGAAGAAAGCATCGGACGCGATGAGGAGAATTATCCTCGTCGGAACATTTTGGCCACCGATTCTCAACATAATTTCATTCAGCTCGCGTGAGGGGCACCGATTTTGTCGGTAAAGTGAAGAGCCAATGTCAGGCTCAGGCTCCCGATAAGGGGGAACTCAGAAATACGAATCGATCCGCCTCACCAAGGTACGATTTGAGGAGCACTTTGGGGGCCAGATTTGGCCACAGAGCCTATTCGGCAACACCGTCTAAAGCCAATCCCTGGAATAACTTACGCTCGACGGGTTTCTCGAAAATAAAAGAGGAGCACCCAAGGGAAACTGATTTGCCCATCTGCACAACCCAGAAAACCACTAAAGGTTCAGGTCAAAACGGTTTCCACTGCCGCGAGTTTAGTCAAAAGCCAAAATTTGGTAGGCGGGGCAGGAGTTGAACCTGCGACCTCCCCGGTGTAATCGGGGTGCTCTGCCAACTGAGCTACCCGCCTTCATTTCAGAAATGTATTCTTAGCAATTCATCAGCCAATTCTGCTGTCACCTTCCATAACTATCAGCAAAGTGACCACATAGGTAACAGCTAGCAACGGAATCGAGTTCTGATGCGCCCGCAAATGAATCCAAGAACTCTCATCTAGAAGCGAGATATCATTTTGGAACTGTGCTCCACGGCCCCTGCAACCGTCACGTCCAAGGTACACTTCGGCAATCTCGGGATTTACAAGATTTCCCAATTTGCGAAAATTCCTTCTCATGCAATCGAGAACCAGGGTAGCCTGGGAGCCTAGGCTTGAATTGTACCGAATATCGGTCACTGACCACAAAAGGACAACCGAAATGGAGGGGAATTTGGCTATCCAGTTGCAGTTTCTGTCTATTGGGAATGCGAACTTCAACCAAAGGTTTGGGAGTTTCTTAAGCCTTTCATCGCCTAGCCCGGCGAATTGAGAAACCGGCTGAAAACTGCATCAAGACAAGTCTG
>Ga0137418_10006218_pt1 | contig 10982 bp, 9 predicted proteins | sample CZODoug3_1_2_16f_FD_122242 | JGI IMG/M metagenome (GOLD analysis project Ga0137418, IMG submission 122242) | Vadose zone soil fungal communities from Angelo Coast Range Reserve, California, USA - CZODoug3_1_2_16fungal (Hybrid Assembly) | ecosystem: Environmental > Terrestrial > Soil > Vadose... | reverse complement strand
TCGACTTTTCCTTTGCGATCGGGATCCTTGATCCGGCAGGGTAGGGCGATCACGCCGTAGTGGGCGAGGACGTCGCGATAGAGTGGATTCAGAGTGGGATCGTAAATGTCAGGGACGAGCACGCCTTCGCGCAAGTTATCGAGCACGGCGACGCGCGTACTACCACCGAGGCGGCGAAACGCTTTCTCATGCAACTCGGCCCAGATGCGAGAGCTGGAGCGGAAGGTCAGCAAGCGTACGGCCTTGCGGCTGTAGCCGAGCGTCAGCACGAACAATCGCGTGCGTCGATATTTACCCGTCTGCGGGTCGCGAACCATCGGACCGGTGCCGTAATCGACCTGGGCCTCTTCTCCGGGCGCGGTGACGATCACCGCTCGCGGCTGCGGTGTTGCGTTTCCGCGGAGCTTGCGAACGAAGCGTTTGACGGTCTGATAGCCCCCGCGGAAGCCACTCTCGGACACCAGATCCTGCCAGATCGCCATGGCATTGCGATCCCGGCTCAGACCCAGTTCGATGGCGTCACGGAACGGTTCGCAGAAACTGGTGGAAGCAGCGAGCTTGGAACTTTTCTGTTCCGAGTCGCTCAACTCCACGCCAAACCCGGTGGTCACCTCATCCGCATTGGCCGGTTTTGCTTCTGCTCTTGCTTTTACTTCATTAGGAAGGTTTTCGGTGTTGGGGTTGGTGTTGGGGTTGGTGTTGACCGTGTTGGCCGGTTTTGCCGCTTCCGACCCGGTGGTGACCCCGTTGGCCGGTTTTGCCGGCGCTCGCCGTCCCCACGCTCCCGGTGGCCGCACTCCGATCCCGGCCGCTTTCAGGTAAGTACCGGCGGTCTCCCGACGCACCCCGGTCTCTTGCTCGATGCGCCGCAAGGGCCATCCCAGTCGTCCCAGGGCTATGACTTGTTGTTTTTTCGCTTCGCTCAAGACGTTGCTCATACCGACGAAGGCTATAGCCTTTCGCCGGAATCAACGTCCCCGTGCCTCATTCTCGTTGGCCGGTTTTGAGGTGACCCTCATTGGCCGCTTTTGGGTGACCCCTGAGGTTTTTGGTCTACTTGTGGCTCATCGCAGAACAGCGCCGGCGCGGCGCGGCGGTGCAGATCAGTTATCAGGACCTGGCTGAGAATATCGGAATCTCGAAGAGTTCCGCACAGGCGGGCGTGGCATGGTTGCTGCGCCGGAAACTGCTCGTTGCCAGCAAAACAAGCGTGACGGCCACGCCTCGGTACACGGTGCAAACGCCGTGGAAGGGCAAGACGAGCGCAGCTCTCTAGTTCCGTTGTATGAGACAGTCCGCAGTGCTACACAGGATCGTTCAAATTGAGGCTACACGCGGCTCTCTACCGCCTTCGAGAGGCGCGAGTAGCCGACGACTCAGCACCGCAGTTCGAACACTGCTTGCCTTGAGCACCCTCATCGTCTGGACCGAACCGCCGGGAAGGATACCGGTCTGTTGCCCATGGTACCGCGCCATAAGACGTGGTTGAACGCCGAGGAATTGATGGCATCGGGCTCTATTGAAATTGAGGCCCTTGGTGGCATTGGCCCACCATGCGCCGTCGCGCAGGGCTTGACGGCTGGCGTGCGTGGCACGGACGCAACTTGGCAACCCGGAACCAGATCTGCATTCACCGGTGGCGCGCACAGCCTGCCCGGAATCACGGCTGTGTAGGGCGTGAGATCGGGGTGGTGGTGAACACGTCGGAAATAGGATTGGAATTGGCATCGTTCATACCGATAGGTATCACGGCTTCCGTCCGTGCCCCCAATGGAAACGCCGCCCCACAATGCACTTCACAATAAGGTGATCCGTGGCGCCGGTAGCCCCAACGCCCACCCCAAAATTAAACTCCCAGTTGGGCGAGACATTTAGATCAATCGAGGGAAAGATCTGCTGCTGTTGATCATGCAGCCGGTCAAAGTCCGTAATAGGTCCCAGCGCACCGTAATACTCAATTCCGCCCGAAATTTTCCTCGTGAAGTCGTAGCTGATCTTCGCGTTCGGAGAGAAACTCCACCCTTGGTTCTCGCTCGCGCCATGGAAGGAGCGATCAACGGTCGGGTTGAACGCGAGATACCAGCGCCCAAGCTTTTTGTCGATAATCGGACGAACCTCCCAAGTCCACGTATCGGCGGAAAAATTCCGCCGCTGATAACCAATTTCGGTGGAGAGGCTAAGCCCAACCGGCCAATGCAAGGACTCCGGAATCGCCACACGCGGGCGAATGTGATCGCCAACCCACATCCACCCGCCATCGGGCTGGATGGTGGAGAAGACGTAAAAGCCAGTCTCAAACCAACTCGTAAAGCCGTGGGTGATCTCCAGAGTTTCGTGTTCGGCGTGGTTGGTCGGCAGCACACCGTCGATCACAGTCTTGGTGCCCTCCACGGTGAAGTTGCTGTGGATCTCGACCATGGTGTCGGCGGGGGCGACCAGGTTAGAGCCGTAGACTTGGATTTCAGTGTTGTCCTGGGCGCGCGCCGAAGTGATGGAGCAGAAGGCTGCAAGGAGCGCGCTTGCGATGCAGAGTGGCTGGTTCATCCCATCTCCATTAGACATCATGGAGACCCTGCGCGCGAGTCAAGGGTGCGCTATGGTTGAGTTAGTGGAAGTAGGAACCCGGTGCAGGGAGCACATAGATGAGCCGTAGGACGATGAGCCGCAGAACGCGAATTCTGGTGGCGATGCTTGTGTTTCTTGCGGGAGCGCCCTGCACTTGGGCCCACCACGGCACGGCTCTTTTCGACACAACTCACATCGTCACTTCTAGAAGGAACTGTCATGGGCTTCGAGTGGATCAATCCCCATCCTCACATTTATGTGGAAGTAAAAGACGACCACGGCAAGGTCGCAAAATGGCTCTTGGAGTGTGGAAGTCCCCTGATGTTGACCCGGTTTGGCTGGACCAAAACTACAGTCAAGGCCGGAGACCAGGTAAAGATTTTCGGCTTTCGTGCCTAAGGATGGGTCTGCCTATCTACACCTCGAGCGGATCGAACTGCCGGGCGGCGAGGTTCTTCCCGGGTTTCCTTAGAGCCGTCGTGTCTAAGGCCCAGTTATGCTTAGGTTGCGGTGTTGTTTTCGACCCTGCTATGGTTGGGCGTAGTTGCCTCGGACCGTTGGTTGCGTTTGCGTCGCGTGCAACGTTCCATCAGGAGAATACACAGTGAGGGCATTCATTTGGGGGTTGATCCTGGGTGCGCTAGCCATTCCGGTGGGTGGCTATTTTTACTTCACCGGCGGACACGCTCCGGTCGCAACGTCGGATCCCGACATGCCGTTGGAGAAGATGCTCGCCCACAAGGCGCTGGACGTGCGGATCCAGAAGGAAATGCCAAAGTCGGTTCCGATTCAAGCCGACGAAGTGAACCTGCTGGCGGGAGCGGCGCTCTACCGCGACCATTGCGTGGTCTGCCATGGCATGCCGGTACAGCCGAAAACAGCGATTGCCGTAGGAATGTATCCCCAGCCTCCGAAACTGCTCGAAGGCAAAGGCGTGACCGACGACGAACCCGGCGAAAGCTACTGGAAAGTGGCCAACGGAATTCGACTGACGGGGATGCCGGGCTTCCGGGCATCGCTGTCGGAAACTCAGATGTGGCAAGTAAGCCTGCTCGTCGCCAAGGCAGACAAGCTCCCTAAGACCGTCTCAGATGCGCTGTCAGCGGCGCCTGTACCTGCCCAGGTTGTGGAACAAAAGGCTGTCAACAGGAGATAGGATTCACCGTGTGCATGAACGCTGCATGCGTGAACACTGACGTAACGCTGCCGCCCCGTCTCCATAAAACTTGTTGTCCCAACGACGAAAGGTTGTCACTCCGACCGACGGGAGAGCCTGTCCTCAACTTGCCCAAGCGAATCTGCAGTTCAGTCTTCGGGGGTGCAACGCTCGATGATTTGTGCCGGAACCGCCAGCCCTGTTAACCTTTCGATGAACTTGCCCTTGTAGTGCCTCGGTTCAGTCCGAGGGTCGTGGATAATGGATAGTGAACACGAGGCCTTCCTCCCAACCGACATATGACTACAGAGCGCCCGTTCCTGCCGGTCACTTGCCTGCTGTATTTTCTGATTTGCGGTCTAGCCGGATGCCATTCCAACTCTTCCTACAAAGCCGTCGCCAAGCGGGCTCCCACGCAACCCGCTCCTGGGGAGGGCATTCAGAAAATTCAGCACATTGTATTTCTAATTAAAGAGAATCGGACGTTCGATCACTATTTTGGGACCTTTCCCGGGGCGGATGGCGCGACATCCGGAAAGATCTCGAATGGCAAGACTGTCCCCCTGACGCGCTCGCCAGACGTTGGACCCTACGATCTGGGCCACTCCTGGCGGGATGCCATCATCGCCATCGATGGCGGCAGTATGGCGAAGTTCGACCAGTTAGACAGTGGCTACGTCGACGGCTACCGCTATCCTTACACGCAGTTTCTGGAATCAGACATTCCGAACTACTTTGCCTATGCGCGGAATTTTGTACTGGCGGACCGCATGTTTTCCTCACTGGCGGGACCAAGTTTCCCCAACCATTTGTATACCGTGGCGGCGCAAGCAGGCGGTGTAATTGATGACCCGCACGCGAGCCGCGGCAACTGGGGATGCGATTCGGACGAGAATCAGACGGTGATCGTGGTGGGAAAGGATGGAAGCATCACCACCGAGCCCCCATGCTTAGATTTTCAGACACTGGCGGACTCGTTAGAGGACGCACATATTCCCTGGAAGTATTACGCACCGTCCAAGGGGCAATATGGCTACCAGTTCTCGACGCTGGATGCGATTCGACACATTCGCAACTCCCCGCTGTGGGAGCAACGCGTGGTGCCGGATTCGCAGTTCGAGAGTGATGCTAAGAGCGGACGCTTGCCGGCAGTGAGTTGGTTGATTACGGGCGGAGCCAACGAGCATCCGCCGTTGAGCACCTGCAAGGGCGAGAACTGGACGGTACGCGAGCTGAATGCGGTGATGCAGGGACCGGACTGGAATTCCACCGTTGTGTTTCTAACCTGGGATGATTTCGGCGGATTTTACGATCACGTGCCCCCGCCGTCGTTGGGGCCTTACTCGCTGGGGCCGCGGGTGCCGTTGCTGGTTATTTCTCCGTACGCGCGCAAGGGCTACATCAGCCACACTCAGTATGACTTCTCTTCGTTCTTGAAGTTTGCTGAGCGGCGATACCATCTGAAGGCACTGACGGACGACGACACGCGAGCGAACGACATGCTTGATAGCTTTGATTTCTCCGCGGAGCCGCAACCAGCGCTGGTGTTGCAGGAGCATGAGTGCCCGAAGAATCCTGGCCTATGGTGGCGAGTGTCAACGTACTGGGCACGGCGGAAGGCACATCGGGAAGCAGTCAAGAACAGCCTGCGACAATAGACCGCTGATCCATGTCCACAACGGAGTCCAATCTCGGTTATGCGGCCCTGCTAGCGGAGAGCCGGCGGCTGGATGCAACTGGTCGCGGGAAAAGCAAGATCAAGGTGGCATTGCTCTCCGACGCGGCCACCCAGAGACTTGTGCCAATTCTGCGCACTCTGTTTGCCCGGCAAGGCGTCGACGCTGAGATCTACGAAGGACCCTTTGACGCAATTGAGTTGGAGGTGTATGACCGCAACTCCGGGTTGTACAAGTTTCAGCCTGAAGTAGTGATGGTGCTGAATTGTGTACAAGCCCTGCGCGCTGTCTTCCTACGCCCGGAGACCGACGCGGTTTCATTTGTGGACGCGACGTCCAAGCGCATCGCGCGGATCTGGGAAGCGATTCAGACCAACATCCCGGCGACGATCATCCAAAGCAATTTTGTACTTCCCTACGAACGCTTTTTCGGCAACTTCGACCAAAAAGTGCCCGAGTCGTTGTCTGCCACAGTGGCGGCGGTGAATTCCCGTATCGCTCAGGAGGCGCGGTCGCGAGGCAGCGTCCTCCTCTGCGATGTCGAGAGCGTGGCATCGTGGCTCGGGAGGCAGCAGTGGTTCGAGGACCGCTTTTGGGATAGCGCCAAGTATTTCTGCGCACTGGATTGCCTGCCCTATGTCGTGAATAGCTTCGTTGCAATTGTGATGGCCAGTCTGGGGCGAATCATCAAGTGCGTGGTCGTCGATTTGGATAACACGCTCTGGGGAGGCGTCATCGGCGACGACGGGCTCGATGGCATTCAGATCAGCGCCCACGGCGAGGGCGAAGCCTTTTATCGCATGCAGCAGTACCTGCGCGCGCTCAAGCAACGAGGGATTGTGCTCGCGGTGTGCAGCAAGAATGAAATGGCGAATGCCCTGTTGCCGTTCGAAAAGCATCCGGAGATGGTGCTGCGGCGCGAAGACTTTGCGGCCTTCGTGGCGAATTGGAACGACAAAGCCGTCAACATCCGGCAGATCAAAGAGACACTGAACATCGGATTCGATTCGATGGTCTTTCTCGACGACAATCTTTTTGAGCGAAACCTGGTCCGCGAACTGGTGCCGGCTGTTGTGGTGCCGGAACTTCCGGAAGAGCCCGCGGATTACGTGCGCGCCATCTCGGAATTGAATCTGTTCGAGACAACTTCGTTTTCCGCCGAGGATGCCCAACGCACGGAGATGTATCGGGCCCAAGCCGGACGCCGCGAGGAGCAGGCCGGATTCGCCTCTGTCGAGGAGTTTTTGCAGTCGCTCGACATGCGGATTACGGTCGGACGGTTCGATGCTTTCCACCTGCCGCGCATCTCCCAGCTCATGCAGCGCAGCAATCAGTTCAACCTGACAACGCGGCGGCTTTCTGAAATTGAATGCAAGGCTCTGATGGACAACGCGGACTGGCTGCCGCTCTATGCCAAGCTCGCAGACCGGCTGAGCGATCACGGCTTGATATCCATCGTCACCATCGAGGTGCTGCCCGACGACCTAGCCATCCGGGACTGGCTGATGAGCTGCCGCGTCCTGGGCCGTGGCGTCGAGAGCTTCCTCATGAACCGGGTCGTCAAACACGCGCAGGAGCTGGGTCTGGCGCGAGTCACAGCCGAGTACATTCCAACCGCAAAAAATGGAATGGTGAAGGATTTCTTCGAACAGTTTGGGTTCGAAAGGGTCGCGGAGGGGACGAGCGGTGCGGCGCGGTGGCGGTTGCTCACAAAGGACTATGAGCCGCGGCCAACATTGATGAAGACTGCGAAGGAGTAGGTCAACATGCCGGCAATGGATCAAAGGCAAGCCATGCAAGGCCTCACGGATGTGTTCCGCACCGTCTTCGATCAGCCGGAGCTCGTCCTGCGCGACGACATGACAGCCGCCGACGTAGAGAACTGGGATTCGCTCAACCACATTGACCTGATCGTTGCCATCGAACGGAAATTCAAAATCAAGTTCACCACCCGCGAAATCACCGGCCTAAAGACCGTCGGCGACTTGGCGGAACTGACCGCAAAGAAGGTGGGCGTCGCGCCGTGATGTTTGCCTCCTTCAAGTTTCTTCTGATTCTCCCCCTAATCGTTGGGCTGTACCACGTGGTTCCGGTGCGCTGCCGTGTTCTGTTTCTACTGCTCGCATCATATGGATACGTTTGCACCCTTAGCGTCCGTGCAGCCCTAGCCCTGGCCGTAGCAACGGGCTTTACCTTCTTGGCCGGCAAGGCGGCGGGCAATCGACGATCGCAGCAACGGGCTTACGAGGCATTTTTGTGCTCGATCTCTGTCCTGACTCTGTATCTGTGTTTCTTCAAACTTACGGCGGCACTGCCTCTTGGAAGATTTGGAAGGCTGGCGGCTCCCCTTGGGCTCTCCTATTACACGTTCAAGCTGCTGAGCTATGTAATTGACGTGTACTGGGGCAAGATCGAGCCAGCCAGGAACTTTGCAGAATTCGCGACTGCGATCGCCTTCTTTCCTCAAATGGCCGCAGGCCCAATTCAGCGCCCAGCCGACTTCCTCACCCAGCTCCCCCCGACGCGGACGGCTCTGTGGTCGGGTCTTTCGCGACTCGTCTGGGGCCTGGCCAAGAAATTGATAGTGGCAGACAATCTAGCGCCGACCGTCAACTACGTATTCGCCCATGTTCACGGCTTACACGGAGCCAGCCTGCTCGCCGGCTTTTACCTCTTCCCTCTTCAAATGTACGCCGATTTTTCCGCGCTGACGGACATCGCCCTTGGCATGGGCCTTCTCTTCGGAATGGTTGGACCGGAGAACTTCAAGCGCCCATTCACAGCTTCCAGTATCAGCGACTTCTGGCGCCGCTGGCACATGTCCCTCACCAACTGGCTGGCGGACTATGTATTCACCCCGTTGCGTATGGCAACCCGTTCCGCTGGAACCGCAGGCCTAGTCCTGAGCATTACCCTGAACATGCTGGCCGTCGGACTCTGGCACGGCTTCACCTGGGGATATTTGGCATTCGGCGCCCTGAACGCGGCGTACCTGGTAGGCGATGTCCTGACCGCGCGCCGCCGCAGTCTGTATTTCAAGGCCCATCCGAACCAGGACCGTCTGCGAACCTGGTCGGGCTGGCTGCTGACAACACATCTATTCTTCCTCGCCATGGTCTTCTTCCGCTGCCCCAGGATCGGCGATGCCGCCTGGCTCCTAACCCACGCTTGGTCCGGTCTTGGAACACTGCCGGCGGACCTTGCAAGCTTGGCCGCTGCGACCGGGGCAAACGCCCTCCTCATCGGCCTAGCGGGATATGCTGTTCTGGAGCTAGCCGAAAGATTTCGTCCCGACCTATGGTGGGGCCGCGTGGAAGCCGCGACCTCCCCATGGGTACGATGGCCTGTGCGCTGTGCCATCGCGGCCTGTGTTCTGGGTGGTTGGTTCCTGGTTACGATTCGAGCAGGGGGACACGACAGCCCGTTCCTGTATCAAGTGTTCTAACCCGAGACGCCGTTCTCTCGGATGCGGAGGCCCAGGTGGAACAAATCGCAAAACGCGCCGGACTCTTGGCATTGGTGGTCGTGCTCTGGCTTGCCTACGTCGAACTCGTCTCCTTCGGAAAACTGCGCATCGCCCACCTCGACAGCGATGCCATTCCCGTGAGCAGCCTCGTCGCCGCCTACCCAGGCATGGCCTGGGCGGGCACGCTGGCCAACGAGTGGGCGCCCTCCAACCGCTACAGCTACGAAGCCTACGTGGGCTGGGAGCGCAAGCCGTTCCAAGGCCATGTCATCAACATCGACGAGCCTGGAGTCCGCCGCAGCGCTCCCTCCCACTGCGATCGACCGGGCTATACCATCTGGGTCTTCGGCGGCTCTACCATCTGGGGCTACGGTTCGCCGGATTGGCTCACCATTCCTTCCCAGCTGGCGGCAAGATACGAACGCGCTGGACGCGACGTCTGCATCAAGAATTTCGGTGAAAAAGCCTGGGTCAATACGCAAGAAATGATCAAGCTGGTCCTTGAATTGAAGCACGCCGAGCAGAAACCCGATCTCGTAGTTTTCTACGATGGCCCCGCCGACGTCTGGGAGAGCTACCAATCCGGCCGCGGTGGCGTGCACCAGAATTTCGACGAAACCAAGCGCCTATTCGAGGGCCACGCGGCAGCCAACGCGGGAAGCTTTCAGTATCTCCTCGACAGCAATGCGGGACGGCTTCTGGCACGCCAGCGGCAGCAAAACAGTCTGCAGAAAACTCCCGCCCGCGACATCAACGCCATCGCTCGGCGCGCCCTTCGCTGCTATCTCGAAAACGTTCGCCTGATCGAAGCGCTGGGTCGTGAGTACAGATTCCAACCGGTTTTTTTCTGGGAGCCGACCCTCTCCACGGGACACAAGCCCCTATCCCCAACCGAGCAGGCGGCGCAAGATGCCGCGCACAAGGGGTTCCCGGGTCTGAACGAGGCCAATCAAGCCGCCTACGCCATGCTTCAACCAGATTGCCATGCCCCGATCTTCTGCATTGCCGACGCCCTCGATCACGCCACCGGCAGCGTCTACTTTGACGAAAATCATGTCACCGCCGAGGGCAACCGCCTCATTGCCGAGAGGATGTACGACGCGATTCAGCAAAATCGCCGCTAAGCTCGCTCCTGCACTTTCCGATACATTTTAAGAACCCAATTGTGCCCACACCTCGTCAAAATGCTTAGGGTCCTATCCCTTATTCGCAAACATCTGAATGCCCTGGAGAGAACAATGCAAAGAAGTAGACTGTTGCTGGCTTTGGTTGTCGTAACGCTTGTAAGCGCCGCTACCGCTCAGGTGCAAACCTGGAACATCGATCCGAATCACACGGCGGCACAGTTTTCCGTGCGCCACCTCGGGATCTCCACCGTTCGCGGAGCCTTCACCAAAGTAATCGGCACAGTGCAATACGACCCAGCCAATCCCAGCAAAACGGTGATCGATGCCAGCATCGACGCCAACTCCATCGACACGCGAGTCGAAATGCGCGACAACGATCTGCGCAGCCCGAGCTATTTTGATGTGGCCAAGTTCCCCACGGTCGCCTTCAAATCAAAAAAGGTCGAGGCTGGCGAAGCCGGCAAACTGAAAGTGACCGGGGATCTCACGATTCACGGCGTCACCAAAGAGGCCGTTCTCGATGTGGAAGTCTCCAGGGCCCCCATCAAGGACCCTTGGGGTAATGAGCGCATGGGCGCATCAGCTTCCACCAAGATTAACCGCCAGGACTTCGGAGTAAGCGGTGGAGGCGCGCTCGTCGGCGACGATATCCCCATCACCATCGATCTGGAAATGGTGCAGCCGCAATCCAAGTAAACAGGCTCGAAACCTTCAAGGGCATGGGCTTCCGCCTGTGCCCTTTATTTTCGGAAGGCCTCAGGCGGATCAAACGAACACTGCTCTCGAAAAGCCTCATCGGAGAGACGCCCATTGTCCCACTCGCGCAGTGTCGTAACCGTAGCCGAGGCCATGCCCCCGTCCGCCGAATCGAAAATCAACACAACCCCTTCCACAGGCGCCCTTGAAGCACTCTCTGGCGCCGGCAAACGAGCCGCCGCGCGTTGAAACATAGCCCGCGCCGTATCCCATTTCTCGCTAGCACTGGTGGGCGC
>Ga0137418_10006217_pt1 | contig 10985 bp, 9 predicted proteins | sample CZODoug3_1_2_16f_FD_122242 | JGI IMG/M metagenome (GOLD analysis project Ga0137418, IMG submission 122242) | Vadose zone soil fungal communities from Angelo Coast Range Reserve, California, USA - CZODoug3_1_2_16fungal (Hybrid Assembly) | ecosystem: Environmental > Terrestrial > Soil > Vadose... | reverse complement strand
GTGCCCCTTCTCGAGAACGTCGACGATGAGCTCGTGAGATTCAACGATTTCGTGCAAGTCTTTCGAGATCTTTCCGATCGCTGCACGAATTCGTAGATCAACAGCCAGCGTGTCCCACGCCCGAAGAAGCACGTCGTTCTGCGCGGCCTTTAGGATGTCTCTATGAAACTCCACGTCGTGTTCTGCGCAGGCGTCGAGGTCGCCATCAGCAACCGCTGTACGCATGGCTGCTAATTGATACTGGAGTTCGGCTGTGTAGCCTTTCAGCACCGTCGCTGCCGTTCGTCCGGCGATTTCTTCGATCTCGGCCCGTATCTGATAGGCCTCTTCCATCTCTGCCAGATTTGGAGACCGGACGATCACAGAAAGGTCCTCGGAAAGCGTAACCATTCCAAGGGTTTGAAATTCAGCAAAAGCTTTCCACACGGTTTTCTCGTCCAATCCATACTCAGCTGCGATCTCACGCAATTGCAGCGTTTGGGTAGGCCGAAAGCGGCCGCTAAACAGCTCTCTCACCAATCGGGCTTCACCCGACCCGGGTAGATGGCCCCTACCGGGCACGTCGACCACGACTTCCCTGACTCCGTCCTTGACCAACATCATTCCCTCTTTCTTAAGCGGTTTCGGGGAAAGGCTCCCTGCCGCTCACCCGGAATTGTGCATCCCCTGAATCCCGGAATGGCGAATTGTGACCTAGGGTCCCGACCGTCCTGGACCTACACTAGGAAACTTTTGGGAAATCGTGGTGAACTTCTCGTCGGGATTGTGTGGATTCTCTGTTCTGATGCTATGTCGCTGAAAATAAGTAATTTACGCGAGCATGCGCGTGGAATTGTCGCGCCGCTGGACACTTGTACCCATGTGGTCCTAGAACCACTCTAACTTATCTCTGAGGCGGAATACCCTCCGCCATGGCAACCAGTCAGGTTCGGCAAAATGAAATCTTTCCAGGCATTCCGCCTTGATACAGCAGACCAGTGCCTTTGGCGCGGGCAAGAGCGCGTGGCCATTCCCCCGAAACCTTACGACATGCTGCGGTACTTGGTCGAGAATCCAGGCCGACTGGTCACCCAGGACGAATTCCTCGAGAAGTTATGGCCCGACACCTATGTCAACCCGGAACTGATCCGGAAATACATTCTGGATATCCGAAAAGTCCTAGGTGACCGGCCTGACAAACCTGAATTCATCGAAACGGTGACGAAGCGAGGATACCGGTTCATTGCGCCAGTTGTGGATGGGAGCGCCGCCGGGCCGGGAGAATTGAATCCCTTACCGACAAAACCAGGGCACGAAATAATAGAAGACGGGGATCACGAAGCGGCCCGCTCCGGGCAGGAACGCTCGCCTGTAAAACGCGGTCTTTGGAAATTCATAGTCTTGTCATTGTTGGCTCTCGCTGCCGCAGCAGGAATAGGTCGGGAGCTTCGCCTCACCCGAAATGGGCCGATCATTCCATCGTCGAACAATACATCGATAGCCGTGCTGCCCTTCGCCGACATGAGTCCAGGCAAAGATCAGGAGTATTTTTCGGACGGACTCGCCGAACAACTGATCGACGACCTCGCGAAGGTACCGCGCCTGAACGTAGTAGGACGGTCCTCGGCATTTCAGTTTAAGGGCAAGAATGAGGAGCTACGCGAGGTGGGACGGAAGCTCGGTGTAACCAACGTTCTTGAGGGAAGTGTGCGCCGAGACGGCAACCATGTGCGCATCACAGCGGAACTGATCAAGGCAGACGATGGCTTTCAGCTCTGGTCGCAAACTTACGATCGAGAAATCAGTGATATTTTCGCGGTTCAAGATGAGATTGCTCGGGCAGCGACCGAAGCCTTGCAACTGAAGTTGCTCGGAACAAATAGCGAGCCTCTTGCCTCAGCATTGCGCAGCACGAATGCGGAGGCGTATCAGGCGTATCTGCAAGGGCAATACTTCAGTGAGCGAGGACCGAACAAGGAAGACCTCGGCAAGGCGGTCGCCTATTCCGAACAAGCCATTAAACTCGATGAGAAATATGCACCAGCCTGGGCTTTGCGAGCGTCGGCGCAGATCGCGATGGCGGAGGGCGGGCTGACCGACGTTACAGAAGGGTTTCAAAAGGCCCGCGACGACGCGGAGCGGGCGATTGCGCTCGATCCTACCCTGACCTCAGCCTATTTGGCGCTAGCGAAGACGCAGATCAACTGCGACTGGAATTGGGATGCTGCCAACGCTTCCATTACCAAAGCAGGGGCCTTAGAACCAGGTAGCATCGAAGTACTCCGAATCCGTTCGTATCAATCCAGGATATTGGGCAATCTCGACCAGGCCATCAAGCTTTATGAACAAGTGGTCGCGCTAGACCCCCTCAGTGCCAACTCTTATGCACGCCTGGGATACCTGCTGTACTTAGCGGCCCGGTATGATGAAGCCCGGGTCACGCTGCAAAAAGCTCGAGACTTGAACCCGCAGTCCACCGGTGTCCATCTCACCACGGGCAAAATTCTCGTCGCGGAGGGAAATCCTCAGCAGGCGCTCGTGGAAATTGAGAAGGAACCAAGCGCCTGGGGCAAACTGACAGGCGAGGTACTGGCTTATCACGCGCTCGGGCGGGAACAGGATTCGAATGCGGCTTTAGCTGACCTTATCGCCAAGTATCGCACTACCGCGGCCTACCAGGTCGCTCAGGTGTATTCCTTCCGTGGGGAAGCCGACAAATCATTTGAATGGCTCGAGTATGCCTATAAACAGCGCGACCCCGGACTCCCTGAGATCAAAAGCAATCCACTGTTCAAAAAGCTGTACCGCGACCCCAGATACACCGAATTTCTCAAGAAAATGCGCCTGCCCACATAGAATACCTGGCTCTTTCGCCAGGCCCGACCACTGACGGACCGGACATCGACTGCGACCCTCATCCTTGTATGGTGCAGCCCGTTCGATGCATTTCTCCCCGGTTTCTTAGAACTTCGTCCGGAAGAATTCCGAAAGATGCGGCACAGAACGACATATTCTGACACAACTCAATCTCCCAAACATGGTTTCCTACGCTGGCAACAAATCTATCTTTGCTTAGGGAAATATCCAATGACTACTGCATCTCAAAAAAGAGAGTTATTCCGGCCGAATCCTGAAGCCCTCGACCACAGAGTTCTGTCGATCAAACATAAGCCGAGACCCACCCAACTGTAGCTCGCCTCAGTCAAGCCCTTCCTCGAACTTCGGGGCAAAGACGATTGCCAACACAAAACCGCTCATTGCCGCCTGAATCGACAGGTGGCGCGGACGCCCTTGCGGCGAGAAAAGCATTTCCAGCTTCTCACAGCCGGCTTCCCAGCCTCCGGCCAGGGACGATCAGAACAGAGAACAGGAGGATGGTTTTGCCAAAAGATGGACACAGAAAGAAGATTGTGGAGGTGGACCGCAGCATACAGCTCATTGCGTCAGGGCGCTCACGGCTAGCAAGAGAAATCTTCAGCGGCCGTTATCAGCCAGGGCAGTCTGTGCAGCTGCGCGAAATCGCAGACCACTACGAATTGGATGACGAATCGGTCTTGAAGACCTTCGCTGAACTTCAAGCGCTCGGAATGGTTAATCTTATCGGAAACTCTTCGGCCATCATTCACTCCCCGAATCCGAAAGAGATGCAAGAGGCTTACCAAGTCCGGGCTGCTCTCGAAGAGATTGCCGGACGAACGGCAGCTCCGACCCTCAAAGGCAAGACCACCGTTCTCCAGAATGAGCTAGACGCTATGCGCGCGGCAGTCCGCGACGGCAATCTCGACGCCTGTGCGGAACACGACTCGAAGTTCCACAGAGGGATCCTCGGGGCCTCGGGGAATGACTTGCTGCTTCGGGTATGGGAAACACTAGGGTTTGATCTACGAATTCGCGCAGCGATCGGCAAAATCTCGAAGGCCATGCCTGAAGTCGTTGAATCGCACCAGTCCATCGTCGATGCTCTCGAGAAAGGTCGCGGAACAGAAGCTGGACTGCTGTTGCGCAATCATGTCGAAACTTTCCTGGAGTATCTCAGAAAATCCGAATCGGACTCGGGAGTTCACAAAGCGTTTCGCCAGGATTTGGAAGGAGCAAAGGACGTTCAACAGGCGTTTTTCCCTCGGGAGAGTTTGTCGATTCCGTGTCTATCGTGCGCTACCTTTTATCAACCTGCTCACGAGGTCGGTGGCGATTACTACGACTTTCTTCCGTTGCTGGAGGGGCGATGGGGCATCGCGATCGGAGATGTCTCGGGTAAGGGAATCGGTGCGGCGCTGATCATGGCGAGTCTGCAGGCTTCACTTCGGGCGCAAGCTCTGCATCCGCATCTGGACCTTTCGGCGCTCGTTGGAGACGTCAATCGGCTGGTTTTCGAGTCCTCACCCGCACACTTTTTCGCCTCGCTTTTCTACGCGGAATATGAACCTGCCACGCGAGTATTGAAATATGTGAACGCGGGCCATAATCCTCCCATCGTCGTGCGTACGTCGAACGGATCTTCCAAATTGTTCTACCTGAAGTCTGTGGGCATGCCGATAGGCATCGCTGCAGACTCCCGGTTTCCGTCCAGGACATTTCAGCTTGAGACCGATGACGTCCTCGTCGCCTACACGGATGGAATCACCGAAGCCCAGAGCCGCGAAGGGAGATTTTGGGGAGAAAAAGGGCTCGAGTCCGTGCTCAAATCCTCCATCCACAAGACCGCTGAGGAAATCATGCAAGCCATTCTCGACGAGGTGTCAGTTTTTGTGAATGGCCAAGGGCAGCATGACGACATGACGCTCGTCGTCGTGCGCGTTCAGGCAGGCTGTGATGTCGGGTCCTCCGCCTCGGACTAAGCAGTTTGCAGGAAGGCGAAGGAACCTCGAACTACGTCACTGCTCTGAAGTGCAGGCGGCCTCCATGGCACGACCAAGCGCTATCGCTTAAAGTGGATCGAATCCGTTCTTCCGGGTGGTCGGCAAACCGATAGTTATTCTGGAAGGAGGTCTGGGAAATTCGGTAACTCAGCCAAATCTGGGTACAATAAGGGGACGATAAGAAATGACATCCGGTACCTTGTGGTATCAAAAGATGTCCGCCGACACCGTTTAATATCAATCAGTTACATCACAAAGCTGCCTGTCACGGCAGAGGTCGCGAGTTCGAGTCTCGTCGTCCCCGCCATTCTAAATAAACCACTTACTGATTTCTCGGACAGACCCTTGTGGGTGCAAAACGGTGCAACTTTGATTTGCGTTCGACGGTCTCTCGGTCAAAATCATTGAAACCACAGCTGCTTGGGCTGCCCGCTTGGCGGGCATGATCGCTTGCGTGTAGGTATCCAGCGTGCACCGCACTGAAGAATGCCTGAGCAATTCTTGCATCACTTTGATGTCAGCTCCAACGAGCTTCAGCAAAGTCGAATACGTGTGCCGGAATGTGTGCCACCCAACTCGCTTCTGCAATTCGGTTTTCCGCGCGGCGGGGCCGATGTGGTATCGCATGACTGCTTGGGCCCACAACGGGTGCCTACCCTGGGACTGCGGACCGGCAAAGACCCAGTCTTCTCGTTTGCGATACGACGTCTGTCGCCGCCACACGAGCAACGCGTGGGCCAGAGCGCTGTGAAGAGGCACGGGCTTTTGTGAGGCCTCCGTCTTGCAAATGCCGACAACCTGGTTGACAATCGAGCGAGTTACACTTATATGCTCTGCGGCGAAGTCGACGTCCTTCCACTTCAAAGCGAATAGTTCGCTGCGCCTCAAACCGGTACCCAGAGCAATCAGCACCATCGCGCGTTCTTTGACGGCAAGGACGGATAACAGTCGTTGCGCCTCCTCAACTGTCAGCACGTCAGGAATCCTACGGCGTTTAGCACTGTGGCGGACGAGCGTGATGGGATTGCGGTCAAATAGATCGTACCGGCAAGCGTGGTTAAACAGAACGCTGAAGATATTGCGAATCTTTGCGGAGCTCGATTTCGCTAGCGACAGACCCCTCAGCCACATTTCCACTTCAATCGTTTTGATCTCGTGGAGCTTGCATTCTCCCCAGTGTGGCACGATCCAATTTTTCAAATAACTTTCATACCCACATTTGGTTGAATAGCTTTTCCAAGTATTGTCTTGTATGAGCTCGCGCTGCCTATAGTGCTCAACCAACTCAGCCACCGTCATCATTGTCGTTCTGAATCGAATTTCTCCAAAGTTGATCTCTCTGACTAGGCTAGCAATGCCCTTCCGGGCCGAAGCCTCAGTCTTGAACTGCGTCACCGTGCCGATTTTGATCCGTCGATATGTGCGTCGTCCGTTATGTCGCCGGTCTCGATACCTAAATTCCCAAATATCTGGACCGCGGCGCCTGCCGCTTCGAAGTAAGCTCCCGAGTTGCATGAATCCCTCCCTGCACGCGAAGTGCTCAATTGATTCCCCATTCGAAACTACTGTTAGTCAAGGGATGAATCTTCAGCGAATACTCGTCGTAGTGTGAAAAGCAGGTTGCTGCTTTTCAGCGAAAGGAACGCATACAAACAAGCATGTCCAAAGTGGCGCCTCTACGAATGGCGCGCTTTCCAGGCAACTGGGATTACTACCGGATTGCCCGTTATCTGGGCATGCTACGATGGAATAACGACGCAAATGCTCTGCCTGCCTGTTAGCCGCAAAGGCGCTCTGAGCCTACCCACAGTTGAGCCAGATCTCTGAGGTTGGCCTTGTATGTACGCGTTACCAAGTATTCTTCCCCGCCTTTTACACGCAGCCTGTACTCTCCCGTCGGTAAAGGTTGGATCTCCTCCACGGCCGAAATATTAACGACGACCGAGCGGTGGATGCGAATAAAACCGTAGGGCTTGAGCTTCTCCGCCATGGACGAGAGGGACTCGTGCAGCAAATAGGGACTGGGTAGGTGTCGCAACGAAACGTAATTACCTTCGGCTTGCACTGCCACGACCTCGGCTAAATCCAAAAATAGGATTCTACCCTTTGCCTTAAACGCGATTCGTGGCGCCCGGGTGCTCATGATGGAACCCCTCGCATCGCTCTCTCGTTTCGACTTCCTGCTACACGAAGCGAGACTGACGATTGCACTGCTTCCAAATGAAATGGTCCTACATAACCGGAGCAGCCGATCCGTCTGATTTATTCATCAAAAAACCCACCACCTGGATCAGCCGGCCCATAGGTTACTTCTGTCCAGTGCTTACTGCTGACGGAAAGGTGGACTGTGCTCCGAAATAACACTCAATAGATTCCAACCGTCCGTTCTTGATGCGGAGATACTCCACGTTTCGGAACGATTTACCGTTCTTGGTGTGGCAAAGATACTTCACAAAAGCATCCCCCGCGCCAGTGGTGATTCGCTCGAGGTCAAAGTGTCCAATGAAATCAACCTGTGTGTCCCAGCATTGCGTTTTGAAAGTGCTCTTGCTGATGTGGTCGTCGCCGGCCGCGCTCGTAAACGTGAAGTTGTCGGCGAGCAGCATATTGAACGTGCCCAAATCCTTCTTTTCCCACGCCGCGTACCACTTACGGATGATCTCCTCGTTCGTTAAGTCATCCCCTCCCAATGCGCTGGCCCTTGCCAGTCCGGGTAGGGTCACCGCACCGACCAGCGCGCAGGCTCCCGTTGCGAGCAGATTCCTGCGCGGCATTGTGATCCTTGTCATTGTGCGCTCTCCTTTTCATGATGTACTTTGAAACGCTTAGCCCGATCGCGATGCGGTCAGCCCCGCTTGTAGTTGACCAGCGGCCGAAGAGACCTCAGCCATCCCACGATATTTCTGATTCCCGCTTTCCACACCTTCGGATCTTGAGCATTCTTTGCTAACGTCGCGTAGCCCTCGACCGTCGCGATCAAAAAGCTGGCAGCCTCGTCTGGATTCACGTCGCGGCGAACCGTTCCTTGGGACTTCCCCTTCCGCAAAAGCGTTGCAATACCTTCCTGCCAGGCCAGAAATATCCTTTCTAGTCGCTTGCGGAATTGCTCGTCCAGCGGAGACATCTCCTGTGCCAAAAGGAGCAGCGGACAACCGGCGCGGACGTCTTGGCGCCCATCTGGTATCCGCCGGACAACGCCGATCAAAATGTCGATGGGTTCCCCCTCGCTACACATAGGACGCAACCACCTGTCGCGCGTAAGTTTTGCGATTTTCTCTTCGACAACGGCATAGCCCAGGGCTTCCTTGCTCTCGAAGTGGTAATAGAGTGCTCCCTTGGTGACGTTGGTGGCGGCGAGAATTGTATCGATGCCGGCACTCTGGAAGCCTGATCTGTGAATCTCTCGAAAGGCGGCTTGCAGCAAGCGTTCCCGTGTACGCCCCGGATCACGGGCCTTTCGTTTCTTCTCGTGAGCAATTAACATACAAACTAGTATGTATGTTAGACCATTTGAAAATCAACCGAAATGATCTGTCTGACTCTTTGCTGGTCCGTGTTCTCGAATTTCGTAACCTCTCGCAGTTTGTGTATGAAAAGTTGGAGAACCAGTCGCTCTGGTTGTTTGTGGGTCGCCCCAGGAAATTGTCAATCCGCAACTCGTCTTCGAACTCTCAAATATTGGGTCTGTTGTGTCACGTAATCGTCGCGAAGGTGGAACACCACCTGCTTCCTCAGTTGGCACTCAGCAGGGATTTGTCGAGTTGTGAGCCAATTCTGCTCTCAACTGCTAGAGCGCCGAGTGGCACGTGACGTAAATCGCTAGTCATGTTGGCACGGCGACTTTCATCGAAGGAAAAGAGGACACATGAACACGCTAAGACGGTTGCGGAATTTCTGGATGCCGTGGGTTGCGATGATTGTTCTGGGTTGCTTCAGTGATGCGGTCGCTCAAACGAGCTACAAAGTTGTCGATTTGGGCGTTGTAAACGACAAGGACAATTTCAGTTGTGCCATGGACCTCAATAATTTCGGCTGGACGTTGTCCCAAGAGGGTGTCATGGATCCGGTCTCGCTTAATGCCGGCGCGATAGTCTTACCAGGCCAATCGGTGATAAACATCGGCGAATTCAAGATCGACCTCGGCACGCTTGGCGGACCGAACAGTTGGATGAACTGGGGCGGTATCAACGACTTCGCGCAAGCCGTGGGTGAGGCCGAAACGGCGGTTCTTGACCCGGACGGCGAAGACATTTGCGGCTTCGGCACACACCTTACCTGTCGCCCGTTTTTTTGGCAATTCGGCCACATGAGCGCTCTCCCGACGCTGGGCGGAAATAACGGCTCGGCCAGCGATATCAATAACCGCGGGGAAATCGCAGGCACTGCGCAAACGACTGTCAGTGACACCACATGCTCACCATCCAAGCCTCTCCAGACTATATTGCCGGTATTATGGGAAAAGGGCAGAGTCCGAGCTCTTCCGACGGTGGATGGCGATCCAGACGGGATCGCATTCGCGATCAACGATCAAGGCCACGCCGTAGGCGGCACGGGAAACTGCGCCGGTGCGATTCACGCCGTATCTTGGGAAAACGACACTGCCGTTAAGCTTCAAGACCTCGGATTTGGCGCTACCGCCCAGGGCATTAACCACCAGGGCCAAATCGTTGGGATCGTTAATAGTCCTGGCACCATATTTGCCGCGCTTTGGGAGAACGGCGCACTCACAAACCTCCGCACTCTGCCGGGAGATTTTGCCGCCATAGCCACCGGCATCAACAACCGCGGCCAAGTGGTGGGAAGCACGCTGGACTCCGGCTTCAACTGGGTCCACGGCTTCATCTATCAGGACGGCAAGATGACCGACCTGAACACGCTGTTTCCTGCGAGTTCCAACCTCTACGCAAGAATGGCTAACAAGATCAATGAGCGCGGACAAATCACGGGCATGGCCACGGTGCTCAGCGGGCCGCATACAGGCGACATCCACGCCTTTCTGGCAACCCCTGTAAATGAAAGGATCGACAGGTCAGTTGCAGATCTCGCACCTACGCAGCCGAAATCCGATTTGCCCGCGAATGTTAAGAAACAGCTTTTGAAGAGATTCGGACTCGGCCGGATCGACCAATAGGGGTGTTCGTCACCCGGGGTATGTGCCTGGTCTCTGGCTCGGTTTGCTTCCCCAGACGCGACGGGACCCACGATTAGGAACACGAACCCGTGAGGCGTGTTAAACGGCACGCCACACGGGTTCCTTTTCGATACGAAAAGTTAATTTGAATTTCGCTCCCCAATTAGGCATTGCCTGGGATCCCAAGGGAAAGGGCAATACCGTTCTTCGCGCGGGCATCGGGCTCTATTGCGAGAGTGTCATCTATAACAACATTTTTTGGAGCTCTTGTTGGTCGTAGATAAAGAGTGAGCACTTAGCGGCAAACTAAGATTCCCGTCCATCTTTGACGACGAATTTTGGGCACTGTCTTCGTGTGCCCAAACCAGTAAATCCATTGGTGTATTTAAATGACGTTCAGTCACAAGGAGAATTAGATGAGAAAACTTCTATATGTTTTGTTGTTCGCTGCTGTCTGGGGCGGGCAAGTCTCGGCTCAGTCTACGCCAGAGTCTTTGAAAGAATACGTTCCTGTTCTACCCGCAGTGAAGGCGAAGTCTTGGAAGATTGATCCGAAGGTCGGCTACGCGGTCAAAAACGTTGGTGGCGGCGTTTACGTCATATCGGACAACGGGTGGCAATCCGCATTCCTGGTCACCGATGAAGGCGTCATCGTTTTTGATGCGCCGGCAAGCTTCGGAAAGAGCATTCCGCTGGAAGTTTCGAAGGTAACCGACAAGCCGATCAAGATGCTGGTCTACTCACACTCGCACAAAGATCATATCGGCGGCTCCGCCGCATTCAAGAACATCAAAGATCTCAAGATCGTCGCGCTCGAAGGCGTCAGCGACTTCTTGAAGGAAATGAACGACCCGAATCGGCTGGTGCTGAACGTAACATTCAAGTCCGAGAAGACGATCAAACTTGGTGGCAAAACAGTGGAGCTCACGGGCCATCACCATCATTCGCCAGAAGGCGACCTTTTCATCTACGTTCCCGAAGCCAAATTTCTGATGGTGATTGACTCGGTAACGTCC
>Ga0137418_10006214_pt1 | contig 10987 bp, 6 predicted proteins | sample CZODoug3_1_2_16f_FD_122242 | JGI IMG/M metagenome (GOLD analysis project Ga0137418, IMG submission 122242) | Vadose zone soil fungal communities from Angelo Coast Range Reserve, California, USA - CZODoug3_1_2_16fungal (Hybrid Assembly) | ecosystem: Environmental > Terrestrial > Soil > Vadose... | reverse complement strand
TGGTGGGGCTGGCGAGAGTCGAACTCGCGACAAACGGTTTAGGAAACCGTTGCTCTATCCATCTGAGCTACAGCCCCAACACTCAGTAGATTATCATACGAAGAATGATGTCCGACCTGGTGCCGCCAATCGACGCGAAGACGCGGCGAAAAAGCGCGTGGCGGTCCGGAGGACAAACTACAGTGTTTACTGTATGGCGCGTCTCGCTCGCCAGTTAAACCATTCATAATCAGGTCCGTACTTGACGGGCCGCGAGGCCGGAACTAAAATTCTCATATCCCTCCCGGCCCGACTTTGAGATGAAGGCACAACTATGGGCTCGCTGGCTGCTATCTCGGCCCGCATTTCCAGCAATGCCACAGCGCGTTATATCGTCGCGTTGTCGGCAGCCATTCTCGCGGTGGCCGCCCGTTGGTCGCTGAGTCCTGTTCTTGGTGATTACTTTCCTTACGTAACGCTCTATCCAGCGATTGCATTTGGTGCGTGGTTTTGCGGAGTGGGTCCTTCCGTCCTGCTGACCGTCGCTGGGATCGTGGGAGCGCGCTTTTTTATTATGGTTCCCAGATACTCACTGAATATTCCGGACGTTCCGCAAAGCGTAGGATTGCTGGTATTTGGCGCGGGCGCCGCTGTGATTATTGCCATAGGCGAGTTGGTGCGCCGCGACAGTGCCTCTCTGCAGCGAGCACAAAGCGACTTGGAAGAAAGGGTGCAGCAGCGCACCGCGGAGCTTGCCGCCGCCAATCACAATCTGGGAGAGCTTTCGGCGCGCTTGCTCCACTTACAGGATGAAGAGCGCCGGCGGATTGCGCGGGAACTTCACGACAGCGTAGGGCAGACGCTCGCAGCGTTGTCCATGAATCTTGCCGCGGTGGGGGCGGACATCGAGCGGCTGGCCAAGACTGCTACCACGATTGCGGACAGCACTGCGCTAGTCAATGACATGAGCAGCGATATCCGGACAATTTCGTATCTGCTACATCCGCCATTGCTGGACGAAGCGGGACTTTCCTCGGCACTCACGTGGTACATCAAAGGTTTTTCGGAGCGCAGCAAAATCGAGGTGGACCTGCGAATTCCAGGGGATTTTGGGCGTTTGTCGAGGGACCTGGAAACGGCGATCTTTCGAGTGGTGCAAGAGTGCCTGACGAACATTCACCGGCATTCGGGGAGTTCGGTAGCGAGAGTTTTTATCTCGCATACCGATGGTCATGTCCGCGTGGAAGTGGAAGACAAGGGCAAGGGGATTTCGCCGCAGAAACGGGCGGAAATTATTTCGTCGCCGGCCGCGATCCCCGGAGTGGGCATTCGGGGAATGCGCGAGCGATTGCGTCAGCTTGGCGGCACGCTGGATGTGCAATCAAACGGCGAAGGCAAAGGAATGACGGTGACCGCGCTGCTGCCCGCCGAGGTGGCGCCGCCGCCGATGGAGGCGAGGTCGGCAGCGGCGAGCAGTCTTGAGGCGTCTGCTTAACGGATCATGGATTACCGGTGCGCGAGGGATCCGAGTTTGAGCGAGTCTTGCCGATTCGCAAGGTCTTGAAAATTGCGGGCCAAAACTCCTTAACCACATTGCCGCCAGCTATCACTGCTAATTGAATTCCGAAGCGCTCAAATGTTTGACCGGCGGTCTGCTCGGCGTCTGGCAGATAGGTATTAGCCAGGCCTTGAGCGCCCAGGGGCCCGAGCACGCCGCCGACATTAAAGGCCCGCCCACCAGCGTCCGTGCGAGTGACCACAACGCTTTTGAGTGCGTGACCGATTTTCTGGGAGAAGGTGCCATGAGCCAGAACATAATACCGCGGGTCGTGATGCAGCACGGTAGGAAGCAGAAATGTTCCAAACATGTCGGTGGAAGCATTGAGCGCCAGCGTAGCACCGTAGCGCTTGCCGTAGGCCTCCCAGCCCTGGCCATAGCCTGGCCAGGAATCGCGCGCCTGATTGATGCCGGCACTCATGGCCGCGACAATCAGGGCAGAAGGCGCGACGCTTTGGTCAGTAGCCAACAAGAACTTCTGTCCGGCAGTGAGCGGCTTGTCAGTATGAGCCAGATCCGGAAAGAAAAAAGACCGGCGGCTCACAATCGCTAATGCTGGTTGTTTACGGTCCGTGTTTGGCTTGGACTGGACTTCACTTGGTTGCTGCTTTGGCGTGGGAGCGTCCGGAAGATTGGCGACGATGCGCTGCTGAGCCATGCAAGAACCCGCAGTCAGCAACGAGGTGAGCGAGGCGATGAGCATGAAAAATATCTTCGGAAAAGAAGCTCGTAGATTTGGCTCCATAGTGGGCCTTCCTTTGTAAGTACCTGCGTAACATCCGACCGAAGCGAGAGAACGCGGTTCGCTTACGGTACTCGGTTGTCTACTGGGCTTCAAACTATTTCTGTACCGTAATCCATGTAGGAGCGGACCTGCGTTTGCCGGATCAGATTCAGAGTTCGATAGCCCTTGGATGCGGGATCAGGTTTCTCAGGTAGGAAGTATTTTAGGTGCGTATGCTACTATCGCCGTTGCCACGACGCGCTCGCGTTTGCGTTCCTGTCCCTGCCCATCCGGAGGTTGTTCATGCGCCGTACACTTCGCGTCATCCTGGTACTCGTTGTTGTCTTAGTGGTGCTGGTGCTGGTCGCACCTTTCCTGATCCCGGTTAACCAATTTCGCCCGACGATTGAAGAGAAGGCTTCAGCGGCCCTGGGGCGCAAAGTGGACGTCGGCAACCTAAGTCTTTCGCTGTTCACCGGTTCGTTGGCGGCGGATAACCTGGCGATCGCCGATGACGTGAAATTCAGCAAGTCACCCTTTCTGACGGCGAAATCGATCAAGGTCGGCGTTGAGCTGGTGCCGCTGATCCTGCACAAAGATCTGAACATCACGAATATCGTTATCGACGGTCCGGAGGTCACGCTGCTGCGCAATCCGGGCGGCGAATGGAACTACTCGTCGTTCGGTGCGTCGGCGGCGAAGTCACAGGGGAAGCAGGCAACACCAGCGCAGCAGACACCTCCGCCGCAGGCCGAAAAATCGTCGAGTGGCGGGGAGTTTTCGGTTGACAAACTGGAGCTGCGGAATGGGCGAATCGTAATCGGATCGACGAATTCTCAGAAGCGGAGCACCTACGACAAAGTGGATTTGACGGCTTCGAACGTTTCACTGACCACCAAGTTTCCTGTAACGCTTACCGCTAACCTTCCGGGCGGAGGCAATCTGAAACTTGATGGGACGGCCGGGCCACTGGATCAGGAGAATACCGCGCTGACGCCAGTGAATGCGAAGCTGACGGTCAACGGCCTGAACCTGGCGAGTACGGGTTTGCTGGACCCTTCGGCGGGGCTTGGCGGCATCCTGGACCTGAACGCCACGATCGCGTCGCAGAGCGGAGAAGCAGTTGTTAGCGGGAACGCCAAGCTTTCCAAGGCGTTGCTGGTTGCGGGCGGTTCGCCGGCGGCGGTTCCGGTGGTTGTGGACTTCAACACAAAATATGATTTGCGCAAGAATCGCGGCGTGCTGGAGCCTTCGACGCTAAAAATCGGGAATGCTCCCGCGCACCTCAGCGGCACGTATGAAGTTCCCGCGGACTCCGATGCTGTGGTGGTACACATTAAAGTCGAAGGGCAAAACCTGCCAGCGAAGGACTTGGAAGCGTTTCTTCCCGCGCTGGGAATTCACATGCCGAGCGGGGCTTCGCTGCAGGCGGGAACGCTTAACGCTAACCTGGAGCTTAGCGGGCCGACGAACAAACTGGTTACCTCTGGAAATGTCGGTATGTTCAATGCGAAGCTGGCGGGCTTCGATTTGGGCTCAAAGCTTGCGGCGGTGTCAAAGCTCGTGGGGGTAAATACCGGCAAGGATCTGGACATCGAAAAGATGACCACCGATTTGCGCATGGCGCCGACCGGGCTGGAGGCGAAAAACTTTCAAGCGGTGGTCCCGTCGCTGGGCACGCTGGTGGGTAATGGGACGATTGATGCGAAAAACGATCTGGATTTTAAGATGGCGGCAACGCTAAAGAATGGGGTTGCGAGTGCGGCAGCAGGCGCTGCGGGCGGTGCGGCGACAGGGGCGGCCTCGGATGCTATCGGTGGCCTGCTCGGAAAAGTGACAGGCGGGGCAGGAAGCGCTGTGTCCACCGCGGCAGGAGGTTTTCTGGGCAATTGCAAGAATGCAAGCGGCGGCAGTGGGCCGACGCTTCCCTTTCAAATCAAAGGCACCACGAAGGATCCCAAGTTTATTCCCGACGTGGGCGGGGTTGCCGCGGGCATGCTGAAATCGCAGTTGGGCTGTTTCGGAGGCGGCGGCGCGCAGAGCAAGGCTTCACCGCAGCAACAACAGCCAAATCCGAATAATCCTATGGATGCTATTGGTGGGCTATTCAAAAAGAAAAAGCCTTAACGATTTGGCATTCTCCGGTTTGGCCGAGCGTTGGGGGTCGTGACACAATGCTGATATGCAAAATTTATCGCGTATCACCCTAATTGTGCTCGCTGCCGCGAGCGTGCTTCCGATTAGCATTGCGCAGCAAACGCAAACGCCGCCCGCGCCCGCCGCGAAGACACCGCCCGCTGCTCCGGCAAAGCCGTCGCAAGGCACGGCTGCAAGTCCGGCACGCAAGCCGGCCGCAAAGACCCAGCCGTTCACTTTGAAGTCGCAGAAAGATAAAACAAGCTACGCCATGGGTATGAATATTGGGACGGGTCTTCGTAAACAGGCTATCGACATTGATCCAGCGATCGTGGCGCGCGGGTTGCGAGACTCCTTCTCGAACGGGAAGACGCTACTTTCGGAAGAGGAAGTGCACAACATCTTGACTCAACTGCAGAATGACATCCGTAAGAAGCAACAGGAATTGGCGCAGGTCGCGGGAGAGGCTAACAAGAAGCAGGGTGTTGCATTTCTGGAAGCTAACAAGACCAAAGAAGGAGTGGTGACGCTACCCAGCGGATTGCAATACAAAGTTCTTCAAGCGGGGAACGGACCCAAGCCTGCGGCCACCGACACCGTTGTTTGCAATTATCGGGGCACGCTTTTGGACAACACGGAATTTGATAGTTCTTACAAGCGCGGGCAGCCCGCGACTTTTCCCGTCACTGGGGTGATCAAGGGCTGGACGGAGGCGTTGCAACTGATGCCGGTGGGATCAAAGTGGCAGCTATTCATCCCGGCGGATTTGGCGTATGGCGACCGGGGTGCCGGCGGGCAAATCGGCCCGGGGTCAACGTTGATCTTCGAGGTGGAACTGCTTTCGATCCAAAGCGCAGAGAAGAAGCCATAACTGCGGTTGGTGGGCTGCTCATCACTGTTCGGAATTACTCGTGCCTTAACGCGATCATGGGATCCATGCGAATCACCTTGCGCGAAGGAACCCAGCAAGCTAGAACCGCGGACACGGTCAGAATGCTAGAGGCAGCCAAGAAGGTCACGGGATCCGTGATGGTTACGCCAAACACCAGGCCACGCAGAAATCCTGTTAGAGCGAAGGAGAAAATTGCTCCTAAAACCACGCCGCCGATTGCAAGCGTGACGCCCTGCCGCAGCATCAGCTGTAGCACTTGACGATTTTGCGCCCCGAGTGCCATGCGAATTCCGATTTCGCGGGTACGTTGCGCGACAGTGTATTCCGTTACACCGTAAATTCCGACTACCGACAGAATGAGCGCGATGGCAGCGAAAGAGCCGAGCAGAACGAGGGCTAAGCGGCGATTGGCCATAGTTGCGGCAACGTATTCGCTCATCGGCACGACTCGATCGATGGGCAGAGTTTCGTCCACAGATCGAATGGCAAGCCGCACTACGTTTGCTATTTGCAGCGGGTCGCCGGCCGAACGAACGGCAAAAACCAGGTCGGAGGTGTCCGTCTGCGTAACCGGCAGGTAGAACTGCATGGTGGGCGCGGCATCGAGCGAATAGTGATGAACGTCAGCGACGATGCCGACGACCGTGCGCGGGAGCGAGTTGGGGTCAGCGACGTGGACGTGCTGCCCGATTGCGTCGTCTCCGGGCCAAATCTCGCGCGCCGCTGTTTCGTTCACAAGCATCACTTGCTCGGCATTTTGCAGGTCATGGCTTGAAAAGTCGCGGCCGCGTAGGAGCGGTACGCCCATCGCTTCCAGGTAGCCTGCCGAAATCACGTAGCGTTCCGCGGATGGATCCAAGGCCTGATTCGCGTTCATTTTGCCTTCGACATGCAGACCGGTGGTGTCAAAGTTTCCACCGAAGGGGATCTGGCTCGATGTGCCCGAGGCCAAAACGCCGGGAATGGATCTTACTTTTTCATTTGCGCGGACAATGTATTCGCGCACCGCCTCGTCCTTCGCATATCGCGGTCCTACCGGCGAAACGCGTAGCGTCAGCGCATGTGCGGGCTTGAATCCGGAGCGCACATTGACGAGGCGGAGCAAACTTCGCACCAAAAGACCGGCGCCGAGAAGAAGCGTGAGCGATAACGCAATCTCTGAGACGACCAGGAAGGACCGCATTCCACCGGTGTTCGACGAAGATCCCCGAGTTCCCTCTTGCAACGCGGTTTGCAGATTGATTTTCGTCATGCGCAATGCTGGAAGCACTCCGGAGAGCAGTCCGGTAAACAGTGCAATCGCAAAGGCAAAGCCAAGCACGTGCCAATCGATCCGCACTTGGTCCAAGCGCGGAAGATTCGCGGCGCGTGTGATGGTGAGAATTTGCGGCGTCCAATAGGCTAGTAGCAAGCCCAGGAGTCCCCCGGCCAGCGCAAGCGAGCAATTTTCCACGAGCACCTGCCGCACGATTCGCGATTGCGAAGCTCCTAGAGCAGCGCGCATCGCGATTTCGCGTTCGCGATGCGTGGCTCGAGCCAGGAGAAGATTTGCGAGGTTGGCGCAGGCGATGAGCAGCACGAAACCGACCGCGCCCAACAGCACATAGAGAGTTGTGCTGACGCTTCCGAGAAGCTCCTCATACAGCGGCATGACCACCGCCCCACCCGTTGAAAAATCCGTCGGATGTTCTTTCCAGAGTGCGTCGGTGATGGCGCTGACTTCCGCGCTTGCCTGGGCGACGGCCACGCCCGGACGCAGTCGACCGATCGCCTTTAGATGGCGACAATTCCGGCAGGCATCCGGCAGCGCCGCATCGTACCCAAGCGCCCCCCAGATCTCCACGCCGCTGGCTCGCATATCGGTGGCGATGAGCGATTCATAGTTTGCGGGCAATACGCCTGCTACCGTGAAGTCTCTGCCGCTGAGATTGATGGCCTGGCCCACGATCTTTGGATCCGAATGGAATCGCCGCCGCCAGAGGTCATGGCCGAGCAGGACGACGAAGCGCGTGGCAGGCTTGTCGTCGTGAGCGGTAAAATCTCGGCCCGCCGCCATGTTGATGCCCAACGTGCGGAAATAATTGTTCGCCACGCGCAGGCCGATAAGCTGTTCCGGCTCACCGGGCGCCATCAACGTTGGCTGCCATTGCCGATAGAGAGTGAGTTCTTCAAAACTCTTGCTGCGCGCTTTCCAGTCTTCATAGGTTGTAAACGATGTGGTGCTCGGTTTGCCGTCTTCTTCTCTTTCGCCAACCATTACGAGTCGGTCTGCGTTCGCAAAAGGCAGCGGACGAAGCAACACGCCGTCGACAATGCTAAAGACCGCTGCGTTCGCGCCAATTCCCAGCGCCAACGTAAGTATCGCCACGGCCGTGAACGCCGGATTCTTGCGTAGCATACGCGCGCCAAAACGGGCGTCGCTGAGTAGCGTCTCTAGCAGAGGGAGGCCGCGGCGCTCTCGGTACAGGTCTTGCGTTTGTGCGATGCCTCCCAACTTGATCAGGGCTTGGCGGCGAGCCTCTTGCGGGCTCATTCCTGCACGCACATTGTCGTCAGTGTGCATCTGCAGGTGGGTGGCTAGCTCGGCGGAAAACTCTTCATCTCCTCGCGACCCGAGAAAAAACCCGGCCATCTTTGACAACAAGGCGCGCATTTTTCTCATCTCATTTTTCCCGCACTCCCTTTGCTGCCCCCGGAGAGGTTCAAAACTCATTCATAACGAAGCGCTACCATGGGGTCGACACATATGGCCCGCCGCGCCGGCAGCCAGGTGGCCAGCAGTGCAACGAAACCCAACAATACCGAGACACCGGCGAACGATACTGCGTCCATCGAACTCAGACCGAACAAAGTTGCGGCGAGCAAGCGCGACACGGCTGCCGAGCCCGCGATGCCCACCAGAATTCCAGCAGCGATCGGTCGGAAGCCCTCGCGTACCACCAGGCCCAGCACCTGGACGTCTTGCGCGCCCAGCGCCATGCGGATGCCGATCTCTCGCGTCCGCTGCGCAACGCTGTAGTTGACCATGCCGTAGACGCCCATGCACGCGAGCAGCAGTCCGAGTCCGCCAACAATGCTCGCGAGTATTCCACCGATGCGCGATATGACGAAGTATGGATCCATGGAAATCATCGTATTGAGCGGTGCTGCGATGACTGGAAGGTTGGCGTCCAGTCGCCGCACCTCATGGCCGATGGCCGGAAGCAGAGATTTGGGATCGCCTGCAGTGCGCACGAGTAGAGTGCGCGCCCATTGCCGGCTCTGCGCAAGCGGCAAATAAAGATAAGATTCGTCGATCTTGCGCAGGTCCAAGCTGCGGACATCTCGGGCAATACCAATCACTTCGCTGCTGGCGATGAATGGGTCCTTCTCACCGGGAAAGGACATTGTGCCTTTGTCCGATCCGATTCGGATGCGCTTGCCGAGCGCGTCCTCGCTCGGCCAGAAACGCCGGGCGGTAGCTTCGCTGATGATCACCACGGGCGACTGTCCTTCGGCCTCGCGCGACGTGAAATTGCGGCCACGCACAATGGGAATGCCAAGAGTCTGGAAGTAATTCGGCGTCACATAGCTATAGCCGGCTGTTGGCGGTTCGCTCCCGCTTGTATCAGAGCCAGGGAGCGCCGTGCCCTCAGGCGCAACTGACACCCAGCGGATGCCCCCGACTGGGCCGCGAGAAGCTTGCGTCACGGACTGCACGCCCGGCAGCGCGGCAATTCCCTGAATAATGTCGCGATTCAGTTGCAACAGTCGAGCCTGGGAATAATGGAGGTTCGCCGGATCGTACCTTTCCAGCGAAACGACATGGCGAGCCTCGTAGCCCGGCTCAATCTTAAGGGCGCGTTGCGAGCCGCGCAGCAACAGCGCGGAGGTGATGAGCAGAACGAGGCAGGCAGCCATCTGTCCAGCGATGAGCAACCCATGAAGCCGCGAACTGCTAATCCGCTGGCCAAATGCGCTGCCCTCTTCTTTCAACGCGGAATTTACGTCCGCCTTCGACGCCTGGAGTGCCGGGCTTAACCCGAAAGCAATTCCCGCCCCGCAGGAAACCAGAACGGTGTACGCAAAAATGCGAAAGTCCGGAGTAAGCTCGAGCGCGATGGTGCCCCAAAACGAGGGCAGAGCGGATGCAATTTGCAGAATCAAAAGGTGAAGGATCCAGCCGCCCAAGGGCAACCCTATGGCTCCGGCCAAAAGGGCGAGCAACATACTCTCGGTGAGCAATTGTCGCAACAGCCGCCATCGGCCCGCGCCCAACGCGAGTCGCACCGCAATCTCTTTGCGTCGAGCAACGGCCCGTCCCAGCAAGAGGCTCGCGACATTGGCGCAAGCGATTAGCAAAAGCAGCGCCACCGCTGACATGGCGGCCGCCACCACACCCCACATCTCCGGTTCAATCGCCGCCAAAAAGTTGCTCGCGGAGAGAACCTTCACGCCCCTGTTGCGTTCTGCTTCCGGATAAGCTGCCTGCAACTGCTTGGCAAGAACATTCAGCTCCGCTTGCGCGTCGGACAGTTGCACTCCCGGTAGCAAACGCCCGTCTGCAAATCCAGCGGACACGAGCCGATTCGCAAGGTCTTTCGCGGAAAATCCGAGGCTCATTTTGTCGGCGACCGGCGCCCACAGGTCAGGCACCGCCGGAAGCCCGGCCAGATAATTGAATGGGGTCACTCCAACAACGGTGAAGGCCGTGCCGTTAAGGTGCAGCACCGAGCCAACCACTTTCGGATCCGAGTGAAATCTGCGCTGCCAGAAGTTTCCACTCATCACTACAACAGGTGCGGCGTTGGCTTGATCGTCCTCGGGCGAGAGGATACGGCCCAACAGCGGCGTCGCTCCATACATCGACAGGTAATTCCCAGAGACAAAATCGCACCCGATGGGCTGGGCGCTGCCCTCGAGGAGTTGCGGCAACTGGAAGCCAACAGCTCCGGCAACGCGCGATGAACCTTCAGGGCCGGTCGCCGGCAGATCGCTCGACACTCTCGGCGGCACGGTTCGCAGATAGGCGACCACGGCGCGAATGTCCCCCGGCACCAGCCGGCTGAGGCTTTGGTCGACCGCCTCTCCCATCGGCCCGGCGGCCGTGCCGTGACCCGGCACGACGCGCATCAGATCCGGGAGTTGGTGGCGGCCCACCCCGACCAGAGTCGACGCGCTCTGTCGCAGACCCTGTGCCGTGCCTGGGACTGGCGACAGGCTAACGGGGCGCCGCGCGAGATGGTCTGCCGTGGCTTGATGCTGGCGCTGCATCGAGCCGGGCACATCGAATTGCCGCCGGTTCGGCGACGCCCGCCGAATCCGCTGAGCCAGCGGGCCCGGCCACACTCGGTCACGGTGGACTCAACACCCCTGCGGGCCACTTTGCGCGAGTTGGGGCCGCTCACCCTCGTGCAGGTGCGCCGCACGGCTGAAGAAGCCGCCTTCAACAGCCTGCTCGAGACTCACCATTATCTGGGCTACTCGCGGCCCGTCGGCGAGCACCTGAAGTTCATGGTGTATGCCGGCGCCCGCCCCGTGGCGTTGTTTGCCTGGAACTCAGCGCCCCGACACCTGGGGCCGCGGGATCGGTTCATCGGCTGGTCAGCGACCGCCCGCCGTCAGAACATCGGCGCCATCGCGTACAACACGCGGTATCTGATTTTGCCCTGGGTGCAGGTCGAGCATCTGGCCTCGCATCTGCTGGGACGCATGACCC
>Ga0137418_10006213_pt1 | contig 10988 bp, 8 predicted proteins | sample CZODoug3_1_2_16f_FD_122242 | JGI IMG/M metagenome (GOLD analysis project Ga0137418, IMG submission 122242) | Vadose zone soil fungal communities from Angelo Coast Range Reserve, California, USA - CZODoug3_1_2_16fungal (Hybrid Assembly) | ecosystem: Environmental > Terrestrial > Soil > Vadose... | reverse complement strand
CTTGAAGGCCTCGGCGAGCGATGTGAGCGGATCGCGGGTGGGCACGAACTCGTGCGCGAGGTAGCCGGTGAATCCCGCATCCGCGATGGCGCGGGCGACGGCGCGCCAGTTCAACTCCTGGGTGTCGTCCAGCTCATGACGCCCGGGCACGCCACCCGTATGGAAGTGCGCGATGTGGCCGATGTGCTCCCGGATCGTCCGGATCACGTCGCCTTCCATGATCTGCATGTGGTAGATGTCGTACAACAGCTTCACGCGGCGCGACCCCACCGCCTCGATCACCTGGGCGCCGAAGGCCGTGTGGTCGCCCGAGTAATCCGCGTGATCGACTTTGCTGTTCAGGAGCTCGACGCAGATCGTCACCTTCTGCTCTTCGGCCAGGGCCTTGATCTTGTTCAGCCCTTCGACGCACAGCGCGGTCGCCTCGGCGTCGCTCTTGCCTTTGCGGTTCCCGAACATCGCGATGAGGTTGGGAACCCCCTGCTTCGCGGCCAGGGGGATCGTCTGCTCCAACTCACGCAGCAGCATCGCGTGGTTGGCGCGGTCGTTGAAGCCCGTCGCAATGAAATCGTTGCGCTTGGTCGGGTAGCCCATCGAGCAGACGAGGCCGTTCTCCTGCACGACCGGCCAGTCCTCAGGCTGCAACAGGTCGATACCCGCGAGGCCGATCTGCTTGGCCGCGCGGCACAGGTCGGGCAGGGGGATGCGCCCGTAACACCAGCGGGAGGCGGACTGCTTGAGTCTCCCCGCCAGGGGGAACGGGAAGCGCGGGCGGAACGAAACCGCGGCCGCCGCCACGCCCAACGTCTTCAACGCCTCCCGCCGGTCCACTAGAACTCCAGCTGCTTCAGATAGGCACAACTCGCCGTGATCGACGCGATCGGGTCGGCCGGCTTATCGTGCTCGACGAAGTAGTGCTGGATGCCGGCCTGCTGGCTCTTCGCGAAGATGCGCTTCCAGTCGATCACGCCGGAGCCGACCTCGGTCATCGCCCAGTCCGGCGGACCTTTTCCATCCTTGACGTGCACCAGGGGTATGCGGCCCGGCCAGCGCGCGAAGTAGGCCAGCGGGTCCGCGCCCGCCTTCGTGATCCAATACAGATCGATCTCCATCTGCACCAGCTTGGGATCGGTCTCGGCGAGGAGCAGGTCGTACGGAACGCGCCCTTCGACGAGCGGGAACTCGAAATCGTGATTGTGATAGGCGAATTGCAGGCCTGCGGCCTTCGCCGCGGCGGCGAGGCGGTTGAAGTCCGCGGCCACCTGCTTCCAATCATCGAGCGTCTTGCGTCGCTCCACGGGAATCCAGGGCATCACGATGAACTTGTGACCGATGACGTTCGCGGCCTCGAGCGCCTTGGCCCAGTCGGCGGGAGCGATCGAGCCCGAGTGCACCGCCGGGGCCACGAGGCCGTGACGATCGAGCATCGCCTTGATCTCGGCCGGGGTCTTGTCGAAGTAACCGGCGAACTCGACTTCGGTGTAGCCTGCCCCGGCAACCGCCGCCAGGGTGCCCTCGACGTCATTCTTCATGAGGTCGCGCACCGTGTAGAGCTGGATGCCGATTTGTGAGATACGGCTGGTGGTGCGGGCCGTGCGGCAGGCCGGGAGGACAGCTCCTGCGGCGAGCGCCCCCATCGTCCCGATGAATTCGCGGCGGTCGATCACAACTCCCTCCGTTTCATCGCGTCCACGGCGAACGCGGCCGCGCGCGCCGTGAGCGCCATGTAGGTAATGGATGGATTCTGGCACGCGGTCGACGCCATGCACGCGCCGTCCGTTACGAAGACGTTCTTGGCGTCCCACACCTGGTTGTTGCCGTTCAGCACCGACGTCTTGGGGTCGCGCCCCATGCGCGCCGTCCCCATCTCATGGATGACGAGGCCCGGCGGGTTGTCGCTCGTGAAGGGCTCGATCTCGTGCGCCCCCGCCGCCGCCAGCATTTCCGCGGCGGTGATCGACATGTCCTTGAGCAGCGCCTTCTCGTTGTCGCCGTAGGCGCAGCTGATCCTGAGCACCGGGATGCCCCACGCGTCCACCTTGGTCTTGTCGATCTCGCAGTAGTTCTCCGGCCGCGGCAACATCTCACCGAAGCCGTAGAAGCCGAAGCCCCAGGGGCCCGGCTTGCGCAGCTCGCGTTTGAAATCGGCGCCGAACCCCATCATGTCGCTGCCGCGGCCCCAATCACCGCGGCCGCCGCCGCCCTGGAACCCGTAGCCGCGCACGAAGTCCTTGGACTTGTCGGTCACGTTCCGGAAGCGTGGCACGTAGATGCCGTTGGGCCGGTTCCCGAACTCGATCTTGTCGGCGGGGGCGTCGATGCGCCCGTTCGCCCCACCGCCCATGATATGGTCCATCAGGTTCTTGCCGAGCTGCCCGCTGCTGTTCGCGATCCCCGAATTGAGCAGGATGCGCGCGGACTCGAGCGTCGAGGCGCAGATGAAGATGATCCGCCCCTTGAACTCGAGGGCGTGCTTCGTCTGGCCGTCGATCACGCGGACGCCCGTCGCCTTGCCCGTCTTCGCATCGTAGATCACGCTGTGCACCACGCTGTAGGGTCGCAGCGTCAGCCGGCCCGTCTCGCGGGCCGCCGGCAGCGTCGCGTTGACGCTCGAGAAGTACGACCGCGTGATGCAGCCGCGGTGGCAGGGGCCACAGTAGTGGCACGCCGCCCGGCCGCGATGATCCTGCGTGAGCACCGCGGCGCGTCCGATCGTCAGCACGCGCTCGCGACCGAAGCGCTTCGCCATCCCGTCCTTGACCACCTGCTCGGCGCAGTTGAGAGCCATCGGAGGCAGGAACTTGCCGTCGGGGAGCTGCGACAGGCCCTCGGCCTGGCCGGTGATGCCGACGAACTCCTCGACGTGGTCGTACCACGGCGCGATGTCGGCGTAGCGGATCGGCCAGTCGGTGCCGATGCCTTCCCTGGCGTTGGCCTCGAAGTCCAGGTCACTCCAGCGGTACACCTGGCGGCCCCACATGATGGACTTACCGCCCACTTGGCGGCCGCGGATCCAGGAGAACGGCTTGTCGGGGGGAGTGGTGTAGGGGTTTTCCAGGTCGTTCACGAAGAACTTGTACGCCATCTCATCGCAGGCGTAGCACTGTCGCTGGATCGGCTGCGTCGCCATCCGCGCCTTGTGATCGCCCATGCCCCGGAACTTCATCTGCCACACCGGTACGTGCTCGACGTAATCGGTCTCGGGATTGATGGGCCGGCCGGCTTCGAGCACGAGCGTGTTGAGCCCGCGCTCGCACAGCTCCTTGGCCGCCCAACCGCCGCTGATCCCGGATCCGACGACGATCGCGTCGTATGTCTTGGCGGGCATGGCTATTTCCCCCTCTGTTCCAGCAGGACGCAGCCATCGTAGCGGCCGGGGATGATCGGGTTATGCAGCTCCTCGGTGACTCCCACCTCCGACGTGAAATAGCCCAGCAGTGTCAGGCGCTTCATGTTGCCGAAGAACCGCTGCGACGGGCTGGGCTCGCGGTGCAGGCCCTGCTTATCGGCGTCCCGCAGTGCGGCCGCTTCGGCGTCGAGCAGCTGAAGCATCTCGGTCTGCTGCTCGGGCGTGCAGGTCGTGAAGTCCTTCCCGAACCGCTTGGTGCTGCGGGCATCGACCTCCGCGAGGCCGTCGAGAAAGCGCTTGCGCTCGTCGGCATCGAACCACTCGCCGAGGCAGAGGTCGATGAACTCGTTGACCTTCGCGGCGGTCGCGCCCGGTGTGTCGGTGGCGGGGATGATGAGGTCAGCGACCGTGACGACGGTAGCGTTTTGATGCGGATCGAGGACTGTCAGCGCCCCATTGCCGAGCCGTGAGCGCAGGGAGCGACTGGCCGCAAACAGGGGGTCGGCCAGCACAGCTGCGCCGCCGAGGGCGAGCAGAGCTTCACGCCTGTTCATGCGATGATCTCCGAGGGAGGGGCACCGCGGTCAAGAATGGCACGGGTCGGGGTCGACGTCCAGACGGTGCGAATAGGAACGCTACCCCGTGTTCTGCAGCCCCTGGGCGATTCCGCGCACCGTGGCGAGCAGGGCTTCGAACAGCTCGTCGTCCGCCCGTTCGGCCGCGCGCCAGCGCGCGAGCAGGTCCACTTGCAGCAGGCTCATGGGGTCCACGTACGGGTTCCGCAGGCGAATGGCCCGCTGCACCACGGGATCTTCGTCGAGGAGCGCGGTGGTCCCCTTCAGCCGCAGCACGAGCGCCACAGTACGGTCGAACTCCGCTTTGATCACCGGGAAGTACACCGGCTCGAGCGCCCCCGCGAGCCGGGCGTACCGCGCCGCAATGCCGATATCGGCCTTCGCCAGCACCATTTCCACGTCGTCCACGAGCGCCTTCACGAACGGCCAGTGGCGCAGCATTTCAGCCACCGCGTCCTCGCCGTGTCGCGCCACGGCGCGTTCGAGCGCCGTGCCGAGTCCGAACCAACCCGGCAGCACGGCGCGGTTCTGCATCCAGGCGAACACCCACGGAATCGCCCGCAGCTGCTCGATGCCGGACCCCGAGCGGCGCGACGGCGGCCGCGAGCCCATCGGCATCCGTTCGATGACGTCGATCGGCGTCGCGAGCCGGAAGTACTCGACGAAGCGCGGGTCGTCGTAGACCAGGGCGCGGTAGGCTGCGTGGCTCGTGGCGGCGATTTCGTCCATCAGCGCCTGCCACTGGGGCGCGCGCGCATCCGGCTTGGGGGGGAGGGCGGTGGCGATCGCGACGGCCCCCACCGCCTGCTCGAGCGTGCGGATGGCGATCGCCCGGAGGCCGTAGTTGGCGCTGATCACCTCGCCTTGCTCCGTCACCCGCAAGCGGCCCCGCACCGAGCCGGGAGGCGCGCTGAGCACGGCGCGCGTGAGCTTCCCGCCTCCGCGGCTGACGGTGCCGCCGCGGCCGTGAAAGATCGTGAGGTCGATTCCGGCGGGCTCCAGAGTCGCCACGAGCGCCGCCTGGGCTCCCTGCACGGCCCAGCGCGATGCCACGATCCCGGCGTCCTTGTTGCTGTCCGAGTATCCGACCATGACCACCTGACGGTTGCCGCGCTCCTCCAAATGCGCGCGGTAGACGTCGTCTGCGAGGAGGCCGCGCATCACGTCGGGCGCGTCGCGTAGATCGTCGAGCGTCTCGAACAGGGGAGCCACGTCGAGCGGCACGGCCCCGTCGGCCTCGGCCAGCCCGCCCCACCGCGCCAGCAGCAGGACCGTGAGTACATCGTCCACTCCCTGCGTCATGCTGATGATGTACGGACCGATCGCATGCGCCCCGTATCGGGTCCGGCATTCGGCGATCGCGCGGAACACGGCCAGTGTGCGCTCCGCGTCGGCGTCGCGTGTGCCAGCCGGCGGCTCGCCGCTCTCAATGGCACGCCTGAGGGCCGAGGCGCGGACCGCGGGAGAGCGCTCGGACCAGAATGCGTCCGCCAGCAGCCGGCCGACGACCGCGCGGTGCACCAGGGCATCTTGTCGTACGTCGAGCGTGGCCAGGTGAAAGCCGAAGGTCTCGAGTCGCCGCATCAGGCGTCCCACGCTGAAGAGGCCCGCGTGGGCGCCCCGGTGGTTCGCGAGGCTGGTGGCGATGCGCTGCAGGTCGCCCAAGAACTCCTCGGGTGTAGCGTAGCCCGACGCCTCGTCCCGAGATGTCGCCAGAAGACGCGCGGCGATCAGGCGGAGCAGCACGCGGTAAGGCATGTCGCGGTGGCGCGGGGGCACGGCGTCGCGAGCGTCGGGAAAGCGGGAGCCGTACTCTTCGGTGCGGCGCAGCACTGCCTCATCGACCTGCACCCGCGAGGACGATTGCGACAGCCGTCGCGCCAGCTCGAGCGTCTCCCGGTAGTAGCGTTCGAGCACGAGCGCGCGGTGGCGCGCCAACGCCGCGCGCACCGTCTCGGCGGTCACGTTCGGGTTGCCGTCCATATCGCCGCCCACCCAGGAGGCGAAGCGCAGCACCGGCGGCACGGGAATCCCGGCTCCTGCCGGTCCGAACGCCGCGGCGAGCGCGTCGTCCAGCGCCTCGTAGAACGGCGGCACGACGCGATACACCACGTCGGTCAGGAAGAACAGCACGTGCTCCAGCTCGTCGAGTACGGTGGGGCGCTGCGCGGGGGTCGCTTCCGTTTGCCAGCCGACGGTGATGTGCTCGCGGATGCTCCCCAGCGCCGCCCGCTCTTCGGCAGGGGTGCGTGACGGATCGAAGCGCCCCACCAGCAGGCGGCTGATGGCTTGCTCCTTCTCGAGCAGGGTGCGACGCGTGGCTTCGGTCGGGTGCGCGGTGAAGACGGGTTCGAACAACAGGCGCTGCAGCAGGTCGCGAACTTCGGGAGGACCGAGCCCTGCGGCCGCGAGGCGCCGGACCGTGTCGTCCAGCGTCCCTTCCTGGGGCGCGCGTCCCGCGCGCAGGTGGTCGCGGCCGCGGCGGATGCGGTTGATTCGTTCCGCGAGGTTCACGACCCCGAAATACGTAGCGAAGCCGCGCACCACCTCGCCGGCAGCACGAGGGCTCAGGGCGCCGACCAGCGCCTGCAGCTCACCCTCCGCCGCGGGCTCGCCCTCGCGCCGCCGGATAGCGGCGACGCGCGCACCCTCGACCTTCTGGAACAGCTCGTCGCCGCCCTGCTCCCGGATCACCGCCCCCACGAGGGCACCGAGGGTGCGGACGTCGTCCCGCAGGTCGGTGTCTTTTTCGGCGAAGGAGATTTCGCGGCGGAGGCTCAGGGGGCGAACACCTCTAACGCCACCTCGACCTTGCCGAACGGCGCGCTCACCTGCACGCCCTGGACCATTTTCTTCACCCGCGCGAACATCTCGCGCGCGATGGCCACACCCTCGGCGAGCGCCGCCTCCTTGCCGCGTTCCTGGGCCTGCCGCATGCGCTGCAAAATCTCGTCCGGAACTGAAACGCCCGGCACCTCGTTCGCCAGGAACTCGGCGTTGCGCAGGCTGACGAGCGGCCACACGCCCGCCACGATGGGGATCCGGAACTGGTCCACGCGCTTCAAGAACGCCTCAAGCTGGCGCGGATCGAACACCGGCTGTGTCACGGCGTACTCGGCACCCGCGTCGACCTTCCACGCGAACCGCGCCAGCTCGCGGTCCAAGTCCATCGCCCCCGGGTTGACGCCCACGCCCACCGCCCATTTGGTCGGCGCGCCGATGGGGTTGTTGCCCGGGTCGAGGCCGTGATTCAGCCGGTACACGAGATTCGTGAGACCGATCGAGTCGATGTCGAAGACCGCCGTCGCCTCGGGGTAGGGGCCCATCTTGGGCGGGTCGCCCGTGATGATGAGGATGTTGCGCAGCCCCGCCGCCGCCGCGCCGAGGATGTCAGAGAGCATACCGAGCAGGTTGCGATCGCGGCAGCAATAGTGAATCACCGTCTCGACCCCCACTTCGCGCTCGATCAACAGCGCCGAGGGGAGCACCCCCATGCGACTTTGCGCGCGCGGCCCGTCCGGCACGTTCACGGCGTCCACGCCGGCGGCCTTGAGCGCACGGCACTGCTCCAGCATCGGCGTCGCGTCCACGCCTTTGGGCGGTACGATCTCGACGCTCGTCACCAGCTCGCCGCGGGCGAGCTTGGCCCCCCACCGCGACCGCTCGGCGAGCGGCACGGGTTGCACCCCCGCCGGGGCGCGCACCTCGGCCCGCGGCTCTACGCGAAGCTCATGGAACAGGCGCACAAGCGCAAGGGGACCTTGCCCTGGTTGCGTGCGTTGCGGCTGATGGGCCGCAACACCGCCGCCAACCTCCTGCGGCTGATGAGTCCGGAGCCCTACATCGACCGGGCCGGTCGGGCGAACGGCAATATCAGGGCGTTCCGGGACTTGTTGTCAGGAAGCCTGGCTCCGGAGCGGATTTTGGAATTATAGCCGGCAGAACCGCCATGAGACCTGGCTCCTGCGCAAACGATCGTAGGCGGCATGGGGGACGAAGGTTGAACGAAGGCTGGCCGGTGGCGTCAATGATGCCGTTGCCCTGGCGGGAAGCGCACCGCGCGCTTGCGGGTTATCGTGGCGGCATCGGGGGTAGCGCTTCGAAAGGAGCGCAGAGTGGCCCGCAATACGATCCCGGCGGCGTATCCGACCTGCAAGACCACCACGGCGATCAGCGCATTGACCAGGGAGTTCATCACCCCCTCAGCTGGGAGGCTCACTGCTGCGATGATCGTGGCGCCCAACATAACGAGCACGAAAAACGGGAACCGCACCAGCGTGCCGCAAATCGTGCCAAGCGCAAAGAGTCCCACTGCGATCCAGTACATCTATCCGGTTCCCCGGTTCTGGCAACAAGCCTGAAGCCACCAGCTTATCAATGCAGGCATCCGATCCCGATGAGTGTTCGGGGTGTGGCATAGGGTCGCTCGCCGCCGGAGGAGGTCGCCGCGCGAGGAGGTCACAGAAGCCCCAGCCGGAATAGCCAACCATCGCGTTGAAATGGGCGTCGCTCGTCCGCCGCGCAAGAATGTCGCAGCGCCTGACCCGTCGCAAACCCGTGCCAGCGGTGTTATCCCCAGGCGAACCGTCCCATCAGGCAGGCGACATCTTTATTTCGACGTCTGTATCATTTTACAAGGTAAATCTCGATGAATTTAAGGCAAGTTTCATGAATTTAAGGCGATCTCCATGAATTAGCCATGATGTTGCGAGCCGTTACAATATTCCTGATAGACTCCCATTAATGATTGTTGACTCGGAACAATTGTTTGATCACCATTCGCCTGCTCCTCGCCCAAAAGCGACGGGGAGAAGGTAGTTGTTGTCATCTGAAAGCAGGGGAATGGCTGCGTCTTAGCGTTATATGTCAGGACCGTGACAGTTTAAGGACGAACGTTGCGTCAGCGTTGCGTTGTCCCCGAACATTCTCTTCCTCCAGAGCATCTTTAGTTCTGCCTCATCTGACACTTGGGTGGGGAGGTTCTGTCTGAGCGATTATTAGACCTACAGAATTCAGGGTCGTCGTAGAAGCGATGGCCTCGACTGAAAACAGTGTCGTCAAGCACCGTATTTGTCACTTTAGGGGGGATGCGCTGACAGCATAGGAGGAAAGTGCATGCTGAGCGGGATTTCGAGCCGCTTCTCGCAACAATACCGAAGTGCGTTCGGGAAGACAGACTGGAATCGTGGAGAGCATACGCAACCGCGTCAGTTTCCAGACCCTGTCGAGATTGGCGGCCGGACGAGTTGGGCTGGCAATCCGCCGTCCGTCGTCGGCGGATCCGGTAAGAGATGCTTCGATATGTGCGTCGCCCTTTCGTCAATCGTCCTGTGGCTGCCGTTGCTCTTCCTGATCGCGATCGCGGTGAAGTTTGCCGACCCCGGGCCGATCCTCTACCGCCACCGGCGCGTCGGCCGAAACGGCAAAGCGTTCGAGTGCCTCAAATTTCGCACGATGGTTGTCGACGCCGACGCGATCCTGCACCGCCACCTTTCGAGCAGTTGCGACGCGGCCCGCGAATGGGCGGAAAATCAGAAACTGAAAAGGGATCCGCGTATTACACCGCTTGGCGCCGTCCTGCGAAAGACCAGCCTCGATGAGCTGCCGCAGCTGTTCAACATTCTGAAGGGCGATATGAGTTTAGTCGGGCCGCGGCCGATCGTTGTCTCCGAGGTGGCGAAATATGGCGAGTGCATTAACCAGTACATGTGCGCCCGGCCCGGCCTGACCGGGCCGTGGCAGGTCAGCGGCCGCAACGACGTGGACTACGCGCGCCGCGTCTGGCTGGACAGTCAGTATGTCGAGAATTGGAGCTTTTGGCGCGACGTGGCGATCATTACGAAAACGGTCCACGTGATCGTTACATCGCGCGGTTGCTACTGAAACCGACCGTTTGAGTGCAGGCTGACAATGATCGGTTCGGTCAGGCTCGATCGCGTCGTGTTGATCAACGATGACGCGACCGAGCGCGGCGGCGCGGCTGTGATTGCGCTGACATCGGCACGGCTGCTGCACGCTCGGCGCATCCCGGTGACTATTCTGTCCGGCAACGCCGATATCGATGCCGAACAGCAGGCGCTGGGTATCGACGTCGAGCTTCTCGGCGGCCGACACATCCTTGAGGGATCGCGCGCTGCTGCCGGGTTGCGTGGCCTCTTCGACCCGATTACCCAGGCTCGGCTTGCAGAATGGATCGCCGCCAACGACACGCCTGGCACGCTGTACCATCTGCATAACTGGCACAAGGTCCTGTCGCCCTCGATCTTCCGGGTGTTGCAGCGCGTCGCGCACCGCCTGGTGATATCGGCGCACGACTATTTCCTGGTGTGTCCGACCGGCGGGTACTTCCACTATCCCAGGCATGCGCCGTGCGAGTTGGTGCCGGGCAGTTGGCGATGTCTCGTGGCGGCCTGCGATCGTCGGCGCTACGCCCACAAATTGTGGCGCGTCGCGCGGCATTGGACCCGACAGCGCCTCATCGATCTGAACGGTTCGGGCGCGACGGTGCTCGCGGTCCATGACGCGATGGTGCCCGTGCTGGCGCGTGCTGGTATCGCGGCGAGGACCGTCCGTGTCTTGCGCAACCCCGTCACGCCCTGGAGCCGAACGCGGGTACCGGCCGAGCAAAACCGGGAGGTATTCTTCGTCGGGCGGCTCGATGGCGACAAGGGCGCCGATCTCCTGGCGCGCGCGGCGCGGCGCGCCAGCGCGACGCTGCGGATCGTCGGCGACGGCCCGCTTGCGGCGGCGATCGCGCGCGACAATCCCGAGGCCGAGCAGCTGGGCTGGCGAAACCGGGAACAGATCGCGCAATTGATCGGCAGCGCTCGGCTCGTCGTGTCGCCGACCCGATGCCGCGAGACCTTTGGTCTCGTCTCCCTGGAAGCACAGATGAGCGGCATTCCGGTCGTCCTGTCGCGCTTCTTCCCGATCAGCGATGAGGTCGTGCGGCGCGATTTTGGGGTTGTCTGCGATCCATTCAACGAGGCGGGGCTGGCCACCACGATCGCGGAGCTCCTGCAAGACGACCGACGGGTTCGGCAAATGAGCCTTCGCGGCTTCGC
>Ga0137418_10006211_pt1 | contig 10989 bp, 12 predicted proteins | sample CZODoug3_1_2_16f_FD_122242 | JGI IMG/M metagenome (GOLD analysis project Ga0137418, IMG submission 122242) | Vadose zone soil fungal communities from Angelo Coast Range Reserve, California, USA - CZODoug3_1_2_16fungal (Hybrid Assembly) | ecosystem: Environmental > Terrestrial > Soil > Vadose... | reverse complement strand
CGCCGAGCCACCGAGCTCTTCGCGCGTCTCACCGAGGACGAACACGGCGTCGCCTGGTGAGCGCGCGTGACTCGGCACGGCGCGATCGGCGCGCGTCAGCAATCCAATCATTCCGACGACCGGCGTGGGATCGACGGAGCCGGTGGGACTCTCATTGTAGAACGAGACGTTGCCGCCGGTCACCGGCGTCCCGAGCGCCCGGCAGGCATCCGCGATGCCGCGACAAGCCTCGCGGAACTGATAGAAGACCGCGGGGCGTTCCGGGCTGCCGAAGTTGAGACAGTCGGTGATGCCGAGTGGGCGGGCACCGGTGCAGGCAACGTTGCGCGCCGCTTCGGCGACGGTGGCCTTGCCGCCCTCGTATGGATCGAGACGAACGTAACGGCTGTTGCAGTCGGTCTTCACGGCGATCCCGAAGTCCTCGTGACGCACACGCAGCACGCCGGCGTCGCCGCCGGGAGGGATTACGGTGCCGGCCTGGACGGTGGAGTCGTACTGCTCAAACACCCAGCGCTTGGACGCAATCGATGGCGCATCCAAAAGCGTGAGTAAGGCCTTTAACGGCGTGTAACTGCGTGTGGCGTGCGGCGTGGATTCCCGAAATGCGGCGACCGCTGGGTCCTCTTTCGCCTCCGGATAATAGACCGGGCAATCGTCGACCAGTTGTTGGCCGGGAATCTCGACGACGACCTTGCCTTGCCAGGTGCAGCGATACATCCCGTCGCCCGTGACCTTGCCGATCGGAGTCGCAGTGAGCTCCCACTTCGCAGCGATCGCCTGGACTTCCTTGACGCGGTCCGTCTTCGCCACGACGAGCATCCGCTCCTGTGATTCCGACAGCAGGATCTCGTACGGCGTCATTCCCGGCTCGCGCGTTGGGACCTTGGACAGGTCGATCTCTACCCCCACGCCGCCGCGCGCCGCCATCTCCGCCGAGGAGGAGGTGAGCCCAGCGGCACCCATGTCCTGGATGGCGACGATGTGGCCGGACCGGATCAGCTCCAGGCTGGCCTCGAGCAGCAGCTTCTCGGTGAACGGATCGCCCACCTGCACCTGGGGGCGGCGCTGCTCGCTCTCGTGCGTCAGCTCTTCGGACGCGAAGGAGGCACCGTGGATTCCGTCGCGGCCGGTGCTCGATCCGACGGCGAGGAGGATGTTGCCGACGCCGTGCGCGGCGGCTTTGATCAGATCCTTCTCCTTCAGCACTCCCACGCACATCGCATTGAGGAGCGGGTTCCCGGAGTAGCCAGGGGCGAAATCGACTTCACCGGCGAGGGTGGGTACGCCGACGCAATTGCCGTAGTCGCCGACGCCGCGTACCACGCCCGCAAACAGATAGCGGTTGCGCGCCTCGTCGAGCGGGCCGAACCGGAGGCTGTTGAGCAGCGCCACGGGCCGCGCGCCCATCGTGAACACGTCGCGCAGGATGCCGCCGGCACCGGTGGCGGCTCCCTGATAGGGTTCGACGGCGGACGGATGGTTGTGGGACTCGATCTTGAAGGCGACGGCCCAGCCGCCCGGCAGACGCAGCACGCCGGCATTTTCGCCCGGCCCCTGGACAACCTGCGGTCCGGTGGTGGGGAATGTTTTGAGGATGGGCCGCGAGTGCTTGTACGAGCAGTGCTCGCTCCACAGCGCCGAGAAGATCCCCAACTCGGCGAACGTGGGCGTCCGGCCGAGGAGGGCCTCGATGCGTGCGTACTCTTCGGGCGTGAGGTTGTGCTCTTGGACCAGCTGGGGCGTGACGGGCGGATCCCCGGGAAACGGGATCACTTCCGCGTCACGCCCTTGACGACCGCCCGGAACACCCGGGACAGGACGTTCGACTGCGGCGACTTGAGCAACGACTCGGCTTCTCCAGCATCGAACCAGACTCCGTGGCAGTGCGTGCACTGATCGATCTGAATGCCGTCCCAATCGCCGGTGATCAGGTCATAGCCGCACTTGGGACACTTCATGTAGTGCGACTTGCGTTCCGTCTGCGCAGCCGCCTGCTGCGCCGACGCGCGCTGCTGGCGCAGCAGCTCGGCGTCGCGGCGCGCGAAGTACTCGTCCTCGTTCTTGCTTGGCTTGTCCGTCATGGAGGCGGAACGCGCAGCGTGTCGCCACCGCGGTTCGGGATGGGCATCTTCCCCGGGGGCGACGACGACTCGCCTGAATAGCGGTGGCCGTCCCAGCGGACGATCGCGTCGACGACGGCCCCGTTCTGCAAGGTCACGATGTCCGCCGTGCCGCAGGTGCGCTCGCACCCGTTATTGAAGAATAGGTACGTGTACTCCCCGGCGTGACGCACTTCCGCTGGGGCTCCCCACAGTGAGTAGACCTCTCGCTCGCTCATCCCCGGGGCGATCGTGCCGGTGTCTTGAGAGACGTACGGCACGTCACGCACTGGTGCGCCGCCTCCGCCAGACTGCCGGGTCGGTGGAGGCGGGGGCGGCGTGGTGCGGCCCGCTTGCTGCGCGGCCGCGCGGCCGGCAGCAGACGTATCGGTCGCCGGCCGCGGCGGAGTGGGGGCCGTCGCAGTGGGGGTTGACTTGCCGCGCACCTTGTCCCAGGCCAGCCTCAGCTTTTCTTTGACCGAGTCACACCCGTAGGTGGCGACCATCAACAGCGCGCATATCGCCAGCGTGCTGCGTCGCATTGCGAGCCTCCAGAGAGAGAAAGACACGGGCTCCATCGTCACCGCCCAGGACCCGAGCGTTACGCCGCTCCGGGTGTGGCATGATACCTACTACGTTGCGGCCGGCGTTGCACACGCCGGCGATGTCGTTCGTCGAGCCGTTGGGGTTGTCGCCGACGTAGCGCCAGACGACTTGCCCCCCAGCTTCCAATAGGGCCGCGGTTTCGGCGTCGGCCACGTAGCGACCATCCCCGTGGGCGATCGGCACGAGCAGCTCCTCGCCCCGGTCGTACGCCCGCGTGAACGGCGTGTCCACCGCCTCGACGCGCACGCGCACGGGCCGCGAGAGAAACTTGAGCCTGGCGTTGCGCATCAGGGCACCGGGAAGCAAGCCTGCCTCACACAGAATCTGGAATCCGTTGCAGATCCCCAGCACGACGCCCCCGGCGCGCGCATGCGCCGTGACGGCCTGCATCACGGGCGAAAACCGGGCAATCGCCCCGGAGCGCAGGTAGTCGCCGTAGCTGAAGCCGCCGGGGAGAATCACCGCATCCGGCTGCCGCAGGTCGGTCTCCCGATGCCACACATAATAGGCGTCGGACCCCCCGGCGCGCGCGGCGTCGAGGGTGTCGGCGTCGCAGTTCGAGCCGGGGAAGACGACGACCGCGACGCGGCGCATCAGGTGGTCTCCACCGCCACGAGGTAGTCCTCGGTCACGGGGTTGGCCAGCAGCCGGTCGCACATCGCGCGCGCGCGCGCCGCGGCGTCCTCACGATTGGCGGCCTGCAGCTCGAGGACGAGGTGCTTGCCCGCCCGCACGGCTCCCACCCCCGTGAACCCGAGCGACTCCAACGCGTGCTGAACCGCTTGCCCCTGGGGGTCGAGCAGCGACGCGCGCGGCATCACCCGGATCTGCACCTTGAAAGCGTTCACCTGATTCCTTGCGCCCGGTCGGCCGGGTCTTCCGGCTCGCTGATGACGATCGGCCCGGCAATCTCGGCTTCCTCGTCTTCTGCCGGAGCGGAGAAGAAGCCCAGGAGCACGGCCCGCAGGACGCCGTAGAAGACGTACGTGATCCCCAGCGGGAACAGGAAGACGTCGTGCTGCCAGATGCCGAATACCAGGATAACAACGATGAGCGTGAGCCCCAATAGCCCGCGCACCGTCCGGAAGCCGGCCCGGGGCAGGGTGTGGTAATGCACGTTGCTCACCATCAGGATCGTGAGGACGATCATCAGGAAGGTGAGCCAGAGGTGCCATGGCATGCCGCGCAGCGACTGAAACAGCTCCGTCTGCATGAAGGGATAGAAGGTGGCCAGCGTCATCCCCGCCGCCGGGGAGGGGAGGCCGATGAAATACTCCTTGGCACGCCCCGCCTGGGTGACGTTGAAGCGGGCCAGCCGGATGGCGACGGCCATGACATAGAAGTAGCAGAAGATCCACGCCGCGGGACCGCCGCTCGCGAATTCGATCTGATAGAGCAGGAAGGCCGGCGCGACGCCGAAGCTCACCATGTCGACGAGGCTGTCGAGCTCGGCGCCGAAGCGGGTGCCCGTTCCCGAGAGCCGGGCCACGCGGCCATCGAGCGTGTCGAGGATCCCGGCGAAGACGATGAACCAGCTCGCGCGGTAGAACTCGCCGCGCGTCGCCAAGACCATCGCCCAGATGCCGAAGAACAGATTGAAGAGCGTGAAGAGGCTCGGCACCACGATGACGACACGGCGGATCGGGAACGGAGGCGGTCTCATGGATACTCCGCGAGCACGGTGCCGCCCACCCGGATCGTATCGCCCGGCTTCACCTGCACGGTGGCCCGGGCCGAGAGTGGGAGGAAGACATCGGTGCGCGAGCCGAAGCGGATCAACCCGAGCCGCCCCGCCTGGGCCGCCCGGTCCCCGGGCTTCCCGTCGGTGACGATGCGTCGCGCGATCGACCCCGCGATCTGCCGCACGAGGACGCGCCCGCGGGGCCCACGCAGCCCCACCGACGACTGCTCGTTATCGAGGCTCGCCTTCTCCTTGGCCGCGTGCAGGAACTTGCCGGGGTTGTAGTGGACCAGCTCGACGGTCCCGTCGACCGGATAGCGGTTCACGTGCACGTTGAAGACCGACAGAAAGATCGAGATCCGCACCGCCCGCTCCTTCAAGTACATCGGCTCGTCCACCTCGGCCACCTGCACCACCGTGCCCTCGGCCGCGGCGAGGACGTAGCGGTCACCGCGCGGTCCGGACCGGATGGGATCGCGAAAGAACGCCACGACCCAGATGGCTAGGATCGTGAGCAACGCCGGCAACACCCACCACGCACCGTCCCAGCGTGCCGCCACCAAGGCTCCCCCGGCGGCGAGGGTCCACGCCGTCGCGATGAAGGGCCAGCCCTCGGGGGCGATCCTCACGCGAGCTCTTGGCCCGTGATGCGTCGGTAGGCGTCGCGATAGCGGGCGCTCGTCGCGGAAACGACCTCCCCCGGCAAGGGCGGGGGCGGCGCATTGCCATTCCAGCGGCCGTCGCGCTTCAGACCCGCGAGGTAATCGCGCAACGGCTGCTTGTCGAAGCTCGGCTGGCTCCCGCCGGGCTGATAACGATCCGCGGGCCAGAAGCGAGAGGAGTCGGGAGTGAGGATCTCGTCAATGACGAGCAGCGTGCCGTCCGCAGTGGTGCCGAATTCGAATTTCGTGTCGGCGATGATGATGCCCCGCTCGGCGGCATACGCGCGACCTGCTTCGTACAGGTCGAGACTCGCGCGGCGCAGGCGCTCGGCTGGTGCCCGGCCCAACGCGCGCGCCATGTGATCGAACGTCACGTTCTCGTCGTGCCCCTCCTCGGCCTTGGTGGCTGGAGAGAAGATCGGCGGCTCGAGCCGCGCGCTTTCCACCAAACTCGCCGCGAGCGGCTCGCCTGCCAGCGTCCCCGACTGCCGGTACTCGGCCCACGCCGAGCCGGAGAGGTAGCCGCGGACCACGCACTCGAACGGTGTCGGTGTCGTCCGCCGAGCGAGCATCGCGCGACCGTGCAGTGCGTCGCGGTGCTCCACGAGCGCCGGGACACGCTCCACGATCTCGTCGGCGTCGGCGCTCAGGCAGTGATTCGGGATCACCCCGGCGAGCCGCGTAAACCAAAAGGCGCTCAGCTGCGTGAGCACCGCCCCCTTGTGAGGGACCGGCTCGTGCAGCACGACGTCGAACGCGCTGACGCGGTCGCTCGCCACGAGGAGCAGTGTCGTGTCGTCCACGGCGTAGACCTCGCGCACTTTGCCCCGACGCAGGAGCGGAAGGGGCAGGCGACTCTCGATCAACACACCCGTCATACGCTCACCTCGGCAGTGGCTGCGGCCGGAGCGACCGCCTGGATTTGCGTCATCAGGTCCCGAATCGTTCGGTCCAGGAACTCGTCCACCTGGCGTGGCGCCCGCCCCACGTAGGCCGCGGGATCGAGCGTACCCGCGTCGGCCCGCACGCCCAGCTGCTTGAAGGCTGGATCCCGCGCCAGGCGGTCGAGGAGCCCCTCCCCACCAGTCTGGCTGTGCCGGCGAATGACCTCATGCAGCTGCTGGCGGTCGCCGCCGGCCTTCACACCCAGCATCAGCAGGCGCTCGGTGGCGAGGAAGGGCATGGCCTTCGCCACGTGACCCGCGATCTCCGCCTCCCGCACCTCGAGACCCGCCGCGACGTTCGTGGCGAGCACGAGGATCGCGTCGGTCGCCAGGAACGCCTCGGGGAGCACGAGGCGGCGATTGGCGCTGTCATCCAGCGTGCGCTCGAGCCACTGTTCGGCGGCGGTATGCCAAGCGTTCCCTTCAAGCTCCATGACGTACCGCGCCAGGCCCGTCATGCGCTCGGCGCGCATCGGATTGCGCTTGTACGGCATCGCCGACGAGCCGACTTGCTCGCTCTCGAAGGGCTCGAGCAGCTCGCCCTCGTGCTGCAGCAGTCGCAGGTCCGTCGCGAACTTCGCCGCCGACTGCGCCAGACCTGAGAGACACGCTAGGATCTGCGCGTCGAGTTTGCGGCTGTACGTCTGACCCGTGACGGCGAAGATCTGCGCGAAGCCCATCTGACGAGCGACGCGCACGTCGAGCTCGCGCACCTTGGCGTCGTCACCATCGAACAGGTCGAGGAAGCTCGCCTGTGTGCCCGTGGTGCCTTTGACGCCCCGGAAGCGCATCGTGTCGATGCGGTGCAGCAGCTCCTCGGCGTCGAGCGCGAACTCCTGCATCCAGAGCGTGGCGCGCTTGCCCACGGTGGTGAGCTGCGCGGGCTGAAAGTGCGTGTAGGCAAGGCAGGGCAGGGCGCGATGCCGGCGCGCGAGGTTGCCGAGCGCGACCAGCACCGCGGCGACACGGCCGAGCAGCAGCTGCAGGCACTCGCGCATCACCACGAGGTCGGCATTATCGGTTACAAAGGCGCTGGTGGCGCCGAGATGGAGATACGGCCGCGCGGCCGGGGCCTGATCACCGAGGTGATGAATGTGCGCCATCACGTCGTGGCGGAGCCGCTTCTCGTGTTCCGCGGCGGCGGCCAGGTCTGCGTCGTCGAGGTGGGCATGAAGCTGTTTGATCGCGGCGTCGGGGATATCGAGGCCGAGGTCTTTCTCGGCCGTCATCAGCGCCAGCCAGAGTCGGCGCCACAGGCCGATACGGCGGCGATCGCCCCACAGCCCCTGCATTGCGGGCGAGGCGTAGCGCGCCGAGAGAGGCGAAACCCAGCTCAAACGGCGGCCTTCGCGCGCGCCACCAGTTTGCTCCAATCATTGAGGAATTGATCGAGCCCGCGATCGGTGAGCGGGTGCAGCAGCAGCTTCTTGAGCACGTCCGGCGGGAGCGTGGCCACGTCCGCGCCGATCATCGCGGCGTCGACCACGTGGCGCGGATGGCGAATCGAGGCCGCCAGGATCTCCGTCTCGATCCCATAGTTGTCGAAGATCACGCGCGCTTCGCGAATCACATCCATCCCCTCCTGCCCGACGTCGTCGAGGCGGCCGATGAATGAGCTCACGTAGCTCGCGCCGGCCTTGGCGGCGATCAAGCATTGCACGCTCGAGAAACACAGCGTGACGTTGGTGCGGATACCTTCCGAGGCGAGTCGCCGCACCGCCACCATCCCGTCTTCGAGCATCGGGATCTTGACGACGATGTTGTCGGCGATCTTGGCCAGCTCTTTGCCTTCCTTGAGCATCCCCTCGGTGTCCACGGCGACGACCTCGGCCGAGACGGGGCCTTCGACCAGGGAGCAGATCTCCTTGAGCACGTCGCGCGGATCGAGATCCGCGGCTTGCTTGGAGAGCAGCGAAGGGTTCGTGGTGATGCCGTCGATCAGGCCGGCTTGGGCGGCCCAGCTGATGTCCTTGAGACTCGCGGTGTCGAGGAAGAATTTCATGCACAGGCCTCGGCGTAGAGTTCCGGAGGATACCGCACCGCCATCAGGTACAACCCGTGCGGCGGGGCGGGCGGACTGGCCGCCAGATTATCGGTCGCTTCGAGCAAACGGGGGAAATCCGCCGGCGGGCGCCGGCCGAGGGCGATGTCGACCATGGTGCCCACCAGAAAGCGCACCATGTGGTGCAGAAATCGATCGGCCTCGATCGTGAACGTCACGCCCCCCTCGTCCGTTCGCGGCGCCCACTCGGCAAGCGCCACGCGGCATCGGTAGTGGGCTGTGGCGGCTCCCGCCGCGGCCAAACCCCGGAAATCGTGCTCCCCCGCGAGCAGCGCGCTCGCGTCGCGGAGCGCCGCTAGGTCGAGGGGCCGGTTGCCGTTGACACTCAGGGCCCACTCGTACGGTCGCCGGAACGGCGACGCGGCGGCTTCATCGGTGCCGATCACGTAGCGATACCGCCGCGCCGTGGCGCTGCGCCGGGCATCGAACCCCGGCCGCATCGCGTGCACCTCCTCGACCCACACGTCGTCCGGCAGCAGCGCATTGAGTGCGCGACGCAATTCCGTCGACGGTTGGTCGTCCCAACGTGCGCCGGGCGTGAAACTCACGCCCTGTCCGAGGGCGTGTACGCCCGCATCGGTCCTGCCCGCGCCCGTCGTCACGACGCGCTGCTCGCCGCCGTCGAGTCGCTGCAACACCGCCTCGAACGCCGCCTGCACCGTGCGCGCGTCGGGCTGCCGCTGCCATCCGGCGAACCGCGCCCCGTCGTACTGGATCACGGCGAGGTAGGGGCGGCTCGTCACGCGCGAAAGATGCAACCCGTTGTCACTATTTGACAAGGGCCACTTCGCCGCGATAGCTTCCGCACCCTGAACGCGATGGATTCCTCTCCGCTTCGCCAGGCGCTCAACGCGCTCGCGCACCGTCAATCGCTCACCGAAGACCTCACCGCCCAAGTGTTCGGCGTCGTGATGAGCGGTGAGGCGAGCCCCGCCCAGATCGCTGGCCTGTTGATGGGGCTGCGTGCCAAGGGGGAAACCGCCGATGAGGTGGCGGGGGCCGCCCGCGCTCTGCGCGCCGCCATGCTCCCCGTCGGGGCGACCGGGCCCAACCTCGTGGACACGTGCGGGACGGGGGGCGGGACGGTGCCCACGTTCAACATTTCGACGGTCGCCGCATTCGTCGCCGCGGGTGCGGGGGCGACCGTCCCGAAGCATGGCAACCGCTCATTCACCTCCAAGTGCGGCTCCGCCGATGTCCTCGAGGCCCTGGGCGTGCGGATCGTGCTCGACGCGCCGACGGCAGCGCGGGTCCTCAAAGAGGCGCGTGTCGCTTTCCTGTTCGCTCCCAACTTTCACCCGGCCATGAAGCACGTGGCCCCCGTGCGCCGGGAGCTGGGCGTGCCGACGGTCATGAACCTGGTCGGTCCCCTGGCGAACCCTGCCGGCGTGCGGCGCCAGGTGATCGGTGTGGCAGATGCCGATCGAGCCCCGATCGTGGCGGATGCGTTGGTGCGGCTCGGCGCAGAGCATGCCCTCGTCGTCCACGGCCGCGTGGGGATGGACGAGATATCGCCCCTGGGCGTGACCGACGTGTGGGAAGTGCGCGACGGGGCGGTGCGGACGTGGGAAATCGATCCCGAGCGCTATCGCCTGGGGATTCCGGATGCGGGGTTGCTCAAGGGCGGAGATCCGGCAGAAAACGCCGGCCGGTTGGAGCGGATTTTGGGAAACGGGGACGGCGACCCTGCAGGGCTCGCGGCGGTGCTGCTCAACGCAGGGGCGGCGATCTACGTGGCGGGTATCGCGTCGTCGTACGCCGAGGGACTCGGGCGGGCGCGCGAAGTCGTGGCGTCGGGGGCGGCGCGCGCCGCCCTCGACCGTCTGCGCAAAGCGACGGCTAGTATTTCCGGATGACGCCGACCACTACGCCCTGCACGATCACATCGCGTTCATTCACGCGCAGGGGTTGCATGGTCGGATTAGCCGGCTGCAGCCGGATCCACCCTCCCGGCTCGCGGTAGAAGCGCTTGACGGTGGCGCTGTCCCCGTGCACCAGGGCGACCACCGTCTGGCCGCTGTCGGCCTGGTTGCGCTCCTGCACGACGACGAAGTCACCGTCTTTGATGTGCTCGTCGATCATGGAATCGCCGCGGACCTTCAGTACGTAACTGCGACCACCACGCCGCGGGACCAGCTCATCGGGTACGGCGATGGTATCGTTCCCACTGATGGCTTCGATCGGTTCGCCCGCCGCGACCAGACCCAGGAGGGGCAACTCGGTGGCCCCGGTCTGCCCCTTGGGCGGTACGATCTCGATGGCCCGGCTCTCGTTATGCGCCCGGCGGATGTACCCTTTTCGCTCCAGATTGGTGAGGTGCTCATGCACCGTGGCGAGCGAGTGGAAGCCAAACTGGCGCGCGATCTCCTCGAAACTGGGGGCGTACCCCTTGGCGTCGAGGTGACCCGCGATAAAGTCGAGGATTTCGCGTTGGCGGCGCGTGACTGGCATCGTGACTCCCGAAGGTAACCCGAAACGGAATCTACCCGAATAAGGCCCGAACGCAAGGATGCCGGCAGCGACGCTCGAGCAGATTCTCCAGGTGACGCGGGACAGGGTGGCGGCTCTTCATCGCGAAGGGCACGCCGCGGACTTGGCACGGCGGGCAGCGGGAGCCCCGCCAACACGGCCTTTTCTGCCGGTACCGCTGGGCCGGACGGTGGGCGTTGTGGCGGAAATCAAGCGCCGCTCGCCATCCCAGGGGTCGATCCGCAGCGACCTCGATCCGGTGTCGCACGCGCGGGCGTACGCCCGAGGGGGTGCGGTGGCCGTCTCAGTCCTGACCGACGAGGCGCACTTTGGCGGCTCGCTCGACGACCTGACCCAGGTCGCCGCGGCGGTATCGCTCCCGGTGCTCCGCAAGGACTTCATCATCGACGAAACCCAGATTCTCGAGGCGCGGGCCGCCGGCGCGAGCGCCGTCCTGCTGATCGTG